>Ga0181539_1000975_pt1 | contig 33126 bp, 23 predicted proteins | sample PEATcosm2014_Bin_46_FD_119767 | JGI IMG/M metagenome (GOLD analysis project Ga0181539, IMG submission 119767) | Peatland microbial communities from MTU Mesocosm Facility, Houghton, MI, USA - PEATcosm2014_Bin23_60_metaG | ecosystem: Environmental > Terrestrial > Soil > Wetlands > Peat | place... | reverse complement strand
GTCTTGCGCTTATCCCCGAAAACCGGTTTCGTTTGAGCCAAGTGGGTCAAGAATTCGGTTGGGCGCGGACAAACATGCTGGCCCGCGCAAAAAAGAATGATCCAGATTTGGTAAACCCGCTCCCGAATCTACCGACCGGCGACCGCTTGCCAGATTTCTTGCGACTGACCTCACTCAAACTGGAGCTGGCGAAGGGATTCGAACCCCCGACCCTCTGATTACAAATCAGATGCTCTACCGGCTGAGCTACGCCAGCCGCTGCAAACTTATAATTATACTAATCGGCAGGCAAATTGCAAGGGAAACCGGTAGATTTTTTCGGCTGCTGAAATTCTGGCTTTCCAGGATGTCCCACCCGCCAACACCAACCTTGCCTCTCAACCTCCCGAACCCCTTTACTTGTTTGTAGTTACGGAAACCGGCACGCAGATTCATGGCCTTCGAGTCGGGGCCGACCGCGATACGACCCTCGACCAGAATATGATCCCTCCACGCCGTCTTTCGCGAACACCCTAACGATCTGGACGATGTGCGCAGGTCTCCGGCTACTCGTGCAAGTATTTCATCGGGTTTACAGGGGTGTCGTTGACCATCACTTCGTAATGCAGATGTGGACCCGTCGTTCTGCCGGTCATCCCCACGGCGCCAATAACCTGACCGCGCTTTACTTCCTGGCCCACGACGACAAAAATCTTGCTGAGATGCCCGTACTTGGTCGTCATCCCATAGCCGTGATCCACCACGATCTCGTTACCGTAGCCAGAATCCCACCCCGCTTGCAGGACGATGCCCTCACCGCCAGCCTCGACGCGGGTGCCGTACGAGGTGGAAATATCCACTCCCGAATGGAAGACGCCTTCTCCACTGAAAGGATCCAAACGCTGGCCAAAGCCCGCCGTGATCCGCCCTCGCACCGGCCAGATAGAGGGCACGGTTTCACGCCCAAAATCTGCGGTGGGGACGAACCCCAACGCGGGGGATTGACGGGAAGGAACGAGGGAAGAATTCCTGATCAAATTGAAGGCGTAAAGCGAAGCTCGGTAGCTGGACTCGAGGGTGGAATTGGTCTGCGTCGCAAGCGCCATCGCCGCCTCGGGAAAACGCGGCCGACGGGCTTCGCCAAAACCGTACGTCAAGGCAACTTCCGTGGCTAATGATTGCAAGGAGTCCAACTTTGCGTTGGTGGTGGTTACGGCATTTTCCAGGCTTCGGTTCTGCGTCTTCAGGGCCTCTCGCTCCGTCCGAAGATTGTTGTAATTCGAAACCTTCAGCAGCATCCGGGCATAGCTGTTGGCCAACGCGGCGATCGTCATAATTCCCACGACACTGAACGCCAACACCATATGGACTACATAAAATGGAAGACGGATCTTATGGAGCTCCCCATGCGCGCCTGGGAAGATTAGGAAGGTATAAAACTTCTTATCCATTAATTAGGTCACCCAAGATAGATTAATTCGACGCTTGATGCCCCCACGTGACTTACCAGCGGAGGGCTAGAAATGAACCGTGCAAGAACCGTATTAGAATTACGGGGTGCATCCTATTGAAGATCACATCGATTGTCAAGGGAATATGACAGGCGTCCTAAGTTTTCCTCCCCGATTCGGTCGGAACCCGCCGATTCTTAGTCTAGCTAGACTATTAATCGCGGCTGCCCTGGGACTTCTTCCCGCCACATGTCGCGCCCATGCGTAGGATACGGAATGCAAAAGCACGAAAGAACTCGGTTCTGATGTAGTGTTATTCGTGAAGCGCGGTCTCGGATCCCGAACTTGAATTCCCGAGGACGATTACTCCCCTGCCTTTGAAGTTTAGGCTAAGATGGGAAGCAGGGAGTCTGGCGGGCTCCCATTTGAGCACTTCATGCGCGACAAGTCTCTTTTCAAAAGCGAAGCGGACTTCATTACCTGGATACGCCGCCGGACCCCCCGGCGGGTGGCGGGCCTCACTCTGGGCATTGGAGATGACGCCGCACTGGTGGCTGTCCCTCCCGGGCAAGAACTGATTCTTACCACCGACATGTCGATCGAGGGGGTGCACTTTACGTCCACTCTTCACCCGCCGCAAGCAGTTGGGCATCGAGCGCTGGCGCGTTCTTTGAGCGATATTGCCGCGATGGGGGGAACGCCGCGATACGCCCTGATTTCACTCGCCGTGTCACGGCGCACCCAGCGAGCGTGGCTGGAAGACTTCTTTGATGGACTATTTGCCCTCGCCCGCCGATTCTCCGTGGTCGTCATTGGTGGCGACACCGCCGTAGTCGATGGCCCCAGCGCGGCAGACGTGATCGTGGCGGGCGTCGTCCCACGTGGCCGGGCTTTGCGGCGTTCGGGCGCCCAACCTGGAGACCGCATTTTCGTCAGTGGACGTCTCGGCATGGCTGCGCTGGGGCTGCGCTTGCTGCGGTCACGGACCCGCATTCGAAAACCCGTGGAGCGGGCGGCCCTCCGCGCTCATCTTTTTCCTCAGCCCCAATGCGCCCTAGGCCGATTCCTTTCCGAGCACCGGTTGGCCAGCGCGATGATGGACTTGAGCGATGGCCTTTCGATCGACCTCCGACGGCTTTGCGACGCCAGCGGAGTCGGTGCGAGTTTGTTCGCAAATCGAGTCCCTGCCCCTCCCATCCCCGATACCGATGCCGCCTTGGAGTTGGCGCTTCACGGCGGTGAAGACTACCAATTGCTTTTCACCGTCTCAGCGGCCAAAAGCTCAAAGATTCCTCGCCACTTTGGCAGAATCCCCCTTCACTGCATCGGAGAAATCTGCACCACACGAGGGATCAACATGGTCACCCCGGATGGCAAGGCGCTGCCCGTGGAAGCTCACGGCTACGACCACTTCGCTCGCATTTTGCATCAATGAAAGAGGGGATCAGTTCTCACAACACCCGATGGTCCAGCCGCAGAATCTCACTGGGTGCAAATAGGGATTGGCCACCAAAGGCGCAGCAAACTGGTTTCCTTGATTCACGCCGTTGAGAGTGCTACGCTTTCAAATCAGGAGGGGCATATGGGCAAACTGCATATCGTTTTATTGTCGTTGGCAATTGCCGTCGGCACTAACGCCTGGGCCCAACGAGGTGGGGGAGGACATGGCGGCGGTGGCGGCAGGGGTGGGGGTGGGGGTTTCCATGGCGGCGGAGGTGGGGGATTCCATGGCGGCTCCGCTGGCGGAGGCTTTCGCGGCAGCTACGGCGGTGGAGGCTTCCGCGGTGGTTACGGAGGTTATCGAGGCGGTTATGGTGGCTGGGGATATAGACGCGGTTACGGTTACCGAGGCGGTTGGGGATATGGGTTCGGCTTCGGGTTAGGTTGGGGGCCTTGGGCTTATTGGCCTTATGCCTATTACGGCGGGTGGGGATATCCCTACTATTCGTACTACCCTTACTACTCGTACTATCCTGACTACTCGTCCAACCCGTGCTATCCCTATGGTCCGTACGATTGTCGTATTTCTGGGTACGGCCCTGTTTCTTATGCGCCCGACCCCGCTCCGAGTGGACCCAATCCGTCGACGTATTCCCAAAGGAGCATTTCACCGTCGGCGTATTCCCAAAGGAGCGCTTTACCGGTAACGCGCACCGCCTATGTGGGGGACGGCCAGTGGCACCACTTCGGCCCTCAGCCCGCTCCGGCAATGCGCGGCTCTTCGCCTCAAACCGTGCCGCATTCCCAGGCAAGCGAGCCGCCTCGCGCTAACAACGTTTCCCTGGCGGAGGCCCGGTGATGCCGCTTTTCCGAAGCTGAAGGCATTAGCTTGGATTCCTCACGACCAAGCGGAAGGGCGAGATCCGGCTGCGTCACTCCTTGGGGGTCGTGGTTTTTTCCACCGGCATGCGAATCAACACGTGGGCGATGATGGCGAACGCGGCCAGCGAAATCCACCCGCCCCAGCGCTCGACGAAGGAGAAAACATCCTGACCGGTGAAGACGTGGGTAATTGACTTGACGCCGGTAAGGAAGAGTGCGGCCAGCAGAATTCCGGTGATGGCTTCCCCGGCGATGAAGCCCGAGGCGAGTAGCGTGCCGCGCTCCTCAAATTTGGCTTTCTCGTCTCCCTCTAGTTTGCGGCGCGCGGCCCATTGATCGGCGACCCACTTCATCACGCCGCCCACGAAGATAGCGCCCGAGGTTTCCAGCGGCAGGTACATGCCGACGGCGATCAGCATGGGCGAAGGCGCTCCAATCATCACCAGCGACACGCCGAATAAGCAGCCGATGATCAGCAGCCCCCAGGCCATCTGCCCGCCCACGATGCCCTGGGCGAGTTGCGCCATCAGGCCGGCTTGCGGCGCGGGCAGTAGCTTGCCGCCGATGCCACCGGTGGCAAGGTTCGCTTCGTGCAGCGCGATGATGGGCAACAGCAGGAAGAACGATACCGCGATGACGCTCAGGATTTCCACTACTTCCATCTTCCAGGGCGTGCCCCCCAGCAGGTACCCGGCCTTCAAGTCCTGAATGAGGCTGCCGGAAACACAGCACGCGCAGCATACCACCGACGCCACGCCCAGCACCGCGGCGACGCCGCCCAGGCCCTTGACCCCAATGACCACCATCATGATGGCCGCGACCACCAGCGCCGCAAGCGTGAGACCGGAGACCGGTTGGTTCGACGAGCCCACCAATCCCACCAGGTAGCCCCCCACGGCAGAGAGGAAGAATCCCGTAACGGTCATCACCACAGCCGCCACCAACGCCGCGACCCAACTGTGCGCAAAATAGTAGTAGATGATGGTAATGGGCACCAGCAGGGCAGCGATGGAAATGATGATCCATTTGATGGGGATGTCGGTATCCAGCCGCGTGCGCACCGGTCCACCCTCGCCCATGGCCTCCGAGGCCTGGAATGCGCCTTTGATGGACCGCAGGATCGACTCGCGCATGCTATAGAGCGTGTAAACCGCGCCGACCAGCATGGCTCCCACCGCGATGGGCCGCACTACGTTGTACCAAACCGTGTAACTCACCAAGTCCCACGGCGCGAGGCCGCCCGCCGTCGTCGTGCCCACGCGATGAGGAAGTTCCGGATCAATAAAAAGCACCAAGGGAATCAGCACCAGCCAGGCGATGACTCCGCCGGAAAAGTTGATAGCCGCCAGCCGCGGCCCGATGATGTAGCCAATGCCAATCAGCGCCGGCGAAGCGGAGGGTGTGGCAAAAGCGACGCCCCCGGCATAATTAACTTTGCCGAGCAGTTCCTTTTGATAGCCGAAGTATTGCACCACCGACTTGGGGAAAGCCCAGAAGAAGCTCACGGAATCCTTGAAGATTTGGAAGCCCTTTTCATCTTTGAGAAGTTGCAGAAAAGCGCCGAGTCCCATGGCTCCGAAAATGTACTTGGGGGCGTCGGTGTTGCTCTTCTGGCCGGCCTTGACGATTTCGGCGCTGGCGGTGCTTTCCGGAAAGGGCAAATCCGACTCCACGCACAGCGGCCGGCGCAAGATGATGATGAAGAACACACCCAGCAGCCCGCCCGCAAGGAGAATCAGCGTGCCCGTCCAAAAGTGGCTGCGAAGGTCGGTCCACAGGCGCTGGCCACCTACGTTGACCATCATGAAGGCGGGAATAGTGAAGATAGCGCCCGCCACCAGCGCCTCGCCTACGGAGGCAGCGGTGCGCGTCAGGTTCTGCTCCAACACACCACCGCGGAAAAACGGCAGGCGGAAAAGCGCAATGGCAAGCACCGCGGCGGGAATGGTGGCCGCCACGGTCTGCCCAGCCTTCATGCCCAGGTAAGCGTTGGCCGCGCCGAAAATCGCCGCCATGAGGATGCCGGCAAGAACAGCTTTAAGCGTAAATTCGCGCTCCGTTGAGTCGTGCGGGACGAAGGGTTTGAAGTCGGGCATGGGGTGTCCAGTCGTCAAAAGTTGAAAAAGTTAAAGAGTCGAAAGAGTTGAACAAGTCAAAGAGTTGAAGAGTCAAAAGCACCACCTCCGACATCTCTTCAACTTTTTCGACTCTTTAACTTTTTCAACCTTTTTGACACTAAGCCGCTTCGCGTGATGGTCGAAGGGCTTTAGGCTCAACTTTCATTCGCAGATAATGGAGCATTCGTGCAACTTCCTTTATCTCTGAGAGCAGAGGCGCTACCGAGGTCGGCGTCAGGTAATCAAGATCTCGAGAAAGCATAATGAGGTACTCGGTTTCGGCAAGGGATCCCTCAGCGATGTTCAGAAACCGTGCAAAGTCCTGGTTCCCTTCTCGTTTTGACCCTTCTGCAATATTCGTTGGAACGGAAACGGCGGCGCGGCGTAACTGCGAGATAAGTCCATATTTTTCGTCACCCGGCAGAGCCTTAGTCAGCCGGTAAACTCGAAGCGCCAGCGAGTGACTCCGCTGCCAGACCTTCAAATCAGTGAATCTCTGCATTCCTAACCTCTGAGGCGCGAGGGCTCTCTCCTTTCGGAGTTTCGAGAGCCCGCCCCCGCCTTTTAAATCTTCATCTTTTTCGACTTTTCAACTCTTTCGACTTTCAACTTTCGCCTTTCAACTTTCGACTTTTAACTCTTCGACTTTTCGTCTTTTTCAACTCTTCAACTTTTTCAACTCTTTCGACTTTCAACTTACTCGACTCTTCCACTATCGGCCAAGCAACTCCAAGAACCTCCCCACCGTCTCGATGCCGCGATAAAAGTTCGGGATATGAAACTTCTCATTGGGGGCGTGCAGGTTATCGTCGGGGAGGCCGAAGCCCATCATGACGCTGGGCGCCTTCAGGAACTTCTGGAAGGTGCCCACGACGGGGATGGAGCCGCCCGAGCGCATGTAGACGGTCTTTTTCTTGAAGACCTCTTCCAAGGCTTCCGCTCCGGCAGCGATCCAGCGGCTGTCGGTGCTCACCACGGAGGCGGGCGCAGAGCTGAGAATGCGCACCGCGGTGCGGATGCCCTTGGGCGTGATCTTTTTCACATAGCTCTTGTAGAGGCGAATGATTTCATTCGGATTCATGTCGGGAACGAGGCGCATGCTGATTTTTGCCGTGCCGACGGCGGGAATCACGGTTTTCGCGCCTTCGCCGGTAAAGCCGCCGCGGAAGCCGTGGACTTCCAGCGTCGGCCGCGACCACAGGCGTTCGAGCACGGAGAAGCCTTTTTCTCCTACCAAAGCGGTCGTGCCAATTTCTTTCTTCATGAAGTTCTTCTCGTTGAAGGGCAGCTTCTTCCAGCTTGCCAGCTCCGCCGCCGTGGGCTTCTTCACCCGCTGGTAGAATCCGGGTATAAGAATTTTGCCGTCGGGTCCTTTGAGTCGAGTGATCATCTCGGCCAGAGCCTGCATGGGATTGGGCGCCGCTCCGCCGTACGATCCCGAGTGCAAATCGTGGGCGGCGGCGCGCGCTTCCAGCTCCGTGTAGATGAGGCCGCGCAAGCCCGTGGTGATGGTGGGCAGTTCCGGCGCAAACAGTTCCGTATCGCACACCAGCGCCGCGTCACACTTCAGCCGGTCGGGGTGCGCCGCCACGTATTCGTCAATGAACTCACCGCCCACTTCCTCTTCGCCCTCCAGCAGGAATTTGACGTTGAGGGGCAGCTTGCCTTCCGTCTTGAAGAAGCCTTCCACCGCTTTCGCGAGCAGATAGACCTGCCCCTTGTCGTCCACCGCGCCCCGCGCATAAATGTTCTTGTTGCGGATGGTGGGCTCGAAAGGCGGCGAGGTCCATTCGTCCAGCGGATCGGCGGGTTGCACGTCATAGTGGCCGTAAAGGAGCAGTGTGGGTTTGCCGGGCGCCTCCAGCCACTCGGCGTAAACCAGGGGATGCTGATTTTCCTTGCCCGCGATGATCTCCACGTTCTTCATGCCCATCACGCGGAATTCGTTGGCCAGAAACTCTGCCGCGCGTTGAATGTCGGGCTTGTGCTCCGGTAAGGTGCTGATGCTGGGAATTCTCAAAAGCTGGAGAAGTCCCTCCAAATGGCGTTCCTTGTTTGCCTCGTAGTAGTCGAAAAGTGCTGTGCTCATAAGTCCTCCTCTCAGAATTAGTGACCAGTGGTGAGTGACAAGTGACGAGCGAGCCGTCCGGTCCGCGCCGGAGTCAATCCGTCCCGCCCTATACCTCAATGCGAAGGGCCAGTCTACACTTCGCTTGGCAAGCCGTCAATTTTGTGATCGGGCCATCGGACCATCGGACCATTTGCGATTTGCGATTTGTGATTTGCGATTGGTGATTGAAGCATCGGTTCATCGGCCCATCGGTTCATCGGGTTATCGGGCCATCGGGCCATTTGCGATTGGTGATTTGCGATTTTCGAATTTCGAGTTTCGATTTTCCATTGAAGCATCGGATCATCCGCCCACCGGTTCGTCAGCTCATCCTTCTTCCTGTCTCTGGAATCTTGAATCTGGAATCTGACATCCCGGAAACGTGCTTACAATCTAAATCCCCAATCCCGCCTCCCGAATCGCGCCCATACTGTCATCCTAAGCAGCAGCAAAGGATCTGGCCCTGCCTGCCTTTCCGCCTCCGGATTTTGCCTATGCCTTGCCACTGGCCACTTGTCACCCGGCATCACCCTATTTATGCTATTACTGAATCAGTAAATTATTATATTCTTCTGTCATTCATAATAATTTCTAAAAAGCATGTATCTTATTTCCTTTCAATGACATTCTGGCCTCGCGCCGATAAGTGGTTTATTTATCATAAACATTCTGGCCTCGCCAAAAATCTGATCAATATCAATTTTTTATCCCTTTTGTTTTCAGTAATATAATCTTTCACGTCTCCTATAAAAAAAACCCCCTTTTTTTTCCTCAGACAATGTGCATACGACTTCTTCGCAATAACTTCCCTATTTGCAATGACTTGATTTTTTGCAGCGCGCCCTCGCAGGTCCCCAGTTCTTTCCTAACATACTGTGTTTTCATAGACATTCTGGCCTCCGGCGTTGTATTTTGGCCTCGTTGCCGGGAGTCAGGTGTTCAATTTCCGTAGTGCCGAACTGCGTTCGGCCTCCAAGCAAGCTCAACTCCCCCCTACGATTCAAAAACCCACCCCCATTTCCAAGTTCCAGCCCTAAAGGGGCGGGCCAATCGATCGAGAACAGCAGCGTCCGATTCGCAGCGCCCCCTTAAGGCTAGCTGCCCACCCGGCCGTACCTTGCACCCTGGGCGTTGTCCGTCTGCTGACGGATAGTGATCGACCGCCCCTTCGGGGCTGCGCGGCCAAGCTCTTTTCAGTCATTTTCCGTTTCGGGTTTAGGGCCACGGAAACGCCTCCCGTTCGTGTGACGAGCGGCAACACTCTTTTCGGTTCTCGTCGGTTTCTTCCTCAGTGACATGCGTACCTCCCTGCGTGCGGGGATGGGGCGCGTGCAGCCGTGAGGTATAGCCTCGTGCCACGCCTTGCTGAACAAGCACAATAGCCTCGATCTTAAGTTTAGGCTTCTGAGCGTAGGGTGTCAAGTGATTTATTGGACGATTGTGGACGTGCTATAGATCGAGCCTGTCAACACTCTTGGGCTGCCAGTGGCCATTTAGTTGTCATGGGTAAAGGCCCACGATCAATCAGAGTGCGATTGACCGTGGCCCGCTGGTCCGCGCCACGCTTGCTGAAGGGTTGAATCCTGCAGCGGTCAAGCGTATGTTATCGGTCGGAGGATATTTGCCACGCCCGAATCCAAGGAATCACCATGAGTAGCAGCGAAAGCGAAAAGGTGTCTCAGATCTCCCCTGACCGGCCGGGCGAAGACCCCGTTTCTGACCGGCTCGGCTACGCTCCGTTTGCCAAGCATCTCGCTGACAGCATATTGAGGCTACCTAGCAGCGAGGGCTTGGTCATAGCGTTATACGGCGCGTGGGGCACAGGGAAGACGACCATGCTCAATTACGTGCGGCATTACATTAGGCAAAGCCCGCCTGACCAACAGCCCACACTGGTCGCCTTCAATCCCTGGTGGTTCTCCGGCAACGAAGATCTGATCCGCGCATTCTTCGGACAACTTCAGGCACACTTGGGGACGGCCGGTGGCGCCGCGAGCAGCTTACGAAATAAATTGGCGGACTTCTCTGAAGCGGTCTCAGAGGTACCCCTGCCGTACACTGGAATGGGCAAGGCGACCGCCAAGGTACTGAGGACAAAACCCAAGGACGTGACTAAACTGAAGGCGGAAATCTCGAAGGCCCTTGCGAAGCGAGAGAAGCGCATTCTTGTAACCATCGATGACATCGACAGGCTGGCTCCCAACGAAGTTCACGCCGTCTTCCAGGTTGTGAAGGCCGTGGCCGATTTTCCCAACATCACCTATCTTATGGCGTTCGACAAAACGGTCGTTACACAGTCACTTGAATATCTCCATAGTGGCACGGGGGATGACTACCTCGAGAAAATCGTGCAGGTGCCGTTCGAACTGCCGTTAGCAGACAGGCTTTCAATCCGGAATCTCTTTTTCGAGAGATTGACCATCCTCGCTGAAATCGAACCGAAGACGATTGACAAAACCTATTTGGGCAATATGTTCTTTGAGGGCATTGATAAGTTCCTCGAAACGCCCCGGGACGTGGTGCGATTGACCAACGCCTTGTCTGTGACCTTTCGTGCGGTGCTAGGTGAAGTGAATCCCGTGGACTTTATCGCTATCGAATGCCTCCGCCTGTTTTGTCCTGACGTTTACCAGACCGTGCGAAGTAACTCCGAGATGTTCACCGGAGGCGCACCGACCGATTATGTCCGCCCGACTCGCGAAGAACTTAGCGAGTTTCACAATGGATGGCTGACGAGATTGCGCGCGTCAAACGCCATCAAGCAAAGACCAGTCCAGGAGATGCTGAAGCGTCTTTTCCCAAAGCTTGAGTCAGTCTGGGGCAATACATCCTACGGCGGGGACTATGTGACCAAGTGGAGCCGCGAGCTGCGGATCTGCGACGAGGACGTTTTCCCCGTCTATTTCGCGTTGGCCGTGAACAGTGGGGAGATCTCAAACTCGGAGATGCAAACCGTCCTCGCAAATACTGGCGATTCCGAATGGCTATCCTCCGAACTCCTCAAGCTGGCGCACCAAATTCGCCCAGACGGCAAGACTCGTGTCAGCGCCCTTTTGGAAAAGCTACAGGACTACACGCATGAGGGTATTCCGATCGAGAACATCGAACCTATCCTCTTGGCATTCTCCAACATTGGGAACCAGCTTTTCATTCCGGAAGATCGAAGTTCTAGCCTCCTGGGGTATGGGAATGACACTCGTATGGGCAGAGTTACATGGCAGTTGCTTAAACGTCTCGACCCCGACAGGCGCTTCGAGGTGCTTCGACGCGCTGTTGAGTCAGGAAGAGCACTGTCTTTTGTTTACCATGCAGTGATCGTGCTCGGACAACAACAAGGGAAGTACGGCGAGTCGCAGCCCCAGCCTGAAAGGGAATGGTTCATCACTCGCGAGCAACTCTCGATCCTGGAAGGGTTGGTCCTTGAAAGGATACGCAACGCGAGCCGTGACGGGTCGCTTTCGGAAACTCCGACGCTCCCACTCATACTGAACTTCTGGCGGGCGAATGCTACGCAAGAAGAGGTTGCGATCTGGGTCTCGCAGGTTGTGAAAGGGGACCAGGGCTTGGTGAAGTTGCTGGAAGGATATCTTCAGACCACCGCAAGCGCCGGGCTCGACGACGCAGTTGTTCGTCGGACTGATAGACTTGACCCCGAATGGTTGAGGTCTTATTTGGATCCCGAGCAGATCGTCGACCGCGTGAGGGGGCTACTGCAAAACGCCAAGCTTCCGCCTCGCCAAAACCGGGCGCTTGCGCAATTCTTGAAGGAATATGACCTCAGGCAGCGCGGCGGTAATCCAGGTGACCCGTTCGCCCAGTTCGGCGATTCTTAAGCGGGCCACGGACAGCGCCTTTCTGTCCGTGGGCTTTTCCCTGGATTTACGTGGTCGTGCCCCACAACCGGTTCCACAGTTGGCGATGGAGAGGAACTCCGACGTCTGCGCCCTCGGCCCCTTGGAGTGGGCAGCCAAGTTTTCGCCTTCTTTACCGCAGAGGCGCTGAGACGCAGAGAAAGGGACTTTCCTTTTCAAACCTCTGCGTCTCAGCGCCTCCGCGGTGAGAAGGCCCTTTCTACCCAGATTCGGACCCTCTCTCAAGCTGCAAACGACTTGGGGAAATCGGTGTCCTGATGGGAGAGCGCCTGTTGCAGTAATTTCTCAATGCGGGTGCGCCAGCGGTGCAGGACTTTTAGCCCGGAAGCGTGGTCCCCGCGCAATTCCCAGTATTGCAGAGCCAGCGAGAAACGCGAACCCGGAACTTTGATCACAAAATTGTCGCGATCGATGTGCCAAGCAGCTTGAGAATAGAGAGAGGACAACTGAAGGTAGACGTTGGCGTAAAGTTGCAGGCGCTTCAGGATTTCCGGGGCCAACTGGTCCGCCGTATCCGCCAGCGAACGGCCTTCCGCCACCATGGCCGCCACGGCTTCGTAAATGTTGGCGTAATCGGTCAACGCTCCGCGCCGGAAGAACGTCAGCGGCGAGCCGAACTCCACCAGCACTCCATGGTCCCAGAGGCGAGCCAGCAGCGCGGCTTCCAGGTAAGCGAGATCGATATGGGCGGTGGCCTGCGTATCACCCGCCGCAACGTCCTTGCCCCACTTGCCCATCCACCCGCGATAGTCCGCCGGCAGGGTCAAGGCGAACTCGCCCAGCCGCTCGAGCGCCAATCGCACCCCCCGTGCCATGGCGGGGACATGGCTCGACGCCACGCGAACTTCCACCTCGACCAAATCTTTGTTCTTTCCCTTCCGGTATGCGGACGGAACGACTACGGCATGTACACCGGGTTCAATTTCTTGTTGGGTCACTCGCCGGGTGGAATGACTCAAATCAAGCAGGTCCAGCCAGCGTTGGCGCACGATTTGACTGGGAGTGTCGGGTAGACGTGATGGTTTTTTCAAATCTGTGGTTTCTGTCATTTCGGCCCTTCTTCCTGCATGACCAATGCCAACCGGGATGCCAGCATCATCAACTAACCCAATTTACTTCAATAAGTTAGCTTTGTGGCTGAAACCTGCGGAGGGCAAAGTCGGAGAAACCGTGGGGCATAGTACGCAGAACAGGGATTGATTCCGCCTAGGGCAGATTAGGTGCTGGGGTGAATTCCATTCCTATAAGGGGTTTAATGTGCCAACTCGATACTCTGCAATATTCTGTCGAAGGTCGGAGCGTAGGATTCAAACGCGCCGGCGGGAGCGATGAAGATGAATGTCAATACGGATTCGCCCTGGCGGACCGTCACCAAATGGTCCGTTTCCCTCTGTCCCTCAATGGGGGAATCATTTTGCAGCAGGGTGCTGACCGCCGGGTTGCCGCGCAGGTTCAGGCCGCTTTGCTGCAAAACATGCATCTGGGGATTGGACTGCCGCATCGACTCGATGAGTTCCTGCGTCGCATCCACAAGCCCCCAATTCCCTTGCTGAGGCGCGTAGAGGCTGACTGCCGCGCCGTAAGCCTGCGCGGTTTCCCCCTCGGCGCCCGTCACCATTCCCCCGGGAGGGAACAGCGCCACGCCATCCTCGCCGCGCTGCATCTGCCAGTTGTCGGGGTAGTCGAGGGTAAAGATTTTGCCGTCGTAATGAATCAGGTTCGCCGACGGCAGGGGTGGGGGTTGCTTTTTGGCGTCGATTTTTGGCGTGCCTTTCTGCGGGGGCGGGGGAGCGAGCGCCGCCAAGTACTGCTTGACCCCCTCGAATTCCGGGCTGTCCGTCTTTCCCCCCCGGGGCGGACCCAATTGCGCAATCTCTGCGTCCACGTCCTTAATGCGGTTCTCGGGATTGGGGTGGTCTGAGAAGAATTGCAGCGTGCGCTGGGGATATTTCTTGGCGATGATCTGGAAGAACTGCACCATGGCATGGGGATCGTATCCGGCTTGGTAGAGAATGTAAGTGCCCACCTCATCCGCCTGCGTCTCCGCGGTGCGCGAGTTCTTCAGCAGCAGCGAATCCACCCCCAGGCCGAGGCCCAGTTGCGCCAGTTGACCGGTCAGGCTGCCGCCTTGGCCAAGAATGCCGGTCAGGATTGCCATGCCTCCCTGCGCCAGAACGGCTTGCGAGGCAATGTGCGTACCATGGCGCATCACCACGTGCCCGGATTCGTGGGCCATCACCCCGGCGAGTTGCGCCTCATTTTCGGCGGCCTCAAACACCCCGCGGTTCACGTAGATGTACCCGCCTGGCAAAGCGAACGCGTTGATCTCCATACTGTTGACGATCCTGAACTGCCACACATACTCCGGCTGGTTGTTGGGCGCAAAAGCCACCAGCTTTTTCCCCAAGCTGTTGAGGTACTTCAGAGCCTCTGCGTCGTTCAGCAAGGGCAATTGCTTGTCCACCAGCGTGGCGTTTTCCTTCCCCACCTGCACGTCCTGCTGGGGAGAGTAGAAGTTGTACCCAGGCTTGAAATCGGGCTGACTAACTCCCAGGGCAAGGATTGGCGACGTCGCAAGCCACGCAAACAATAATGCGGACGCGAGTTTTCTGCGTGCCTGCCATGCCCACCGCAAAATCATGGACTTCTCTTCCCTCTCTGATGACCTGACTGTTGCTCAGTGTCCTAATTTCTGGAGCTGGATTCGAGATCGGGGGTCAGACCTTAATCGAATCATAACAACTCGAGGAATTCCTCCACGGTTATGCCCGCTGCACGGATGAGGGCGCGAAGCGTTCCGATGGAGAGCTCTTTATGCTGAGGGATGGAAAGGTTGGCCCGGACGCCGGGCTTTATAAGGACCAGATGGCTCCCGACCTGCCCCACAGGTTGCCATCCGGCTTTCTGAAAGGTTCTTGCAGCTTCTTTGCCGGAAATGTTCGCAAGTTTGCCCACGTGCTTATTAACCTCTTTACGTAACCGCCAGGAACCGGCGGGAGGGCGGCAATATGCTCGGCTTATATGGCAACCACAATCGGCTGGCTCTTTTGCTGGTCCTTCAGTGCGGAAACCGCCTTTTGATCCTCGGCCCAAAGCCAGGCGGTAATGGCTTCTTTGATGTTATCCAGCGCCTCCTTTTCGTCTTTGCCTTGCGAAACACACCCTGGCAGCGCCGGGCACTCAGCCACGAACCACCCGTCCTCCGCCTTCTCCATCGTGACGTGAAAGATCATCTGTTCAACTCCTCAATTCATAGTGCATCATTTGACGGGGGCATATCAAGCACATATCCCCCAGGATCTGTCCTAACAACCCCCTTACGAAGCCACAGCGAGCACTCTTCTCCGCCGTGAGCAAGGTAGGCTTACTTTTTAAGACCCGTGAACACTTCCGCCCCGCGATACATCGCGCGTTTGCCCAGCCGTTCTTCGATCCGCAGCAGGCGGTTATATTTTGCCAACCGTTCCGAGCGCGTAATGGCGCCCACTTTCAATTGCCCCGCGCCGGTGCCTACCGCCAAGTCGCTCATGGAATCATCTTCCGTCTCGCCGGAGCGCGCGCTGACCACGGTGCGATAGCCGGCTCGTTGCGCGATTCTGATAACTTCCAGCGTTTCGCTCAGGGTGCCGATTTGATTCATCTTCACCAGCACGGCGTTGGCTACGCCATCGCGAATTCCCTCCGCCAGCCGCCGAGGGTTGGTGGCGAACAGGTCATCACCGATCAATTGGCAGCGCTTGCCCAGCCGCTCAGTAAGCAATCTCCAACCCACTTCATCATCTTCCGCCACCCCATCCTCGATGGAGAGGATGGGATAGCGCTCGGCCCACGCTGCCAGGCGCTCCACCAGATCGAGGGAACTCCATTCCTCGCGCTCGATGGAAAGCTGGTAGCGGCCGTTCTGGTAGAAATGGCTTGCCGCCACATCCACGGCGATGGCCGCGTCCTTGCCAGGCTTGAATCCCGCGCGCTCGAGGGCTTCCACCATCACTTCGAATCCCGCTTCATTCGATTCGAGGCGAGGAGCGTAGCCGCCTTCATCGGCGACCCCTGGGGAGTAGACGCCGCGCGCCTTCAGGACGTCCTTCATGGCGCGGTAAATCAGCACCACGTCATGCAACGCTTCCGAGTAACGCTCCGCGCGCAGCGGGATTACCTGGAAATCCTGGAAGTCGATGTTGCCGCCACCGTGCAAGCCTCCGCTGGCGATGTTGACCATGGGCACGGGCAACTCCACCGCCTGCTGCCCTCCCAGGTAGCGATAGAGCGGCAAGCCCGCCGACGCCGCAGCCGCGCGCGCCACCGCCAGCGAGACTCCCAGGATGGCGTTCGCTCCCAGGCGGCTTTTGTTTTCGGTGCCATCCAGCTCACGCAGCCGATGGTCGAGCGCCCCTTGATCGTCCGCCTCCATGCCTTCGACCACGGGAGCGATCACCTGCACGACATTCTCAATGGCCTTGCGTACGCCGCGCCCGTGATAGCGCTTGGGGTCGCCATCGCGCAACTCGAGCGCCTCCGCCTTCCCCGTCGAAGCCCCCGAAGGGACCATGCCACGGCCCCGCGCTCCGTCATCAAGGTAAACGTCCACCTCAACGGTAGGATTCCCGCGTGAATCAAGGATTTCGCGAGCGCGAATGAATCTTATCTTTGGCATGATGTTGAGAACTCAAAAGTGTAAATGGTAAAGTGTAAAGGGTAAATCAAGCGCCGGAAATTCGAGCCGGACTTTTCGCTTTCCGCTTGGCGTTCACAATGATTGCCGTCAGCACTGCGCAAATCTCTTCCGTCTCCCGTCGAATGGCAGCCAGACGCTGGGTAGAAACGATCGAGGAGTCAGCCATTATTCGCAACCAATACGAGCATTCCCGCGCTTCCTTCTGGGCGATGCCGAACTTGTGAATGAAATCCGCTCGACTTTCGCCGGAATGAGCCTCTTCAACATTCGCTCCGATAGAAGTTGCCGCCCGCAAGTACTGTTTGGCAATGATCCGGCCAGCTCCATCCTGCCCACTCTGCACAAACCGGTAAAGCTCTATGGCCCGAACCGCGTACCTGACCGTCCGCTCCCGAATGTCAGGAGCAAGGCGATTCGGTTTCGAGTTGGGGTTCTCGTCTATGGTCATCTGCCCCCACCCCCTTCACGTTCCCCATTTACATTTTACCATTTACCATTTACATTTTATCTTTACCCTATACACTCTACCCTTTATATCGAATCCCCCCGCGAACTATGTCTAGGGCCTCTTCCAGAGAGCGCGGCCCCTCCATCAAAATCCGAGTTGCCGCTTTTCTCACCTGTTCTTTCGTCGCATCGTCCTGAATATATTCAACCGGCGACTTGCCATCGATGCGCGCGAGCATCAAACCGCCCAGGTGGCGAAGGGTCATGACCTCAAACCCCACACCGGCTTCCGGTCCCAAAGCGGTGAGCAGTGATTTCCAGAAATCATAGACCAGGGCGATGAACTGGTCACTCGCGGAGGGCTGGTGGAAAGCCTTCAGGAAGAGATGGTTCATCAGAAACGCCGCATCAAACGCCGGGTCGCCCCAATGCATCACTTCAAAATCGATCAGAAAGATATTTTCGCCGCGCACCAGCATGTTCTTGGGGCTGTAGTCGCCATGCACCAGCGAGGTTCGGATTCCGAGCGATGTCCCGATCAGGTCATCAAACTCCCGGCGCAATTCGGGATGGCGGGAAGCCGTGGTGCGGTAGTAAGGATCGATGCGGAGCTGATCGAAAACCGTGCGGTCCCAGAATTCTGAGCTTAGAGAGGCATCGTCCTTCGAGGCGTTAATCATCTTCGCCAGCAGCAAACCCGCGTTCCGAGCCAGTTGGAAGTCGGCGCGACGGGCCAGCAACAAATCCTTCCACCCCTGCGACCCCGCCGGCGCGGCGGTCATGATGTAGAGAAACCTGTTGAAGTCCGTATGAATCAATTCCGGCAACGCCGCCGGGCCCAACACCGGCCGCAGCCTCCGAAGGGATAGCGCCTCGCGATAAATGCGCGAGCGTTCGGAGCGCCAGTCGTCCTTGACACGCAACTTTTCCAGCGACTGCTTGATCACCCAGCGCTGCTCCTGCGCTCCCATCCATTCCACCAGCAGCACGATATTGGAAACGCCCCCGCCCAGGGCGCGGACGGAGACTTCCTCCTCGCTGCGCATGAAGCCCTGCTCCACAAGGTAATCGCGCGCGTTTTGCGGACTCAGCAAAAAGCCTTCGTCAGTCATAAGGGAGAAAGAAACTTGACTCCCCTCCTGGTTCAGGAGGGGCCGGGGGTGGTCAGGCATCTTTCTGCTCCACCCCACTACCCCTTTGTCCCCTCCTCATTGAGGAGGGGAATTTAGAAACTTTCGCACCGCTTGGTTAAATTCCGCGGGCTTGCCCACCATGGGAATGTGCCCCGTGCCGTCCAGCACGATCATCTCTGAGCCCGCAATGCCCTTGTGGAGATCCTCCCCCATGGCCAGGGGAATCAGCAGATCCGCGCGCCCCCAGATGATTAGGGTGGGAACATGCACCTTCCCCAATTTCTTGTCTTCAAATTCGCGGCCCGTGAGCATTTCCGCCAAGCTGCTGGCCACCGTGTAACTGTCGCCGTTCTGCACGTGGCGCTCGAAAGCATTGGGCCCCAGATCGGTGGTCGCCCATTCCTTATTCGCCGCCATCAGATCAAAAAACCAGTGCGTATTCAGCAGCGTGAGCGTCTTCCGCCCGCCTTCCGGCATCTTCAAGGCGGCGGTCGGGCGCAATCCCGCCGCATCCACCAGCACCAACTTCTCCACCATTTGCGGATGCCGAAGGGTAAAGTCCAGCGCCACCCAGCCACCTAGGGAATTCCCCACCAAGCTTGCCTTGGGGATCTTTAACGCGAGCAGAAAACCGTGCAGGTAATCAGAAAAGTTCTCCACCGTGTAACGCATCAGCGGCTTGTCCGACTGGCCGTAGCCGATCTGGTCCAACGCAATCACCCGGAAGTCCTTAGAAAGCGCGTCGATGTTGGCAGCCCAGTGATGTGAGTCCGCGCCCAGGCCGTGGATGAGAATCACGGCGCTTCCCTTACCCGCCTCGTAATAAGCGATCTTGTGGCCGCGTACCATCACCGTCTGTTGCGGCGGCAAAGGCTGCGCCATTTGGCCCCACGCTGCGGAGCTGAGACTGAACAGAAAGATCAAACACCCGATACCCATGCGTCCTACGTTCTGGAATGGCAAAGGTCGTCCCTGTTTCATGGAAATATCCTCTTGGGGTCGGTTAGGAAATTAGTATGACTTCAACAGTTCTCAGTTTTCAGTTATCAGTCATCAGTTACTGCCCGGCCGCGCGGAAAAAAGCCCTTGCTGATGACTGACAACTGATGACTGATAACTTTAGAATCGTGCCACCGGTTGCCCGGCGGCGTCCACACGTTCGAGCAGACGGTAACGCGCGCCGCAGGTGGGACAGCGCAGTTCGAGTCCGCGCGCCGAAGCTTCCGCCCCCACGTCACCCACCAGGCCGAAGTGGCCGTCGGGCGAGCGATAGAATTCAAACATCAGTTGCCCGCAGCGCGCACAGAACTGCCGGCGGCGCTCGACCGCTTCCGTCATGGCGTACCCACCCCCCCGGCGCCACTCAACTCCTATGTGTCAAAAGGTAGTATACCGGAAAGGGTAAGGCGAAACCGCAGTGAGCTGCACGAGGGTTCCGAGAGCGGGGTTTTTGTTCTGGAATATTAGGGAAAATGTGCACGATGATTTTCGTTGAGGCGGGCTGGACGCCCGATGAGCCCTTGAAAGCTAGGCGTGTTGCCTACTGACCACGTGCCGCGCAGGCTCTGGCGCCCCTTCTGTCGAGCCTTGTGTCATGCTGTTTTGGGTTTTCCTACAGATTTTAGTAAGTGGCTTTCTTTTCAGTATGTTGTCAGCTTCGTTTTACAAAAATGCCCTTTCCAGACCCTTTATTTTCAATATGTTCCCAGCTTCGTACATTTTGCCATTTTGGCCCCTTCGAAGAACATAAAGTCGGCCTGCAATTTGGGGGCGTTGAGGCTCACATCGCAACTTTATAAATCCCTTCTTGCTCGCGCCGGGCAGGCTCACCTGCCCGCCCGCTGGATGGCTGAACCGCCGCCCCATCCTCAAGCTTATATTTTAGCCAATAGGTATGACTTTGTCAAGAGGAAATAATGGCGCTTCACCGTTCCAGGATACAGACCCCTCCCGCGGACCTCCTGCAAGGGGATCCCTTCATTTTGAGCCCACCGCCCGGTGAGTCGCAGGCTACTTGCCCAGGTATTTCTCCGGCGCTTGATCGAACTTAGCTTTGCAGGCTTTGGCGCAGAAGTAGATAGTTTGGCCCTTGTATTCACTGGTGGCGGCGGCCTTCTCCGAATCAATCGTCATCTTGCAAACCGGGTCGATAACCTTCATCACTTCTCCTTATTGACTATCAGGAGAGAATTTTATCATTTCCGCCTCCCTTTCGGAGGATGATCTCGCAAGGTGAATCCGTTGGGCTCGCGGCGAGTTTCTGCCCATCATGGGCAGCCGAATGGCTGTCAATGCTCAGGATGACAGCACTGGAGAGTTTTTCCGCAGCCTCTGAAGCCATCCGAGGTTCACCGATCTGTCATTCTGTCTTTTCTTCAGTTTCTTTTCCATCATCGGCCTTTGTTGGGTCAGCTTCCCCAGTATCAACTTGAGCCGGCTTCAGTGGATCAACCGGTATATCCGTTGGACTCGGACCCGTCTTTATTTGTGGCGACATCATTACCCTCCTCAACGTTGATTAGGCTTAATTAAACGCTTGTGGGGCGGCTCCCCTCTTGGCCCTGGACAAATCAAAAAAGGTTGAATAAGGCGCCGACGCATTCCTCAACATTCGATTTGAGGATGGACAACCAAGGCGCTGGCCTCCTGATGTTGGCGGGGGAAGGCGCAGCACATGGGGTTACAAGCGCGCGGCTAGCGCACGCTCAGGGACTTTCAAATCCTCGGGCTTGAGCTGGCATCTCGGGCAGACCAGGATGATGCTGGCGACGCGTTCGCCCTCGACGCGCTGCACGTCCCAACCGCCACGCACGGCATCTTGCACGCGTGGCAGCCGGCGATCACAGTACCAGCAGCGCCCCTTGCCCGTGGAGCAGATGGCGTGCAAAGCGTCTCGCACGTCCAGCACGATCCGCTCCCTTGTTTTAACTGCGCTCAAACTCACCTCCGGCTTGGTGGACGATCATCATTCCGTTCCGTCGATGTGACCCTTTTAGGGTCAAGCCCACTTGTGGGCCTGCTTTCAGCGGGCGTTGCACCCGGCTTCTAAATAAATCCCCTGCGGGGATTTGCAGGCATCACAACCCGCACGCTGGGACTCTCCAGGGTCTGCGCTGCCTAAGCTCGCCGCAAGTTCCTGGCTTGACGTCTTTCATAACGAGCCTCACGTCCGTCCAGCCCCCGCGCTACGAGCACCAGCCGGCGCTTCACTGCCTACTGCCTTCTGCCTGCTGCCTACCGTTCTCCTACGAGCACCCGCTGGTGCTGCCGCAATTGAGGCACTTATAGCAGGCGCCGTTGCGGACCATGATGGCGCCGCAATCGGCGCAACTGGGGGCGTCGTCGCTTTGGTTGACGCCCACCAAGCCCCCTTGGCTCATGGAGGAGGCAAATCCGCTCTGCGGGGGGGCCTCGGCGGTGGCGCGAGTGAACTGGGTGGCCAGTTCCGTAGCCTTTTCCGCCTCCGTGCCATTCAGCGACTGAAGGCTGGCATCCTCGCGGGGCTGTGCATCGCGGGGCAGAAACTTGAGCGCCAGCCAGCGAAAGATGTAATCCATGACGGACTTGGCGTAGCGGATTTCGGGGTTAGGGGTCCAGCCGCTGGGCTCGAAGCGCGTATGGCTGAACTTATCGCACAGCACTTTAAGCGGCACGCCATACTGCAAGGCCAGGGAAACGGCGGTGGCGAAGGAATCCATCAGGCCCGAAACCGTCGAGCCCTCCTTGGCCATGGTGATAAAGATTTCGCCGGGTTGACCGTTCTCGTAGAGGCCCACGGTCAGGTAGCCCTCGTGCTGCCCCACTGCAAACTTATGAGTGATAGCCTTGCGCTCGTCGGGCAGCTTGTGGCGATAGGCTTGCCGGTCAGAGTCCGCCTTCACGTCCTTGCTGTTTTCTGACATCTGGCTCCTGGCATCTGACTCGTTTTTCGGTTTTGCGTCGGAGGTGTTCAGCGGTTGCGAGCGTTTGGAGCCGTCGCGGTAGATGGCGACGGCCTTCAATCCCAGCCGCCAGCCCTCGGTATAGACGCTGGCGATCTCTTCCGCCGTGGCCTCTTCCGGCATATTCACGGTCTTGGAAATGGCGCCGGAAAGGAAGGGCTGCACGGCAGCCATCATGCGCACGTGGCCCATGTAATGGATGGAGCGCTTGCCGTTGGCCGGTTTCAGCGAGCAGTCAAATACCGGCAGGTGCTCCGCCTTCAGGTACGGCGCGCCCTCGATGGTGCCATGCTGGTCGATGTAATTGACGATTTCGGAGGCCTCCTGGTCGCTGTAGCCGAGCTTGAGGAGCGCCGTGGGCACCATGTTGTTGACGATTTTGATGAGCCCGCCGCCGACCAGTTTCTTGTATTTCACCAGGGCCAGGTCCGGCTCAATGCCCGTGGTGTCGCAATCCATCATGAAGCCAATCGTCCCGGTGGGCGCCAATACCGTAACCTGCGCGTTGCGGTAGCCGTACTTCATGCCGCTGGCCAGGCACTCATCCCAGGTCTTCTTCGTCGCCTCCCACATATTCTCGGGGACATTGCGCGCGTTGATGTGCGAGAGCGACTGGCGGTGCATGGAAATGACCCCCAGGAAGGAGTCGCGATTAACGGGGAAGCCCGGAAAGGGCTCCAGTTCCCCCGCGATGCGCGACGACTGGAGGTAAGCCTCGCCGTGCATGAGAGCGGTGATGGCCGCCGAGAAGTCGCGCCCGCCGTCGGAATCGTAGGGCAGCCCGTTGGCCATGAGCAGCGCGCCCAGGTTCGCGTAACCGAGTCCCAGCGGACGGAAGTCGTGCGAATTCTTGGCGATCCGATCCGTCGGGTAGCTGGCGTTGTCCACCAGAATTTCCTGCGCCGTAATCATGATGTCCACGGCGTGTTTGAAGGGCTCCACGTCGAACTTGCCGTCGGGGGTGAGGAACTTCATCAGGTTCAGTGACGCCAGGTTGCAGGCGGAGTCGTCCAGAAACATGTACTCGCTGCAAGGGTTGGAGGCATGGATGGGCGCCGTGGCCTTGCAGGTGTGCCACTTGTTGATGTTGGTATCATACTGCATGCCGGGGTCGCCGCACTGGCACGCGGCCTCGGCGATCATCTTCATCAGGTCACGGGCGCGATACACTTTGGCCACCTCGCCGGTGCTGATGTGGCGCGTCGCCCAGTCCTTATCCTCCACCACCGCCTTCATGAAATCGTCAGTGACGCGCACGCTGTTATTGGCATTCTGAAAGAAGATGGAGCTATACGCCTCACCGTCGATGGCCGGATCGTAACCCGCATCCACCAAGGCCCAGGCCTTGCGCTCCTCCTTGGCCTTGCATCCAATGAATTCTTCGATGTCGGGGTGGTCGACATTCAGGATCACCATTTTGGCGGCGCGACGCGTCTTGCCGCCGGATTTGATAACCCCGGCAAAGGCGTCGTAGCCCTTCATAAAGGACAGGGGACCCGAGGCCACACCACCGCCCGACAGCGCCTCCACTGAGGACCGGAGAGGTGAGAGGTTCGTCCCCGTTCCCGAACCCCACTTGAAGAGCATCCCTTCCACTTTGGCCAGATTCAGGATGCTTTCGAGGTTATCTTGAACGGAATTAATGAAGCAGGCTGAGCACTGGGGGTGCCGGTAGGCCTCGGTCTCCTTCTTGACGCCGCCCGTGGCCGGATCCCAGAACCAGCCACTCCCCTGGGAGCTGCGGTGGTACTTGTGCCAGAGGCCGCAATTAAACCAAACCGGTGAATTGAACACCGCCTTCTGCCGAACCAGAATGTGCGTCAATTCGTCGTGAAAGTTTTTGGCATCTTCCTCACTGCGGAAGTATCCGCCCCCCACGCCCCACTGCGCGATGGTGTCGGCCACGCGGCTAATCAGTTGCCGCACGCTCGACTCGCGCTCCGGCGTCCCCAGCTTGCCGTGGAAGTACTTCGACGCCACAATGTTGGTGGCGGTCTGTGTCCAGTCCTTGGGCACTTCCACGTTGCGCTGCTCAAAAATAACTTTGCCCTTTTCATTCTGGATCGAGGCGGTCCGCATTTCCCACTCGAGCTCATCCAGGGGGTGGCCGCCGGCCTTGGTGAAAAGCCGTTTTACGGTAATACCACGCTTGCTCGATGTTTCCGCACCAGGGCCCCAGGACTTGGTTTCAGTCGACACAGCATCCCTCTCTGCCATAGCACTCCTCCAAGAAAGTGGGGTTACCCCTACATGATTTGTCGCTGGTGCGGCCTGGTCACAGCGGATAGATATTGCTTGTTCGCGTGCCCCGCTGCCGGTTTTGCCCCCCTCCGGGCGGATCCGGCACCGCAACGGCTGGGGGCGAATCTAACTCGGACCGTTGGGTTTGTCAAGAGGGAAAAACACAACATATAGTGGTTTAGCGGGTGGTACCGACAAAATCTTGTGGAAAACCTCTTGAAAACATGGGACACGGGATACGGGGCACGGGATACGGGGTTAGGGATTAGAGTTCGGGGTTGGGGGAATAGTCCTTGGTGGCACGGGTTTTGGAATCCAGGGCCCGGGATACGTATGTCCGAATTGGCGTCGAGCGTCCCGAAACCCGTGTCCCGTGCCCCGTATCCCGTGTCCCGTATCCCGTGCCCCGTGTCCCGTATCCCGGTTTTTAGCTGGGCAGGGGCGCTTTCAGATTGACCTTGGATAGGGACTTCACCAGCGCCGCTTCCACCGTCTCTTTCGCCAGTCCGCGCGCCACGGCAACCTCATCCACCAGAAGTTGCCAGGAGCGGTCCAACATTTTCTTCTCGCGGAAGGAGAGGGGCTTGGCTTGATTCAGAATAATAAGGGTTTTCAGGACCTCGGCCACCTGCATCAGCGAGCCGTTCCGCATCTTCTCGGAGTTTTCCTTAAATCTCCCCTTCCAATCGCCCGCGGATTTACAGCGGCCCTTTTGTAAGTATTCGAGAATATCGCCGATTTGGCTGCTCTTGGTGACCCTGCGCAGACCCACGTTGGCTACACTGCTCAAGGGTACCATCACTCGCATGCTCGTGGAGCTGAGCTTCAATAAATAAAACATTTCCGGCTGACCGGTAAGATTCCGGGTGGAAATCTGTTCGACGATGCCGACACCTTGGTTGGGATAGACAACTTTATCGCCTATCTGGAATTGCATGAAATGCATGGGACTCCTTGAAGGTTATGAATGGCGGTCACAGAACACCTCATATTAACCCCGAAACTGTCGGAAGTCAAACAAATAGAGGCAGCAGACAGACTGCGCCATGCATCGTATAATGGGGTTGGATCATTTCTGCCAGGGCTTGGTGAAATGCTGACTAGACACGTGCTTATGACGGTGGCCTTTGCGTTGTTTATTCCCAGTCAGGTTTTCTGGCTGTGGCAGGTGCGCACGCTGGGCATAAAATTCATTCGCCACCAGTCCGTGCGGCGCTGGTTGGAATGGTCGGGAGTAGGCATTTACGTGGCCTTGCTAGCTTTCAATACGCTTGGGTCAAGAACTGCTCCTGAGCCCGCCCACCTGACGCTCGAAGCCGCACTATTGCAAGCGCCCTTTCGCTGGTGGATGCTCGCTTCCTTGCTGGGGTTCGTGGTGGTTTCCGCCTTCTACCTCTGTGGACGCCTGGGAAGGGCGGTTTATTGGGTGTACCGGAAGCTGCTTCCCCCCTCGAACCCCGGGGGCGAGCGCTTGCTCTCGCCTGCGCGCCGCCACTTTCTTGCCCGAACGGCCGTGGCCGTCAGCGCCACGCCCTTCGCGGCCTGCGCCTATGGCTTGCTGTATGAGCGCACGGAGATTGAGACCACGCACCAGCGGATCATGCTGCGGCGGTTGCCCAGTGCCTTCGACGGCTTTCGCATTGCGCAGCTTTCTGACATTCATGTCGGCCCCTTCATGCCGGCTGAGGACATCCGCAAATACGTCGCCATGGTGAATCAGTTGCAGCCGGATTTGGTGGCGCTGACCGGCGACTTCGTCACCTGGGAGGCCTCGCCGGAGCGCGCCGTGGTGGAAGCCTTGTCCGGGCTCAAGGCGCCGTTCGGTATTTTCGGATGCTTGGGCAATCATGAGGCCTGGGCCCACGTGGAAGACTCCATCACTGGCCTTTTCGCCGAGCGCGGGGTCAAAATCCTCCGCCTTGAAAACGCCACGATCGAATCCGCCGGCGAGCGCCTGAATTTAATCGGCGTGGATTACCAAAGCCGGGTGCGCTTCGGCCCGCCGGGCGATGGAATCGTGAGCCAGTATTTGCAAGGCGTTGAGCCTCTCCTGCTGCCCGGCGCCGTCAACATCCTTCTCAGCCACAATCCCAACACCTTCGACCGCGCCGCCGAACTCGGCATCGACCTGAGCCTGGCCGGCCACACCCACGGCGGCCAAGTGACGCTGGAATATATCTCGCCTGACCTTTCCCCCGCCCGCTTGATCACGGCCTACGTGCGCGGCTGGTTCCAAAAAGCGGGGTCGCAGCTCTACGTCAACCGCGGCATCGGAACCATCTTTTCCCCCGTGCGCTTCGGCTCTCCGCCGGAAATCACTTTGTATGAACTGAAGCGCGGGTAGGGCATCGGAAGCTTTCAGCTATCAGCTATCAGCTTTCACCATGTCGCTCGCGCGGGGGGGTGTAGGGCCGAGCGGCGCCCGGCCTCATGCCGCTCGCGTGAGAGAGGGAGAATGCGCAGACCCCAAGAACAGGGGTCTGCGCCAGCCCGCGTATTTCTGGATTTTCCCCGTGGCCGTCTTGAGCAGCTCAGCGAGAAAGCTAAAATGTTTGGGCACTTTTTTAGCAGTTCGCTTTTCTGGAGGTTCGGCCTTTCAAAGTGGGACAAGGTCCGCCAGAGAACGCTTCTGTAAACCAGCCAGCCACCGCGCCATGCTGGGATCGCCCGCTACGCGGGCCGGCGCGAAAAGCCGCGGACCTTCAGAACAGGGCCGCGCTACATTTGCTTCTTTGGATTCACGCTTCTGAATCCGAGGGTGGCTCTGTCGTTGAGATATGTGGTTTTCCGCAGGAAGAGCCGCAGACCTCAACGGCGGAGGTCTGCGCTACGCTTGCTTGTCACTTAACTTCGGCCGATTCATTTCTACATCGTCGCTTGAAAAATCCTACTTCTGCCACGGTCTGGTAGGGTATGGTGTGTCGTATCCTTTGCTATCCCACCACAGGATTTGGTTTAACACGTCGCTCGGGTTCTCATCCACTTCTGACCAGTCCATCTCCATCGACTGCCGCGCCGCCCGGAGCTGATTCCCGTGCAAGGCATTGAGCGGGGGGTTCAGCTCATCCAGGCGAACCTTGGGAATCAAGGCATCGTAAGGAGTCATGTCAGGTTGTTTCGCGAATATGCTCGTCATGGGCCGAGCTCGTTTCAGATACGAGGTTTGCGGGGCAACGCCGAGGATATCCTGAATCGTCCGGAGCAGGCTGAGTTGAGTGTAATTGTTCGAATCCACCGCATTCCTGCGAACGCTCGGGCCCACCGCAAGACAGACGGTCCGGTGGCCGTCCACGTGGTCCACACCGTCCTGGGCGTCGTCTTCAACTGCAAGAATCAGGCTCTTGGGCCAGTACTGGGTTTTCGAAATTGCATCCACAATGCGCCCCAGCGCCAGGTCGTTGTCGGCCACCATGGCCCGCGGCGTGGGGAATCCGGGGCGTGTGCCCATCGTGTGATCGTTGCCCAGTTTGATAATACAGAGGTCCGGCAGATCCCCGTTCTTATCGAAGATGGCCAGTTCACGAAGGAACTCTGCTGCCCGGATCTGGTCCGGGATTTGCAAAGCACCATGCGGATAGCGCGGGTCGATGATGCTTTGGAACACCGGCACGGCCGCCCGTGAACCGACCACGCCCTGCCATTGGCCTGCCTGGTAAACGTGCCAATATTCAGTCCAACCAAGCAGTTCCCGTTCGAGCATGTCACTCGCACTCTGGGCTAAAAGGTCCCATTTCGACTGCAGGCAGATTTCGCCATAGATGCGGACCGTCGGTTGGCGGGGCCCCCCTTGCCAGAAAAAACCCGTGGGCGAAATCACCATCGCATCGCCCATGTCTACGGAGTAGCCGCGAGGCGCGCCGCCGGCAAATGCACGCTCCACATAGTCGCTGACGTACCCCTGCATGAGCCAGTGGTGGCCGTCAAAGCTGACCGCCCCAGCGACATAAAAGTTATCGAGGAGCACATACTGCTCGGCCAACGCGTGGTTGTTTGGGGTCACGTCCCGGCCGTACATCACTAGCTTGGGATCACCGTTCCCTTTGGAGATGTCGCCGAACACCTGGTCATAGGTGCGGTTCTCCTTGATGATCAGGAAGAGGTGCCGGACACCGGTAGATGCCAAATCCGATGGGCCTTCGGCCGGCGCCCATTTCGGCTCGTTCGCCGCGATCACCTCGCGCAAGCCCGCCACCCTTCGCATCAGTATAGACACTGGAAGCGCCAACAGCGACCCTTCGGGTCGATGAGTCGCGTTGCCCTGAGCATTGACGGTGTTACCCATTCTACCCACGCCTTTGATATTGATGACGCGAAGACCGCCTTCCCGATCCACTACGAGACCAGAGGGAAACCAGCCGGTCGGCATGGCACCAGCGAGTTTCCAGTGCTTGCCTTCGGCAGTGAGGATAACGATTGCATCGTTCCCGCCGCTGGCGACATACAGTGTTTTCCCGTCCGGGGCGAAGGCCACATTGGTCGGCTGTGCCCCCGTCCGCGCCCCCGGCCACGAAGGGATCTTGAACTCCGCCGTTTGCAGGCTGGTGGTATCGATGATTGACACGGAATCGGAGTGGCTGTTGGCCACCGCGAGCGTGCTCTCATCGAGGCTCAGCGCAATTCCGGAGGGACCCAGCCCCACATCGATTTCGCGGGTGGACAGAGTCTGGGCATTGACAATAGTGAGGGTGCCGGAAGTCGAGGAGCCGGTCACAGGATCCGTCAGTATAAGCGATCCGCTGCTGGCGCTTGTGGTCTGGTTTGGGCCTGGACGGCGCCCCCCCCGGTTCGATACGAAGACTGCGCCGTGCCGCAGGGAAACAGCGACGCCGAACGGAGCCATCCCAACCGACACTTCAAGCTTCAGCTTTCGCGAGCTTGCGTCGAACACAGCCAGGGAGTTATTGCGGCTCATCGCGACATAAGCCGTCTTGCCGTCGGGTGAAAACGCGATGCCTACGGGAACCGGGTGCCCAAACAGCGGGATGCGCTCCGTCTTCTGCGGCAGCCCGGATTCCGATACTTCGATGACGAGGATGTTGTCCGGTCCGGTCCCCGAGGTTTGGCTCGCCCATAATTCGCGATCTCCGGGCCGGAAGGCAATCCCCATGTACGACGTGCTCGGGCACTTCACTTCCGCCAGTTGCACTCCAGTCGAGCCGTCCATGAACAGGATGCTGCGCGAGTTCAGCACGGCGACGACACGCTTTCTCGAATCGAAAGTCAGGTCCACCGGCCGGCCAGAGATCAAAGTCTGCTGCCCCCAGGGCCGCAGCAGCTGGCTCGTGGACAACAGATAGAATCCGTTGGCCTGCTCTCCGACTGGAGCGGTGCTCCTGAGGATTGGGAAAAGGCCACTCTCCACGGCACCGAGTATACCGACACTCACTAGCACAAGGAGAAATAAGAGCTTTCTCATATCTCGTCTCCCACCCCCGCAGCACTCGGGGGCTAATGGCGTTGCTTACCAGAGCACCTTCAGTGCGAACTGCGTCTAATGCGGCGTGTTCGCCTGCCCACTGATGAGACCGGCGGTCGAAGAAGTCACGGTCGTACTCGGAGTGCTAAACTGAACCATGTTGAAGACGCTGACGAGCTCGGCGCGGAACTGCAGGTTAAACGCCACGGTCCTCGGAAGGGCGGGGGCTCAAGCCCCGCCCTTCCAGACCCGTGGTGAGAAATCCGAGCTAGTCGCTTGCTGGCGGTGCGCTTTCCTACCAGACAAACTTGAGCGCGAGTTGGACATCCCGAGGCGAGCCTGCACCAAGGAATTCCATGAAAGTGCTCGAGCCTAGGCTGGTGCTTGTCTCGCCACCCAATTGAGTCCCAAAGTTGACGTTATTGAAAATATTATAAAACTCACCCCTCAACTCGAGATATTTAGACTCTGTGAATTTGAAGTCCTTTGAAAGGACAAAGTCAAAATCTTGATAGCGTGGAGCTCTCAATATGTTGCGTCCCACGTTACCGAAGGTGTCGGGGGCTGGCATGGCAAAGGCCGCAGGGTTGTACCAATGAAGAAAATTCTGTTGAAATCCCGGCGGCCGAAGCGAGACCCCGGGCACGCGGCTTGCACGCTCCGTCTCGCTGACCGGGGCGATATTGGCATTATCCGAGGCGATACTGACGTTCAAGGGCGGGCCGCTAGTGAAGGTGGCAATACCGCTGGCCTGCCAACCTCCAATCAGAGCGTTCAGGCTCCGCCCCGTGCCGCTGGCGAAGCGCCTGCCGTTTCCGAAGGGCAGTCGGTAAGCATAGCTGGCGACGAAAATGTGAGGAAAGTTGAAGTCACAATCCCCGTAGTCTGCGTTTATATCGTAAGGGTTTTGAATGGTCGCCGATTGGCCTTCGTCCTGAACCGACAGGCACTTGGAATAGGTGTACGAGACGCGGAAGCTAACGCCTTGGGAAAAGCGTCTCTCCAGCTCAACTAAGAGGCCGTTGTAATTCCCCCTCCCTTGATTTATATCATAGGAGAATTGGCCAAAAAATGGAAAAGGTGTGCGAGGAGCTACGGGTCCAGGACCCATATTCTGGGGCAGCACCGCGTTGTACATGGGCTGGATGAAAAGATGGCGGCTTTCGGATCCCACATAGTCCAGGCTAAGTGACAGGTTGGGGGTAAGTTGATCCTGCAGCCCGAAATTGTATTCCATTACGTAGGGAATCTTTAGGCGTGGATCTGCGCCGAAGTTCATTTGTGGAGTGGTAGTGTTCGGAGGCAAAAAGGACGCGGCGGTGGGAAGAGCGTTAGTGAACAGTGTAGGCACACCGCGATTCAGTCCTCCCTCCGAAACAGCAGCTGACCAGGGCCACGCGGTGCGAGGATCCTGGGCCTCCCGTACCGCAGTGTCAGCGTGGTCATCTAAAACTGCAAATGCTGTGCGGAGCACCATCTTGTTGGGTAGCTTATAAGCGAAGCCCAAGCGCGGTTGCCAGCCGTTATACTTCGGATCGAAATAGGTTGACCTCACATTGGGACCAGCCCAACTGGGTGGGTTCGGATTGGCAGCTGTAGGTACTTGCGTGAAGGGCACCGGCATCAGCATGCAGGATTCAATAACCTGATTCAGCCCTGCCGTAGTCGCGTAAGTAGAACTCGCAGGGACAGGACATTCCGGATTCCACCCCGAAACTTCGTTATTCTTCCAATGCACGGGCGCAACGAAGTCCCACCGCAGGCCTATTTGGACGTTGAGCTTCCTGGTGGCCTGCCAGTTATCCTGAGCGTAATAGCCCTGCCACAATGTGCGGGTATTGGCGTCTTGTTGGCCCGCCGAAGTCTTAAGGGTGGAAGGGAGATTCAGGAGCATGCTGGCTAAGCCGTCCCCTGTTGACGAGAGATTGGTCCCGGTAGCTGTAATAGCGCTGGTCGGATATTGGTCAAACCCCACGGTTGCGCTCCACGAGGAGTCGACTTGGTGATAGTGGTAGAAGAGAAATCCCGCGCCGAGTGTATGCGAACCGCGGACTTTCTGGAAATCGGCGGCGAACTCATGATTCCTCTGGGGTCCTTGCGGAGACGCGTTATCGCAGGTACTGGTCAGGCGAGGGGAGAGAGTGATCTGTGGAACAAGGGGGATTCCGTCATGGATAGGCTCGAGTCCTTGGAAGCCAAGTTCGTTAACAAGCGCCATTGCACTGGCAGACATATGGTCGGGACCGCAATAACCCCCATAGACGTCCGAATACGTATAGCCATAATGAGCGATAACCAAGGAGGTCGGACTGAAAAGGTGGGTGTACCCCACTGAAACGACGCGCGCGAGGTTCTGCCTGATACCTGTGCCAGCCAGGAGAGCATTGGGGAGTGTTTTCTTGGGCTGGGCGTAGTAAAAACCGCCTTGGAGTGTGTCATTATTGCCAAAGGTATGGTTGAGCTTTGCTCCGATTTGCGCGCTGGTGATGATCTGGGGGCTAGCGACCGTATAATTGGGGAAGCTGTTTCCCCCCGGACCATAGTTCGGCAGAGGGTAGAAAGCCTTCAAATAGGTCGTCACTTGCGCTGGGTCAGCTATCAAGTTGCTCGGGACGCTGTTCCCGGGAAGAGGATCGCGGACCAGTCCTGTGCTCTGCGCCACCAACCCCGTGACCGAATCAGTCGCCCCCGCCGTAACTTGACGGGTGCTGTAGGGATTGTAGAGCTGCCCCGAAATTATAGGCCTGCCCAATGAGTCAGTGCCGACTTGGGTTGTCGTCAGGATATCCGAGAAGTTTCCACCCATCTCGCCGGGAGTCGGAACATTGGCCAACTGGGTGAATCCCTGGTTCGCCCGAAAGCCTTCATAGTATCCGAAAAAGTAAGTTTTTTTCAGCCGGCCGTCATAACCAGGAAACATAACCGGTCCACCCACAGTTGCCCCAAACTGGTTCTGGCGATAGGCGGGCTTCGGTGAACGGGTGTAATTGGTAAAGAAGTTCGCCGCCTCGAGATCATCATTGCGAATGAACTCGTACATATCCCCATGAAGCTGATTTCCCCCCGACTTGATGGCAACACTCACATTAGCGCCAGAGGAGATAGTCAGTTGAGCATCCGTTATGTGGGACTGGATGCTGAACTCTTCAATCGCATCCGGGGGCGGACTTACCGCCCAAGCATCGTCGAAAGTGGAGTTGTTTTCTGCTCCGTCTAACGTAAAGTTGTTTTGCTGTCCCCGCTGCCCGGTAACGGAAGGGGTGATTCCTCCCGCACCGATGGTAATTTGGTAGGATGCCTGCGAAGTACTTTCTTTAGGGGCCGATCCCGGCATAAGCAATATAAGCTCCGTAAACTGCCGACCGTTCAAGGGCAAATCAACCACTTCGTGGGTTCCAACCACATCTCCCAGCGTGGCGCTC
>Ga0181539_1000964_pt1 | contig 33324 bp, 14 predicted proteins | sample PEATcosm2014_Bin_46_FD_119767 | JGI IMG/M metagenome (GOLD analysis project Ga0181539, IMG submission 119767) | Peatland microbial communities from MTU Mesocosm Facility, Houghton, MI, USA - PEATcosm2014_Bin23_60_metaG | ecosystem: Environmental > Terrestrial > Soil > Wetlands > Peat | place... | reverse complement strand
ATTATTTAATTTTAAGCAAGGTCTATGGTATTTGAAAACACTTCATAAACTGTTAACTTTTACGACATTATGTCGGCTTTTATTACAAGCTGTCGAACTGGATTACAGAATAACATCGGCCATCAGTGACTGGGTTGATTGCCAGGAAGGCCCCCATCTGGAGTCTCACGTCGTTGCAAGTAGGCAGTTGTTTTTTCGGCAAGCACCTCAAGCATCGGCGGTTTCCACATGGTATCATGGTCGCAAGGAAGCTTGATTTCTTCCAGATTTCCCGTGATCAACCCGCCCCACCCGTTGAATTCACGGATCAACCGCGTGGAGATGATGTAATTTGCAGGGTTTACCGGGAGCCAGGCGTGGCCGCCTCGTAGAGGTTGATTTCCTTCTGCAACGTGGCGGCCAGTGTCTGGTTCTTTTCCTCCACCGCCAACTCCAGGGCGCGCCGGGCCGTGGCGGAAGCCAGCGCGAAACTCCCTTCCTTCGCGTATGCCTCCGCCAGGGTGCGCAGCATCATCGGGTTGCCGCCTCCGCTCAACTGGTTGGCCTTGGCGGCCAGGGCCACGGCTTCTGCGGCATTGCGCAGAGAGGGCTGGGATGTCGTGGCCAGCAGCCAGGCCAGGTTGTTCAGGGCTTCCACATTTTCCGGCGCGGCTTCCAGGACCTGGCGGTATTGCGCGGCGGCTTCTTCCACCTGTCCATTCTGGAGAAGGGCAACGCCGAGGTTGTTGCGGGCTGCCACAAACCTGGGGTTGATTGCCAGGGCCTGACGCAATTGGGCCATGGCTTGGTTGAGTTGTCCCTTTTTGGCCAGGGCGTTGCCCAAGTTGAAATGGGCCTCCGCATAGGGAGGATTGAGTTCCAGGGCCTGGCGGTATTGGGCGATGGCTTCATCCAGTTTGTCGCACGTGACAAAGGCATTGCCCAGGTTGTAGTGGGCCTCGGCATAATCGGGCTGGCTTTGCAGGGCCTTGCGGTATTGCTGGATGGCTTCCTCCATATTTCCCTTCAGCGCCAGCGCAATGCCCAGGTTGTTGTGTGCTTTCGCGTTCTCAGGCGCGGTTAGCAGCGCCTGGCGGTATTGGGCGATGGCTTCCTCCGTGTCGCCCTTCGCGAAAAGAGCAATCCCCAGGTTGTAGTGGGCCTCGGCATAATCGGGCTGGCTTTGCAGGGCCTTGCGGTATTGCTGGATGGCGTCATCCAACTCCCCCATTTGGCGCAGGGCGATACCGAGGTTGTTGAGGGCCTGCGGATAACCGGGTTGGATTTCCAGGGCCTGTCTGTAATGGGTGACCGCTTTGTCCAACTCTCCCTTTCGGTAAAGAGCGTAGCCGAGGTTGTTGTGGGCCATGCTGTTGCCAGAGGTCCGGGCCAGCGCGCGCGTCCACAGCGATTGGTTGTCGCGCCAATACGAAGTCTGGATGTGCGCGCAGACCACCAATGCTCCAATTGCCGCCATCATCAAAGCGCCCAAAACGACCCGCCGATATTTCCACCCCGCACTCCAATCCCCCACCGCCCATGTCCCCGCCAGGGCCAAACCGATGCCCGGCAAATAAGTGTAGCGGTCGGCATGGGCTGTGCCAGACGAGATTTGAATGATGCCGATCACCGGAAGCAACATGCCCAGATACCAGAGCCAGCCGGCCAGCAGATAGGGGCGCTTTTTCCGGCACACCACCACCAGGGTGGAGATCGCGCCCAACAAGCCAAACGCCAGGCAGACCTCCCACTTCACCGGACCGTTTGGGGCAGTTGGATAGCAGAGGGCCAATCCCGCGGGGAAAACCATTTGCCGCAGATACACCACATAAGAAACCAGGGCATTGCCGATGCGTTCAAAAACCGGGATCCGCTGCGCATCCGTGATGATCAGTCCCGGCACCAGCGCCGCCGCCAGGCATGCTCCCGCCGAAAGCGCCAAGAGCGGAATCTTCTCCTTGACCAACCCCCAAAAAGGAACCCCAGGACTTCTCTGTTCTCCGCTTTCTGCCATCCCTGTCCTCCATCGCTTCAGCGAAGGAGGATGCGTTCCCTTCATCCGCCCCAACGGCCAATAATCCAGGAGCAACAAGAGCAACGGCAGCGTGACAAGCATGCCCTTGGCCAGCAGCCCAAGGGCAAAGAACAAAACCACCACCAGATACTGGCTGCCGCATCGCTTGCGCACATAGCGGACATACGCCCCGATGGTCAGGAGGAAAAAAAACGCGCTCAACACATCCTTGCGCTCCGACACCCACGCCACCGATTCCGCCCGCAACGGATGGATGGCGAAGAGCGCCGCCACGAACGCACTGCGCCACAGGCTCCCGGTCATCTGCCGCAACACCAAGAAGAGCAGCGCTGCGTTGGCGGCGTGCCAGAAAACATTGACCAGGTGATGTCCGCCCGCGTGGAGACCGAAGAGCTGGCAATCCAGCGCATGGGAAAGAGTGGTCAATGGAATCCAGTTGAACACCTGCGCGTGCGAGAAGGCCCAGCCAACCATGTGCGCGGACAACCCCTTTTCGACTGCCGGGTTCTCATAAACATTTAGATCATCATCGTAATTGACGAACTCAAAATGCGCCGTCTGTCCAAAGACGGCCAGAACCACCAGCGCCAGAAAGAGGCAAACGCAGACCCCCTGCCACACGCGCGGGTTCCTGGCTTTCTGAATTGCTTGTGCGTTTGGCTCTTTGAACATTCAGTTTTCCTGCTTTCTGCTTTCACCTTTCCCGCTCACCGGGCCGAATCGCGCATGGGTGCGCCTGTCTCGTAGAGTTTGATTTCCTTTTGCAACGTCGCGGCCAGCGCCTGGTTCTTTTCTTCCACCGCCAACTCCAGGGCGCGCCGGGCCGTGGCGGAGGCCAGCCCGTAACTGCCTTCCTCGGCGTAAGCCGCCGCCAGGGTGCGCAAAATCAGCGGATTGCCGGCTCCGCTCAACTGGCTGGCCTTTGCCGCCAGCGCCACGGCTTTTGTGCCATTGCGGAGTGAGGCGTCGGGTGTCGTGGCCAGCAACCAGGCCAGGTTGTTCTGGACAGAGACTTGGTTGGGATTGATCTCCAGAACTTTTTGATATTGCGCGACGGCTTCCTTCGAATTTCCCTCCAGGCGGAGAGCATTCCCGAGGTTGATGCGGGCAGGCTCATAGGCTGGATTGATTTGCAGGGCCTTGCGGTATTGGGCGGCGGCATCCTCCACTTTGTCATGCTTGGCAAGTGTGTTGCCCAGGTTGTAGTGCGCGTCCAGATAATCAGGATTGATCTCCAGGGCTTTTTGGAATTGCGCGATGGCTTCCTCGTCCGCCCCCTTTTGGGCCAGGGCGGTGCCCAAGTTGAAGTGGGCCTCCGCATGGCCGGGAGCGATTTGCAGGGCCTTGCGAAATTGGGCGATGGCTTCCCCCTCTTGGCCTGCGAGGGCCAGAGCATGGCCCAAATTGTTGAGGGCGATTTCATAGTCAGGATTGATTTGCACCGCCTTGCGGTATTGCTCCACGGCCTCATTGAGTTCTCCCTTTTTGGCCAGGGCGTTGCCCAGGTTATCGCGGATTTCCGCGTCATCAGGCAGGGTTTCCAGGGCCTTGCGGTATTGCTCGACGGCGTCCTCCAGATCTCCCTGAGTAAAAAACGCAACTCCCAGGTTGTTTAGGGCCTCCGCATAATCGGGCTTGATTTCCAAGGCTTGTTTGTATTGCGTGATGGCCGCCTCCAACTCTCCCTGGCGGGAATAATACGCGCCCAGGCTGTTGTGGGCAACGCTGTTGCCGGGATTGCAGACCAGAGTGTGTCTCCACAGCAACCCGCTGTCGCGCCAAAAGGAGGTCTGCGCGCGCGCGCAGTAAATGAGGGCCACGAGGATGGCCGTGGAACATGCGCCTTGAATCAGGCGGCGGTAACGCCAGCCGGCAGACATGTCGGCCGCCGCCCAAGTGAGCAGCACATACAAACCGATCTGGGGCAGGTAGGTGTTGCGATCCGCGTGCGCAAAGTCACCCACTTGAACGATGCCGATCGCCGGAACCAGCATTCCCAAATACCAGAACCACCCCACCGCCAGCCAGGGGCGCGTTCGCCAAAACGACAAAACTCCCGCCGAAACGCCCGCCAGGAGGAGGAAGGCCAGGCCAATTTCCCAAAGCGGATAATTCCTTGTTGGATAAGGATAGAAAGCCGCCAGTCCCGACGGCCATACCATCTGGCGCAGATAGACCACGTACGAAACCAAAACATTGCCGACGCGCAAAACCATGGGATATTTGGCGGTGGACATCACCGCTGTGCCCTCCGCAAAATAAGTCACCACCCCCGCCAGCGCCGCCAGTGCCGCCAGCGGAATCTTCTCCTTGACCAACTGCCAAAACGGAACCCCCGCGCTTCTCTCCTCTGCGCTTTCCGCTTTCCGCTTTCCGCTTTCTGTTGTCTGCTTTCCCTTGACCATCCGCCCCAGCGGCCAGTAATCCAGCAGCAAGAGCGCAAACGGCAAGGCCAGCGCCGTCGGCTTGCACAGCAGGCCCAGCACGAAAAACAGCGCCACCATCAAGTAACGCCCCAGCGAGTTCGGGTTGCGGACATGGCGGACATAAGCGCCCAGGGTGAGCATGAAGAAGAAAGCGCCCAGCACGTCCTTGCGCTCCGTCACCCACGCCACCGACTCCACCCGCAGCGGGTGGATGGCGAAGACCGCCGCCACGAACGCGCTGCGCCAAAGCGCGCCGGTCATCCGCCGCAAAATGAGAAAAAGCAGGATCACCGAAGCCGTGTGAATGAGCACATTAGTCAGATGATAGCCGCCGGCATTGAGCTTGTGGAATTGATAATCCACCATCAGGGAGAGCATGGTCAGGGGATGGTAAAAATTGCACTGCGCATGAGACCACACCCAGGCGACGCCCTTCCATGTCAGACCGCTGGTGACCATGGGGTTGGCGTAAACATAGTCATTATCATCGTAATTGACGAACTCAAAATGCGCCGTCTGTCCAAAGACGGCCAGGACCGCCAGCGCCAGAAAGGCGCAAACGCAAACCACCTGCAAAGTCTGCGGGTTGCTTTCTTGCCGCGTCGCTTTTAATGTTGCCGGTTTCAAATTTGAGGCTTCAGCTTTCAAGTTTCCCTGCTCACCGCGTCGCATCCCGCGCCGTGGGCGCGCCTGGCTTTATTGTGATGTCTCGCACCGGCGTGTCGGCCTCGTAGAGTTTGATTTCCTTTTGCAACGTCGCGGCCAGCGCGTTGTTTTTTTGCTCCGTCGCCAGATCCAGGGCGCGCCGGGCCGTGACGGTGGCCAGCCCGTAACTGGCTTCCTCGGCGTACGCCGCCGCCAGGGTGTGCAGAATCATTGGATCGCCGCCCCCGCTCAACTGGTTGGCCTGGGCGGCCAGCGCAACGGCTTTGACGCCGTTGCGCAGGGTTGGGTCTGGGGTCGTGGCTAGCAACCACGCCAGATTGTTGACGACATAAACCCGGTCGGGCTTGATTTCGAGGGTCTGTTGCCAGGCCTCCATCGCCTGCCGGGTTTCCCCTTTCCTGGAGAAAGCCAGACCGAGATTGGCGCCGGCGTCGGCAAAGCGGGGGTCGTTTTTTAGCGCCTGCCGGTAGCACACAATGGCTTGGTCCAAATCTCCCTTCCTAGCCAGGGCATTGCCCAAGCCGTTGAGGGCTTTGGCATAGTCGGGCTTATTTGCCAGGGCCTTGCGATATTGGGCGATGGCTTCCTCCGTGTCTCCCTTCACGAAAAGAGCGTATCCCAGGTTGTTTCTGGCCTCCGCATAATCTGGATCGCTTTCTAGGGCCTTGCGGTATTGCTCAATAGCGCCGTCCAGGTCTGCCTTCCCGAAAAGTGCGACTCCCAGGTTGTTACGGATTGCCGCGTAATCGGGCCTGCTTGCCAGGCCCTTGCGGTATTGCTCGATGGCTTGATCGCTTTCCCCCGTCGAGAAGAGAGCAATCCCCAGGTTGTAGTGGGCCTCAAAATAGTCGGGCCTGCTTTCCAGCGCCTTGCGGTATTGCGCGATGGCTCCCTCCTTGTCTCCCTTTGCGAAAAGAGCAATCCCCAGGTTGTTTCGGGCATCCGTATAATCGGGATCGATTTTCAGGGACTCTTTATAGTGCCTGATGGCTCCATCCAGTTCTCCCTTTGCGTAAAGAGTGTTGCCCATGTTGTTGTGGGCAATGCTGTTGCCGGAGGTGCAGGCCAGCACGCGCGTCCACAACGTTTCGTTGTCGCGCCAATATGAAGTCTGGATCTGGCAGCAGACCATCAATACGCCAATGACCGCCACCATCAAACCGCCCAAAATCAACCTCCGATGCTTCCAACCCGCGCTCCAATCCCCCACCGCCCAAGTCCCCGCCAGGGCCAATCCGATCCCCGGCAAATACATGTAACGATCCGCGTGGGCGTAGTAGGATATCTGCACTATCCCAATCACTGGAACCAGCATCCCCGCAAACCAGAGCCAGCCGGCCGCCAGATACGGGCGCCTTTTCCGGCACGCCACCGTTCCTGCCGTAGCCGCAGCCAGGACCGCAAACGCCAGACAAACCTTCCAGATCCCAGGACCGTGCGGCGCCAGGGGATAAGGGCTGGCCAATCCGGTTGGGCAGACCATCTGCCGCAAATAGATGACATAGGAGACCAAAGCGTTTCCAACGCGTTCGACGGCCGGCACACGGTCCAGGCCCCCGAGCTTCTCTGGCACCATGACAGTGGCAACGCAGGACCCAATGGAAAGCAGGAACAACGGGATCTTCTCCTTCACCAATCCCAAAAAAGGAACACCAGGATTTCCCTGCTCTGCGCTTTCTGCTATCCCTGTCCTCCATAGCTTCAGCCAAGGAGGATGCTTTCCCTCCATCCGCCCCAGCGGCCACCAGTCCAGCAGCAGCAATAAAAACGGCAGCGTCACCAGCATGTTCTTGGATAAAAGCCCCAAGGCAAACCAGACCGCCACCGCCGCGTAACGCCCGCGCGACGGCTGCCGCACATATTTCACATACGCCCAGAGCGTGAGCATGAAGAACATCCCGCTGAGCACGTCCTTGCGCTCCGCAACCCAGGCCACCGACTCGGCCCGCAGCGGGTGGACGGCGAACACCGCCGCCACGAAGCCGCTCCGCCACAAGGCCCCCGTCATCGCGCGCAACACCAGGAACAAGAGCACCGTGGTCGCCGCGTGCAGCGCCACATTGGTCAGATGATGTCCGCCCGGCCAAAGCCCATAGACCTGGCAGTCCGCCATGTGGGTCAGCCAGGTCAACGGATGCCAATGGCCGATGTGGCCAAAACTCAAGGCCCACAGCGCCCCATTCCAACTCAACCCCTTTGCCACCACCGGGTTTTCATAAACATAGAGTTCATCATCATAATTGACGAAGCCGAACCAGGCCGTCTGCCCGAAGACGGCCAGAACCGCCAGGAGGAGAAAAAGACAAACGGCGGGGGTCTGCCAGTGGAGTCCGGCAGGGGTAATTCCATCGGCGCTTTGGCGCAGGGCAACGCGCCGGCGGTCAGGCAGTTTGTTGTGGGCCACAGTGCTTCCATCCAATCAGAGCCATCGCGAAAAATCAATGAGGAACGCCGCGGAGCCGGCATCAGGTCATTTTTGCGGCAAATTACGGGCGAACATTCGTCACCGTCGCCGCCCTGGTCGAAGTGCGCATGCTCTAAATGGGTCTGAATAAGGGGCTTTAACCTCTTTTTTGTAAAATTCTACTTGCATTGACTGGTTGTGCAATTTAGTCTTAGGCAAGTAAGCCTATGAAAGATGAGCAGATTGCGCCCTTTTAGTGCGCGCTCTTTCGATTCGGCCTCCAAATCGCGCAGGCTTCGTAAACAGTAAGTAAGAGTATTACAGTAATTCGGTGTAAAACTCACCCAAACCAGTCAAAACATCATGAAATCTAGCATTATCACTCCTCGTCTTCATATCCCGCTTTTCCTTTGCGCGCTGCTGGCCGCCCCAGGCGCATTTGCGCAGCCTACGGGTACCACCGATACTTGGACAGGAGCGCTCGACGGCAACTGGGCCGATGTGGGCGCCAGTCAAAACTGGGCCGGGAACAACCCGCCTCTACAAGGCGACACCCTTGCGTTTGGCGCGACCACGGGCGCCTACGGCGGGTTGGTGACCAACAATTTCGCCACCGCCACCAACTTTTACGGGCTGACATTCAACGCCGGCGCGGTGTCGTACACGCTTTACGGCATTGGCTTCACCAACAGCGGCGCGCTGGTGGACAATTCGGCCAACGCGCAAATCATTGCGTTGCCGGTCATTCTGGGCGTGACCACCAATATTAACGTGGCCGGCGGAGGTTCGCTGACCGTCAGCAATACGATTTCCGGCGCGTTTGGCTTTACCAACATCGGGGCCGGCCTGCTGACGCTGGTGTCCAACAATACTTTCACCGGCCCCATCACTATCAGCAATGGCACGCTGGCCATCACGGGCGCGGGCCGGTTGAATACCGGGGCCTATGCGGGCGCCATCTCCAACGGCGCCACCTTCACTTTTAGCAGCACCAATACACAAACATTGTCGGGGGCGATTACCAACACGGGCGCCCTCACCCTCAACGGCACGAACACAGAGACGTTGTCGGGGGTCGTCAACAACAGTGGTTCCATCAACGTGAGCGGTGGGCCGGGCACGCAGACCTTGTCGGGGACGATTACCAACACTGGAACGATCGCTTTCAGCACCACGGCGCCAGGCGCCGGCGTCTTGTCGGGAACCGGTTATGGAAACGGCTCCTTGAACGAAAACGGCCCGGGTGCGTTAACCATCTCGGGAAACTATTCCGCATATACCGGTGCTGTGGCGGTCAACGGCAGTGAACTCATCACTTCCTCTGGAGCTTCGCTTGGCGGCGTCGTCACGGTGGCGAGCGGCGCGACCAATGGGGTGAATCAGACCAGCACAGGCGGGCAGGCGATTATCGGCAGTTTGACCTTTGGTGCGGGCACTACTTACGCGCTTTTCAATTTCGCCCAATCCCCCAGCACCACGACCGCGCCGCTCCTGGTCACCAACCTGACTTTCACCGGCACACCCAACGTCATCGTGGCCGGCACCGTCGCGCTTTCGGCGGGCCAGTACCCGCTGATCAAATGTGGAGGGACACTGCCCGGGACGCTGCCAACCTCCCTGAACGTAATTATTCCCGGGGCAAACTCGTCCTTGTGCAGCCTCGTCCATGACACAGCCAACAATTCGATTGACCTGCTGGTTCCCGCCGGCGCCGGCAACCAAATCACGTGGGCGGCTGGTTCGGGCGTTTGGGATATCAATACCACGGCCGACTGGCTCAGTGGAACGCAGTCCTCGGAGTTTGTGAACGGCGACTACGTGGTTTTTGCCGACGCCCAGAGCGGCGCCAGCCCCATCGCCGTGACCCTCAACAGCACAGTCAGCCCCGGGGGTGTCCTGTTCGACAACAACTTGAAGACCTACAATATTGCTGGCACTGGCACCATCGCCGGCACGGGGGGTCTCACCCAGGCAGGCGCCAACACCACGACCCTGGCCACTACCAATACTTACACCGGCGCCACCGCCGTCAACGCCGGCACCCTGAACTTGGATTTCACCCAAGCTGCGTCGCCGCTCAACAACATCGTTGCGGTTACTTCCCCCTTGAGCCTGGGTGGCGGCACCTTGTCGCTCAACAGCGCGTTTAACAGCGCATCTTCTTCTTCGTCCACCCAGACTTTTGCCAGCACTGCGGTCGCCAGCGGCTCATCGGTGGTGACGACCAACGCGTCCAGCGCGGCGGGGGCCATCCCGACGATTGCTCTGGGCACTCTGACCGGCGGCATTGGTGTTGCTGTGCAGTTCGTCGGCCCGGCGTACAACAACGGCGCCAGCAGCGGCACCACTCCTGGCGGCACGACTGTCCCGGCGACCGCCACCATCACTGCCACGGCGAACACTCTGTTGGGCGGCTTGCTCGCCGCCAATGCAAATACCGGGACGACTGGCGATGGCGCGGCAGCTTACGCCACCGTGGGCTTATATGATTGGGCGGCTCTTTCCCCCGGCACTGAAGGCACGGCCACATCCGGCGCCATTGTGGGAGGCAGCCAGATCTCCGGCTTTTATACCGCCGGGGGTGTTCTGGGCGCAAATAACGTCAATCTCGATATCACCGGCAATGTTACGGCCAGTGGTAGTACCCAGTATGCCGATCAAACCTGGCGCGTCAATGCCCCCGGCGCGCTGACCATAACCCTTTCCACCGGCAAGAACGTCGGCAATGGCGGGTTATTGTTGACTCCGAATGTCGGCGCAGCCAACATCACTATTGCGGGCCCGGGCTATTGGAGGCCGAACCACAACAGTGGTGGGAACACCGAGTTTATGATCTGGCAAAACAATACTTTGGGACAGCTTGATTTCGCTGCAAACGCGGAGTTGGTAAACGGAACCTCCGTCTCAACCTCCGCCATTTATACTCAGGCGGGACCTGGCACGGTGGTTATGGGCACCGCAAACACCTACTCGGGCCAGAATTACTTGGACGGCGGGGTGACGGTAATCAGTGTGGATGCCGGATTGGGAGCCCCGGCCACAGGCGCCCAGGTCAATCTGAACGGGGGCACCCTCATGGGCAATGCCAACTTCACTCTGGACAACTCCGGTCCAAACAAGCGCCCGGTGGTTTTGAACAACAACGGCGGCGGGTTGGCGGCGGCCAGCGGCACAACCATGACCGTGGACGGGGTGGTCAGCGGGGCCGGTGCGTTGGACATCGGCATTCCGGCCTCGGCCGCCAACGGCAACACGGCGGGGCTTCTGCCTGGCACAGGCGCCAACACGGCCAACACCACCCCCACCAATGCCACCGGCACGGTGGTTTTGGACAGCGGGGCCAACACCTACACCGGCGGCACAGTGCTTTACAGCGGCACCCTGAACTTTTCCAGCGGCTCACTTGGCTCGGGCGGCGTAACCATCACCAATGACAGCACGCTGCAGTGGTCCAATAACGCCTATGATATTTCGGCCCAGACGGTCACCTTCCAATCCGGCGGCGCCACGCTGGACGTGAACGGAAACAGCGTCACGCTGGCCAACTCGATCGGCAACGGCGGCAGCGGGGGATTGACCGTGCTGAGCACCACGGCGGGCGGGGAGTTGACTTTGCTGGCAGCCAACACTTACACGGGCGGCACGACCGTCAGCAGCGGCACGTTGAGCGTGAATAACACGACCGGTTCGGGCACAGGCCCGGGCAACGTCACGGCCGCCAGCGGCGCGGCTTTGGGGGGATCCGGAACGATTTCGGGAAATGCCACCTGGCAGTCGGGCGCTTCGGCTTTGTTTCAATGCGCCCCGCCGGGTACTCCGCTGACAGTTTCCGGCACGGTCACATTCAACAACAACGCGGTGACGGTGTATGTGCCTGGAGTCGTGCCATTGCCGGTTGGCGCCTACACGCTGCTCACCGCTGCCAGCATCAGCGGGACTCTGCCGACGAATTCCCCAACCTACACCGGAGCCGGGGTCGCGTTATCCTCCGTGTCCCTTGTGACCACAGCCGCAAAAACGGTCACCTTGACCGTCACTTCCGTGGGCACGGCTGCCACATGGATCGGCAGCGGCAACTGGTCAACCGGAGCCAATTGGAACGTGGGCAGGGCCCCGACAATTGCCGGAGATTCGGGCACCTTTGGATCCGGAAGCAGCCCGGTGACTTTGGATGTCAACGAAACGGTGGGTGGGCTGATATTCACCAACCCGGCATCCTACACGATTCAGGGCAGCAGCACCTTGACCTTGGATAACAAGGGCGCCGGGGCCTTAATCGCGGTGAGCGCCGGCACAGCCAACTCGATCCAAACCCCAATTTCCCTGAACGACAACCTGACAACAAAGGTGGGCAGCGGCGACTCAGTGGCGTTTACCGGCAAGATCAGCAGCACGGGCATAACCGAGACACTGGCCCTGGCCGGGGCTGGCACCACCATTCTCAGCGGAGCCAACACCTACGGGCCGTCCACAGGCACGGCGGGCACCACCTTGAGTGGCGCGGGCACGCTGCAAGTGGGCAACAGCGGCGCGCTGGGCGCGGGGGACCTGGACATTGTGGGCTTGAGCGGCGGCACGCTCCAGGCGGGCGCCTCGATGACTCTGGGCAACAACATTGACATTGCCCCTGGCAGCATCGCCACAGTGGACAGCCAGGCAAACGCCCTGACTTTGTCCGGCGTAGTGGAAGACAGCGGCAGCTTGACCAAGATTGGCAGCGGCACGCTAACCTTGAGCGGCGCCAACACCTACAGCGGCCAGACGATGATTAACGCGGGCGTGGTCAGCATTTCAGCGGACAACAATCTGGGCAGTACCACCGCGGAGTCTCCTGTCGTTCTCAACGGCGGCGATTTGATGGGCGCCAACGGCGCCACCCTCGGCCGCAACATCAACATTGGGCCTGCCTCCGCGGGCGCCTTGGGCACCAACGGCCTTATTGACGCGCCGGCAGGAGCAACTTTCACCATCCCCACCATCATCGCCGGCGGCAACACGGGGACAAACAACCTGGTGGTCAACTGCCAGGTCGGCAGTACCGGCATTGTCGAACTGGAAGGCGCAAACACATATACCGGCACGACGGTCATCTCCAACGGCACCCTGATGGTGGGGGCTGCGGGGACCTTGGGGGTCACTACCCTGAATTACAACAATCAGGGCGGCTTCCTGGGCTTTGATGCCAACCAGAGCATCACCGCCGCCAGCTTGGGCGGATTGACCGGCACGCAAGAGTTTTTCATGACCAATTCGGCGGGCGCAGCGGTCAGTTTGACGATTGGCGGCAATAACACCTCCACCACCTTCAACGGCAACCTGAATGACGCCGGCACGGGCGCCAACCTCATCATGAATGGCACCGGCACGGTGACATTGGGCAACGCCAACTACACCGGCAACACCACCGTCAACCTCACCGGCACATTGACAATCAATGGAGGTTCCTTCGGCTCCTCCGCCAGCACCATTACAGTGGGCAGCCCTAATAATCCTGCCGTGGAAGCGGCCCAGCTTAACATCAACAACGCCACGGTCACAGCCGGCACTGTGGATGTTGGCACCGCTTCCAACGAATCTGGCAGCGGGATCAGCCTGACCGGAACGACCTTGGCCAATTTCAGCACGGTGAATATGGGAGTCTCGGGAGATTATTCCGGGCCTTGCTTCATCAATACATCCGCGTCGGTCGCGTTGGGCGCCTTCAGCCTTGCCAAGGATGAAAACGGCTTGGGACCAAACTCGGCGACCGGCGCCGGTCTGGTCGTCAGTAATGGCACTGTGACCGCAAATAGTGTCATGATCCAAACTTCCGGTTCCACGGGCGCCGGCACCATGGTCGTGGAGGGAGGCTCGCTGGTCATTGGCAATGCCTCATCATCCGCCGCTTTCGAGATCGGCATGGCCTCTGACACTCGCGGCGGATTCCTGACGATGACGGGAGGCTCGCTGACTTATTTGGGCACCGACGGCCTGTTGATCGGCACTGCCGCCACTCCAACTGCCGCCGCCCTCAGCGGAGGCACGGCCACTCTCACCGGGATCACGCTCAATCAGGTCGCTGGTGCTGCCAGCAGCACGCTCACCCTCTCCGGTACTAATACGACATATTTGGGAAGTGTGGGATTGGTCGTGGGTGCCGGCGACACGGCAACCACACCCATCTCAGTGGGTGGAACCTCCACGTTGGGCGCCATCTCGCCAGGCTGGTCCTCCAGCGCGCCCATTTTGCTGGCGGGCACGCCGACCATTCAAACGGCGGATAGTACTGGTAATCCGTGGCCCATCTCCTTGAGCGGAGGCGTCAGCGGAACGGGCAGTCTGCTGGTGACCGGCGGCGGCATCCTCACTTTGAGCGGGACCAACAACTGGACCGGAACGACCACGGTCAGCAGCGGCGCCACGCTGGCGTTAAGCGTCTCCCCCGCCACCGCGGTGAGCCTGACCAGCCCGTCCATTACCGTGGCCAGCGGGGCGACCTTTGACGTGTCCGCCGCCCCCGCTTTCGCTCTGGGAAGCGGCCAGAGCTTGTCCAGCTACGGCACGGTCAACGGCTCCTTGATCCTTGGCTCAGGCTCGGCCCTTTATCCGGGCTTGAACGGCACATACGGCACCAACAAATGCAACGATAACCTGACGATGGAAGGGGGTGCGACGGCCAATTTTGATCTTGGCACCGTCTATAATCAAACCAACGACCTGATCGTCGTGCTGGGAACCCTGGCGCTCAATGGCAACTCCATCCATATCAAAGCCCCGAGCACTTTGGCCAGTTTGGACACGACCGCCGACTACGTGCTGATCACCTCGACTGGCACCATCACTGGCAGCGCCGTGAGCCTGCCGGTATTCGATGTCGCCCCGGCCAATGCGGCCAACTTCACCATAGTTACCAAGGCCAACACGGTGGTGCTCCATTATAATTCAACCGGAGTGGGGACGCCGCCCGCCGTCGCGGCCACGCTTGCCCCGCCAAACCTGTTTGCGGGCCAAATCGGGCTTGTGACCGCAACCGTCACCCCTGGAACCAGCCAGACGATTAATTCAGTGACTCTGAACGCGTCTTCAATTGGCCTGTCGGGGACGCTCCCGCTGGTGCGGGTGAATTCGACAGACGTGTTTACCAACAGCTTCACCCTCCCCAACACCGGGCTCCAGGGTTATTATCCCTTGTCGGTGACGGTGACCGACGGGGCTGGTTTGATCGGCGCGGCGAGCTTAACCTTATTTGTGCCGGCCGGGAGCCTCTGGGTTGGCCAGGGGACCGATGAAAATTGGGACACGACCGCCAATTGGCTGGGAGGCCTGGCGCCCGCTTTTTCCGGGAGCAGCGTGACTTTTGACGGCTCGAAAAACAGGACCCCCGAGATGGACAATTCCTACTCTGTCGTCGGAATGACATTCGACAGCACGGCGGGAATCTTCACCATCAACCAACCTGTTGGCGACAATAACGGATTGACCGTCAGCGGCGGCGTGACCAACAACTCGGCTGACGTGGAAACGGTCAACGTGCCGATCACCGCAGGCGCGCCGATGACGATAGATGCGGCCGCCGGCAACCTTGTCTTTCCGACAAACATTGACAACGGCGGCTATCTGCTGACCGTCACCGGCCCAACCAACACGTTGATCACTGGCGTCCTGAGCGACACCGGCGGGTTGACCATGGCGGGCGCCGGCACCCTTGTCCTGTCGAACAACGATACTTATACTGGAAACACCGCCATCAGCGCCGGCACGCTGGCCATTGGAAGCTATGGCTCGTTGAACGACAACGCCACCGCCCCCGCCGCCGGTGTCTCTTACACGAATCCGATTACCATAGCCAACGGCGGGACACTTGCCTACAACGGCACGAATGTTCAGACTTTGACCGGGGTTATTTCCGGGGGTGGATCGCTTAACGCCATCGGTCTGCTGCCCTACACGGGAACCAACGGCACACTGATCCTGACGGGGGCGAACACCTTCACCAACAACATTATCATCTCCAATGCCTGGGTGTCGGACGATGCGGGAGAGCAGAACTCAACCGCCCCAACGGCGGGTGGCTTGGGCAATCCTCAAATTGCCGGGCGCACCGTCACCATCAACAGCAATGGCATGCTGTCGCTTGATTCGGGCGGCAATCTGTTCGGGGCAGGCAATTCTGCTCCGGCGTTTACCTTTGTCATAAACCAGGGCGGCGCGATGCAAATCACCGCCGGCAACACCACTATTGGCCCGCTGGTGCTCAACGGGGGCACCCTGATAACTGGCAATTATGCCAGCACCTCTACGCAGTATCAGCCTTTTGAATTGGGCAGCACGGTGACCGTCGGCGGAACCAGTCCCTCAGTGATCACCAACATAGGCAATGCGGGAGGGGGACTTAATCTGGGAGTGCTTGCCGCCTCCGGTTACCAGACCACCTTCATGGTGGCCTCGACCGGTTCCGGAGGTCCGGACCTGACGGTCTGGGTGCCTTTGTGCAACTCCGGCGGCACGACCGAGCCTACCGGCTTGATCAAAGCAGGTCCGGGCACGCTGGCGCTCGGCGGCCCCAACATCTACTCCAGTGTCACCACGCTCAGTAACGGGATCCTGAACCTGGGAGTTGTCGAAACAGTCGGAACCTCTGGGCCGTTGGGCCTTTCCGCGGCGTCCAATCCGGGTTCGATTGTCTTTCGCGGCGGCACTCTCCAATACTCGGCCGCAAACCAAAATGATTACTCCGGTCGTTTCAGCACTGCGGCCAATCAAGCGTTCAACATAGACACGGGGGGCCAACCCGTCACGTTTGCGACGGCCCTGGCAAGCGCCGGCGGCAGTTTGACCAAGCTTGGCGCCGGCACGCTGACGCTCTCCGCGGCGAACACTTACACCGGCAGCACGACCATCAGCAACGGCACGCTGGTTCTGGCAAGCACCGGTTCGCTCGCCAGCTCCACCAACATCACCATCGCCGCCGGAGCGGTCTTTAATGTCGCGCAACAAGCCGCCTTCACGCTTGGCTCGACCGCCTCGCTGACCGCCAGCGGCGCCGCCAGCCCGGCGGGCATTTCCGGCGTAGCGATCAACCTTGGCTCAAGCCCGATCATCTTGAACTACGACGGCTCGGATCCCGCGCTCACCATCTCGGCGGGCACTCTGTCGCTCAATGGCAATGCCTTTACCGTCAATAGCGCCTCGCCATTGGCCGTTGGGGCGCACGTCATAATCCAGCAAACCACAGGCAATATCATCAGTTCGGGCGCTTACACCGTTACGGGAACAGCCATCGGCGCGGCGGACAAGGGTTCCATCACCGTGAGCGGTTCCCAGGTGATTTTGAATATTGCAACGCTCCCGCCGCCTACCATCAGCTTCAGTGTCAACGCCAACAACACTTCGCTGAGCCTCTCTTGGTCAGGCTACCTCGGCGCGACGCTCCTGTATCAATCCAACGCGGTCGGCGTTGGTCTGCAAACCAACTCCTCCGCCTGGCAGGTGTGGCCCGGCTCAACCACCGTCACCTCGGAGGTCATTCCGATCGGCGTCACCAACGAGGTCTTCTTCCAGTTGCTCTATCCATAGTGATGCTGGAATGGGCGAACGGATCAGGCGCGGCTGCCGGATTTGCCGGCGGCAAGCGCCTCGTCGGTTCGTGTGAAAAACTGGAGCAGGATGGCGACACCGGGGGCGCCGTCGCTTCCAATAATTCTTTGGGGCAGTTTGGGTGGTCGTGATCATCCCGGCAACCTTGTCAGGATGCATTATGAGCCGTGTCGCCGAGCCCAAATTCAAATTACTGTTTCAACCACCATGTACCGTTCTTCCAATTGATACGAGTTGCGCCATCGGTCAAAACTCCGGTCAAACCGCCCTCCCAATCCAAAGCAACGACTTCCGAGTGGGTTTTAAGAACACCCCTGCATTTGTCGCCCTTCTCGTTCACAAAAGTCAGATTGGTCCCGGCTTGGAGTATCAGGCACGGCTGGCCGACGCTATATGGCCCGCCCATCTTCCAGTCTCCAGCAAGATGCGGAGATTTGCTGGCAAAGAAGAAGATTCCAGCCAAGATGAGCATGAGAATTCCGAATAGGAGTAGTGGTTTTGTTGTTTTCATCAATGCTCTCATTCCGCCGGGAATCTGGTCAAAACCGCAAAGGTTCTGCCCATTCCCGAACCCTACAACCTCGTCTTCCCCTCCAGCCTAGCCTTCGCCCATCTTGCTTTGGCCGCCGCCGCAAGCTTGGCCCTCGTTGCCGCGCTGCTGCGCCGATCCCTCTTTTTAGCAGCCTTCACTTTCGCCCATCTCGCCTTGGTCGCAGCGATAATGGCCGCCCTTCCCGCCGCACTCAACCGCCTCTTGCCCCGCTTGCCCTTCTTCGCCGCTTTTGCCTTCGCCCACCGTATTTTTCGTGCCTTGGCCAAAGCCTTCACCAGTTTGCGTTTGTGGGCGGCAGACATGTGATATTTTCGCTTGGCCGGAGTGGGGGCTTCTTTGGCGGACGTGATTGGAATTTCACCTCCACCAGCAATGGAATCAATCTGGCTTTGCAGCGTTTCGATCTGCTCTCTGATCGCGATGATTTGATTGAGTTGGCTTGTCGTCAAACTTGAAAGATTTGTCATAGGGGATTTGTAATGCTGGACTGGGTTTGGAGTCAATCACGAAATTGGCAGGGTTCCAAGCACCCCTCGGACCGGTCAGATCCCAAGATTCCGCCAAGCCAGGGTCTTGCAACGTCCTGTTTCACCACCGGGCATTGACTCCCGCTGCAAGTCACCGTTCTCCGCGACGCCGGGTTCATCGAGCAACTGGATAACAACGCACTTTTCGATTTAATAAGTTCGAGGTTACGGCTATGGCAGCGGCGGGCCGACTTTGAGGCGATAGAATTCAGCCGGAGCTGTGGGCGGATTGGTGTCGGTCCATTGGAAGGAGTTCGGCGGGAAGTTGGTGATGAACAGGGTGCTCCAGGTCTCCAAGTTCGAGGAGGCCTCCACCGCGTAGTCGGGGCCGACGATGCTGTTGGTAATGAACATGGTCAAGAGGCCGTTGCTCCAGCCGACCGACGGAACGGTGGGCAGCGCCAGAGGATTGACCGTGATGGAGAAGCTCTGCGTGGCGCTCAGGCTGGATGAGCCGTTGACCCCCACTTTCAGCGTCACCGGGTTGACCGTGTTGGCGTAGCTCACGGCGGGGCGCCAATTGAAGGCGGCGTTGGTGTTGTTGGTTTGTGTGAGTGTGGCGCCGACAGGGGCGGCGAGGAGACTGAAGGTCAGTGTCGGCGGCGGGGCGTTGGTGTCGGTGGCGGTGGGAGTAATTGCAACGGTCTGGCCAACGTTGACGGTTTGATTGGCGATGGGGGCAAGGGTCGGCGGGGTTATCACAGGCAGAAAGCCGGCGCTGACGTCCTCAATCACGGAAGTGTTGAGGACGGAATTGTCGTGCGCGCAGACGGCCAGGCCGACATAGGCGCCGTTGGACATGGTGATGCTGGCGCTTCCGAACTGGGTCCAGGAATTGCCGTCGGACGACCAGTAGCCCTGGAAGGTGGAATTGGTGCGAGTCAAGCGCACCCAGTTTGGCGCGGTGCCGGGAGTGGAGGCGGAACTGGTTGATGCGCCGGTGGAGGGCCGCCAGAGGAACTCGATTCCAGCGCTCGGCTCCACATCCACCAACGCGTGGCTGGAATCGGCGGCGAGGGACTCGCGGATCATCACGGCGGCCTTGGCGTTGGAATCAGTGTCCTCAACGCCGGCCACAAAGGCACGAATATCGCAGTTGGTGCAGTTGGGGACATAAACGTAAACGAACTGAAAGGCGTCGTTGGTGCTCCAGATGTCGGCGCCAGAACCGGAGATGGTAAACTGGCCGCCGCAGTAGGACACACTTCCCGGCAAGCCGACGGACCCAACGTCCGCATTGAGCCAGGGCGATGGCGGACTTCCACCCGGCACTGAGGCCCCGGCCTCGGCCGAAGGCAGACTTTCGTAGCCGGCGTTGGTGACGGTGACCACATAGTAATAGGTCTGGCAGGTGGCGACATTGGAGTCGGTGTAATTGGTTTTGGAAAGGGCCAACGCAATGGCGGTGTAGGGTCCGCCGGTGACGATGGAACGCTTGACATTGTAACTGGCGCCGGGCGAAGGATTCCAATTCAACGCAATCCGGCCATCGGTGACGGCCGCCGTTAAGCCGGTGACGATGGCCGCGGGAGTGGCGCTGACTACGGCGGAATTGCTGCTCACGCCGTTTCCATTGGCCGTGACCACGTAATAATAGGTATTCAGATTGGCAACGGTGTTGTCTTCGTAGCCGAGGTTCACGCTCCCGATGTTTGCGGCGATGAGGGTGTAAGGGCCGCCGCTGCTTGTGGCCCGCCAGAGATTATAGGTGGTCGCGCCTGGCACGACATCCCAAGTGACCGCCACCTGAGCATTGCCTCCGACGGCTGCCACGCCGGCGGGGGCGGCCGGCGGCGGCAAGGCCGCGGCTTCGGTGATGGTGACATTGGCGGAGGTCAGACCAGTGGAAGTGGCGCTGAGGATAATCTCGCCGGGTTGATTTGTTGACTGGACGATGACTTCAGCCAATCCATTGAAAACGGCGCGCTGGCTGGCTTTGTCGGCTTCGTGATCGCTGGGGTTGCCGTTGCCCACGCCGATAATGGCGCCGCCGCTGACGGCAAAGGTCACCGTGTTGCTTGCGGTGGGCACGATGTTTCCCTGCGCATCCACGACGGCAACCGTGACGACGGAAACATCGCGCCCATCGGCGAGAATGGTGCTGCGATCTGGAATCAGCGCGACGGCCGCCGGCACTCCCGTGGTGACGACGGTATTGGTGAGAACGGGCACGCCGCTGTCATAGCCCACGGCCTGGAGCGTTCCCGGCGCGTAAGCCACGTTGTCCCATTCGACATGGCCCTGAACATTGAGCGTTTGCCGTCCCAAACTGACGCCGTTGGTGAACAATTCCACCGCCTGGCAGTTGCCGAAAGCCCAGATGTTGACGGGCTGTCCTGGGGTTGCCCAGTTCCATTGCGGGAAAACGTGCAGGACAGGCTTGAGCGTCCAATTGGCCTGGTAATAGTAGAAATTATCCTTGGCAAAACCACAGGTGTCCATCGTGCCGAAATGCGAGTTGATACAGGGCCAGCCGTAGGGCGTCGGCTCCCCGCGATAATCGAAGCCGGTCCAGGAGAATCCGCCGGAGGCCCAGGGACGGGCATCGTAGTAGGGCCACCAGACTTCCGCCAGCTCGCCCCAGGACACGTCGGCGTTCTCAATGTCGTAACCCCAGACGTAGCCGTTGACGGTATCATTGGTGTAGAGGTCACGATCGCTGACAAGGCTGGAGGTTTCGGTGCCGATGATCGGCTCATCCGGGTAGCTGGCGTGGAAGCTATCCTGGGAGCCGAGGGAATAGTTGAAGCCGTTGACATCCAGCACCAAGCTAAAGCCGACTCCCCAATCATTCAGGGCGGCAGTGCATAAGCGCGTTGAATCCAACGAATGGACCAGGTTCTGCATGACCTGTATGATCGTGGCGCCGGCGGAAGTGGTCTGAAGGGGTTCTTCATTGGCCAGCGACCACATGAAGACGGAAGGATGATTCCGGTCGCGGCGGATTTGCCGGCTTAACTCGCCCAAAGGCTCGGCGTTGGTGCCGGGGCGGCGGTTTTCATCCAGCACCAGCATCCCCAACTGGTCGCACGCGTCCAGAAACTCCTTTGTGGGTTCGTTGTGAGAGGTCCGACAACCATTGACGCCCATCTCCTTGAGCCGTTCCAGGCGGTAATATTGGAGGCGGTCCGGCAGCGCCGAACCGACCCCTGCGTGGTCTTGATGGTTGCACATCCCCTGGATTTCCACACGCTGCCCGTTGATGAAAACGCCGTTGGTTGAATTAATCGAAACGGTGCGCACGCCAAACGGGGTGTTGTAAATATCCGCGACGGTGTTTTGATTGCTGACGGTGGTGACCAGGTTGTAAAGATAGGGCGTTTTTGGGGACCACAAATTTGCCGGCATCGTCACCGTCTGCGTTACGACCAAATCCTGGCCGGCAGGAACGCTCAATGCCGAAGTGACGGTGGCAACGGCATTGCTGTTGGCGTCGAGAATAGTGGAGGTCAAACTGGCTTGGGTGGCGGCCAAACCGCTTTGGTTGGTGACATCGGTTTGCAGGGTGATGGTGGCATTGGAACCGGCCAGCGCAGTGGTGGCCACATACGTTCCCCATTCTGCGACGTGAACGGGATTCTCCGTCGTCAGCCAGACATGGCGGTAAATGCCCGCGCCTTCATAGAACCAGCCCTCGAATCGGCTGGCATCCACGCGCACCACCAGCACATTGGTCCCGCCGGGATTGACGTAGGGCGTGACATCAAAATTGAAGCTTGCGTAGCCGCTGACGTTGCGTCCCAGAATGTGGCCGTTCAACCACACCAGGCAATTGCGGTAAACGCCCCCAAATTCCAGCCACATCGCCTGGCCCGCGACATTCGCCGGGAGGGTAAACGTATGACGATACCAGGCAATCGTGTTCGGACTGGTCGAGCCGGAGATGCCGGATTTGAAGCCGTGCCCGGCGTCGGCGCTGGAACTGAACGGCAAGGCCACCACCCAATCATGCGGCAGATTGACCGCCTGCCACGCGCTGTCGTTGTAGTTGGTCTGCACGAAGGATACATTCTCCCCGGCCTGCGTGGCAATCGGATCAATGCGGATGGTCTCCATGTAGGTTTCGGACAGGTGGTTGGTGGCGGAGCCTATTTCATCGGCGTCGAGCTTGGCCAGATCGGGGATTTCAGGGTAATAGGTCACGTTGGTGGTCACGTCCACCGGGTCCCCCAGTTCAAAGCGCCAGCCCAGGTCCAGTGAAATGCAATCGCGCACAGATGCGGTGAAACTGACCCGCGTGTTGGAGGCTATGGGATTGGGCGGAATCGCCTGATCGAGGATGCCGTTGATGATCAGCGTATAGTTGCTGCCGTAAAGCAACGGCGCGGTGGTAAGAACCACCGACGAGCCGTTCCCGGCCAGTGACGCGGCGGTGATGGCCAGGCCATCGCTGAAGGCGTAATTGGCGAGATTGGTGGCGGTGGCAGGCTGGAGTATTTTGGAGAAATTCACTTCCACATTAGTGGCGCCGAAGCTCAAGGCGCCCAAAACCACCGGCGGATTGGTGTCCAGCGTCACTGTAAGCGTGATCGGCGCGCTGGTCACCGCGCCGTAACTGTTGGTTAGCACCAGTTGATACGAGCCGGTATTGGTGACTGCGGCGTCGAGCGCCAGGGTGTTGGTGCCCGCACCCGGAAGCGGGGCATATCCGGCCCCATTGTTGAACAGCCATTGAAAGGAAAGTGGCTGCGCGCCCGTGACGCTGGCCGTGAAGGTCACCGCCGTCCCGGCAAAAACATTGGTCGCCGGCGAGACGGTGAATTGGTTGATGCTTGGCTCACTGGCGGGCACGATGCCCAAGTCGAAAACGGCGTCAAATTCATGGCTGCTGCCGAAGATGATGGCCCCGCCGGCAGGGGGGATCAGCCCGATCTGGCCGCCGGCGTACGGATTGTTGCCGGCGACAGCCAGCGCCTCCCAGCCAGTGGTCGAGCTGGCTTTGCCGAACGACCAGGCATAAGTTGCATTTGCCGACAGCGCCAACGAAAGCCCGGTCCATCGCAGCCAGTCGCCGTCGTTGAATGTCACGCTGGCCGACGTGCAGGTTTGCAGCAATGTCACCGTGGCGCCGGACACCGAGTAAAGGTGGAGATAATACGGCTGGGCCGTGGAGATGCCACTGTCGGAACCCAACCCGGCGGTCCGGATCGCCACGGAAGTCAACAGGTAGCCGTTGGGACTGGCCAGTGTGGCAAAGGTCTGGCCCGGCTCGCCGTCGCTATGCCCGGTCTGGTTGTCGGTGTAGTAATTCAGACCGTCGGGCGCGGTTTGGTTGCCGTTGGTGTTCAACTGGGAAATATCATTGGGACCTGGGGTCGGATTGCCGGAGCCAATGTCCGTGAGGGTTTGCCCGTTGGCCATTCCGGCCAAAGCAGCGGCCATCACCAAAGCGACACGCGCCAAGGCCCCCCGCCGGCAACCGTGCAGGGGACGAAAATGCTTGGCCTGTAATTCCCGGGGCATCGCGCATAATGTAACCGGGTTCAGCCGACAAGTCAAACCTGTGACCCTGTGAACCGGAGGCGGCAATCGAAGAGGATTGGTTTATAGCTCAAAGGGGATTTCAACAGGGATGGGCTGCTTGTCATGCAAGCGGCGCGCGGCATCCCCGACCAGCCTCAGGTACCAATCGCTGGGCCAACCCTCGTAGCCGACAAAGTGTCCTTGCGCCGGTGGAGAGCTGGTCACTTTGAAAATGGCCGTGCCCTCATCCACTTCGTCAAACATCGCCACGTACACGGTGTCGGCGCCCAGCTTCGACAACGCATTGAACTGCTCCCAAAGAAACTGGCCGCCACGACGTGCAATCAGGCTGGCGCCCGGCGTCAGCCTTTGCAGATTATCCCAACTGAAGCCCGGGTAGACCACTGGGATCCAGAGCATTCCCAGCCGTTGGCACTCGCGCTGATCATCCGCCCAATAATACGTGGCCGCATGTTTCACCCCGGATTCATCCCGGACATAATTGCCTACATTCCAAGGGCAGTAGGCGCCGAACCTCCGGTAAAATTTCTGCCAGCCCGGGTCGGGATTGTGCCGCCAGAACCAATCGCCGCCGCCGAGAAGGAAGGCTGAATAACGGCCCGGAGTCTGGAAACCGCCTTCTGCAACTGCTGCCCCTGCCTCGTCAAGAATTCCAAAGACTGGCCTAACCGAAATTTCATGGTTGAGGGGTGGGCGGTAGCGTAAGACGTTGATTAGCAAGGCAACGATTCAAAAGGTCTCCACTACATTTTTGACTTCCTCTCGGGGTCTTTTGCGGGAGTTGGAACTTGCGCCCGACGTATGCCGCGGCGGCGGTTGCGGAGGCAACTCCCAGCCCAGCCTTTCGAAGACCAGCCGATGTTCGGCTTCCGGCTGCGTGTAGCGCGGCATCACCAGTTCCCTCCCGTCGGCCAGCGGCACATGGACGTCCAGCATCAGAATGCCGGAAAGGGTTTCCAACACCGCCCGTGATGTCAGTCCCGGCGCGTGCGCTTGCAGCCGCTGGCGCAAGGTCACGCTCAGACAATAGGCCAGAAAGCACACCAAGATGTGGGCCTCAATCCGCAACTCGACGTGGTGGCGGATGGGGCGCAGTCGCAGATCGCTTTTGAGCGTCTTGAACGAGGCCTCGATTTCCGTCAATTGCATGTATCGCTCCCACAGCTCCGGCTGAATTCTATCGCCTCAAAGTCGGCTCGCCGCTGCCATAGCCGTAACCTCGAACTTATTAAATCGAAAAGTGCGTTGTTATCCGTTTTTTTATGGACTTTTTTCCTTGCCTCCTGGCCCCGCTCCCCTGATACTGCCGGACAATCAATCGAAAGGACCTGGATAGTCAGCCTAATAGTCCAGACCACACCATGAAAAAACATCTGCCAATCCTCGTCGCCGCCAGCCTGGCGCTCTCCAACTTGTCCGCTTTTGGGGGCGCGTTGGAATCTTACTTTCCTCTAAGCGGCCTCGGCCAGCAGACGTTCGTTTACGACGGCAGCCTGCCAATGACCCTGTCGGTCGCCGGTGAGGGCACCGACATCCAAGGCAATGCCCAATACGAAATGACAGAGACTTATGGGAAAACAACCGTGAACTTGACACTGACTGAGGATACCACCAACGACGTCTGCTATTTTACCGGCGTTCCTGGATGGACCCACGTCTCGTTCAACCCGGAGGTGGTGCTCCTCAACGATAACATTCTGGAAAACGGGGGAACCGTCAAGACCTCCACAAAGGCCTCCCAAACGGGCATCAGCTACCCGGCTACTTTTACCATCAGGGTCGCCAAGGCCGGAACGATCACCGTCCAGGGTGAAACGTTCACCGACTGTCGCAGCATCACCTCCAGCGAAGTCGCTGATGTGCGCGGGCAAACCGTCACCGCCACGGCCCTCACGGCTTATCTCGCGCCCGGAGTGGGCATTATCAAGTTATTATTATCAGGCGGGCATTGGGCCGAATTGGTCAGCGGTACGGTGGACGGAGTCCCGGTTGGGGGTGGGGCTCTTTCTCAGATCACCGTCGGGGTCAGCGGCAGCGGGAGCGTGTCACCCAATTACAGCGGCCATTTGCTTCAGGTTGGCAAGCCCTATACCATGACCGCCATTCCCAAGGCCGGGTACATATTTGACAGTTGGTCCGATGGCGCCGTGGGCACGACGCCCAAGCTTTCATTCAACATGCAAAGCAATCTGGTTCTGCAAGCCAACTTCGTGCCGAATCCTTTTGCCGCTCCGGCGGGCGTTTACACCGGGCTGTTTTCGCCAGACAGCGGCCCCACAGTTCAGAACTCCGGGTGTTTCGCGCTCACGGTCTCGACCAAGGGCGCATTCTCCGGCTATTTGCTCACAGGCGCGACCCGCCATTCCATCAGCGGACAGTTCGACGGCGAAGGCCTCTTCACCAAGACCATCAATGCATCCGGCCAAAACTGGACAGTCACGCTGAATCTCGACCTCTCGGGCGGCAACTATATCAGCGGCGCCATCAGCAACGAAACGTGGACTGCGCAACTTTCTGGCTACAAGGCGGTGTTCAACGCGAGCAAGGACCCCACCTCCCACGCGGGCGACTACACGATGATTTTCAACGGGACCGGCGGCTCGGCCGCGCTGCCGCAAGGGGATGGTTTTGCCTCAGTCACCATTGGCAAGGCGGGGGCAGTCACTCTGTCCGGATCTCTGGCCGATGGCTCTAAAATCACGCAGTCCGCCACCATCTCCCAATCCGGCGAATGGCCGTTCTACACCTCGCTCTATGGCGGCGCGGGCTGCGCTTCCGGCTGGATGATCGTGGGTGAATCGGGCGCGATCTCCGGAAACGTTGTTTGGATCAAGCCAAGCGGCGCCAGCGCCAATTATCCCGCTGGGTTCACAAACGCCACCACCGCTTCGGGCGGCCTTTATGCCAAGTCGGACAAAATCAGCAGTTTCAATTTCACCAACGCCGTGTTCAGCGGCGGCGCATTAGCCGCCAACATTGACAACCATATCAGCATCGGCTCCAACCTCAAGCTGACCAATCTCAGCTCCAATAAACTGACGATGACTTTCTCCCCTTCCACCGGAATCCTCCAAGGCACCGTGGTCAACCCGGCCGCCCCCGGTTCCAAACCCATCCCGTTTGGCGGCGTTCTGCTCCAGAATCAGGACGCCGCCCTCGGCTATTTCCTGGACGCCAATCAAAGCGGAGTCTTTGAGCTGGTAGCCCGGTAAAAGCCAGTAGCCAAGTCACCCGGATTCCTTGCCCGCGTATTTCTTCCCGGCCGTGTCCACCCGGATGGTTTCACCTTTGCCGATGAATAACGGCACCATGATTTCCAGCCCGGTTTCCAGCTTGGCTTCCTTCCACGTCGAATCAGAGCCGCCCCGGACGGGGGCGGCCGTCTCCACCACCTTGAGCGGGATTTGCGGCGGCAGGACGATGTCCAGCAGCCTCCCCTCGATCAGCATCGCTTTGTATTCCTCGTTCTCCTTCAGAAACCAGCGGCGCTCGCCCAGTTGCTCCTCACTGATGTCCAGTTCATCGAACGTCTCCGCGTCCAAAAACGTGTGCAACCCTCCTTTCGAGTAACTGTAGCTGATGCGCCGCGTCTCCAATTGCGCCACCGGCACCCGCTCGTTGTCGGCAAATACTCGTTCGATCACATGGCCGGTTTGGAGATGGCGAAGGCGGGTGTGGAGTTTGTGCCGGGTTTGCGCCGTGCCGCTGACGTGGAACTCCTCAACGACATGCGGGCCTCCCTCCAGCATGAGCACCATCATGCGTTTGAATTCAGACGGCAGAACCGTTTGCATAGTGACCTCCATCCTGGGCCGGGTTGGTCTGGCATCACCCGGCGTTTGCTTGGCGAAAGTTTAACGCCAGCCGGTCGCCGCGTCAACCCCAACCAGCCGCGCGCATAAAGGATTGCCTTTCATTGCAAACTGTGACATTTTATGCGCAACACCAATGGAACTCATCCAGAACTCAGCGCCGTCACCAGCGCCGCCGGCCTGGCAAACGGGAAAGCCTGTATTTGTGAAATCCATTCGCGCGCGCATTCTCTTTTCGGTCGCCGGTTTCCTGGCGCTGGCCGCCGGCGTGAATCTCCATGCGGCGACCGGAACCTCCACCTGGGCCAATAAGGATACGACCGGTTTTTGGAACAGCACCAGCACCTCGACCGATTGGGGCAGCGCCACTTTCCCAAACTCCCCAGGCTGGATTGCCCAAAGCGCCGCCGCCAGCGGCGACAGCGGCTCAGTGACTTTGAATATTAACGCCACCGTCGGCCAGCTTAATAACGGGGGCAACTCGGGTGGCAACCATTTTACCGTCAGCAACGGCGTCTCCATTTTCACCCTCACCCTCGACGGCACGGGGCTGGGCCTCAACTTTTTCGGCGATGCCGGGGTGGCCGCGCTGGCTCACGGTTCCAGCAGCAACGCCTTGGTCGTCCAGCCAAACCTGGTGATCTCAAACACCGATCTGGACATCGGCACGACCTACGGACCGGCCGGGGCCGGCTCCTCCAATATCGTTGGCGTGCTGGCGTCCACCACATTGAACAACGCCGGCAACACCGGCGACACCACGGTTCTCACCCCGCACAATATCTTCATCAAGGGGGCTGGGAGCCAATCGGCGCTGGCCACTGTGGTCATCAACAGCAGCATTGGCGTCTCGGGCGGGAGCCTCGTCATTTCCAACAGCATCGCCAGCGGCAGCGTCTTGCTGGCGGGGATTTTGGGACCGCAAGTCACCGGCGTTTTCCAAAGCGTCACCAACATCAACAGCGTCAAAAAGCTCGAAGACACCACCAACTACCTCAAATTGTCCGGCGCCAACACCTATTCCGGCGGCACCACCATCAATGCGGGCGGGATCCAATTGGGGCAGCCCAACGCGATTCCCGCCGGCAGCAGCGTCACCAACAACGGCACCCTGGACTTGAACACTTTCAGCGACACCATCAACGGTTTGTCCGGCGCTGGCTTCGTGGACACGGTGGCGGGCGGCACACCCACCCTCACCGTGGGAGCCGGCAACGCGAGCAGCACGTTCAGCGGCGTGATCAAAAACACCTCCGGCGCGCTGGCGCTGGCCAAAATCGGTGGCGGCGTCTTTGTGTTGAGCGGCGCCAATACCTACAGCGGCCCCACCGCCATCACCAATGGCTCCCTTCTGGTCAACGGTTCCATCGGCACCAATTCCCTCACCGTCTCCTCCAATGCCACCTTGGGAGGCACCGGGACAATTGCCGGCCCGGTGGTAATCCAGCCGGGCGGAATTCTCGCTCCCGGCGCTGGCGTTCGCCTGGCGGGCGCGGTCTTGACCCTGGGCCGCAACCTGACTCTCGACTCCGGCGGCTTCACCGTCATGAAAGTGCTGACCGGCGGCACCAACGACCGGGTCGTCAGCAGCGGCGCCGTCGCCTATGGCGGCACCCTCGTGCTCACCACAAACGCGGGTGATGCCCCGTTGGTCCTTGGCGATGCGTTCGTTCTATTCACCGCCGCCAGTTACACCGGCAACTTCGCCTGCCTCAGCCTTCCCGCTCTGGGGACCGGCCTGATTTGGTCCAACACCCTGTCAAGCAATGGCAAACTGGCGGTTGTGGCTGGCGCCGTTAGCCCGGCCGTGGTGGCCAACCTCCCGGCTTCCAATGTGCAAACTGCCTCGGCCACCCTCAGCGGCCAGGTGCTTTCCACCGGCGGCCAAATCCCGACCGTCACCCTCTATTACGGCCTGACCGATGGCGCTGACAATCCCGCCGCCTGGAGCCATAGTGTGGCCTTGGGGGCTCAAGCGGGCAGTTTTGCCTGCCCCATCACAGGCCTGTCTGACGGCGCGACTTATTACTATGCCGCCGCCGCCGCCAATCCCGCCGGTACCGCATGGGCCGCCCCTTCCCAATCCTTTTCCACCTTAGCCGTGCCCGTGACCGTCGCGGCATTCATGCCTCCCCAATCACAGATCATGAGCGACATGCTGCTGGCCAACGATCATTTTACCAATGAATGGCCGACCCCCGGCTGCCTGAGTTGCCTCTCCGGCGGGCACCCCAGCAGCATCTGGACTCGCGCCACCTATTTCGAGGGCGCCCTGGCGCTCTATCGGATCAACCAGGACCCCAACATTTATAATTACGCCGTGCAATGGGGCGCCTACACCAACTGGGGCTTGCGCTATGGCGACACCGACACCTCCCCCGACGACCAGGACGCCGGCCAGGAATATATCGAGCTTTATCTCTTTAACCCCATCCCGGCCAACACCAACCGGCTGACCCACATCGTCAACAACGTCAACTACTGGATGACCGGCAACGTCGGCCTGAGCGAGTGGACCTATGTGGATTCCATCCACATGTCCATGGCCGCTTTTGCCAAGCTCGCCGCCCTGAGCTCCAACACCATCCCCGCCCTCAAAACCAACGCCACCTATGCCCCGGAAATGTATTCCTTCTTCCATCAGATCAAGAGCGTTTACGGCGCCTCCAACGGCCTCTACAATCCTGTGGACCACATGTGGTGGCGCGACACCACCTTCCTCTCCAGCTACGTCGCCTCGGACGGCACCGCGCAAAAATGCTACTGGTCGCGGGGCAATGGCTGGGCCTTGGTGGCCCTGTGCCGGACCATGGATGTGCTGCCGGCCGGCGACCCGCACTACAGCGAATACCTCCAAACCTTTGAAGACATGTCGGCCGCCATCAAGGCTGTGCAGCGCCCGGATGGTTTCTGGAACGTCAATCTCGCCTACACCAACGACTACCCCGGCCCGGAGTCCAGCGGCACGGCTTGCTTCGTTTACGGAATGGCCTGGGGCATCAACAAGGGCTACCTGGCCGCCTCAAATTATCTGCCCTGCGTCATCGCTGGATGGGACGCCCTGTCCAACGGCGCCCTCCATCGCACCGACGACGCCACCAACAGCGCCGGCTTCCTCGGTTACGAGCAAGGCAGCGGCGACGAACCCTCCAGCGGCCAGCCCATCACCTACGAATCCGTGCCCAATTTCGATGATTTTGGACTCGGCCTTTTCCTGCTGGCGGGAACCCAGGTTTACGAGCTGAGCGCCGGCCCGGCCCTTACTCTGGCCCCGCCGGTCTTGACAGGCAACCAACTGCAACTCAACTTCACCGTCATCAGCAGCCTGACAAACGCCACCATCTACCTCCTCCAAACCAGCCAATTGGGCGCGGGCTGGACCACCAACAACACCGCCGCGCTTTCCACCAATCTTGCCGGCCTGTCCTATGCCTTCACCATCACCGACAACGAGCAAGCCATGTTCTACCGCGTCGAAATCAGCCCTTGATGCTGATACCCGTAAAATTGAGGTTGATTATCATCCGCGTCGTGGTTGATTATGCGATCATGATTCGTCGCCACAGTACCGAACACAAACCGGGAACGTCCTCAGTCCTCTTGTCTGAAAAGGCATTTCCCCGTGTTCCCGTGTCGTCATCGTCGCCACGATCGTGACCTAAAACGCAAATCTCGTCAGAGAGCTTATTCATCCAGCATCGCATTATTTCTTCCCAAGAATCAATCCCGGCTCATGCAAATCATTTGTTCGCTCGAACGAACCATAGTCAAAGTGCTGGCGCTTCACAGCCCAAAACCAATTTGTAGATGGCTGATTCCAAAACTCCACCTTTTTGATTGTGTACGTTCCAGTATGCCCCCAGTAGTGTCCCCCCGAATCCAAACCGTCTGAGAATATAATCTCCCTCGGAATCAAATAAGGGCCAACCTTTTTAAGCTTTCTGAATTCCTCCCTAGCGTGCCATTCGCTTTCTTCGGCTACCATTTCGTTGGGATTTGCGCCAATGAAATTTGTTCCATTCCATAAACGCCGCGCAAGCACCAGGTCCTGTGAACGACTCCAAGAACCACCTCCTCCTTGAGTTGCTAATGGACGGCTAATTAACGCCCTAGTCATTGAGAAACCAGGGATGGACAAATCCATTTCAAACCATGAGCCATGCTTCCACTCAAAACTGTTCCATCTGCGGCAATAATAATAATCCGCGCCTCTCATCCGAATTTCAAAATACCCATGCTCGGTAGTTCCCGACAAAATGACGACCTGCGGTTTAAAGCCGGGGCGGTTAGGATTCAAACCTCCAGAGGTCCAATCAACTGGGCTATTTGCTTTATGCAAAGCGAAGACGAGCCCCATTCCAAGAAGCACGAGTGCCATGAGTGATGCCCGAAAATGCCGAGAACCTTGCAGGAAGAATTTGATTATGAAATACCATACGAAAAACCAAATAACCGCCAATATAATGACCCACCCAAAACCAATATATTGAGCAAATGGAATCTTCTCCAACGTCGGCCCAATCGAATTGAGCATGCTTCCGAAAACGTCGGTGTATAAAACTCCGTTTGCGAGAAACCACAGGAGTAAAAGGAGCGCAATTATATACGCTGTTCGGTGTTCCTTTGTTAGTGGCCTTTTCATTTCGCCAAGCAGGGTCTGAATTTTCCGACTTGGAACTGTAATGTTCTCTCCGCGATCCAAGCAAGGTGTGAAACCCAAGTCAACCCCGCGTCTCAGCATTGAACAGTAAACGCCACGCTCGGTCAAGCCCTCCCATTGGAGCCGCATTCCCCCCGCCAGATATCCTCTGTTGCGAGTCCTCACAACCAAGCGAACAGGGAAACTTGTGAATCTGATACCCCTGCCTGGTCAAGCATATCCAGTCCGAGGGGTCAAACTAGACTTGAGTCGGTTGCGAACCGTAAGTACATGCCATCCAACAGCTTACAGTTCTCGTCAAATGGGTCAAAACAGACCTTTGCCCACACAAGTCAACGTTGCACGGGGTAGTCTCTATGGCGATGGGTCTGTTGACGGGTGCATCCACGTCCCACAAAACGGAGAACCAGCCTCTGCCCCCGAACCCCTGAAAGCCATCCACCGACCTCCATGCGCACGTGGCTAATAATCAGCACCTTGCAAAAACCCGCACTTTTCCCTTGACATCGGCCTCATAGTAGCTTATTAAACCATAGTGAGAATGGGAGAGGCGCCAGCGGCATCAGTCGGCCATGCGATGAAGACAGAATTCATCCTCCATCGAGGGGGCGGATATTCCCCGAATGTTCCCCTGACTGCGTTTTTTTTCCAACATACTCTACCTGCATAGTATTATTTATGATTTCACCGCTGCGAGCATCCATTTTTTCGCCGCTTTTGACCATTCTTGATGAAAACAAACCTAAGTGGCTTTCCATTAACCATTTACTACATAAACGAAGCTTTCAATGTCAAGTTCAATCAAGCCTGATCAAGGTAAATCAAGGTATTTTATCACTCCACAATACCCACAAAAACATCAGATAAATACTCCACTGATCCAGTAGTGTTTTCGCATTCCTCCGTCCGGCCCTCAACCTGCAAAAGCAAGACAAAGTAAGACAAATCCTTTACGGATAGATCAACTGGAAGAACACCTCGTTAGTCGCGCCGATGGGGATGACCACCTGGGTGACGGTGGTTGAATTCGGCCAAGTCACCCAATTGTCCGTGTTGGTCGAAAGACCGACGCCCACCGCGTTGGATTGATACACCAGACGCCAGCCCAGATTGGTCGGCCAGCCGATGGTGATACCGGTGGTTGGTGACCCGCTGAATAGCATTTCCGGCGGCAGTTTATTGACGGGAGGAGAACCGCCGGT
>Ga0181539_1000955_pt1 | contig 33455 bp, 29 predicted proteins | sample PEATcosm2014_Bin_46_FD_119767 | JGI IMG/M metagenome (GOLD analysis project Ga0181539, IMG submission 119767) | Peatland microbial communities from MTU Mesocosm Facility, Houghton, MI, USA - PEATcosm2014_Bin23_60_metaG | ecosystem: Environmental > Terrestrial > Soil > Wetlands > Peat | place... | reverse complement strand
GCATCAACAAATGCTGTGCAACCCGACGGTGGATTTGATTCGCGAAGAACTGCACACCGAATTGCTCAATGCACCGCCCACATTGGACACGCTCGTGGACGACGTGGTTGTGGGCGCGATGGGGGCGCAAAACGCAGTTCAATTCTTCAAGCCCGGCACGCTGCTCATCACCCCAGGCGACCGCGAGGACATCGTGCTCGCCGTGGGCGCGGGCATTGGCGGGCAAAGCAGCGAAAAAATGGCGGGCATCGTCCTGACCGGGGGTCTGCGTCCCAGCGCGAGCGTGCTCAAGGCCATTCAGACCATGCGGATTCCGGTGCTGCTCGCGCAGGCGGACAGTTATCAGGTCGCGTCCAAAGTCCACAACCTCACCGTCAAAACGCGGCCCACCGACGCCGAAAAAATTTCCCTCATTCGTGACATCGTCGCCCAAAACGTGAACGTCAAAAAAATCATCCAATCCTTGTAATAAGAAGGCTAGTCAAGTTTTGAACTAACGGAGACGCCTTTATGAAAAGTAACTTGCTTGCCGCCACTTATATTGTGATTTGTCTTTTGACTGTCGCAGCGAAAGAATCTTCACCGTTTGTCCCCAAACCTATTTGCCCTGATGACCCAAAGGGGCGGAATCTGCCGCCTGGCGTGCCAAGGACGGTTGATACAAATGGGAATGTAATATACATGGATATCAATTTCACAACCAAACAATATCGGCAGGCGGCCATTAAGTTGATTTTGCAAGAGGCCAACCTCGTGGCGAAAGAACTGCAATTGCCAGAGCAATTGCCAATCACGGTAACAAACTTGACTGAAGCAGCGATCACTCCATTTGGCTTCAATTATCAGCGTAAGGGTGTTGGCAGCGTAAGCACAAAAAATTACGTATATTATGTCACTAAAGACAACAAATTCAATGAATTGGGTGTGGCCAACTACGACCAGACCTGCTTGGACCTCAAGAGGCAATTGCTGCCAATCGAACAGATGAATACTAATGAAGCTTATCAATTGGCGATCCAATGGCTGGCTGCTGCTTCGATGGATGTGAACGGATTGAACCGGGATTGCAAGGCTCACGTTGCGCTTTCTCCATTCTGGAATGGCCTCGCTAGTCTCGGCCAGAAGCCAACAAAACGCTTTGTGCCGATTTATTATGTGTGGTGGACTACTCCAAAGAACGATGCAGAGGGTTACGGTGGTGTCGCGCGTGTGGAACTTTTCTCCCCGACCAAAAAACTGCTTGAATTGTCTGTTGATGATCCTAAATACATTTTACGAAAGCCGTTGGTGTTCACAAACCTTGAGTCGTTGTTTCCGGGAACGGCGCCAATTACCGTTTTTACAAACTTTCCGGTTAACCACGGTCCGATCGGAAGGCCTATTAAGAGCTAAAACAGGCTTATGGCCAGTTTTTCATTGGCGATCGCACATCTTGCCTATTTACTTTTCCAGACCGACGCTCCGGCAGAAGAAAATGTTCCCACAAAGCGATGAATCTTGAGGATTCCTGGTTTCTGCCGGCCATTTTTTTGTTTCATCGGGAAGGATTTAATTCCAAATTAGGGACAAATGAATATAAGTCCTTTTCTGGAAAACCTGCCCGTGTATCAACCCGGCCGGCCCATCGAGGAAGTCGCGCGCGAACTCGGTCTGGACCCCGACGGCATCACCAAGCTCGCGTCCAACGAAAATCCGCTCGGCCCGTCGCGTCTGGGTCTTGCCGCCATGCGCCAGATGCTCAAGCAGGTGAACCTTTACCCCGACGGCAACGCGTTTTACCTGAAGCAAAAGCTGGCCGCCAAACTTGGCGTGACACCGGCCAACCTGATTCTCGGCAACGGCTCCAATGAAGTCATCGAATTGATCGGGCATGCGCTGCTCGTGCCCGGCGCGGAAGTCGTCGTGTCGCAATACTGCTTTGCCGTCTATCCCATTGTGACCGCCCTGTTCGGCGCGAAACTCGTCGTCGTGCCGGCCAAAAATCATGCCCACGATCTTGACGCGATGCTGGCTGCCATCACGCCCAACACGCGCGTCGTCTTCGTCGCCAATCCGAACAACCCCACCGGTACCACCGCGAGCCGCGAGGAACTGGCGCGCTTCGTCAACGCCGTGCCCGCAGACGTCCTGCTGGCGTTGGACGAGGCCTACATCGAGTTCCTGAACGAACCGCTCGACCTGCTGCCGGAAATCCGGAGTGGCGCCAAGCCGAACCTCCTTTTGATGCGGACGTTCTCGAAGATTTATGGCCTGGCCGGAACGCGCATCGGCTACGGCATCGGGCATCCCGACTTCATTGCCGCGCTGGAAAAAATCCGCCAGCCGTTCAATATCAACTCGGTGGCGCAGGCCGGCGCGCTCGCGGCGCTGGACGACACCAAACACGTCGAGAAGACGCGCAAGATCAACTCGCGCGGACTCAGACTTTACGCGCGCACGTTCCGCAAGCTCGGGCTGGAATTCATCCCGTCGCAGGCGAATTTCATCCTGGTGCGCGTCGGCGACGGCCAGCGCGTGTTCGGGGAATTGCAGAAGCTGGGCGTGATTGTGCGTCCGATGGGCGGGTATCAACTGCCGGAATGGGTGCGCATCACCGTCGGCACGCCGAAGGAAAATAAACGGTGCCTCGAGGCGTTGAAAACCGTTTTGGGCCAGAAATAATTATTTGAATCCAACCGAAAACTGAATACTTATCTCTGCGTTGAAACACCATAACGAGCCAAAGTGAAACTGACCGATCTGCGGGGCATCCTGCAATACATTCCGCAATTCCGCGAGAAGACGTTCATCCTGAGCATTGACGGGGCGATCGTCACGGACGAGAACTTCGCGACGCTGCTGCTGGACGTGGCGGTGTTGCGGTCATTGAACATCCGGGTCGTGCTCGTTCACGGCGCGTCCGCGCAAATCAAGGCGCTGGCTGAGGAGCAAAAAATCCAGGCCTCCGATCTCGGCGGCGGCGGCGTCACGGACGCGGCCACGCTCAATCTGGCGCTCACCGCCGCGAACCGGCTCACGCACGAAATTCTCGAAGGGCTTTCGGCCAACGATCTTCGCGCCACCAGCACGAATGCCATCATCGCCCATCCGATGGGCATTATTCATGGTGTGGACCATTTGTTCACTGGCAAGGTCGAACGTGTGGACGTGGAAATGCTCCAGTCGCTGCTTACGCAAGGCGTGGTGCCGGTCATTCCGCCGCTCGGGTTTGACGGCGATGGCAAGACCTATCGGGTGAATTCCGACGGCGTGGCGGTGGCCGTGGCCGACGCGCTCAAGGCCATCAAATTGATTTTCATCACCTCGCAGGACGGCTTGCGTTACAACGGCCAGCTCATCCGCCAGATGCTCGTGGCGGATTTGCAAAACCTGCTGCAACAAAACAGCGCCGGGTTTTCGCCTGAAACGCTCTCGAAGGCGCAGCACGCCGCGCTTGCCTGCCTGGCCGGAATTCCGCGCGTCCACATCATCAATGGCAAGGTGGACGAGGGACTGCTCGCGGAAGTTTTTTCCAATGATGGCATCGGCACGCTCATTTACGCGAATGAATATCAGCAAATCCGGCCCGCGAAGAAAAAGGACATCCGGGCCATCCAAATGCTGACGAAGGCGTCGGTCGAGGCGGATGAACTGGTCAAACGCACACGGGCGAGCATCGAGAAAAGCCTGGGTGATTATTACCTCTTCGAAATTGACAAAAATCCGGTCGCGTGCGTGGCGCTGCATGTTTACCCCGAGCAGAAAAAGGGCGAGCTGGCGTGTCTTTATGTCAACCCGTCGTTTGAAAACCAGGGCATCGGGCGGAAGCTGATCCAGTTTGTGGAAAACAAAGCGCGCGAAATGAGCCTGGGCGAACTCATCACGCTCTCGACGCAGGCGTTCACATATTTTCAATCCAAAGGCGGCTTCGGTGAAGGCACGCCCGACGATTTGCCGCCCGCCCGCCGCGAAAAATACGAGCAAAGCGGAAGAAATTCCAAGGTGCTCGTGAAGAAGTTGAAATAAATGTTTCTGGCCAAATTATCACATTTGGAATGGTTGCAATTATTCATAATTTTATTTTCGGTTTCTTGCGCCTGTGCGGACGAATCAACGAATAAATTCACAAGACCCATCGAAGAACTTTTCAAAACGGATGTGATCTATCCAGAAGCAAAAGGAGAATTTCAGTTTGAATTGGCTCCAACTTTTCAACGCGCCGCAGGCGGTGATACCTGGACGGTTCCCCTTTCCATGGAATACGGTCTCACTTCCCGGTGGCAGGCGGAAGCGGAATGGAACGCATTTGTTCAAAGCAATCCCACGGGCGGTTCCACAACCTGCGGCGTGGGCGATTTGGAGCTGGGAACTCAATATAGTTTTCTCAATGTCGGCGGCTCTTTATTTCATGTTGCGCCGCGTTTTTCCATTGAATTTCCATTGGGCGACGTGAACAAGAATTTGTCGGAGGGATTCATCGAATACAAGCCAGCCGTGATTGTGGCGCGGGATTTCCCATGGCTTCATGACACGCAGTTTTTTACCGAAGTGGCATTCAACCTTGTGCAGCGGGTGAAAACCCCCTCTGATCCCGATGAAAGAGAACCCGCCGCTGATGGGTTGGATTGGAACGCGGGGTTTTTCGTTCCGTTTTCACGTGGCGCAATCTCGATGGAGTTTAATTGGGACAACAACCGATGGAACAATCACGGCAACGAAAATCAAATGTATTTGACGCCCGGTTTGATTTGGAAACTGCCCGGTGACGTGGAAGCCAGCGTCGGCATTCCCGTCGGCTTGAATGGTGACTCGGATCGTTTTGAAATCATCATCCATTTGATTGTGGAGTTTTAGAATGTCAAAATTTGAGAACTGTTCATCTGATTTTTTTTGCGCCTGTGAAAAACAAGGCGTCCCTTCAACCCGATTTGTTCTCATCGTAAGCGTCGCAAACCAAACCGTTTCGCTTTTTGGAAAAACCTCTTTGCGTAGCGGCGGTCGGCAGACCGCCGCATTTTCCGGCTCTCTGCCGAGAGCCGGTACGGGGGAATTTCAATTCGTCAAAAAATTCCGCTGTTCCATTTGCCGTTTCGGGGCCGACTCATTTCCCTTGCTATTTAACCGCTTTTATGCGAATATGCTTTTATGCGAACGACGATTGATTTGCCCAATGATTTGTTCCGTCAGGTGAAGTCGAAGGCGGCTTTGCGTGGCGAGACGTTGAAGGAATTTGTCCAGTCGGCGATTGAAAAGGAAATTTCCGTTGAAGTTCCAGCCAGCTCTTTCCGCGTGAAACTTCCGCTCATCAAGTCCAGGAAACCTAAATCACTTTCGCTCACCAACGCCGAAATTGAAAACCTGCTTGCCTGACATCAACGTTTGGATCGCGCTGGCATCCGACCGCCACGTTCATCACGAGACGGCGAAAAATTGGTTTGTGGAAATTGAGCCGGGCGGCGCGGCATTTTGCCGTGTCACACAAATGGGTTTTCTCCGGCTCATCACCAATCGTCACGTCATGGGCGTGGACGTGGTGACGCAAAAAGAAGCATGGCAGGTTTATCAAACTCTTTCCAAAGACCAGCGCGTCACTTTTTTTCATGAGCCATCAGGCATCGAAGATGGATGGCGGCGGCTCACGCAAGGCGGGACAGCGGCAACAAATACCTGGACAGATGCATACCTCTCCGCTTTTGCCTCGATTCGCAATTTGCAAATTGTTTCATTCGATAGCGGAATACGCGGGACGGACGTAACCATTCTTCACGCCTGAAAACAATGCAATACCAAGAATTACAAGTTCTTTTCGGCTCCTGTAAGAAGCACGGCATTGTTCCAACGCGTTTTGTTCTCGTTGTCAGCGTCGCAAACCAAACCGTTTCACTTTTTGAAAAAAACTTTGCGTCTTTGCGTCTCCCGCTCGCGCGCCAGCGGAGTTGCGTTAAAAAATTTCGCTGTTCCACTTCCCGCTTTGGCATCAGCCAGGTCGCCGGCTCGAACGGCACGCCGCTCGGATTGCATCGCGTCGTGGAAAAAATCGGCGGCGGCTGGCCGGCGGGAACGGTTTTCAAGGGTCGCCAGCCCATGGGCTACACCTGGCAGGGGATGCCGGACGCAAAAATCACCACGCGCATTCTCTGGTTGGAAGGACTCGAACCCGGCTTCAACCGCGGCGGCAACGTGGATTCCCACGCGCGGTACATTTATTTCCATGGCACCGGCGACGAGACGACGATTGGCCGGCCCATGTCGTGCGGCTGCATCCACCTTGCCGCCGATGATTTGATTCCGCTCTTCGACAAACTGCCGGCCGGCACGCTAGTGTGGATTGCTGATCGCTAACTGCCGATTAGAAGTAGCAACCAATGTAGAACGAATGATTGTTTCCAAGGAAATTTGAAATTTGAAGATGAAAAATAAATTTAATTCGGCAGCAACGGTAAAAGTAAGTTGTGGTTTGTTGGCCGGAATACTCGCGCCCGGCGTGGTTCATGCGTGCGCGTGCGGCTGCGGCGTTTTTGACGTAGGCACAAGTTCAATGTTTCCCGGCGGCGAAGGCGGAATGGCTTTCCTTCAATATGACTATCAGGATCAGAATCGCAATTGGAGCGGCACGTCGCAAGCGCCGGCGGCGAACAATGACGACAAGGAAATCCGGACGGACTTCGTCACGGCTGGTCTTCAGTATATGTTCAACTCCAGTTGGGGGCTGCAGGTCCAAGTGCCGTTTGACTATCGTTACTTCAAGACAAAGGACGACATGGGCAACATCGTATCAACCAGCTGGGGCAGTCTCGGCGACATTCGAGTTGAGGGCATTTACACCGGATTCATGGCGGACTTGTCTGCCGGTGTGACTTTCGGTGTCAAACTGCCGACCGGCAATGATAATTACAATCCTGCCATCGTTGATCGGGACACTCAAATCGGAACCGGGAGCACCGACATTCTCCTGGGCGGTTTTTATCGCGGCAATCTGACCAAGGACCAGTGGTGGGACTCGTTTGCGCAATTGCAACTGGATGTGCCGGTGCTGATTCAAGATGAATATCGTCCGGGCATCGAACTCGATACGGCGGCGGGAATTGATTACAAGGGGTTCTCGCTCGGTCGCGTGAAGATTTCACCGCTGGCGCAGGTGATTTTTTCCGAACGGACCAGTGACAGCGGTGCCGCCGCCGATTCCGACAACTCCGGCTACCAGCGCATCATGCTTTCACCGGGAGTCGAATTTCACATTCATCCGGTGAAAATTTACGCGGACGCCGAATTTCCCGTTTATCAAAACTTCACCGGCAATCAATTGGCCGCGCCGGTGCTGTTCAAGGTGAGTCTGAGCTTTATGTTTTAGGCATTTTCCCACGCCAGAGGTGCAAATCAGCGCAGATTCGCCTGTAAATATTGCCAGCACCGGTGACCAACTCGTACCTGATTATCGCGTCCACGCGGCGGTGACGTGGCGCTTTTGACCAAGCATACAGGCAGAAAAACCGATTCGGGCGACAGCCGCCAAGGAGGTGGGGATGAAGAATCCCGCTGAAAAAACGACTGTCCGCCCGAATCAAAATCCAAAACCCGCAAGGTCTCCACCGCGCATCAAAAAACCGTTTGCGCAGCAAACCTTAAATTGAAAAGAACCAATCGGACGCTTTCCGGCTGTAATGGAAACCGGTTTCATCCTCATAACCAACCGGCGCCCGGGCTTCAATTGCGGCGCGCAATTTCGCGATGATTCGAGCCGGAGAACCAACCTCATGCCATGCAATCCGCAGGGTGCTGGCAGATGACGAAGACAGCGTTTGTTCAACGTGGCGTTCCGCTAATTGACTGTCAGCAATCATGTTATGACTATCCACATCCGGATCGAAATGTGCTCCACATTTTTTGGTAACAACTTAGCAATAATTGCAGAATCAATCGGACCGGTTTGCCGAACCCTTGGTGAAGGAAGAACGACCACGGGTTGCGAAGGGCGCTGGAAACTTCGCACTTTTCACTTTGGCTTTTTGGCTTACCTTCTTGCCGCATGACTTTGAATGAGCAGATGACGCGACTGGCCCGACAGGCCAGGGTGGCGTCGCGCGAACTCGCCCAACTCACGACGGCGGAGAAAAATTCGTGTTTGCTCGCAATGGCGGCTGCGCTCGAAAAAAACGCCGACGCCATCAAATCGGCCAACGCGCCCGACCTGGATGCCGCCGCGAAGTCCGGCCTCTCATCGGCCATGCTCGACCGCCTCAAGCTCGACGACAAACGCATCACTGCGATGGCGAAAGGTTTGCGCGAAGTGGCGGCGCTGGCGGATCCGGTGGGAAGAATTCTGAACGAACGCGTCCGGCCCAACGGCTTGAAGCTCAAAAAAATTTCCACGCCCATCGGCGTGGTGGTCATCATTTATGAGTCACGTCCCAATGTGACAGCGGACGCGGCGAGCCTGTGCTTCAAATCCGGCAACGCCACGATTCTGCGCGGCGGCAAGGAGGCGTTGAACTCAAATCAAACCATCGCGCGAATCATGATTGAGGCGGGGAAACAGGCGCTCGCGAAATTTCCCGAACACGCGATCCAGATCGTGCCCGTGGCCGATCGTGAGGCGATTCCCATTTTGCTTTCGCTCACGCAATACATTGACCTGTGCATGCCCCGCGGTGGCGAAGGTTTGATTCGCACCGTGGCCGAGTGCTCCAAAGTGCCGGTCATCAAACATTACAAGGGTGTCTGCCACGTTTTTGTGGACGCCGACGCGGATTTGAAAATGGCCGGGGAAATCGCGTTGAACGCGAAGGTCCAGCGCCCGGCCGTGTGCAACGCGATGGAAACGCTGCTCGTGGACAGGGCGATTGCCGCCCAATTTCTTCCTCAAATCTCCCAGCGACTGGATGAGAAGCACGTGGAGTTGCGTTGCGATGAAAACGCGCTCGCACTTTTGAAATCGAAAATCGAAAATCGAAAATCGAAAATCAGGCTGGCCGCCGAGCAGGATTTTTACACCGAATACAACGACTACATCCTGAATGTGCGGGTCGTGGACGGCGTGAAAGCGGCGATTGACCACATCAACCACTATGGCTCGGCGCATTCGGACAGCATCGTCACCAGGAATGAGGCGCACGCGAAACAATTCCTCGCCGAGGTGGATTCCGCGGCGGTGTATTGGAACGCCTCGACGCGGTTCACCGACGGCGGCGAATTCGGGATGGGCGCGGAAATCGGCATCAGCACCGACAAAATCGGCGCCCGCGGTCCGATGGGCCTGGAGGAATTGACCAGCTACAAGTGGATCGGCATCGGCACCGGCCAGGTGCGGACCTGAATTATCAAATGCCGATTTTTCGGGGTTTTTTAGGTTTTTAAATCAGGTCGCCAGCCGCACAACCGGATTCTTGTCCTCTTTATTGTTTACACCTAAAAAGATGCGCTGGCATGATTTCTGGTGTAGTATTATAAACTATTTATGAAAATCCCTCTTTTGACGAGCCGAGCACTTTGTCAATGGTCTTGCTGGCTGCTGGCGGCTTTGGCACTTCAACTGACAGCGCGCGCCGACCAGATCATTTATGACGACGCGCTGGAAAATGGCTGGGCAAATTGGAGTTGGGCCACCGTAAACCTGGCCAACACTTCGCCGGTGCATAGCGGCTCTTATTCCATCAGTGTGACAGCGAGCAACACTCCCGGTAACTGGCAGGCCCTTTACTTGAATATTTCGGCAATGAATACCAGCGGCTTTACCAACCTGACTTTTTGGATAAACGGCGGAACGGGCGGCCAAGCGGTGCAAGTTCAAGGCATTTTGGGCGGCACTGCACAAACACCAGGCGTTCAAATCGGGCCACTGCCTACAAACTTATGGCGGCAGGTCACTTTGTCCATGTCCGCACTCGGTGTGGCCAACCAGGCAAATTTCACCGGCTTTTGGATTCAGGCCGAAGGTAGTTCGACCATTCCGACGTTTTATGTGGACGACATTTCTCTGGTGACCAATGTCGTCATTGCCGGTACCAATTCGCCGGTTTCCATTTCAATCAACGCGCAGGCCAACCGGAACCAAATCAGCCCTTTGATTTACGGCGTGGCGTTCGCAACATCGAATCAACTGGCGGATTTGAATTTCACCATGAACCGTTCCGGGGGCAACGCCGAGACGCGCTATAACTGGCAGCTCAACGCGCATAATCACGCCGCCGACTGGTATTTCGAAAGCATTGATGATGGGAACGCCACGCCTGGAGCCACGGCAGATGCGTTTGTCGCCAACAGCGAAGCTGGTGGCGCACAGCCCTTGATCACGATTCCCATGATCGGCTGGTCGCCCAAGCTGGGAACGGGCCGGAGCAAACTCGCCAGTTATTCCATTGCCAAATACGGCCCGCAAACCGGCAACGACTCAGAGTGGATGCCCGATGCCGGCAACGGCATCAGCGTCACCAATAATACCCCGATTACCTGGAACAATCCCAATGACGCCAATTTCCAAACCAATTCCGTTTTTCAACAGGGTTATGTGCAACATCTGATCAGCAATTGGGGTTCATCCACCAATGGCGGCGTGCGTTATTATATCATGGATAACGAGCACAGCATCTGGTTCTCGACGCATCAGGATATTCATCCGGTGGGGCCGACGATGCTGGAAATCTGGACCGATATGGTCACCTACGCCAGCATGGTAAAATCCAACGACCCCAACGCGCTGGTTTGCGGGCCGGAGGAATGGGGCTGGAACGGCTATTTTTACAGTGGCTACGACCAGCAATGGTCCGGCCAGCACGGAGATTACAATCCCGCCGATTATCCGGATCGCAAAGCGAACGGCGGCTGGGATTACGGCCCTTGGCTCTTGAGACAATTTCAAAATTACAACACCACCAACCAGCAGCGGCTGTTGGACTATTTCACGTACCATTGTTACCCGCAGGAAGGCAGCGTCAGTGGAAACGCGGTTGACTCCACGACGGAGTTGTTGCGCAACCAATCCACCCGCCAGTTCTGGGACACCAATTACGTGGATCCGAGCTGGATCAACAGCGTCATCGCGCTCATTCCCCGGATGCGGAGCTGGGTTACGACCAATTATCCCGGCACGAAGATCGGCATCACCGAATACAACTGGGGAGCCGAACCTTACATCAATGGCGCTACCGCCCAAGCGGATATTCTTGGCATTTTTGGAAGTCAAGGCCTTGACTTGGCGACGCGCTGGACGACGCCTGACCCGAGCACCCCCACCTATCTGGCCATGAAGATGTACCGCAATTACGATGGCAACAAATCCACCTTCGGTGACACGAGCATTCTTACAGTCGTGCCCAACCCCGACAACCTGTCCGCCTTTGGCGCCGTGCGAACCAGCGACGGGGCGATGACGTTCATGGTCATCAACAAGGACCTCAACAATGCAACGCCCATAACAGCCAACATCACCAACTTCAACGCCATGGGGACAGTCCAACGCTGGCAACTAACCTCCGCCGCCGTCATTAACCAGCTTGCAAACATCACCCTCACGAACAAAGTCCTCAGCGATATGGTTCCGGCTCAGAGCATCACGCTTTATGTTTTGCCTGCCTTGAACGCTTTCAATTTGCAAGTGGGCACCCAGAACTCAGCCTATCAACTGCCGCTTTGGCTCAATGGACAAGCGGGGCTGGCTTATATTCTTCAATCCTCCACGGACCTCTTTAACTGGGTTGGCGTCAGCACCAACACGCTTTCCAGCAATTCCTTCCCCTACCTGGTCGCCACGACCAACTCGGCAAAAATGTTTTATCGCGGTCTTTATAAATCGCCGTAACGGAAATCACCTCCGCCAATCCCATCGCCGGTTCTTTTGACGGGCCGTCCCGGATGTTCTATCGTCTGGCCATGTGGAGCGTTCAGGCTAGGGCAGGAAGCAGCCCCGACAAAATCGGCGCGCGCGGGCAATGTTGGAGTTCACGCTTCAGCGTGTCAGGGCGGAACAAGCTAAAGCTTGAACTCCAACACGCGGGCGGCCCGATGGGCCTGGAGGAATTGACCAGTTGCAAGTGGTTGGGTAGCGGCAGCGGGAAAATCAGAAGCTGACTTTGTCTGCCGATGGCCTGCTCCAGGGAAATCGTCAGCAATAGAGAGGATGGTATGAATTTTCACAATTTATTTTGGCTTTCTGCATTCCTACCATGCCGAGGCCACTTAAATTGTATGTAATCATCCAATTATTAATCCCGCAACGTTCCCTCCACTCTTGAAAAATTGGCCAGACATATCCTTTTCCATGCCCAACCCAGAGATCAACCTGATTTCCAAGTAGCTGATGAAGGGCGTTCAAATGCTGGCGATAATCCCAGATTTTGATCATTTCAGATTGCTCTGTTTCGTTGTGCTTCGACCACGATTTTTGCGTGATGAAGGGTGATATGTTTGTGGCAATCAAAATGTAATTGCCGCCCATCCAATCTTTCGTTCCTTGTCCTGCATACGGGCCTACGCCTTGAATAATGCCATTCTCCCATGCGGTTTTGTTTCTGCGATAGGACTCAATTGCACAGTCAGTTGCGCGTAGCATGCCTGGAGCTTTTTCAGCAACCGTGTCTTGTAGCCACGGCTTGAGAATCCCGTCTGTTTTTTTGCATTGGTAGTAATTGATTCCTACCGCAACCACCACCGGCAAAAGCTGATTGTTTTCCTTGTGATCATCCGTCACCAAAACCACAAACTGCACAGCCCCTTGTGCCGCCGCTGGAAGTTTCTTTCCCGCCAGTTGCTTTTGAAGGTTTTTGAATTGCTCCTTCTCAAAAACGGTAAGTTTGGATTCAAGCTGTTTGAAAGTATCCATTTTTAATCTTTTCGGCCATTTGAGTTACGCCCTCTCTTTGCCCGCATTGCAAGAATTGCTCCCGTAATTCCAAAACCAAGCCCCACAATCACGCCAATGTTTCTATTCTGCATTTTCCCTGTGTTGTAAACACGTGCATTAGTATAACCGTTTTGGCCGATGATTATTTCCGATGTTGCAACAGTCGTATCGTAAATAATCGCGAAATAACCTACCAGCAGCAGCCCAAAAAAAATCAGAAAAATGCTAGGATTTTTTAGATCGAAATATCGGCTTACCTTACGGTCAAGCGGATAAACTGGGTTGCCTCGAACTTTGAACTGATAATAATCGTAATTTGCCATTGCACCGCACCAAGCTGGTATCACAAATTGGAAAAGCACACCCTCATATCCCAAGATGGAAAGTATGAGGACAAACAGAAGCCAAGCACCGATAATCATCAATGCCTTTTGCCACATCCCCTTTGCAAAATAATAGAACGGGCCAAACAAGAATGCCAGCCAGTTGAAGCTCGTGACGAACCGCTCGTTCATGGATAGCTGCTTAAAGTTCCAGTAATTCTTCCACATCCCTTCGTTCCACCCAATTCTCTCAAAAAGTTTGAATCGGTTTTTCCAGACATCCTTCACATCCAACGACTCAATGTTTACTTGTGGCGCAATATTCACCGGACTGGGTTCTGCTGAACCCGATGAAGAAATTGGAGGCGGACTTGCCGGTTTAGGTGGTGGTGGCGGCGGAATGGGTGACGGCGGTGGTGGAACGACTCCAAGAACTGTTGCGACCGGCAACCAGCCTTCGTCACCTTCCCGTTTAGCCGTGTCGCTCATAACTATTTGGCCAACGTTCAAATAACGTCTGGCCTCCTCGATGGAATACGGGCCGAACTCCTGCCCATTGCGATTGATATAAATACGTCCATTCTCGTTTGTCATAATGCCTTAATTTATGATTTACCTCATGCAACCAACGATATTGCCATACTCATAAGAGTCATAGTCTATGTCTGTCAAAACTATTTTCCGCCAGATTCTCTGCTGGATGGACGGCACCTATCGCAAAATCGTGGCGAAGAATGTCCGCAGATTCCGGCAAAAGCTGGGCCTGACACAAGAAGGCTTGGCGGAGAAAGCCGATATGCACTGGACATACATCAGCGGCGTTGAGCGGTGCAAATACAACATCTCCCTCGAAAGTATAGTTCGCCTTGCGAAAGCGCTTGGTCGCCTTCCTCACGAGCTTCTAAAGTAAATGGCGCGCTTGTCAGCCGGCGATTTAATTGAGAACTTCTTTGGGCCGTGGTCAAATAATTGTGAACGCCACAAACCAAGCCAAGTTCATCCGCGAGCAGATTCCCGCTGGCGGGCTTTTTGCCGGACTCGACTGGCGGATTTCGCCGACGCCGTTTCCGCTCGACGAAAATCTGGCCAAGGAAATTGAATCGCTGGGCCGGGTGCTGCTGCAATTTTATCGCGCGGTCAATCTGCTCTACCGCAAAAGCGCCGAGGGCAAACAGCCGGAATGGGTCGCCCGCTGGCTCGATCTCGGCAAACCGGCGGAACTCATCGCGCTCCAGCGTTCGCCCGCATTCAAAAACGACGTGCCGCGCGTCATCCGGCCCGACATTTTGCTGACGGAAACCGGCATCAGCATCACGGAACTGGATTCCGTGCCCGGCGGCATCGGGCTGACGGCGTGGCTGAATCAGACGTATGCCAACGTAGGACAGGCTTCCAGCCTGTCTGCAATTTCTAAAACAACCCAAACGAAAGACGGGGGCAGGCAAGATGCCTGCCCTACGTTAATTGGGGGTGCGGACGGGATGTTGCGCGGGTTTGAATCCATCTTCGGTGATGCGAAGCAGGTTCACATCGTTGTTTCCGAGGAAGCGGCGACGTATCGGCCGGAGATGGTTTGGCTCGCGGAGCAGTTGAACGAACAGAAACATCGAACATTCAACATTCAACATTCAATATTCAACGACTTTGCCGATGGCGACGCGGTTTACCGCTTTTTCGAGCTGTTCGATCTGGCCAACGTGTCGAATTCAAAAAAGATTTTTGAACTGGCCGCCGAAAAACGCATCCGCCTCACGCCGCCACCCAAGCCGGTGTTCGAGGAGAAAATGCTTTTTGCGCTGTTGTGGAATCGCAATCTGCACGCCTTCTGGCGGCAGGAACTCGGCGAGGGCTTCCTGGGGCGTTTAAAAAAACTGATTCCCTACACTTGGATCGTTGATCCCGCGCCATTGCCTCCGCAGGCTGCGATGCCGGAGCTTAATCTCACGGACTGGCAGCAGCTTAAAACCCTGTCGCAAAAGGAGCGCGAGTTGATTTTGAAGGTGTCGGGCTTTTCCGAGCACGCGTGGGGCGCGCGCGGGGTTTTTCTCGGCAGCGATTTGTCGCACGAGGACTGGGCGAAGGCGGTGGACGACGCCATCCAGCATTTTGAGCAATCGCCGCGCGTTCTCCAGCGTTATCACAAGCCCGCGCTGGTCGAGGCGCAGTGGTTCGACTTTGGGAAGAACGAGGTGGTGCCGATGAAAGGCCGGGTGCGGCTGTGTCCGTATTATTTTGTGGCCGGCGAAGGCGACGCGGCGCGTCCGCAACTGGGCGGGGTGCTGGCCACGGTCAACCCGGCGGACAAGAAAATCATCCACGGCATGACCGACGCGATTCTCGCTCCGTGTGCTGCGCAAATTATTTAATCGAAATGAACCCTCTGAAAAACCTTCTACTCATCGTAGCGGCGGTCGGCAGACCGCCGCAAATTTCCGGAAAATTGCAGAGTGCGGCTCTCTGCCGAGGAGCCGCTACGCCGTTTTTCAGAGGTTTTGCAATATGATACAACCGCTGCGCACCACTGCTGTTGAAGTTGTCCGCCATCTCCAATCCGCCGGTTTCAGCACGTTCTGGGTGGGCGGCTGCGTGCGCGATTTTCTGCTGGGACGCGAACCGCAGGATTACGACATCGCCACGTCCGCGCGACCCGAGGAAATCGAAAAACTGTTCAAACGCACCGTCGCCGTCGGCAAAAAATTCGGCGTGCTGGTTGTCCTGGAAGGCGGGCATCAATTCCAGGTGGCCACGTATCGCGCCGAGGCGGATTACCGTGACGGCCGGCATCCGGAGCAGGTCACGTTCGGCGACGCCCAAGCCGATGCGCAGCGCCGCGACTTCACCGTGAACGGACTTTTCTATGATCCGATCGCGGAAAAGCTCCACGACTGGGTCGGCGGCGAAAAGGATTTGCGCGCGAAAGTCATCCGCACCATCGGTGTGCCGGAGGAACGTTTTGCCGAGGACCATTTGCGTCTGCTGCGCGCGGTGCGGTTTGCCGCACAGTTGAATTTTGAAATTGAATCGCAGACGTTTGCCGCCGTCAGGGCACTCGCGCCGAAAATCGAACTCATCAGCGCCGAGCGGATTCGCGACGAACTCATCAAATTGTTCTCGCCGCCGCACGCCGCGCGCGGGCTGGTTTTATTGCGCGACAGCGGATTGCTTCCCGGCGTTTTGCCCGAAGTCGTTACCACGATTGCGTGCGAGCAATCGCCGGATTTTCATCCCGAAGGCACGGTGTTTGAGCACATCCGGCTGATGCTGGAGAAAATGGCGACGAACCCGCCTTCGCCGCGAAGCGGCTTCGGCGCGGCAAGCGCGCATCCATCGCTGCCGTGGATGGTGATTTTGCATGACATCGCCAAGCCGGCCACGGTCGAGTTGGACCCGGCCACGGGCAAAATCCATTTTTACGGCCACGAAAAAGTTGGCGCGGCGCTGGCGGAACGGATTTTGACGCGGTTGCGTTTTCCGAAAAAGCAAATCGAGGAAATCGTCGCCTGCGTGCGGCAGCACATGCAATTCAAGGACGTGAAGCAAATGCGCAAGGCCACATTGCGGCGATTGCTGTTGCGCGAGACATTTCCGCTCGAACTCGAATTGCACCGGCTGGATTGCCTCGGTTCACACGGCGACCTGGAACATTACGAATTTTTGATCGAGCAGGCGGCGGAATTGAAGAAAAAGCCGGCGATTCGACCGCCGTTGCTCACCGGCAACGATTTGATTGCACTGGGCGTGAAACCTGGTCCGGCGCTGGGCGCATTGCTCGCGGAAATCCGCGAAAAACAGTTGCAGGATGAACTGAAAACGCCGCGCCAAGCTAGGGCGTGGGTGAAGAAACGGCTGCTGACGCATGGCTGACGAACCGGTTCAATTGCCGATTGACGGCGTGCTGGATTTGCACACGTTCCAGCCGCGCGAGGTGAAGGATCTCGTGCCGGATTATCTGGCGGCGTGCCGGGAGCGCGGCATCCTGCAGGTGCGCATCATTCACGGCAAAGGCATCGGCAACCTGCGGCGCACGGTGCATGCGATTCTGGCCAAACATCCGGCCGTGATATCCTTTACGCTCGATCATCCGCAGTTCGGCGGCTGGGGTGCGACCATCGTGCAGTTGCGGAAGTTGTGACGTGAAACCGGTTTACAGGCGGGTGACAAACCGTTTTTCATCTCCGGGCCGCGGAAAGATCAAGAGCTTTTTGCCGTCGGGCAACGTGGCCAGCCCGACCGGCGTGTTCGGGAAAAGCGCCAGCAGTTCGTCGTCGGTCAGGGAATGCGGTTGAGTGGAGGCAACGGGTTTTGCCAGGGGCAACAATGCTTGAACGGACGGCGGGTGCGATTTCTTCTGTTCCAGCGACAAAACGGTCGCGGTCACCACCAACGCGAGGGCGAGGCCTCGTGCCGCCGCGCGCCAATGCCGCCGGCGGCGGAGAATCCGGGCGCCGGCGAGCAGGGTGGTTTCGCGGCGGCTTTCGTCGCCGAGCAGATCCTGAATCAATTGTTGCTTCTCAGGTTTCAGGGGACAGTCTCCGGGTAATCAGTGAACGCAGCTTGGCGCGCGCCCGTTCCAGACGGCTGGACACCGCCTTGGGCGTCGTGTTGAGCTGCCCGGCGATTTCCTGGTGGCTCAACCGGTCGAAATAAAACGATTCGATCAACCGACGCTCTTCCGCGTCCATCGCCTGCAACGCCGCATCGAGGCTTTCTTCCAGCACGGAATCGGATGCCATCGTGCCCGGGTATTCCGGCGGGTCCGCCATGCCGATCACCGCTGAATCCTGCTGCCGTTGCCGCCAGGTCTTCGCGAGTTGTTGCCGGCCGACGCGCGCCAGCCAGTTCCACAAATGTTTTTCGCTGTCAACCCGGCGGAGTTTCGCCGCTGCGGTCACGAACACCGACTGCACCGTGTCCTGCGCGAGCAACTCATCGCCGCGGCCAAGCACCAGCGCCAGCCGGAACAACCGCGGCTGGTAGCGGTCGTATAATTGCCGGAACGCCGCTTCGTCCCCGCGCGCCACGGCGGCCGCCAGGTGGCGGGCCTCCGCGTCGGCGCTGGACCGGGATGTTTGCAGGCTGGAGGCCGCCGCGGTCGGGCACGAGGTCGGTTCGAGGGCCGGGAATGGCATGGAGGTGGTCGTAACCATCACCCGTTCATAACATATTCAAGGAGTTTTTGTCGCCTCTGATTTCGGCTTGGATTCAGCGGACTTCGACTGGGCTTTGCGCACGGCATCCAGTTCCTCCTTTTGCCTCAGCGCCGTGAGAGTATTCCCAATAAATTCAATTTCGGCGTCCGTGCCGGTGACAATGACCAACTGCGCCTGTTTGTGGAACTGAAGTCCGCTCTCCGAACCAAAACTCATTTGTTGAACTTCGGAAAGGGTCCGGACAAGCTGTTCCATCGTCATGCCGCCGGATTTTTCGTCTCCGAGCAGATTGCCCACGAAATAAACCCCCCGCTTCGTCTCTTGCGGTGGCACGGGCAGGCCAGTTGTCGGGTCAATGGCCGGGGGCGAATTCTTGCGACCTGGTTCTGCCAGCACGCGCAGCAAAGCGGTGGGACGTTTGCCGTTCATCTTGAGTTCCCAGCGCAAAGGGGTCTGGTCATTTTCAAACACCAGATTCATGGCGTTGAAAACCTCGCTGGCAGTCACGTTTTTCAGTTGTAACCGGATCATGACGGCGCTCGTGTCAAAGTCCCCATTTCCATTGGCCAACACATCAAAGGAATCCTTGAAGCGCTCGCGCAAATCGCGCACGACTTCGCTGAGCGGGATTTCATAATCAACATTTGTCAAAACGATGTCCGGATCCTTCCAATTCGGGTCTTTCCATTGAGGGGCGGGCTGGGGCGCCGCCAAGCCGCCCGCGCTGCCGGGCTGAGGCATGGTGATGGGCAAACCGGCGTTGGTATCAACCGCGGGCGGAGCGCCCGGACCTTTCTGGGCCGGCGCCGTGCCCAGGGAAACGATGAGGAAAAAGATGGCCGCCAGACTTTGCAGATGCAGTTTGGATTTCATGGTGGAATTAATTTTTTGGTTTTCTGTCCACTCTGCATTAGCCCGAATCCGCAAAAATGCCTCAAAAAATCTTCGCCGGCCATCCGGCCATGATGCCCGTCACGCTCGATCACCCGCAGTTCGGCGGCTGGGGGCGACGATTGTGCAACTTCGTCCGGCGTAGCGGCGGTTGGCAAACCGCCGCTGATATCTGCGGCTTTCTTCCGAAAGCCGCTACGGAAATTTATTTCAACGGTTCCAAAGTTATTTTGCGGATTTCAATGTCGCCACCTTCGCTTTGGATGCCGATGAAGCCTGACGAAATGGTGCATTCAGTGATTTCATTCATGAACTTGCCGTTAATGCAGGCTTTGACACCGTTGCCGGCGCACACCGTCACGTTGGTGTTCCATTCGCCGACGGGTTTTTCCACCGATGGGCCGTGCATCGGAACCGGCGTGTTGGCGTCCATGCCTTTATGTTCCTTACATTCCGCGCCGGCCATCACGAACAAGTCGCCCTGCCGGCCGGATTTGCCCTGGTTCTGGATGCACATCGGCCAGACTTTGTCCGGCAATTGCATGTGGACGAGGATGCCGGTGTTGTCGGCTTTGGGCGCAATTTTCACGAAGCGCCACTCAACCGTGAGCTGGTAATCGCGATAATCCTGTATCGTGCGGAGATAACCGTTCGGTTTGCCGCTGCAATGAATGACGCCATTGGTGACGATCCAGGTCTGCGACGAATCGCCGTTCGTCCTCATGCAAAACGTCCAGCCGGTGAAATCTTTGCCGTTGAACAGCTCGATATGATTCGTGGGGGTGATGGCGGACTTGGAATCCTGCGCGATGGCAGAATTAGTGGAGGCTAGCGCGAAGCAGAGCAGCACCATTGGGGCAAAGGTGATTTTCATTGCCACAAAAAATGGTGCTGCTATTGCCGCAAATCAAGCACGATAGACTGCGGGTGTCCCTGTTTGGTTTGGGTTAATTACCTTTCGTCTGAAAAACCAGCAAGTAGGGCACCGCTGGATGGCTTTGCGTGTCTTTGAAGCCGTGAAAATTCGGGCTGTTGAGCCAGTAACCGTAGGTCTTGTTCGGTTCCAGTTTCACCTTGAGGATGCAGGTGCGATGATCGGTGTCGTAGTGAGGTTTCCCGATGCCGGTCGCGTCGGAATCCTTCCACACGGTGCTCCAGGTCCATGACTGGTCCATCATGTCCTTGCTGAACGTGACGCGAATTTCCATTTCGCCGGGCGCAACGTCCTTGGTGCCGGCTTCGGGCACGGTTTTTACGACGACCGGGGCCATGGAATCAACACTCTGCGCCCGGCAGAGCGGCGGCGCGCATTGACAAATCGCACCGATGATGAGCGTGGTGAGCAATGTATTCATTTTCATAGTTTTGATTTTCAGTTTGGTTTGGTTTGGAAAATCAGCAAACCGGCGACGATTTTCAGTTCAATCCAGAACTCGTGGTTCCGCCTGGACTGCTCCAGCCGAGTCTTCCGCTCATCTCTCCGTTGCTGCCGTCTTTAATTGTGAGGAAACGCTTTTCATCCGGCAATGGAGTTTCCTGTTTGAACAACTTAAACCCGTCTTTCCTGGCATTGATGCCGGTCATGGCTGGCGGCTGAAAAGCGGCATCGGGCAAAGGCTGGTTGAGTTGCTCGTAGTGGAATCGAAATGTCTCGGAACTGTATTGGCTGTTTTCGATGACCTGCACAGGCAGAAGCGTTTCAGCGTCTATCCACCATTCCAATTTGGCGGCAAAGACGCGGTCGTTTTCATTTTGCGGTTGCCGGACCATCCAGCTTTGGACGCGATGGCAGGCGCGCCCTTCAAATTGCGTCTGGCCTTGATAAACCAGCTGCCCTTTCGCAATGGCCTCTGCCACCGTAAATTTCGTCAAGGTGAATGGATCGGCTACTGACGTGTAAATGTCCGGCACCAGCGCCGCCGGACTGCTGTCGAGCCGGCGTCCATTTGGGTCATCCGCGTAAAGCCAGCAGGTTTTTCCGTCGTTTCCCAAAATGAATGCCTTCAAATTCATTATTTCCGAAATGTCGGCATAGATTTGATTGGTGCCCTGCCACTTGAAGGTGGCCGAATTGGCCATGATCCATTTGAAAGATTCCTTTCCGCCAAAAAATCTTGTCCACTGGACTGTTTCCGTGCCGGAGTTTAACCGTGCGCGGGCGGCTTTCATCGAGGACACCAGTTGTTCCAGCCGGGGATCTTTTGCGGCGGTGGCGATGAGGTTCCGTTGCCCGCTGGAGTAACTGTTGGTGCCGATCTGGCATCGGATCACAATGGGATCGCTGGCCACGCCATCGGCGCTGTAAAAGCCATCCAACATCAGCTTCGTGTCGTTGTCTGGCGGCAAGACCACAGGAACTGTGAATCGGTGAGACGACGGGTCATAATCGAAAGCGGGAATCTGCGCGGGCAGGTCGAAAGACGAACCGGTCTTCCGCAAATAGGGAAAACCCTGGTCGGGCGGCATCATCGGTTGGTCAAAAGTAATTTCCAGCAGTGTCAGCACCGGCAGGGTTTCGCCGGACGCCGGTGAAATCCGGATGACGTTGGGTTTGACCGCACCGGGTTTAACCACAACGGGTTTGGTGGTGAAATGCCAGCGGTAATCGCCTGCGTAGGTCAGGCTTGTGGTTCGGAACCCTCCAGAACCGGTGGAACTCGATTGTGCCATCAGTTCGTTCGTCCGACCCGGAACCAGCCGCACGGGAATGACAAATTCGTTCCTGGCCGGCTCGTAGCGGGGTTGGCCATCGGGCACAAAACCGCCGGACGACCAGTTTATTCCCATGACATTCGGATTCATGGACTGGTCGAAGCGGATGCGCAACTCCTGCCTCGGATCCACATTTGTCGCTCCGTCCGCCGGCGACACGGAAACCACGTTGGGACGGTTCGGCCCCGCCGGTTCCGTTTGCGGGACGCTGGCCGAAGGTTTTTCCGGTTTTTCTTTTTCCGCCGCGCCGGTGTAGAAGGTGAGAAGATAAGGCACGGCGGGATGCCCTTGTTGGTCCTTGAAGTTTTGGAATCCGTCCGTGTTCAACCAGCAGGCGTAGGTTTTGCCGGGTTCGAGCTTCACCTTCCAAACGCACGTCTTGTGGTCGCTTTCGTACCGGGGGTCTCCCACGGATTCCCCGGTGGAACCCTCCCAGGCTTGGCACCAACTCCAGGATTTGTCGGTCATCTCCTTGCTGAAGGTGACTTTGATTTCGACGATGCCGGACGAAACGTCCCTGGCGCCGGCTTCGGGCACTGTCTTCACCACCACGGGCGGGGCGGTTTCCAATGATAATGGGCCGGTGCCTGGGTTTTGGGACGAGCGCGAATCAAATGCGGCGACATACTCTGCCGTTTTGGCTTGGGTATCCACCATGAAGAAACGATGCGAACCATCCTTGGTATCAACATAGACAGTCATGTCTTTGGGTTCGGGAATCATGGCGTTCATGCCGGCGTGCCAGCTGGACCTGAATTTGGTGTTGACGATGGCCTGCATCTGAATCATCAGATTGGTGTTGCCGCCGGCGAGCACCGTGTCGGTGGGAAACAAGCGGTCAACCTGTCCCGGGTGAAACCGCAGCCAGACGTGGGCGACGGCTTCATCCTGTTTTGCGACGGGGCTGGTCAGCGTCCCGTCTTCATGGGGAATCAACACCGCCCAGACAGCCCCGTCATCGCAATGACCGACCCCCAGGTCGGCGGCACCCGTCTCTACTTTGAAGTTGTTTCCGACTTTAACCACAAAGTGTGAGACACGGTAAATGTCACCCGGCGTAAACTTCCATGGTCGGGCGTGGTCCGGCTCGGCATCGCCGGCCGTCAATTGGGTTGGATAGCGTTCGAGCAGATCAACCGCGATTACGGGTTGTGTCAGTATGGCCGGCAGCATCGCAACGATTGAGAGACTGATGACGAATGTTCTTTTGGCTTTCATGATTTATTCCTTTCCGGTCAATTTTGTTTGATTTGGAAAATCAACAGATAGGGGACCGCCGCACGGCCGCCACGATCGGTGAAATTCCGGAACTTCTCCGAGTTGAGCCACCAGGCATAGGTCCGTCCCGGCTCCAGTTTCGCCTGCAGCACACAAGTTCGTTGGTCGGTTTCGTAATGGATCTGGCCAACCGTTTCCGGGGTGGAGTTTTCCCAGGCAGTGGACCAACTCCATCCGCCGTCAGCCATTTCCTTGCTGAACCGCACGCGAATCTCGGTGACGCCCGGCTCCACATCGCGTGCGCCCGAAACCGGCCACGTCTCGACCACGACCGGGGGTAATCCCGCCACGGTCTGGCCGCGGTCTGCTGCTGACTCAACTGCGGCGGACGCAGAAACGGAATTCGCAGAGGTTGGGCCTGCTGGAGTGCTGCCGGTTTCGTTCGTCGCCGTCGGCGGTTCAATCCTGAAGCGCAGTCCTTCGCTCAAATGTTTCTCCTGTGCCGCCTTGAGCATCTGGCGCGCAAGGTCGTCCGCCTGGCCTGAATCAACCAGTTTTTGCGCCCAACTTTCGGCCTGGTCAAATTTCCCTTCGAGCAGATAAAGCCGCGTCAATCCATACCAGGCAGCCGGCGCCTGCGGTGCGGCCTTGAGCAGGTACGTCTCGGCCTGATCGTATATTCTTCGTGACAAATAGATTTGGCCGAGGCCGTTCAGCGCGCCCGGCTGGTTGGTATCCAGCGATATGGCCTTTTGAAAGGCCTGCTCGGCTTCCTGCGATCTGCCGGAATTGAAAGTTGCCCAGCCCAGCCCGTTCCACGCGTCCGCCTTGTCCGGTGTGAGTTGGACGGCCTGCCGAAACTTTGCCGCCGCCTGGTCCATTTTTTGGGCCTGCCACAATTGCCAGCCTTCCTGTGTCCATTGCTGGGCGGCAAGTTGTTGGGAGTGCTGTCGCGCTGTGACAAAATTCGGAATCGCGATGGCCGCCAACAAGCCGAGTATGGCAATCGCAACCGGTATCAACACCACACAAGCCATCACCACCGCAAAGCGCCGCCAGAAACGGTCTGGTTGCGGTGTCGGAGGAGTGGTGGGTGTGATGGGGGGAACGGACGAGGAGGCGCCGGCCGGACTTTTCACCGCGCCGGTGATGTCTTCGTAGGCATACGTCAGCGCGGCGAAAGTGACGGGGAAGGTGATAAAGAGGCCAATGCCACAGGTGGCGATTCCCGCCAGATTGATCAGCGCCAATACGATCAGGAACCCCAAAAACTTCCACCAATGTTTGGAAATGACTTTGCGGCTTAACCGCATCGCCGGCCAGAAATCGAGCCGCTGGTCAACGATCAGGGGGAAGGTAAATATCCAGGCCACAAAAAGATAAATGCCCGGCAAAATCAGGCACAAAAAACCCAGCACTGTCAGCAAGGTCGCCAGAAAGCCGGCAATGACGAGATGGGGAAAAGGATGACGAAAACCGGTGAAGGCCGTTTCAACGCCCGCCGTTTCCCGGCGAATTTTTTTCAGGAAGTAGAGATACAATCCGCCCATGAGCGGACCGTTCAAGAGGATTCCCAGGATGGATGTTGTCCCCGAGGATTGCCCGTTCGACAACACCACCCCTGACGACGAGGCCGCGGACAGCACCACCAATACGAACGCCGCCATGCCGACCAGCGGCCAGAAATCATTTCGCACCAAAGCCCAGCCCCGACGCAGGCAGCTACGAAGGTTCAAGCTATAATCCCGGGCTAAAAGTTCATCGGCAGACACCGGGGGAGCCGCCGCTGGTGCGTTCGTGTTGGCAATCGTTTCCACCCGTGTTTTGACTTCGCTGACCTGCTGGTAACGCCGTTCCGGTTCTTTTTCCAGTGAACGGAGCACGACTTCATCCAGCCGCACGTCAATTTGCATCCCGTGTGTGCGGAACGACGGCGGCTGAAATTTTCCGAGCGGCAGTTCGCCGGTGAGCATTTCGTAAAAAACGACACCGAGCGAATATATGTCGGCGCGATGATCCACCGTCTGCGGCTTCTCGATCTGTTCCGGCGCCATGTAATGCGGCGTGCCCACCACGTCCCTGACCCCGGTCAGGGAAACCTTGCCGGCCGGCGCCCCGACAATTTTCGCGATGCCGAAATCTGTGATTTTCACCCGGCCTTTTTTGTCCAGCAGAAGATTTTCCGGCTTGATGTCGCGGTGAACGATGCCTTCGTTGTGCGCGAATTGCAGCGCCTCGCAGATTTGCGGCACGATGGTCAGCGCCTGTTCTGGCGACAATTTTCCCGCCTGTTCGATTTCACGCAGGTTGGCGCCATCCACGAACTCCATCAGCAAATAGTGCAACGCGCCGGCCTTGCCAAAGTCATGAATGGCGACGATGTTCGGATGATTGAGGCGGGCCAGGGCGCGGGCTTCGCGGTTGAACCGCTCGGCAAAACCGGGATCGCTGGCCACCGCCGGCGGCAGCACCTTCAGGGCGACCAAACGGTCCAATGCCGGCTGGCGCGCCTTGTAAACCGCCCCCATGCCGCCCCGGCCGATGAGGCCAAGGATTTCAAGTTGCGGAAACAGCGGGGCGATCTCCCCGACCGGCGGTGGCACGAACCGCGCGCCAGCGGCCCCGCCAGCCATCCCCGGTTCGGTTCCGGTGGGGAAGCCGGATTTAATGAGGCACTCCGGACACAGCCCCAGCGGCACGTCCGGCGGCAGCGGTTTCCGGCAGTTCGGACAAATTTTATTTGTTTCCATACGATGCTTCCTCTCACCCTTTACTTAGGAAACGGCGGCGAAAGGTTGCGGACAAAGATGATGAAACAACGAAACACACAAAAGAGACGAAATTGCCAGGTCGCCTGCCCCGGATAATGAAATCCTAAAAGACGCCTGATTGAATATCGCCTGTTCTTTGGTGCGATTCGTATATTTCGTGGTTCCTCTATTGGCCCGCCAGCACGGCAAAAAGATGGCGCAGTTCCTCGTCCACTTCACCCGGTTCGGCCACGGTGTCGGCGATTTCGTCGTGCAGCAACTGGCGGTAACGCTGGCGCAGACGATGCACGGCGGACTTCACCGTGCCCTCGCTGACCCCGAGCTTCACGGCCAGTCCGGCATAAGGCTGGGCGGTGCGGTCGCCCACCAAACAGGGATTGAGAGCGGCGAACAATTCGGCCTTTCCTTCCTGCTCGTATTCCGAGTGCAGCCGGCGCAGGACTTCATCGAGCAACGTCAAAGCCCAACGGCGTTCGTAATTTTGTTCCGGCGTGACGGGGTCGGCCAGTTCATGGCCGTAGCGGGTTTCCGCCGTGTCGAATTGGAGCGGCACGGGCATCACGCCCCCGCCGCGTTTCTGCGCCCGTGCCTTGTCCCATTCGTCGGAGAGAAAATGATTCATGGCCGACAACAGGAAGGAGCGGAACCGCCCTTTCTGCCGGTCGGCGCGCCCGACCCAGTTGCGCTCCAGCAGGCGCGCGAAAAACTCCTGCGTCAGATCCTGGGCGTCCTCCGGCGAATGTCCGCGCCGCCGCACGTAGGCGTAGAGGGGATACCAGTAAATCTGACAAAGCTTCTCCAGGGCGGCGTGAGCGTGTGTGGTGTCGCTGTGTCCGGCCGTCAGCACCACCGACCAGCGGGTGGTGACAAACACGGATCGTTGGGGCGTATCACTCCCGGCCGGGGTTGTGCCTGGAGTCGCAGCGTGTGAGGAAGTGCCCACGCCCCCCAGCGTAACGCCGGCTGTGGTGAAAGTACAAGAAAACTGGCGTTCACTGGCGCAACACGTTTGGACTTGAAAACACAACGAAAATCAAACACCTCCGGTTGTGCCGGAGGTGTCCGGAAATACGGCGCGGTCGGGGCCGTGATGTTGCGCCGGTTACGGCATGTCCTTCGCGGTTTTTTTGGCCAGGACGTAATAATGGGGTTTCATTCCCGAGATCATGACGTCTCCGCTTTTCCACTCGAAAAACATGTAAAGCCGTCCCTTGATCTCCCGGATTTCGTAATGGCTGGCGGTCTTGTCGCCATGATGCATCACCACGCCTTTGGTCCATGTCCACCAGGGTTTCGTGGTCCTGCCATTTTCCTGGAAGGTCAGCCCCGGGAGGAAAAGCTTGCCCGTCCAGGACGGTTTGTCCGGATTGAACCCGGCGATGTCGGCTACGAAATCCACGCTTTCCCATTCGCCGATCACCTGCGGATCGTTGACGAAGGGCAGGTCAATGTTGTCGGTGTGCCCGACCGGCACGGTGAATTGCGTTCCGGCCAGGTTGCCCTGCCATTGGCCGCCGCCGATGTATTCCATGGTGAATTCGCCGTTCGCTGCCGTGGCCGAACCGTTTGACCCTTGGAAGTTTTGCAGTCCCTGGTAACTGACTTTGAACGGTGTGGCGCTGTCCCGGCGAACGGCGACAGTCACCTGCAGGTCAACATAAGTGGCGCCGGCTTCCTTCAGCTTGCGCCCGACTTCGGTCCGGATGGTTTCGGTGATGACGTCACCCGGGTTCCGCGAGACCTCTCCGGAGGTGGCACTTTTCGCGCCTGTGGCGGGCGTTGCGGCGTCTTGGGCGTGGCCGGCACCGCTCGTGAAATGGCACAGAGCGCCGGTGATGAGGATGGCGAGCAATGTTTTGGTTTTCATGTGTTTGTTCCTTTGGTTTTGTTGTTGTCTGGTTTGTCTGGTTTGAAATGGCGGCAGATAAAAAATGGCCGCCGTCCGGCTTTCAAAGTTTCCTTTTCAAGACGTAATAGCTCGGTTTCATCCCCAGAACCATGACGTCTCCGCTTTTCCATTCGAGGAACAGGTAAGATTGGCCTTTGATTTCCCGAATCTCATAGTGGCTGGCAGTCTTGTCCCCGTGATGAATCACAATGCCCTTGGTCCACGTCCACCAAGGCTTCGAGGTCTTGCCATCTTCCTGGAAGGTCAATCCTTTGAGATAAAGTTCGCCCTCCCAACTGGGTTTATCCGGATTGAAGTCGGAGGGATTGGCGACGAAGTCCACGCTTTCCCATTCGCCGATGACCTGCGGATCGTTGACAAAGGGGAGCGTGAAATCGTCGGTTTGTCCGACCGTTACGGTGAATTGCATCCCGCCCAATTTGCCCTGCCAATGGCCGCCGCCGATGTATTCCATGATGAATTCGCCGTCGGCGGCTGGCGTTGCGCCGTCACCCCATTTGAAATTGCGCAACCCGCGGTAGCTGACCCGGAAAGGCGTGGCGCTGTCCCGCTTCGCGGCGATGGTTACTTGGAGGTTGTCATAGCTGGCGCCCGCTTCCCGCAACTGGCGCCCGACCTCGTGCTGGATGCTTTGGGCAATGACACTCGTAACTGAGGCGGTTCGTCGGGGCAATGAATTGGACAAGAACATTCCCAACAGAATCAAAACCGTCAGAATGGTGAGTCCCACCCCCAACCGCGAAATCCACCGTTGCATCCGGGGCCTCTTCGATTGGGGCGGCATTTCTGTCCTGGCAACTGCTTCCTTCACCGCAGCTGGCGAACCGGCTATGGTCTCAACGTCGGTCTTTACCTGGCTCGCCTGCTGATAGCGACGTTCAGGTGCCTTCTCCAAGGCGTGCAACACCACTTCATCCAACCGCACGTCGATTTGCACCCCGCGCGCGCAGGTTGACGGCGGCTGGAATTTTCCGAGCGGCAGTTCGCCGGTGAGCATTTCGTAGAACACGACGCCGAGCGAATAAATGTCCGCCCGGTGATCCACCATCTGTGGCTTCTCCACCTGTTCCGGCGCCATGTAATGCGGCGTGCCCACGACGTCGCGCACGCCGGTCAGCCGGAAGTCTTTCGGTTCCTGCCCCAGGATTTTTGCGAGGCCGAAGTCGGCGATTTTCACGCGGCCTTTTTTGTCGAGCAGGATGTTTTCGGGCTTGATATCGCGATGGACGATGCCCTCGTCGTGTGCGAACTGGAGCGCGGCGCAGATTTGCGGGATGATTGCCAGCGCCTCGCGCGGCGGGAGTTTGCCCGCCTGCTCGATCTGCCGCAGATTCGGCCCGTCCACGTATTCCATGATGAAATAGTGGAGTGGAACAGGCATCTTGCCTGTCTCTGACTGCAGATTCTTTTTTTCAGATGGAGACAGGCTGGAAGCCTGTCCCACGATGCCGAAATCGTAAACGCCGACGATGTTCGGATGATTGAGTTTCGCGAGGGCACGGGCTTCGCGGGTGAAGCGGCTGGCGAAATCCAGGTCGCCGCCCGCCCGCGGCGCGAGAATTTTCAGCGCGACGAAGCGGTCCAGCGCCGGCTGGCGCGCCTTGTAAACCGCGCCCATGCCACCTTTGCCGATGAGTTCGAGGATTTCGAGTTGTGGAAAAAGTTTGGCGAGGTCGGGAATCGTGGGCGGCACGAACGGCGGCGTTCCTGGCGGCGCGCCGCCTTCGGTGGCGATGCCGCGTTGCAGCAGGCAGGCCGGGCAAAGTCCTTCCGACACGTCCGGTTTCAGTTCCGCGCCGCATTGCGGGCATTTACGGGGAACGATTTGGGTGGCGGGTGCGACGGGTGAAGCTGACGGTGGCACCGGCTTTCTCGATTTGCGTGAAAAACGCACGATCAGGAAAACCGCCGCGCCGACGAATGCCAGCGGAAACACGAATAGAAACACGAATGGTGCCAGTGTCCAAAAAATTTCCCGGAGGCCCAGGAAGGCCGCGAAAGTGACGTGCGTCATAGTTATATTGTGATTTTGTGGTTGCAGCGCCCGTTAAACAAGCGGAACGCGCTCCACTTGTTACTGAAGAAAAACTAGCCAAAGGTTACGGAAAAAGTGCGGAATTGCTGGCCACAAAAGAACACATCGCGGCGTAGCCGCAACCAAATCTTTATGGACTGCGGCGGGGGAGGATTCTGGCGGAGTGCAGTGCAAGGAACACAAAGATCAAACCAATTCCCAATCTCTGAAGAAACGAATGCTTTGCGATCTCCGAGTTCTTTGCGGTTGATTTATCCGGCCAGCGCCGCAAACAGATTCCGGATTTCGTCCTCCACCTCGCCCGGACTGGCGACGGTGTCGGCGATTTCCGCGCGGAGCAGTTCGCGGTAGCGCTGCCGCAGGCGGTGCACCGCCACCTTCACCGCGCCTTCGGTCGTGCCAAGTCGTGTGGCGATTTCCGCGTAACCAACGGTTCGGCTGGTTTCGGTGAGCGTCGGCTTCAATTGCTCGAATAGTTTTTCCCGGTCATCGCGCACATATTCCGCGCGCAGCCGGCGCAGCACCTGTTCCAGCAGCGTGAGCGCCCAACGCCGCTCAAATATTTTCTCGGCGGTGAGATTGTCGACTGGCTCAAACCCGCCGGAGTTTTCAGCGCTCTTGATGTCTATGGGAATCATCACCTGCCCACCGCCGCGTTTTTGGGCTTTGGCCTTGTCCCATTCGTTGGCGAGAAAATGTTTCAGCGACGCCAGCAGGAACGAACGGAACCGGCCTTTCGACGGGTCCGCGCCGGCGAGCTGTTTTTTTTCCAGCAGGCGCGCGAAAAAGTCCTGGGTCAGGTCCTGGGCGTCGTGCGGACAGTGCCCCTGCCGCCGCACAAAGGCGTAAATCGGGAACCAGTAGGCGCGGCAAAGTTTTTCCAGGGCGTTGCGCGCGAGCGGGGTGTCGTTGCGCCCGGCGGAAACGACGAGCGACCAATGCGTGGTGACAAACGCGGGGCGCGGCGACGGTTCGGCGCTGGCTGGAGTTGAGTTTGGTTCGGTCTGGCTTGAAGTGCTCACCAACGCGAACGTAACGCCGTTCGCGTTGAAAACGCAAGCGTGCTTACACTGCGGATGCGCCCGATTGCAGTTGCTTTTGGGCGCGCTCGAAAACCATTGCGGGCGAAATCGCCTTCAGGCATTCGTTCGGCTTTTTGTAGGTGCAATGCGATTTCAGGCAGGGAGAGCAGGGGAGATCAAGGCGCAGCACGTTTTCGAGATGACCATACGGGCCGGTACGACGGGGTTCGGTGGGGCCGAAGAGCGCGACGAGCGGTTTGTTCAAGGCGGCGGCGGCATGCATCGGACCGGTGTCGTTGGTGACCATCAACTCACACCGCCGCAGCCACTCGATCATTTCGGGCAGCGAAGTCTCGCCGCACAAATTCAGGCAGCGCGTTGGTGCGGCGCGCGAAATAATATCACCCAGCGGCTGGTCTTCCCTGCCGCCGAGAATGGCGAAGCGCTGGCCGGTAAACTCTTTCGCGAGGAGGCGGACGAGTTCGGCAAAATTTTCGGCCGGCCAGTGTTTGTTTGGCCAGCGCGCACCGGGCTGGATGGCAATCCACCGCGCGCCGTCCGTTGGCCATTTCGATTGGACGGCGGCGGCGACATCGGGTCGTTCGGGCAGCCATTGAAAAGGGTTGTGAACCGGCACGCCGAGGCGCGGCAACACGGCGAGATACCAGTCCACGGCGTGGGTATGGAACGAAGGGCGGCGGACGGCAACGTCGTAAAACCCGCGTGCGCCTTCACGGACTTCGTCAAGGCCGATGAGAAATTGTCCGTTGGCGAGCCAGGCGAACGCGCCGCTGCGCGCAAGGCATTGGAGATCAATGACCCAGTCGAAATTTTGCGCGCGCATCCAGCGGAGGCTGCGGAGCATTTCCGGCCAGTGACGCGGCGCAGCCCAGCGTCGTCGCTCGAAATGCACAATGCCGGTCAAATCGGGGTCGCCTTCGAGGAGCGGCGCGAGGTTGGAGTCAATCCACCAGAAAATTTCGGCTGCGGGCAGATGACGTTTGAGCAGCCGCAGCACAGGCAGGGCCTGGATGACATCGCCGAGCGAGCTGGGTTTGAGAATTAAAATTTTCAATCAAGTGACACGGGACGAGTGGCCGGTGACACGGCCAACCGCGCGCGAGTCTGCATCTTGTCACTCGTCACCTGTCACCCGTCACTTTGAAATCACCTTCCGAACTCCAGCCGTTCGGCGAGGCGTTCGGGCAGGCCGGCGGCGCGGATTTTTTTCTGCGCGGTGGCAATGTCGTAATCGAGCCGGCGAAGTTCAATGGTTCCGGCGTCCATGTCGTAAATGACGTAGGCGCATTTGGGGTTGTTATCGCGCGGCTGACCGACGGCGCCGACGTTGACGAAATATTTTTTGGAGGGATCAATTTTGAATTTTGAATAAGTGCCGCCGCGGACGGCGGTGTCGCGCATGAAGGCGACGGGCACATGGGTGTGGCCAAAGAAACAGAGTTGCGTGTTTTGATACGGAAAACTGGCGGCGGCGGCGAGTTTGTCAAAGACGTAACCCCAGCGTGGCGGTGCGTCGAGCGTGGCGTGAACCATCGTGAAGTTGGCGGCCATGCGGGTGTACTTGAGATCGCGCAGCCATTGGCATTCTTCCTTGGAAAGTTGTTCGCGCGTCCAGTAAACGGCGTCGGCGGCGTGGGGATTGAAACCTTCCAGCGGATCGTTGGTGGAACAGTATTCGTCATGATTTCCCTTTACACAGGGGATGTTCATTTCGCGGACGATGGCGAGGCATTCTGTGGGATTGGCGTTGTAACCGACGACATCGCCGAGACAGACGATATGCGTCGCGTTTTGGGCTTTGATGTCAGCCAAAACGGTTTGGAACGCTTCCAAGTTGCCGTGGATGTCAGCGATGATGGCGTATCTCATTGCGTTTAGCGGACAATTTCAAAACCGTGAAATTCATTTTTTGCTTCCCTCCAACTTACACTTTCGTCGCGGATAAAGCCAGCAAGTCCTGCGCCACGAATGGCGTCATGAAACGCCGCCAGTTCCTCGCGGACGCCCTCGGCAATCAATTCAACGCGTCCGTCCGCCAAATTGCGGACGATGCCGGTGACTTCAAAGCCGGTGGCGACGGTTTTCGCGGTATAGCGAAAACCGACACCCTGCACACAGCCTGAATAAAAAATTTGCATACGACAGCGATTCATGACGGACGTGACGGCTTGCGGCTGTCCCGGCACGGCAGGATGAAGCCAAAGCCGGGCACCGGATGCAATGTTTTATTAGCGGGTGGAAAAGATTTCTTTTTTTTACGATTTCTGTTTGACCGTTCGGGGAATTTCCCGTAATCAGCATGGGCTGGCTCAAACCCAAAACCGAATAGTCTGGTGGTGTTGACGGCGGCGAGCGGCGCGAACAGAAATGCTGAACATAAAATCATTCCTGGCAGTGGATTTCGGGGCGGGCAGCCTCAAGGTGGCGGAGTTTGAAATCAACGAAGCCGGTGGTTTGCGTCTCAAGAATTTTTCCATCAAACCGCTCGGCCTCGAGGGCGCCCAGGAATCTTCCCGCGAAGCGACCGCGCTCAAGGCCTTGCGCGAGGTGCTGGCGGAAACCGGCACCAAGGCGCGGGACATCAACGTC
>Ga0181539_1000954_pt1 | contig 33458 bp, 22 predicted proteins | sample PEATcosm2014_Bin_46_FD_119767 | JGI IMG/M metagenome (GOLD analysis project Ga0181539, IMG submission 119767) | Peatland microbial communities from MTU Mesocosm Facility, Houghton, MI, USA - PEATcosm2014_Bin23_60_metaG | ecosystem: Environmental > Terrestrial > Soil > Wetlands > Peat | place... | reverse complement strand
TTCCGTCGCAGATCATCTCGGCAAACAGTGAGTCCGTGGTCAGCACCGTGCCCAGAACGCCAGGTTCGCGGTGGTCCAGCGGGCGCATGGCGTTGAAGGTGTGGGTGGCGCTGGTGGCGCCGGCGGCGATGGCGGCGCGGGTTTCAGCCGCGGTGGCGTTGGAGTGGCCGAGAGAGACGCGGACGCCACGGGCGACGGCGTGGGCGGCGAACTCGGATGCGCCGGGCAGCTCGGGTGCGAGAGTGATGAGGCGGACGTGGCCCTCTGCGGCTTCGTAGATGCGGTCGAAGAGGGCGATGTCGGGCGCGAGGAGATATTCAGGCGGATGCACGCCGCGCTTGGCGTGCGAGAGGAACGGTCCCTCGAGATGGATGCCAAGGGGGCGGGCAGCGCCTACCGCAGGCGGACTGGTCATGAGCTTTGCCAATCCAGCGACAGCGCGGAGGGTCGCGTCGATGGGCGCGGTGACGGTGGTGGCGAGGAAGCGGGCGGTGCCGCGCGAGGCCAGAAATGTGCCGATGGCGGCGAGAGCTTCGGGTGTGGCCTCCATGGAGTCGTGGCCCGCGGCGCCGTGAATGTGGATGTCGAAGAAGGAGGGCGCGAGGGTGGCCTCAGGGAAGTCGAGGATGGACGCGCCGGCGGGGACGCCAGATGCGGCACGCGTGGAGATGGAGGCGATGCGGCCGCCATCGAGGACGACGATGGGATGGTCGTGGAGACGGGTGCCGTCGAAGAGGCGGCGTGCGGTGAGGACGGTGGGGGCTTGCGGCATGGCGGGCGCTTCCTTTGGTCCTATCTATTATCCGACGCTGGGGTTCGTGCGATCCCACCCTTTCGCAAAAAGCGCAAAAGGATGGGGCACGGGCGTTCTATTCCCTATTCCCTGTCTCTCCGTTCCCGGTTTTATTGCGCGAAGTTCGACCAGTCGTCGGCTTCCGGGATGAGGCGCAAGTAGGCGGCGACTTTTTTGGAGATGACAATGCGCGAGGCCTCGAAATCGGGATCGATGCCGCAGGAGAAGCGGACGGACTGGTCGTTGCTGCCGGAGGCGAGACAGTTGCCGTCGGGCGAGAAGGCAAGCGCGAGCACGCCGCCGGAGTGGGCGGAGATTGTGGAGACGGGGAGCTGGGCGGTGACGCTCCAGAGGTAGATTTTGCCGTCGGCGGCGCCGTATGCGAGACGCAAGTTATCGGGAGAGAAGGCCACGGTGTTGATGGCGGAGGTGGCCATGGGTGGGGCGTCGATATAGCGGCCGCGCGCGACGCCGGTGGCGCCGTAGATGCTGCCGCTGGCGGAGAATTGGCCCTCGACGCGCATCCAGGTGGCGGTGGACCAGACGGCGATTTCGTGGGAATACGTGCCGACGGCGAGCCACTCGCCGTTGGGCGAGAAGGCCACGGCGGTGCACTGGCCGTGGAGACTAGCGAAATGGTCGTGGCGAGGCGGGAACTCGGCGCCATTGAGGGTGCGGAGCGGGTGCGGCGACGCACTGAGGAGGCCGGCGCTATTCCAGATCTCCACTTTGACCTGGTTGTCAGAGGAGTCGACACCGCAGGCGGCGAGCCAATCGCCGGAGGGTGAGAAGGTGAGCTTTTCCAGCGCGAAGTTGGCGTTGGGTGTGATGGGAGGCAATGCGACGACCTTCTGCATGCTGGTTGACTGCCCGGGCTTCCAGAGGAAGATGGATTCACCGCTGTGGAACTGCGTCTGGTTCCAGGTGAAGGCTTGGTCGGCGGCTCCCGTGGCAGCTGCAGTGCCGGCAAGCCAGCCATCGGGCGAGAAAGAAAGCGCCTGGATGGGAAGGCTCGCGCTGATGACGCTCAAGGTCTGGAGCGATTTGGGTCCCTGCGCAATATGTGCGGGATCCCAGAGGAAGAGACTACCGTCGTTCATGGCCGTGACCACGGATTTGCCGTCGACGGACCAGACTAGCGCCGTGCCGGCAGAGTGGCCGTTCTGGGGATTGGCGGTGGCGGAGGAAGCTGGCCTGCTGGTTTTCGGATCGAGCCGGGTGAAGACGAATTCGGTGGGGGCGTTTTCCTGCGTGGAGATGCCGCGGATGCTGGCGAACTCGTGGCCACTGGGAGAAAACGCCAGGGCCTGGACGGCTCCCCCGGTGGCGATGGAGGGGGGTTGCGAGATCCAGGTCGAGGGCAAGGTGTCGCCGGGAAGAGTGAATCCGTCGACATATCCGCGTTGCTTCTTCCAAAAGAGGACGCGGCTGCCGGGAGAGGAAACCAGCGCGAAATTGGAGGGCGAGCTGAGCAGAGCCTGGTCGGCCGGAGAGAGGTTTTTGTCGGCGATGGATCGCTGGCCGGAACCGCCGGTGAGGGCGCTGGCGCCGCCGGTGACGATGAGGCCGTTATCGCGGGTGATGGCGGCGGAGTAGGTGACGTCGCGCTGGCCGCGCAGCATGATGCTGTCGCCGGGAGTCCGGGTAGGGCTCTCGTCAAGAGTCCAGTCGTGCGGATCGCGCAGCAATTGCCAGATGAGGATGGTGCCGGTGCTGCCAGTGGTGAGCAACAGGTTCTTGTCGTAGGAGATGGTCAGCGAGGTGACCAGACCCTGACCTGTCGCGATGTAGGTGCGCATCTCGCCGGTGTTCAAGTTGTACGACTTGACGTGGCCGTCGCGCGTGCCGAGCAGGAGGAGTTGCTCAGCGGATCCCTGGTTAGGGCCGGTAAGGGGATGGTCGTAAAAGGCGACCGACATCAGACCTGAGATATCACCGACAACGGGTGCGGGGCGACCGGACTTCCAGGGCTCGATGCCGTCGCGGATCCAGAGATGGCCGTCGCCGAAGATCATGGCGAAGGTTTTGCCGTCAGGTGAGTAGGCGGCGGCGTTCATGCCCTTCGATGCCTGGCTTCCGGCGCTGAACTGGCCCTTGAAGTCGACGGCACCATTGGGCGCGACGCTCCAGAATTTTGCCGTGTTGTCTTCACTGGTGCCTGCCAGCTCGAATGCGCCCTTCGCGTCGGCCTGATTTCTGAAGACGACGGCGTCGGCGGCGCGGCCGAACTGGGTTTGGACCCAGACGACCTTGCTGGGATCTTTGGTGCTCCATAAATAGACGGTGCCGGGGATCTGGGGCTGGTCCCAATTGCCGGTGGCGATGGCGATCCATGCGCCATCGGGCGAGAACTGCACGGACATGACTCCGGGCAATTGACTAGCCGTGAGCTTCTGGCCCTTCATGGCCTGGACGAGATCGGCATTCACACTCCAGTTTGGCGTGCCGTCCGGCTTCGACAACCGGGTATTGCCGTTGTTGTCGAGGACGAGAAGAGCGTGATCGAGGGGATTGTCGGGAGCGTAACCTGTGCCCTGAACAATGCTGCTGACTTTGAAGACGCGGACGGTGGAGTCGGCGCCGGCAGTGGCGGTCCACTGGCCGTCAGGAGAGATGGCAACGGAGCGGACGTCATTGACATGGCCGGAGTAGACGTATGCACTGTCGCCAAAGGAACGCGCCAGGAGGAAATTCCATTCAAAGCCGCCCGAGGCTTTTTCATCGAATCCGTTGAGGATGGCGTAAAGCCAGGGATGGCGATAAATGTAGGGAAGGGCGCGCCTGAGAAGCGGAGTTTTCGCGAGGAGATTTTCTGCGGCGCGAGGCTGCATGCGAACGAGGGGCTGGGTTTCGCGGAGCAGGTTATATCCAGAGGCGTAATCGCCGTTGTCGAAGTCCTGTTGTACCTGCACCATGTTGGAGCAGTAGTTGCGGATGGCCGTGCTCTGCTCGTCTTCCAGGTCCTTGAGCATGACCATGCCGACGATGGTAAAGACAATGACGGCAACGCCGGCAGCCAGCAAAAGGCCGCGGCGGAAGGCGGCGCGCTGGCGGCGGGCCTCGGCGCCGGGCATGTGGGCGCGAATCCAGTGTTTGTCGAAGACGCGTTCGTAGACCCGATTGCGGACGACGAGGACCTGTTCGCTGACTTTTTCCGCGCTGGTCAGGGGCTTGCCGCGGAGCAGAGCGCCGAGCTTGCGCAGGAAATTGCGCACGGGCGGCACGCGGTCGCGCACGGCGACAACACCGGCCAGAAGCAGGAACTCGATGTTACGGTTCTCCTTGTCGAAGAGCACCACCTTCCCAGCACGAACGCGCCCATAGAGATCGAGCACTGTGGCGAGCTCGCCCTCGGAGTTCCTTTCGGCCGCGTCCTCAGAACCCTTGTCGGTGCTGCGGCGGCTTGCGCTGTTCCGATTTGCATTGCCCCGGTCGGTAATGCGATGGCTGACAAAGAGCAGGTTGTTGTCGGTGTCGCGGGAATGCGCGGCGAGAAAAAGGTCGCTGCAAACGCGGTCCACGCCGGATGCTGTAGTGACGCTGGGCTCGGCGGCAACGGCGGCGCACAAGCGCTGCGTGAGATAAGGATGGCCGCCAGTCCACCAGAGAACGCGGCGCAGCAACCGGGCGCCGACCTCCGGCGGACGGCTCAGTCCCTTGATGAATGGCGCGGCTTCCTTCATTTGAAAATCGGTGAGGTTGATGCGCTCGCCGATGTTGAACGGGGTCCGGCTGCCATCGCGGATGAGATCGGAGGGGGTGGCCACGCCGATGAGGCAGAAGGTGATGCGGTTGAGCTCAGGATTGGTAGTGCGCTGGTTGTAGAAGGAGCGGATGGCTGCGAAAAACTCGTCGGTGGGGAAGGGAAGGCTGCGCACGAAGTCGATTTCGTCGACGAAGATGATGATTTTCTCTGGGATGGAAGCGACAATGACCTCGCGGATCGCCTGCTCCCAGCGGTCGAGGGCTCCGAGGCCCTGGGAAGCTGCATCGCCGCGGCTGGAGAACTCCTTGAGCTTGTCTTCCAGCCCGAAGGCCGCGCCGAGCCGGGCGAGGAGACCGTTGTACCACTGTTCGATAGTGACGTTCTGACCGATTTTTGTGAGATCAAGGATGGCCACGCGCGCGCCGGCGGCTTTGAGGCGGGCGGTAGTGCGCACCATGAGCGAGGATTTTCCCATTTGCCGCGAGGTGAGCAGGTAGCAAAAATCTCCGGCGCTGAGGTGAGCGAACAAATCTTCGTCAGCCTGGCGCATCACGTAACTGGGCGCGTCAGGGGGCAAGGTGCCACCGATGGTGAAGAACCTGGGAGCGGCTTCAGGAGCGGCGGATTCAGTCGTCATAGCTTAGACCAGTTGCCGCGCCAGGAAACTGCGATAGATGGCGCAGCGAAATTGCGCTTTGTTTGCGGCCGGGCCAGCCAAAAGGCCGGCGCTACGCAGGCGGTAGAAGGTCATGGGATCGGGGATGGGTTTGCCCTGCAGGAGCCCGCGGAGCACGTCTTTCAATGCCTTGTTGCCTTCCAGCTTGTACAGGATCCGCTTTAAATGATCGCCGTAGGGACCGTCGTCGGCATCGGCGTGCGCCTCAAGATCGGCAAGAGATTTTCCTTCGTGGGTGAGGTCGTAGAAACCGCGGCGGGTGAGATAGGGCTGGCCATTGAAAAGAGCGAAGAAGCGATTGAGCTCGCTGTGGTTGCGGAGCGGGTTCAGGTAGCGCTGATTCAGCTCCTGCACTTGGTCGATTTCGAAGTCCATCAGTGGGACCTTGGTGCCGACGTTCAAAGGCGACTGGTTCGGATCAGTGATGAGCAGATGGTCCTCGGTGGCATAGACGATGACGAGAGTGAGCCGTTTCCATGGGCCGTCGGGGTCCATGGCGCGCTCGTTGTACCAACTGCGGAACAGGCCGAAGACCTCGTCTTTGCAGGGCCGATCGGTGAGGAGGTCGATCTCGTCGATGGCGAGCACCAGATGGCCCTCGGTTTTTCCGAACACCTCGCGGCGAAGGTAGGCTTCGAGGTTGTCGGGGGCCGGGAGGTCAGGGTCCCAGGTCTTTCGGAGCGAGACGGCTAAATCAAGCCTTTTGGCAATGACGTCGCACAGCCCGATATAGAGGCTCTCGGCGCTGGTGAGATTACCCTGGTTCCTTTGCAGATCGCAGGCGATGACCTTCTTGCCTTTGTCGCGGGCATACTTGAGGCCGCGAGCCAGCAGGGAGGTTTTGCCCATCTGGCGCGCGCCCTTCAGAAGCACGATGCTGTCCTGTTGGTCGATCGCCTCAAAAAAGCGTCGATCGGAGGGTCGCTCAACATAGTAGGGCGAGTCCAGTGCCTCCGCGCCTCCCGGCTCATGTTCGGGAACGATGGTGCGCTGTCCTTTGGCGGCCAGGCTCTCAAGAATGCGGGCGAGGAGCTCACTGTCATCGGCCTCGCTCTCCCAGGCCTGATACTGCAGGTGGCCGAGAACGCTGAAGAAAGGTTCGGGCAGAGTTTGCTCTTCGGGGGTAAGTCCCATTTCAAACTTGACGCGGACGGGAAGGGTGCGGGGTTTTCCCGCGTTTTGCAGGGCCGCATTGGAAGCGTCCTGCAATTCGACGGCCAGCATCTCGCTCTTGACCGACTCTCTGGAGAGAAGGGGGATGATGGCGTCGGATTGCTGCACCTGGCGTTTGATTTCGAGGGCCCACTCGTCACCGACTTTCAAATGGCGGTCAATGAAGACATGATGACCGGCGGCGCGCAATCCGGATTCGAGCACGGAGAGGACGTGCTCATCGGGCTGCACGCTGCGCCTGTAAAGCAACGCCACGCGGAGGCTTCTTTCGAGGCGCGGAACGGTTTCCGCTTCCGGCTTCTGCAGGTGCTCGGCATCAAGGATTTCCTTGACGCGCTTGATCAACGGCTCGAGTTGATTCTCGAGCGGTTTTTCGAAGGCATCGAGCCACTGAATGCCGGTCAGAACGAACTTGAGCTCGCGGTCGGGGTGGACATTTTCGATGCGCAAGGGAATGACGAGTTTCTTCGTCTCGTGAGCGAGGCGCAGTTCCCTTTTGATCTGTTCGCTTTTGTTGGCATTGGAGGTATGAATCAAGACCACGAGGCTGGAGGACTCGATGCCCTCAATGATGGGGTTGTCCCACTGCACGCCGGCAGGGATGTTGCGGAACGCGATCCAGCAGCGAATCCCGTTCTGTTCCAGAACACGGCACACGGTTTCCGCAGCCGTCCGGTCGTCGGACGAGTAGCTGATAAAGACATCTGGATGTTGTCCCATGATCAGCTTGCCCCAAAAGCTGTGCCAACTATAAACTGCGCGCCTAGGCGTGTAAATAGGGAGCACGGGACTAGGGACGAAGGAATCGGGTGTGGAGCGTGAGTGTGAGTGCGCCGGACAGATTCAACCACACTCACACTCGCACTCACATTCGCACTGACAACTGACAACCGACAACTGTGGCTCAGATCAGGTGCTCGAGCTTCACGTTTGCTTCAGCGTAGGCTTTCCCGAGTCTCATCAGATGCGGAATGCTATCGACGGCTTCGAGGCTCGCCAGGTCGGGGTGCTCACGCAGGATTTCCTGCATCTCTTTTTTCTTAAAGGTGCGGTTATAGCGCACGTAGCTGAACCAACTCCGGCCCGGCGGCGGAGCGCTCGTAGGATTTTCAGCGAGCAGATCGCCCACCTCAATATCCAGCTTTTCCCCTCCCAGCGTTACGGGATCCAGCCTTTCTGCAAAGAGGCAGTCGCCGAGACAGCGGCAGAGATAATCCTGCTGCCAGCCGATGGACTGCAGCAGCGCCTTGGGAATATTTTTTGCGTAATAGACCAGCGACAGCGTGGGATCGCTGACGGTCAGCTCCGAGGAAAACGAGAGTGTGCCAATGGAAACCAGGCGAATGTTTTCGGGTCCGGCGGGCCAGTTAATGCGGTAGCCGGGCAGGATGGCGGTGAGCGCAGCGATCAACGCCGGATTGGAGTAGGGCGTGATCGAGCCATCCATAAATACATACTCAGTTTCCCCGAGCGTTATTCTCTCCTCCGGGAAATACGTGGGCGCGGCGGTGCTGGCGCGCACCAACTGCCAAAGAGGAATCTGCGCATTGCAGTCGGGGAGTTTCGGATCGTTGAAGATGGCATCGGGATTGTTGGTCAAAGGCCATGCCGATCCCGTGGTGTGGTTGCGCACAACTACCATGAGCAAGTTTTTCTTTTCGCCATTGCGCAGGCGATGACTGGATAGCTTTGCCGGTGTGCCGTCTTCTTCAGAGAAAAGGTTCTGGAGGAACGCGGTGAGCGGTCCGGGATCGAAATGCGAGAAGAAGAGCTTCCTGATAGGGTTGCGCCAAGAGGCCTTCTCAAACATCTTTCGGCCCTCTTCGAGATAAAGGCTCTTGACCTTTTCCGCGGAGAATCCCCAACAGAGGCAGGTGGCGATGATGGCGCCGGTGCTGGTGCCGGCGAGGAAATCGAAGTGGTCGCGGAGAACGAAAGTTTTAGCTTTCTCGGGGTCCTGTTTTGCGTAGTAGTCGCGCAGCACCTCCTCGATCTTGACGAGAACTTCGAGGGTGAAGACGCCGCGAATACCGCCGCCATCCAAAGCAAGAATTCTTTTCATGGTCTTATCCCTTATGTGAGGCCGGGCCCAGCACCAGAGAGCGCCATTCGAAGAGTTCGACGACCAAGGCTCGTTCGATGCGCTCCACGACGCGGAGCACGGAGTTCCAGGTGTTGAGTGCTTCCAACTGAGTATCCCAACGGCGCAAGGCGTGGCTGAGCTCGCGATAGCGACGGCGACGCCGCGCGCAATCCTTCATGGAGGCAAAAGCGCCGGCCATGGTAGCGACTTCAAACAAGGCCGACATGGAGAAGGCCAGCCATTGCCGGCCGGTAATGCCGTGATTGGCAAGCCATTCGAGTCCGCCGGAGAGACAGGCGAAGGCGATGAGCGTGGCCAGCACGCCGCAGACCCAGCCCACGGCTCCGTAACGCCGCTCCTGGCGCTCGGCCTTGCTCGCCTGGCTGGAAAAATACTCGATCTGGTGAGCCACGCGGTCGCGGCGATACTCCTGCTTGAAATCCTTCAAGAGAGTCTGGTTGCGATGATGGTCTTCCATTTTGAGGAAGTTGAGCGAGCGCAGGATGCCGGAGAGCCAGGGCGCAACTTCCGCGCCGATGACATCATAGGGCCGGGGCGTGCTCCAGGTGGCGAGAAGGGAGCGGGTGATTTCTGCAGCGGTGCGGGTGCGCGCCCAGAGCGCCTGCCGGGTGTGCAGACGAAGGGCCGCGGGCAACGCCAGAGCGACCACGCCGAGTGCGGCGCTGATGGCCAGCCACGGCGCGGCGCCGGGAATCTCGGGCGCGACGCCGCTCATGACCGCGGCGGCCGCGGTGTAGACGATGGGAATGGAGGCCACCCGGCGCGCCTGCGGCGCAAAATAGTTGGCGTTTACATCGGTCTTATCGAGCCAGGCCTGGGCCAGGTCACGGGATGAGGCGGCAGGCGGAGCCACGCCCAGGTCCGGCAACTGGTTGAGAAACTCGAGCTCGGAACTGCTGTCGATGTGCTCGACGGCGTCTTTGTTGAGCCACTGCAGCTCGCCGGTCTCGCTGTGAATCCAGGCGACGGGGTGGTGGGTTTTGCGGGCGTAGGAAACCATCTCCTGCGTGCCACCGGCGCCGCGGGCGGGCAGGCCGTCCCACAGCGCCACCAGGAGCTGGCTCTCGGCTACGGTTTGAATGCCGCAGTCGTAGTATTGCTCGGTCTGGCTTTCGAGCGTGCCGGTGACTTCAACGGAGATGGCATTCTCCATGATGCGCACGGTGCGCAGCCAGGAGGTGTCGTCGAAGTCGGAGCGGAACTGCTCGGCAGGGCGGGGCAGCAGGATGCGCAGGGGAATGTTCAGCTCCAGACAGCTTTCCGCAAAGAGCTGATCGCCGCCCGACGCGGCCGAGGAGACGCCATACACGATGCCTTGGTGCGACTCCTTTTGCCGCGCCAGAAAGTCACGAATCAGCTGACGGCTTTTGGCCTCGTAAGGGACCTTGCGATGACCGGTAAAGCCGATAGCCAGCACCTCGGGAAGCCGGACGACCGGATTGGTTCCCTTCGGATATAAGGACATAGGGACCTGAAAGTACCTCGCGGCTCACGTCCTGAGAATCTGACGGCCAGTCCTACTCCGTGCGCAACTGCAACACCTCAGGCAGCGGGAACTTGGAGATGTCCACGCTGACCTGCGAGGAGAGTTCGTTAATCAGGCGGAACATGTCGCGGTTCCAGTAGGTATTATGCGAGACGAATGGATACGGGCTATCCAACGCACTGTCGGATTTGGGATCGGCAACGTAGTAGTCCTGGCCCCTGTAACTCACCGCAAAGCCGAGTCTGTGGAGTTCCTCGAGGTCGTCGGGCGATTTCCCCTTCGTCCAGGTCAATTTCATCACCGGTAGCTGCTCGATTTGGGGAACCAGAGTGCGAAACGTCGGAGTCTTGTCGACCAGGCTCGCTTCATAGGCTTGTTCGTCCGTGTCTGGTGGTTTGCCTGTAGTGGCCAGGTGCGCGCCGACGAAGGTATCCGTGATGAACTTCGCGAGTTCGCACTGCAACTTCCCGGGATCGTACGAGTTCTGCCCGGCTGTGCACGGCGGCCCTCCGGGAATGAACTGCGTGTCGGTGAATTCGGCTTTCTCCAACGCGTCGAAAGACTTCTGTTCCTGCGCGGCCGCAGCCATCAGGCCCATCAAGGAACGCATCACGAGGTGTGCAGAAATGCGGTTGGCCTGCGACCCTGAACACAAGCTGTTTTCAGAAGCCTGGTCCGTGGAAGACTCTTCGATGGAGAAGCCGTTGTACAGCATCTCGAGAATCTCCTTAAGGTCAGCGCCTTCCCCGTGAGTGGCTCCCAGCAGTTCCGTCATGCCATTGTCGCTTTGCTGGAAATCCTTCACGAGCACATCCTCGATAGCCTGCACGTTATCGCCGAATTTGCCTGGCTCGGGGACATAGCCCGGATTGGTGTTCGCGGGCGCGGAGCCCGAAGTGGCGTCCGGTTGATCAGAGCGGGAGGTCAACTGAAATTGCGGCTGAATCGCATTCGCGCCCAGATACCAGGCTCCTCCCTGGCCTTTCGTGTCTGCTCCTTGCAGCTCCCATACGTCGCCCTTGGCTGCAGCATCGTTGAAGTCTTTGGCGGCAGGGAGGGAGGAGCTTTTGGGGGCACTCGGGCTGGCGTCCGGGGACGGGTTTCCATTCGAGCCGGCTTTCGATTTGCCGGCGCCGGATTGCTGACCGCTGCCCGTGTCATTGGGGATGTAGGAGGCGCGGTCTAAAGGTTCAAACGTACTGGTTCCCCGCAACAGAAGAAGCCCGTGCTTTTGCAGCGCGTAAATGACCGCACTGACGCGCAGAAAGGTGATGTAACTGGCGAGCGTGTAGCCGTCGTTCGCATAGTTGGTTTTTGCGTCAAAATCCGGCGGAGGTATGTTGCGAATGACTTCCACTTCGCAACGTGTTTTCTCTGGATTTGTGGGATCGGGCACTGGCAGGGTGAGCTCGATGCGGTTCACCGTCAACCGGAAAAGTTGATCGAGCCGCCACCCCTGAAGGTAGAGGCTGTAAAACACCTCCGCACTGATTGGTCTCAACAGGATATTCGCGTTGGTGTCGTCGTTCACCGGGATCAGGGTGAAGGAGGGATCGTTTTCGTAAAGAAACGTGGGCGAGCCGCCGCCGGTGGGGATTACGGAGGCTGGCGGATTAGCGAGCGTCGAAACCTGGCCGGTTCCCGTAAGAGCGGCTTCCATGCGGTAGCTGGAGGAGATCTGGCCCAACTTGAAGAAATAGGTGGGATCGTGCTGATCGAGGCGCGCCAGGTTGAGCAATTCCTCGCGGTTGGAGGTAACGGCATAGCTGTTTTCGTAGTGCGTGAAATCAGCCTTGACTCGCCTTGGCCCGCAGCCCGTGAAGAGCAGCGTTGCGCCGACGACAGCCAAAAGCATCAACGAGGCGCGAATCAACGGGACCCGGACAAACGACGACGAGGAAAGATCCGCGACGCGAGAACGCTCGCGGTCACTTGCACGCGATTGCATATATCAATGCCTCTCGAGGGAAATTGTCAACGCCCGACCAGAATGGGGTTCATCATAGGGCATTTGTCATGGAGATGCAATGAAATGTTGAGGATGCGTAAGGATAGCGGGCGGCCTGGGGGCGGAAGCAGGTGCCAGTTCGCACGTAAGTAGTTGATAGATCATAGAGTTAGCTTTGAATTCCGGCGTGTTTTGCCGAGCTTTCTGCGGCCTGCGGCGATGATTTGCGATTCAAAGTGCGCCCGAGAGCAAAAAGCAGGGCGGCCGCAGCGACACAAAGCCAGCCGAACAGGTTTCCGATGCGGGTATAGAGGTTGGGCAGCGGATCGGTCACGGTGACTGTTGCGAGCAGGGAGCGGCCGGGGAGTTCGCTACTGGGAGTTTCAGCAAGAATGCGGCCGTAAGGATCGCTCAGGGTGAGCAGCCCCTCGCGCGAGGCGCGGACGATGGTGTAGCCGTTCTCAATGCCGCGGAAAACGGTGGTGCGCGCTTCGAGCCAGCCGTCGAGATAGGCGAAGTCCCATGCGGGAACGAGCATAACAGCGGCGTGGCGAAGGCCGTATTGGCGGCCGAACGCGGCGAAGTGCATGTCTTTGCAGATGGCAAGGCCATAGGTTTGCCCGTTGACGGGGTAGACGTTGTATTCCGTGCCGGAGGCGTAGTGTTCGCGGCGCTCGGGCGGAGCTATGTGGTGCTTTTCGTAGCTGGAAGCGAGCTCGCCCTGGGACGTGAAGAGCCACGCCCAGTTGGTGGGGCTGCGGCCGTCGTCGATGCCAATGCCGACCTCGATCCAGACATGATTCTGCCGGGCCAGAGAGCTGAAGTGATGTTGCCAGTCGAGGGCGTTTGCGGGCAGGAGTACCGCGATTTTCTCGGGAAGCACGACGATCTGAGCGCCCTGGGCGGCGAGAGCCTGCACCAGGTTGTCATATCCCGCGAGGATCCTCGAGGCGTAAGCCGCGGAGGCATGTGGGCCAATGGGATCGTCGATGGAGACGAGGCCGAATGTGGTTCGAGCGCCGGTGATGGGCTGGCGCAAGCGGGCGTAGCCGTACATGAGCGAAGCGGCGAGGAGAAGCGCGGTAAGGGCGTAGACGAGCCAGCCGCGGCCGAGCGTGCGGCCATAGGCGATGGCGATGGCGAGTGCGGAGGGAACGAGCGTGACGAGAAAGAGCACGCCGGAGACGCCGAAGAGGGAAGCGATCTGGAGAATGGGCAGGTTGTCGCCCTGCGAATAGGCCAGGCTGCCCCAGTTGCCGTCAGGAAGCAGCGCGGCGAGCAACGAGTCTGCCGCGACCCAAAGGACCGGATAGACGAGGACGGTCCACCATGCCTGGTAGCGGACGATGAGGCGGCGCGACGCGAAGATGAGAAAGACCCACAGCCAGGATTGCAAGGCGATGGCGAGGATCGCCGCAGGCAGCGGCATGACAAGGCGGTAGTAGTGGAAGTTGACGCTGGCGCCGATGACGACGGCGAGAGCGACCATCCAGCGCGCCTCACGCGGGCGAAAACGGATGGCAATGAGAAGGGGCAGTGCGGGAACGATCCAGACCAGCCAGGCAACGGGATGCAGGGAGAGGACAAAGCGCAGGAGCACGCCGGTGGCGATGGCGAGCGCGAGCTTGGCGAGGATGAAGCGCAGGCGGGGAGACATCCTTAAGCGCGTTATAGCCGAGGGGAGAGAGGGTGTCAATGGATGCTTGGTGAAATCCGAAGGACAAAGACGTGCGATCCCACCCATTCGCAAAAAGCGCGAAAGGATGGGCAACCCTTGCCATGGTGAGTTTGCTTTCCTGAGGTTTGCGCCGTCCGCCCTACAATGAGACCACGAAATCTTTGCCTTCAAAAAGCCGTCGCACGTGGGTTTCGCCACTGAGAAAGTGAAGCACGAGGGGGTTGCGCCAAGATGCCAGAGAAAACGGATGAGCCGCAAGCAGAGGCCTGGCGGGTTGAATGGACGGAAACCGAAGTGGGATGGGGCCAGCGTCGAGACGGAGCCTGGTACTACCCCACGGAAGAGGCCGCGACGAAGGACACGGACCAGATGCTGGCAGATATACGGGAGCGAGAGAAAGAGATGGAGAATCGCCCGCGTAGACTTCCCTTGGAATACGACCGCCCTGAATTGCCCCCGCGTTTGGTTCCGGTGAGCTCTGAATTGGCGAAGGAGATTGCTGAGAAGGGCCGCGCCTATCGTCGATGGGCGGAATAGGGGCGGGATATGGCCGGCCGGGTGACCCGGGTCCGAAGAGGTGTAACTCACGGGGGGTGCCCGGCTATGGAGTCGCCCTAGTGCTGCTTGCCGGGGAGAACGAAGTGGTCAGCGCAGCGCGGCTCGTAGGAGTCGCCGGGGACCTTGATGGGGCTATCGTAGGCCGCGGGCTTGCCGTCGATGAGACGCTGCGAGTAGAGAGCGCGGGCGCCGCAGGCGCAGTAGGCCATACACTCGGTGATGCTGCCGCCGTAGGCATTGACAAGCCAGGTGAGGTTGATCATTTCCCCAAACGGCATTGCCCGAAAGTCGAGGTCGAGCCCCGCGACGAGCACATCGTGGCCCGCGTCGAGCAAATACTTGGTGAAGAGGAAGAGCTGGTCGACGAACTGGCCTTCGTCGATGGCGATGCACTCCACGCGCTTGCCGATCTCCTGCTCCTTGTCGCGGATGGCCTGCAACACCTCCCAGGGATTGGTGGAGTTGAACGCGAAGGCGCTCATTTTGCCGCCGCCGTTGGGGTTGCGGCTCTCCACCACGCCGGGCCCGCCCTTGGTATCGTCGCTGGGCTTGAGAACCAGCACAAACTGCTTGGCGTACTGGCGGCGCATGTCGGCGCGGCGCAACAGCTCCGCGGTCTTGTTGCTGCGCATGGGTCCCATCATGAGTTCGAGCTTGCCTTGCACGTGCGTCTCCTTGGCGTCTCCGGTTATTGATGATAGCGGCGCAGGGCGGGGTGGATGGGGCGGGTTTTCCACTGCTTCTGGAAAAAGGGTCTTCGTCCCAGGCGGAGCGACGGTTGGCCGGCTAACGACCTAACTCTATTGCTCTTCCTTCAAAGGATGATGCTTGTTTAGCCACGCTTGTGCGCGCTTCTGTGCACTCTTGATGTCGTTTTTCTTCATCACCTTGGTAAGCCCCTCAAGTGCGTTCTCTGCCTCTCCCTTCAGGCCGCTATCCGCTGTGCGGGCGTCAGCCAGAAATATCCAGAAATATCCTTCATTCAGGTCCCTGTTGACCCCAATTCCGTCGATATAGCACACGCCGAGATTGAATTGCGCTTTTGTCTCTCCCTGCTCAGCGGCTTTAAGCATCCAAGTGGCGGCCTGCGAGTCATCCTTCGGCACTCCGGTGCCGTTGAGATAGAGGAATCCCAAACCGTATTGTGCTTCAGCCAATCCCGTTTCAGCAGCCTTGCGATACAGATTCGCAGCTTGTGCATAGTCCTGCGGAATGCCTATGCCGTGTTCGTACATTACTCCCAAATTCACCTGAGCGAGAGCATCGCCTTGGTCGGCTGCCTTGCGATACCAGGCAATGGCCTGAGCCATATCTTTCGGTACGGCCTCGCCGTCCTGATAGGCGAGGCCTAGGTTGTATTCCGCCCTGGCGCTGCCCTGTTCTGCAGCTTTGCGGTACCAGACCAACGCCTGCGCGTAATCCTGCATTTTGTCGAAAACTACGCCCAGTTCAACCTGCGCAGCAACGTCGCCCTGTTCCGCCGATTTCTGTAGCCAGAGCGCAGCCTGCTGGTTGTCCTCGGGAACTCCGAGTGCGAATTCGTATTGTTTACCCAGCCCACACTGCGCATCTGCATCTCCGGCGGCAGCTCTTTCCTCGAGGGCCCTGAGCGCGTCCCTGTCGTGCGCCATCTTACATTGCTGCGCATGGATGTAATGCGTGGATGAAATGAAGTTAATAGCAATTATTGCGTGCAGGAATACGTGCGGCACAGCACGTCGAGCAAACATTGCCATCTCCAATCGGAATCGCAGCCATTATAACGATGTATTCCTAGACTTCCCCGAAATTCTTGCGTCAGCTAACCTCTAGTTCGAATGATTGCCGTCTGAGTGGCGTTCATCTTATTGAGCCTGGCGCATTCGAGAAGCGAGGCGCTCACATGTGCGGATCAGGAGACCCGCACGACAGCCGGACTGGAGTCCGGCGCTACGATCTCGGCTACGGGGCGAGCGATTTCTGCAGGACCAGGCGCTCGGCGTCGACCACGGATTTCATCACGCCGGCTTCGGCAAAGAAGTGCACGAGATCGGAGGTGAGAGCTCCGCGGGGCGCCTCCGGCGAAGGGGAGGGTGTTTGAAATTGAAGCGGAGCGCTGGCCATGTGCATCGGGCCTGCGCCCTGGGCGTCGAGGATGAGCGCGGTGAGCTTGCGCGCCAGCGGCAGCGGGAAGCTTTCTGCGATGAAGACCATTTTGCCGCGGGTGGTGATGAGCACAGGTCCTTCATTGGTGGTGAAGAGCTGCTCTACCGAGCCGTCGCCGGCAGCAGTGGAATTGGAGGAGAGCTCGCTGACGCGGGAATACTTGCGGCCGAGACTGTTGGAGTAGATTCTGGCGAAGACATCGGCGGAATCGGCGTTCTTCCAGATGGAAAGGTAAAAGAGACCGATGGATGCGGTATCGGCCTGCGCGGCGGGGGTGGTGGCGCTGCGCAACTGCCCGGCCCAATAGAGGCCGCCGTTCCAGGCGGGAGTCAGGTCGCGGGCGGCATTGTCGCCGCCCAGAAGCTCGGAGAGAATGTGCACATCGAGCTCGCCCACCTGGCCAATGTCATAGGGCTTGTAGGCAGGATCGGTGAGCGGATGAATGTCGGGCATCAGCGGAATGGCGGGGATGTGCTTCTTCTCGTATTCGCGGGGATTGAGGATCTCCCAGCTTGAGGTGGGTGGGCGATCGAGCGCGCCGGCAAACGCAGCGGCCTGGCCCTGGTCCATCCACACGTCCTGCTCGAAGCTGAGGCCCTCGCGGTAGGGAAAGAGCATGGATTCAGAGAGCAGCAGGGGCGCGCGCGCCATCACGGGCGAGTCTTCGGTGCTGCTCATCTGCGACTTGACCAGATCGAGGACCTCGGGATCCTCGATGAGGCTCTTGCCCATGGGCTTGAGAACGCAATCCCACATGACGGCGGTCGCCTGACCCTCGGCCACGGCGTCACGTGCGGTGTCCATCTCGTCCTTTGCGAGATGGTCCTTGTCGCCGGCCGCGTCGGTGGAGACGTCGTCGGGAGTCTGGTCGTCCCATTTTTCGAGGTCGGAGTGCTGGTCCTGCAGGGCGTGGGTGAGCTCGTGAGCCAGGACCGGCTGCTCGTCGTCGGGTCCTACCCAATCGAGCAGGTTCACGGTCTTGGTCTTGGAGTCGTAATAGGCTTCGATCTGCTCCTTGAGGAGTGCGAGCAAGAACGGCTTGAGTTCGAAGTCGTGGTCGAGGAGGCCAAACTTCTTGAGGACGATTTCGTCGCGCTGCAGGCGCTTGGTGCCCTCATCCTCATTGAACTTTTCTTCGAGGTACTTGACGACGGCGTCGCGGGTGGTGAGCTGACGCTTGACGGTGCTCTTGATGGGCAGGCCGGTTTCGTCAGAGGAGAACTTGATGAGCACATCGACCAGCGCGAAAAGCTGACGGGCCTGCTCGGGGGTGATCTTGGACGGGGCCTTGTCGCCGCTGTGAGACGGGCCCGGCGGGAGGGTGCAGCCGGACTGGGCGGGCGAGGTTGCGGGAGCGGTCTGCTGGGCAGCGGCGGCCGCAGCCACGGCGAGACAGAGCGGAAGGGCAAAAAGGAACCCGCGCCAGGGGAAGATTGCATGTTTGCGCTGCACGTTCATCTATTTTCTCGCTTCTCTCTGCGGGAATATGGCTCGCTGCCGGGTGCCTGAGCGGTTCCAGAACTGCTGTACCCGGAAGCCTGGATGCCAAGTGGCGTTTTCCTCAAGAAAACGCCACCTTTCACCGAGCTGCGTGGCGCACGTGAATTCTGGAACCGCTCTGAGCGGTCACTTCGCGTCCTACACTTCAAGGCTATAATCAGGAAGCGGTTCTGCGCCAGGAATTCCAGGAAAAGGACGCCGAAACGCCGGAAACGCTCCTATGCTCAAGTCCGATCTTGCCGCAAATCTGCAGGCCACAGCGTTGGCCTCCCTCCTTGAATCCGCACATACACCCCATGAGCTGACCGTTTACCACGGCGCGCTGACCCCACGAGAGTTGGACGCACCAGAGGTGGAAACAGAGGCATTGGCGTTTGGGGCCGCGCTCCACGACCTGGGCTGGATGCGGCGCGTGGATGTGCGCGGGGCCGATCGATTCCGCTGGCTGAGCGGGATGGTGACCAATACCGTGAACGATCTGTTTCCCAACACGGGGGCGTGGAACCTGGTGCTAAATATGCAGGGGCACATCCAGGGCGACCTCACGGTGTGGCGGGCGGGCGAGGAGCAATCGCCGCAGCGGCGCAGCCCCGTGAACCCGGTGAAAAATGGGAATGGCGGGCAGGATCCGATGCTGGGCACGCCGTTTGCCGGGGAGTCGGGACTGGAGCTGGAGATTGCGGCCGACCAGATGGACAAGCTGCTGGCGCACCTCAATAAGTTCATTGTCATGGACGATGTGGAGCTGATTCCGCTGGGCGACGAACAGGTGGGCGAAGCGGGTTCCGAGACGGCGATTGGAGTGAGCGGGCCGCTGGCGCACGAAGTGCTGGAACGCGTGGGACTGCCGGTGATCGCGAGCGCGATGGCCGGAACCAGCGTGGAATGGAACGGCTGGGAAGTGAGAATCCTGCGAGGCTATGGCGTGCTGGCGCCGCACTACGAGTTCTGGCTGCCGTCGGCGGGGCTGGCCAAGCTGTGGTCGTGCCTGCGCACGGGCGGGGCGGTGCCGGTGGGATCGGCGTCGCTGGAGGCGTTTCGCATTGCCGAAGGGATTCCGGCGTATGGGACGGACATGGTGGAACGCGACCTGCCGCAGGAGACGGCGCAGATGCGGGCGCTGCACTTCAGCAAGGGCTGTTACCTGGGCCAGGAGATTGTGGAGCGCATTCGTTCGCGGGGCAACGTGCACCGGCATCTGCGGCCGCTGGAGCTCAAGGGGCCTGTGCCGGCAAGCGGCACGGAATTGACGCTGGACGATGGGACGGTTGCGGGAACGGTGACCAGCGCGGCAGCGCTGCCATTGAAGAGTGGCGTGCGCGTTTTTGCGCTGGGCATGATGCGCGCGGAGGCCGAGGCGAAGAGCCAGAGCTTCCGGTTAAAGGCCGGGGCCGTTGAGGGAACCGCGAGCATACTGGCCGCGCCGCCCAGGCTGGGCTAGAGCCAGATCTTCAAATTGACGCGTGCGGCGCCGGCGCCGAGTGGAGCGAAAGGCCGCGCGGGTGAGAAACTTATAGATATGAGCGATACGCCAAAATTCGAAGTGATCGACCGCCGCAAGATGAAGGCGGAGGAAGAAAAGGGGAGCGGGGAAGCCGCGGCGCAGACGGCACAACCGGAGAAGCCGGCAGCACCTGGTGAATCGGCGCCGGGACCGCGCCTGGTGGTGAACGAGGCCAAGCGCGAGACGGAAGCGCTGGAACCTGCACCGGCCGCGGAAGGGCAGCAGCTGGCGGAGGAATTGCCCCCCGCGCCGACGGCCGAGGAAAGCAGCAAGCAGAAGGCCGCGTACGACGCTTCGGCGCAACGGCTCTAGGACCTGATCCGCGCGCAGAATCCCGCAGTGGGCCCACAGCCGCCGGTGGGATTCGAGCACCTGGTGCAGCAGTTCTACCTGAGCGCGATGCTGCAGATGGGCGCGGGCACGCAGGAGGGCCAGCGGCCGCGCGTGGACATCATGGGCGCGCGGGCCACCATCGACCTGCTAGGGGTTCTGGCGGAGAAGACCAAAGGCAACCTGACGGAAGCCGAAGATCGCATGCTGCAGTCGGTGCTGTTTGAACTGCGCATGGCCTTCCTGGAGTTGACCAGCATGGTGAGTGCGCCCGGCGTACCGCCGCCGGTTAAGTGAAAAGCAGCTTCTAGCTCCTAGCCTCTAGCTGACTTTCTTGCGAGGAACATCGCCGGGGCATTGATTCACATCGATATTCGAGCAGGATGATGAGCCATGGACTCAGCCGCATACGGCAGACTTATCGTTCTAGGCTGGAAGCTAGCAGCTAGGAGCTAGAAGCTTTCGCATGAACGCTACCCTCACATTTCTGGGCACGGGGACCTCGATGGGGGTTCCGACGCTGGCGTGTGAGTGCGCGGTGTGCACATCGACGGATGCGCACGATCGCAGGCTGCGGCCCTCGGTGCTGTTGCGCTGGCGCGAGCCGGAGACGGATATGGAGCGCGCGGTGGTGATCGACACCGGACCGGACTTCCGCGAGCAGGCGCTGCGCGAGAAGCTGACGCACGTGGATGCGGTGTTCTACACGCACGCGCATGCCGATCACATTCTGGGTATGGACGACCTGCGGCCGCTGAGCTTTATCGCGTCGCGGCGGGGCGGGCCGATTCCGCTCTACGCCGATTTGGAAACCACGGCGGTGCTGGAGCAGATTTTTGCGTACACCTTTTCGCCGCATGCCACGTATCCCACGCGGGCGCGCGTGGAACTCAAGCCGCTGCGGGAACGCAACACAGTCGACGGCGTGGAGTTTGTGCGTATTCCGCTGCTGCACGGGGAGATGCCGATCAACGGGTTTCGTTTTGGCAACGCGGCTTACATGACGGATGTGAGCGCAATTCCGGAATCGAGCTTTGATTTGTTGGAGGGCGTGGAGGTGCTGGTGCTTTCGGCGCTGCGCCATCAGCCGCACCCCAGCCATGCAACTTTGGAACAAGCGCTCGCGTGGGCGCGGCGCATCGGCGCAAAACAAACGTGGTTCACGCATATTGCGCACGACCTGGGCCACGAAGAAACCAACCGCAATTTGCCGGAGAACGCAAAATTGGCTTACGACGGGTTGAGCGTGCCCGTGCGGCTATGAGCGGCGGGGGCAGCGCCAATGCCGGCGCGATGCAGGTATTCCGCTCTCTCGCGGAGATTCCCGCGGGCTTCGGCCCCACGGTGGCGGCAGTGGGCAACTTTGACGGCGTGCATCGCGGGCACCGGGAGATTCTGGCCGGCGTGACGGTGGAAGCGCGCGGCGCGGGAGCGAAGGCCGTCGCGATTACGTTCGATCCGCACCCGGAACAGTTCTTGCGCCCGAACCAGGCGCCGCGGCTGATTACGCCGACCGCGGAACGGTTGCGCCTGCTGACGGAGACGGGGATCGATGCGACGCTGGTATTGAAATTCGACGCGACGTTGGCACATCTTGAGCCGCGCGCATTTGTGGACCGGATCCTGGTTGGTGCACTCGGGGTGCGGAGCGTGCACGAGGGACAGAACTTCCGCTTCGGGCGCGGAGCCGCCGGAGGCGTAAAGGAACTGGCCGCGATGGGCGCGGAATTCGGCTTCACGGTGAGCGTGCATGGGGCGGTGTGCGTGCGCGGGCTGGAGGTTTCAAGCTCGGCGATTCGCGCGCTGGTGGCCGCGGGCGACGTGCGGCGGGCGCGCTGGATGCTGGGACGGCCGTTCACGGTGCTCTCCACACCGGCACGCGGGCGCGGCATCGGCACGCGGCTGCTGGTGCCCACGCTGAACCTGGCGCCGTACGACGGATTGCTGCCGGCCTTCGGAGTGTACGTGACGCGGCTGAAGATCGAGAGCCGCGTGTTCCAGGCGGTGACGAATGTGGGCAACCGGCCGACCTTCGGCGCGGCGTCATTCGCGGTCGAAACGCACATTCTGGATTTTGAACCGGTGGAAATGAGTGAAGACACGCCGATCGAGCTCGAGTTTCTGTGGCGGCTGCGCGGCGAGCAGGAGTGGCCTTCGCCGGAGGCGCTGAAGGCGCAGATCTTCAAGGACGTGGCGCGGGCGAAGCGGTATTTCCGGTTGGCCGGATGTTAGGTTTTCCTAGAACTCGTTGAGAAACTCGATGCGTCAGGGCCTTGGGGTCAATGCCGGCTTGACTTCGGCTTTGTTTGCCGGATTCGTGGTTGGCTTTTGTGGGGAAGCTAACGCGGGCTTGACGACAGGGGTGTGTCGCCCAGCAGGCCAGGCTGCTTTTGGTGCGGCCGCTGGAAGGGAAAGCTTTGCGGGCGGGACGATGTTGGTTCTGCCTGGGCTGGTCCTGATTAGGCTGGCTCTGCTGAGCGGAGCATCTTCGTCGCCCGGGAATCTTTCGTCGTCTTTGCCGGCGATGGCGGCGCGCATGAAGTTGATCCAGATGGGAAGCGCGGTGACGGCGCCGGTTTCCTTGTTGCCGAGCGATTCGCGGCTGTCGTAGCCCACCCACACACCACAGGTGACCGAGGGCGAAAAGCCCAGAAACCAGGCGTCGGTAAAGTCCGAGGTGGTTCCGGTCTTGCCGCCGAGGGGGTGGTTCAACTGCGCGGCCGCTGCGCCGGTGCCGTGCTGGGTGACGCCGCGCAGCAGCGTCATCATGGTGCGCGCCGTTTGCTGGTCGATGACTTCCTTGACGGCCGGCGTCTCCTGCCAGAGGGTGATGCCATCGGCATTGGAGACCTTGCGAATGAGGCGCGGAGCCACACGAATGCCGTCGTTGGGAAAGACCGAGTAAGAGGCCACCTGCTCCTCAAGCGTGATTTCGACCGCGCCCAATGCGACGGGAAGATAGGCGGGAATGTTCGAGGTGACGCCGAAGCGGTGCGCCACCTCGATGACATTGTGAATGCCTACGCGCGCGGCCAGCTTGAGGGCGGGGATGTTGCGCGATTCCGCGAAGGCATTGGCGACGGTCATGGCGCCCTTGTAATCGTTCTCGTAGTTGTGGGGAATATAACCGCCGAAGCTGACTGGACCATCGACGATGATGTCAGTAGGCTTGACGCCGGCTTCAACCGCGGCGGTGTAGACGTAGGGCTTGAAGCTGGAGCCGGTCTGTCTTTCAGCTTGCGTGGCGCGGTTGAAGACCGAGAGCGCGTAGTCGCGTCCGCCGACCATGGCGAGGATGTCGCCGCTGGTGTTGTCCACGGCCAGCAGCGCGCCCTCGGCGCCGGAGTCCTGCTCGAGCGAAGCGCGGCGCGCGCCGCCTTCAGTGGCCGCGGTGAGGCGGACATAAATCATGTCGCCGGGCTTGGCGAGCGCTTCGCCATAGCGCTGGCCGGTCCACTGCCAGTCGACGGGGAGAAGCACAATCTCGGAGCCGGGCTGACCGGGAGGGCCGACCCGCGCCTGAATCTCGAGCGGAAGCGTGCGCGTGACCAGGGCATGGATGTAGTCGCCGGGACCGGCGGTGACGGCCCAGTCGGGATGGCGGTAAGAATCGAGCGTTTCGCCGTTGGAGAGGACGTTCTCCAGCTTGCCGCGCCATCCATGGCGGCGCTCATAGGCGGCCACACCGTCGGCCACGACGCGATTAGCGACCTGCTGCAGGTCGAGGTCGAGTGTGGTGTCGACGCGAAGGCCGGCCTCATGCACCTCTTCGGAACCGAAGTGCTTCTCGAGCTCGCGCCGCACCTCTTCCTGGAACCACGGAGCCACCGCGCCCACGGGCTGCGCGATGTGCAGACCGAGCGGAGCGTTGCGCGCGTCTTCTGCTTGGGAATGGGTGATGACGCCGTCGGACTCCATTTCACTCAAAACCAGATTGCGGCGGTTCAGCGCGCGCTCGGGATTGAGGATGGGCGAATACGCCGCCGGGGCCTTGGGCAATCCGGCGAGCAGCGCGGCCTCGGTAAGGTTTAGATCCCTGGCGTGCTTGGAGAAGTAATACTGCGATGCGGCCTCGAAGCCGTACATGCCGCTGCCGAGGTAGATCTGGTTGGCATAGAGAGTGAAGATCTGCTGCTTGGTGAAGGCGCGCTCGATCTGGATGGCGAGATAGGCCTCCTGAATTTTGCGTACTGCGGTGCGATCGGAGGAGAGAAAGAGGTTGCGCGCCAATTGCATTGTGAGTGTAGATGCGCCCTGGGCACGGCCGTGCGAGCGGATGTCGTGCCAGGCGGCGCCGACGACGCGAAAGACATTGATGCCCCAGTGGGACTCGAAGTTTTTGTCTTCGATGGAGATGACGGCCTGGCGCAGAACGGGCGCGAAGCCGTCGTAGCCGACCACCTCGCGGCGCTCCAGCGCGAAGGAGCCGATGATGCGGCCTTTGCGGTCGTAGAGATCGGTGGTGGTGGAGGGGCGGTACTGCTCGAGCTCCTGAATCTGCGGAAGGTTGACGGAGTAGACGAGGGTGAGGCCGGCGAGCGAGCCGGTAGCGGCAGCGAGAACGAGCAACGCGGCCAGCGCCGAGCGTCCCGCCAGCTTGCGGCGGCGATGCTCGGGGAGCGGCGGAGTGAGGGCACGGCGCGCGGGCTCGGCGGCGCGGGCTGCAGGGCGCGATGCGGCGGCGCGTGCTTCGGACCGCGGCTTGGACGGCGGCTGATGGGGGGTAACAGCCAAAGCAGGTCAGGCCTCATCGGCGCTGCGCCGCGGAGTGTCGCGGAACAGCGCTCACTCTAAGGCTAGCATTGGCGCGAAGGGGAAAAACGGTGCGCGGCAACGAGGGCACCACGGCGTGCAAGAGCGGGAATGGGGCTGATTTGGTGCGTTGTCCGAGGTTTGCGCTGAGGTGAAGGAAGAGAGTTGAGGTTCGTGCGATCCCACCCTGGCGCAAAATGCGCGCCGAGGGTGGGGCAACCTATGTTTGTGTTGGATTGAAGGGAGGGGAGTTGAGAGTTGTGCCGCGCCCTAACTCCGCTAGCCCCGCTAACTCCGCTAACCCCGCTGTATTAGCTGGTCTTGGCCTTCAGCAGCGAAAGCGCCTGATTCAACTGCTCGTCGCCGTTGGTGGGAGGCATGGGCTCTTCGTTGTCCTCAGGGCCGGCGACGACCAGCGTGGGCGTGACGGCTTCATCTTCGATCTTCTTGCCGCCGGGGTCCTCATATTTGGCAACGGTCAGCATCAGCGCGCCGCCGTCGGGCAGGTCGATGGTTTTTTGCACCGACCCCTCGCCGAAGGTGCGCTCGCCCACCACATCGCCGCGCTTGAGGCCTTCAATGGCAGCGGCAGTGAGCTCGGGCGCGCCGTAGGTGCCGCGATTGACGAGGACGACGACCTGCGCGTCGGTGAGGCACAACGCGGGATCGGCGGTGAAGGTCTGCAGGGGAAACTTCTGGCCCTCAAGAGAGGCCAGGGTGCCCTGCTTGATGAAGAAGTTGGCAAGGCGCAATCCCTGCTTGGGGTCGCTGCCGGTGGTGTTGCGGAGGTCGAGGAGAATCTTGCGGCCTTTGCCGGCGCCCTTGATGCGGACGGCGAGATCGTCGACGCGCGCGGCAGTGAGCACGCCGGGCTTGAGGTAAAGGATGGACGCGTTCTCGTAGAGCTGCTCGCCGAGCGCGGGCGTGGCCAGGACGGCGCGGGTGAGCGTGATCTTGTCCGGATCGGGCTTGAATGGGCGCACCACGGAGATGGTCACCGTGGTTCCGGGCTTGCCATCGAGCATGAAGCGGACGAGAGCGAGCGGAAGATCGTGCGTCGACTGGCCTTCGATGAGATCGATCACATCGCCGTCGCGGAGATGATCCTGATCGGCGGGCGAACCGGGCAACACGTTGACGATGGTGGCGTAACCGAAGCGCTTGGAAACCGTGATCCCCACCTGCGCGTTGTCGGTGACGGGACGGTCCTTGTAGATCTTGTACTCGGCGGCGGTGAGATAGCTGGAGTCGGGATCGAGCGAGTCAAGCAGGCCGTGGAGAGCGCCGTTGGTGACCTCGGGGATGTTGGGCTCGACGACGTAATAGTTCTGAATTTTGCGCAGGACCTCGGCGTAGACGCGCATCTGGCTGTATGCGGCGTTCTGCCCGTCGCCGGCGTGCACGCCGAGCCAACCGAATTCGCCAAGGATGTAGCCCAGGCCGAGAGCGGCGAAGATCACCACGGAAGCTGCAAAGACAAGACGCTGAAAGAATCGGGACACACACACCACCGGGACGGCCGCAAAGGGAAGCCAGCCGCGCATACCTTATAGACGCAATGATACCGCAAGGGGCGCGAAAAACAGGGAATGCGGGGTAGGGAATAGGAATAGAGGCCGGGGCCTACGAAATGGCGGGGGGCGGGAGGGCGAAGGCTAGGATCAGGCGATTGCCGTGGGGGAGTGGCTGCCAGGTGAGGCGGCTGGCGAATTTGCGCATGAGACGGATGCCCTGGCCGCCGGGCTCGAGTTCCTGGATGGATGCGGGAGTGGCGGCCGGGGCTGCGGCAACGGGATCGAAGGGGGGAGCGTGATCTTCAACGGTGAAGACGAGCTCGGCGACGCCGGAGGGCGCGCACTCGACGGTGATGGACTGGTTGGCCTGGCCGCGGTAGCCGTGGCGGATGACGTTGGAGAGCGCTTCTTCAAGGCAGAGCTGGATGGCGAACTGGGTTTCAGCGGGGACGGAGTAGCGCGCGGCGAGTGCCTCGACCCAGGGCCAGACCAAAGTGAGGTCCTCGAGCTGACTTTGCAGGGTCAGCCGCGGTTCGGGCCAGGATGGGTGAGGGCCTGTCATCCGATTCTCAGGCGTCAGCGTTGCGGGCATGGTCACCGGTGCTGCTGCCAGCTTACCCGAGTACCGCAATGGCGGCATCTAGATCGTGGCGGACGGGGATGAGGGTATCGATGCCAGCGGTTTTAAGAACCGATTCCACCATCTCGTTGGGCGCGAACAGGACGACCTTGCCGCCGCGGCTGCTCACCGCGCGCGCGGGAATGACGATGGAGCGCAGGCCCATCGAACCAAGGAATTCGACCTTCTGCAGATCGATCAGGAGCTTTTTGGCGCTGCCTGCGATGATGTTCATCTTGAGGTCGATAGCCGCGGCGCCGGCGATGTCCATGCGTCCGTCGAGCGCGACGCGGGTGATGCCGCCGGGCATTTCTTCCGTGGTGATTTGCATTGCCTTCTTCCTTCTGAGTGGGGAATGTTCAGTTGTGGCGCCGGGCTGCTCCCAAGTTGCACGTCCGGCAAGGGATAGAGCGATGGTATTGGACGATTATGAATGCCCAGTTAAAAAAGCGGGGTGGACAGCGAGATGAAGATCTGTGCGCCAGAGCTGAGCGGAGCCGCGGCGCCAGCGGACACAGTTCCCTGGTTGCGGAGTTCGATTTTCAGGTTCTTTTTTTTCTTCGCCTTGAACTCGTTGCTGACGATGTTCGAGACAACCTGCTGGCCGCCGTTCTGGGCGGTGACGCGGAAGGTTTGAATGCCGGGGGGGACGAAGAGATTGTTGAGATCGGTTTTGTCGCCGCTGATAAAGCGCAGATAGACCGTCTTGTTCATCTCCACGGTGAAGGGCACGCCGTTGGGGATGTGGCTCAACTCGATCTTGAATTTGCTGTTGGCGTTGGGATCAAGCTTGTGGGGATCGACGGCCGGGGAAGCGGGTTGCGGGGCTGCCGGGTGCGGCGGATTTGCGGGCGCCGGAGCGGCAGGGTGCGACTGCGTGGCTGCGGCTGGAGCGGGATTGGCCGCGGGCGGCTGCGGGGTTTTGGCGGCTGCGGCCTGGGGCTTGGGGGTTGCGGCCGAGGGTTTGGAGGATCCCGGCTTGGCTTTGTCGGATGGCTCGGGCGCGGAAATCGGAATTCCCTGCACGACAGCTGGAGGGGACGCAGGGGCAGATTCGGGCGCAGCCGGTTGCGCGGTGGGAACGGTGACGGCCTGTTGCTGCGGAGGCGCGGGCTGGCCGTGATGGACGAACAAAAACCAAGCGCCTGCAGCGGCTGCCGCAACGGCGAACAGGGCCACGGCAAAGATGGTTTCGATTTTTCGCGGTTTGGAGGTTTTTTTTGCCGGGGCAACGGCGGGCGTTTGCGCGGCTGCGGACGCCTGGGCCGGTGGATACGAGATGCTGCTGGGCGCGGCGGCGAGGGTGGCGTTGGGATCGGCGGCGGGCGCAGCGGAGGCGGCGGTTCGCATCACGGAAGCGTTGGGGTTGACGCGCAAGGTTGCAAGATCCTGCGCGAGTTCTTCGCCGTTCTGATAACGGTCGGCGGGACTCTTGGCAAGGCAGCGGAGAATCACGCTCTCCAGGCCCGCGGGGATAGCCGGGTTGAGCTTGGAGGGCGGGATGGGCTCGGTGTAGACGACCTTGTAGGAGACGGCGGTCATGGTTTCGCCGGGGAAGGGCTGCTCGCCGGTGGCCATCGAATAAAGGATCACGCCCAGGGAGAAGAGGTCGGCGCGGCCGTCGATGGGAGCGCCGGTGAACTGCTCAGGGGGCATGAAGGAGGGCGTGCCCAGCAACTGGCCGGTGGTGGTGATCTCACTGGCCGCGAGCTTGGCAATGCCGAAGTCGGTGATGCGGGGCCGCTCGCTGCCGTAGACCTCGCGCGAGGTCATGAGGATGTTGGCAGGCTTGATGTCGCGATGGATGACGCCCTGGCGATGCGCATAGCCGAGAGCCTCGGCGAGCTGCTGGCCGATTTCGCAGACGCGGTCGAGGGTAAAGCGCTCGCCTTTTTTTATGGCGCTGTCGAGGGTGCGGCCCTCCACAAATTCCATGACGAGAAAAGGCGCGCCTTCGTGCTCGCCCACGTCGAAGACGGGCACGATGCCGGGATGAGCCAGCACGCCGGAGGCGCGGGCCTCACGATAAAAACGCGCGCGGTATTCCTCGCTCTGCGCCCCGTTGAGCGCGGCGGAATGGATGGTTTTGAGAGCCACGGTGCGGCCCACGGCGGGGTCGGTGGCCTTGAAGACGCTGCCCATTGCGCCGCGTCCCAGCTCTGCGACGATTTCGTATCTTCCAATGAAGTTCGCGGAGGCCATGGTGTGGATTGTATCAATACAGGGAACAGGGATCAGATCTCAAAAACTGGAGCCCAGGCCGTGGCGCGGTAACGCACCACGAGCAGCGTGATGTCGTCAGACTGGCTGGCGCCGCGCGAAAAGTTGCGGACGGCCTCCAGAACCGACTGCTGCAGGACCTCGAGCGGAACGTCCTCCTTGCCGGCCAGGGCCTGGCTGAGACCTGAAACCTCAAAAAGGTCGTGCTGCATGTTTTCGGCTTCGGTAACGCCGTCGCTGAACAGGACCAGCGTGTCTTCCGGCTCGAGCTGCAGCCGGGCCGATTCATAATCGGCTTCGGCGATGAGGCCGACGGGGAACGAGCCTTCGTTGTAGAGCTCGCTGACCTGGCCCTTGCGCAACAGGAGCGGGGAAGGATGGCCGGCCTTGATGTATTCGAGCATGCCGTCGCGGCCCACGATGCCGATAAACATAGTGGCATAGCGGCCCACTTCGTTATGGCGGCAGAGAAATTTATTGACGTGGTTGAAGACCATGACGGGATCGGCGCCCATGGAGAGGCCCGACAAGGCGCCCTGCAGCATGGTGGTGAGCAAGGCCGCGCCCAGGCCCTTGCCGCTGACGTCGGCGATGAGAAAGGCGGTGCGGTCTTCGTCGACCGGAACCACGTCGAAGTAGTCGCCGCCGACCTCGGTGCAGGGATGGTGGACGCCGGTCACGGCGAGATGGGGAAAGTCGTGCAGGCCGTGGGGAACGAGCGCCTGCTGGATGGTGCGCGCGATGGAGAGTTCCTGCTCGAGGCGTTGGCGCTCGCGCTCCTTCTCTACGAGGCGCGCGTTATCGAGAATGCTGGCCGCCTGGCCGCCGAGCGCGTCGAGAATCTGGCGGTCGATGGCCGAGAAGGCCGCGATGCGGCGCGAATCGAGATAGATGACGCCGAGCAGCGCGCCGTGCTTGAGGTCGCCGCCGGTATCGCCCACGGCGCGCGACGAAGCGTAAAGCGGAATGGCGACTACGGCGCGCAAACCCTGCACCACAACGCTCTCGGCGGACTTCAAATCGAGGCCCGCGAGGTTCAGGTCTTCCGTAATGACGCTGGATTGCTTGCTGATGGCCTGATTGACAGCGGTCTGGCTGGGGTTGATGGTCTCAGGGGCGAGATTGTCTCCCTTGTTGCTGCGGGCGAGATGCACGCGCATGACGCCGGAGGCGTCGGGCTCGATGAGCAGGCCGCGATCCGCGTGGGTGATGGAGATGGCGTGGTCGAGCATGGAGCCGAGCACGGAATCGAGCGGGAGCTGGGAGTGCAGCAGCGAAGAGGCTTCGAGAAGCAGATTGAGCTTGCTCAGGCCGCCGGAGGTTCCGGAGCCGGTCAGATCGGAAAGCGTGCCGATGCGGGTGAGCAGGTTGGCGACCTCGGGCTGCGCCGGAACATCGGGAGCATTGCCTACATGAAAGACAAGGTGGTAGCTGTCATCGATGCCGAAGCCGATCATGTCGCCGTCGCGGAGGGCCTGCTGCTGCACCTTGACGCCATTCACAAACACCCCGTAGCGATTGCCGAGGTCTTCGAGGCGACAGCTGGAGCCGTCCATGACAATGGCGGCGCAGTGGCGCGAGATGCGGCCGTCGCTGAGCGCGACACTGTTGTCGGCTTCGCCGCGGCCGATGTGGAACGGGGAATGCGTGACAGTGACGGTCTGACGGGACTGGTCAGGGGCGATCACTTCGACGAATGTGTGTGCTAGAGAGGAAGGTTCCGTCATGGCGTACGATGTGGGCAAATTGTAACACGCAGGATGATCGACCCCCGAGCGGGAAATTTGCGGATCAGTTTGACAGAAGTTGGGTTGGGATATTGCTACCCACCCTGGCGCAAAGAACGCGCCAAGGGCGGGGCAACCATGATCCGTGTTGGGTTGAAGGAGATGTGTTGAGGCTGGTGCTGTCCCGCCCTTTCACAAGAAGCGCGAAAGGATGGGCCACCTGCAAAAACAAAACCGCGAACGCATGGGGCTCGGCGAACGGAAAGACGGATGGGACGCTCAGCGCTAGGTCTGCGCGCGGCGGTCGAAGCTTTCGCGCAAGGCGAAGAAGGCTTCTTTGGGGCGGTAATCGCGATCGAAGGGGAGCGAGCGCTGGGGGCGATCGGGCTGCTTGCGATGGTGCGTGGGCCCGCTGTTGAGCCAGGTGAAACGGTCGCTCAGATCCCAGGTGAGCACGAGCTTGACGGCGGAATTGGCGAGGGCCACGCGGAGATAGTCCGTGTAGGTGCGGGCGATGAGGCCGTCGCGCTCGACGGGATCGTTCGAGGCGATGTCGTCTTCGTTCACGTCGAGTTCGGTGAGATAGACTTCGAGGCCCATCTGGCGAATGGATTCGATGTATGCGGCCAGGCCCTTGCCGAAGGTGTAGGGCTGGGCGGCCTTCACGTGGCTCTGGATGCCGACCGCATCCAGCGGAACGTTGTTCTTCTGCATGTTGCGCAGAAGCTCGAGAATCCGGCGGCGGCGCTCCTCATCTTCATCGCTGTCATATTCCACGCCGTAGTCGTTGTAGGTGAGCCGCGCATGGGGATCGGCGGCGCGCGCGGTGCGGAAGGCAAGCTCGATGTACTCCGGGCCGATTTGCTCGTACCAGAAAGACTTTCGCAAACCTCCGGGCTGGCCGTCGGCGGGAAGAATGGCCTCGTTGACGACATCCCAGGAATGCAGGCGGCCGGCGAAATGCCTGCACACAGTGGTGATGTGATCGATGAAGAACTGCCGCGTGCGCGGGCGATTTTCCGGGGTTTGAATCCACGCGGGAACGGAGTTGTGCCAGCAGAGCGTGTGGCCGCGCATGAGCATGTGATGGCTCTGCGCGAAGGTGAGCAGGAAATCGGGGCGGGAGAAATCGAATTGGCCGGGCGCGGGGCGAAGGGCAACCCACTTCAATTCGCCGGTGGGAACGACGATGCCGCATTGCTCGCCGGCCAGGGCGGCGAATTCAGGATCGTCCTGCACATTGCGGATGATGACCGCGGAACCGAAGACCAGGCCGTGACGATGGGCGTGGGCGCGCAGCGAGCGGGAGCCGGCAACATCGTGATAGGAGCCGGGAAGAACGGGATGGGCCGGAGTGGGGTGCGCGCAACCGGAAAGGAGCGATGCCAAAGGCTCCGCAGCCAGAGCCGCCGCGGCTCCTGTTCCCAGCGCCGTAAACCGCCGTCGTGTGATCATCGCGGAGCTCGAATCTACCAGGGATTGGGAGCCAGCGCCTGGTAGTAGACCCAGTCGAAATCGACGGCGCCGGGATCGGAGTTGAGTGTGGTGTAGGCAAAGAGACTGGGGCGCGAGCCTTTCCACCAACTGAAGCGGATGGGCGTGGCCGCGCCGAGCGAATGGAAAGTCTTGCCGTCGTCGAGCGAGTAGAAATAGAGGGCCTGATCGCCATGGACGCGCACGCGGAGCTGGACGACAACCTGAGAAAGCACGGGTCCGGCCACGTGCTCCGACAGATGGAAAAAATTGAGCCGCCGCGCATCGCCCGATTGCACGACTTCAAGGCCGCTGGCGGATTGCTCAAACATGGCGAGGCCGGCGTGCACGCCAGGTTTCATGCCATTCAAGTCCACGCGGACGGTGAACTCGAAGGCGTTGTCCTGCATGCACTGGGTAAGGGTGTTGCGCGCCGAGAGCAGGCCATCCGCTTGCATGGGGATGAGGCGGAGATAGCCGGGACGCGCGCCGAGAGACCAGTGAGCATCGTCGGGATTATGGTTCCACTCCCACTGCGGGGCGAGCATGGCCTCATTGAAATCGTCGGAGGTTTGCGGATGCTGTTGCGAGGGCACGGTGGGATGGCCGGGAATGGGGCCGGAGGGAATGGGCTGTCCGGTCGACGCGCCGTCAGGGTCGGCGCCGATGATGGGCCAGTCGTCCTGCCAGCGTACCGGCTCGAGATGCACGATGCGGCCGTGGCCTCCGTCGGACTGGAAGTGCAGGAACCAGCCCTCGCCATCGGGAGTTTCGACATAACCGCCCTGGTGCGGGCCGTTGATGCTGGTCGAGCCCTGCGCCAGCACCACGTGGTAGTCATAGGGGCCGTAGATCTGGCGCGAGCGCAGCACGGCCTGCGAGCCGCTGCCGACTCCGCCGAAGGGCGCAAAGATGTAGTAGTAGCCGTTGCGCTTATAGAGCTTGGGGCCTTCAAGGACCGGAAGATGTTCGGGGTCCTGGACGACGACCTTTCCTGCATCGAGCACATGCTTGCCGTCGGGCGACATGCGGTGCAGGATGAGAGGGCCGGCGCCGGTGACAGAGTGGATGAGATAGGCATTGCCATCGTCGTCCCAGAAGGGGCAGGGGTCCTCGAGGCCGGGTTTCGCGATGACGGCCGCGGGATCGCTCCACGGGCCGGTGATCCGGGTTGCGGTGCTGACGAAGATGCCCTCATTGGGAGTGGGGAAGTAGACGTAATAGAGGCCGTCGTGCTTCCGGATGGAGGGCGCCCACACGCCTTTGCCGTAGCGATTGCCGCCCACCATGCTGTAGCGCGGGTCCATGGTGAGGCGATCGACTACATGACCGACGATGGTCCAATGGACGAGGTCGGTAGATTGCAGAATGGGAATTCCGGGAACGAAATGAAAGGTGGAAGCGACGAGATAGTAGTTGGCGCCGTCGCGGATGACGTCGGGGTCAGAGTAATCGGCGAAGAGGATGGGGTTGCGGTAGACGCCCTCGGCCGCGGGCCGGGATGCCTGCGCCAAGGCAGGGACAGTCAATATGGGGAGGACTGAGAAGCAGA
>Ga0181539_1000953_pt1 | contig 33542 bp, 26 predicted proteins | sample PEATcosm2014_Bin_46_FD_119767 | JGI IMG/M metagenome (GOLD analysis project Ga0181539, IMG submission 119767) | Peatland microbial communities from MTU Mesocosm Facility, Houghton, MI, USA - PEATcosm2014_Bin23_60_metaG | ecosystem: Environmental > Terrestrial > Soil > Wetlands > Peat | place... | reverse complement strand
CTTTGGGGCAAGCGTCGGCATCAACGCCGAAAGCGGCACGTAGCCAGCGAGAGTAGCGCCGTAAAGTGCGCCGACCAAAACACTTAAACTGTAGTTCGCTCCGAACGCCCGCGGTGTGTAGTAGAGCAGTAAGGTGGTCACGGCGCAACCCACCCCACCGCAGAAGGCCACAGTTTGTCTCCAGCCGAATCTATCGCCAATGACTCCAAATAGCAGATTCCATACAACGTTGCTCAAGAACATGATGCTGAGGAGGCGCAACCACTGGGTCATGGTAAATCCGACCGTTACGGTAAAGAAGCTTGGCAGAAAAACAAAAAATCCGAATTGCGAGGCCGTATTGATGGTGCGGATGATACCACCGATCCCCACCTTTGGTTCCTGCCAGGCGATTGTAACACTCGAGAGCACAGTCCGCAGTGGGTTAACCTCTTGTGCGGCAGGGTGTTTTCCTAGAGGTTCTTGAATTCCCAGTATTGCGACCAGCCCCCCGAGAAAGGTGAACGCCAACGACCACCATAAGGTCCGGTAGGGACCAATGTTCGCAACAAAGTAGCTGGCAAATAGAGATCCCAAGGTTGGGAACCCGGCCGTGAAGGCGAACCAGAACCACCCCACTGCCGTTCCCAACCGTTTGGGTGGTGTCGCTACGGCGATCCAAACCAGGAACCCGTAAGCGAATAGGGGATACCCAATACCGCGCAAAGTATAAGTGATCGACACCCGCGAAAAGTGCCCAGAGCGCACTCCGAACATAAGAAACATTATCTCGAAGGCTGTCCATATGCCCAGACCAGCCCACATTACCTGGCGTGGTCCCCATAGATCCGACAGGGCTCCCGACAGCCAAGCAGCAATGGCCACACTAATCCCATACAGCGTAAACACCAGCGCAACTTCTCGTCCGGAAATACCAGTAGACACAAGGTACGGGGAGAGGTATCCCGACTCGACGCCAACGCCGGTCATGAATATCAGTAGGCCAAGATAGCCCCATGCCAGAGGCGGGTAAATGCCGAATCGATCGACCAAAGACGCCTTTGCACACTCAGATTTAGTCGTGTCTAGCATAAAGAAAAACGTCCCCCCCCCCGACCAGACAATATCTTTGATCCTACTCAGGATTTCGGCGATAACGCCCTGGACGCAGGCACAAACTATGTACCTGGAAGCTAGACCCCAAAGTCAAGACCATTTTCGTCAGCAACAAGTTAATGTCGGCGAAGTCCGGTTGTGTCCCGTCGTCATTCCGGTTAGAACGTAGTGTCGAATTCACGATGCCGACTTCACCATATAGAGGCGGCCCCGGTACATGCAGTGGGTTGCTGGCGCTCAAATCCCAGAAGCTCCGACGTCCATGGCGGCCTAAGCCAGGGAAGACTCCCAACGGTGACCGACTATCAGGGGAGCAGTCGTTCATAACACCACGCCTGGACTCTCGCCAGAGAGCCAATTTTCCCGCACTAGACAATACATCAACCGCCGAAATCTTGCGAATACTCCAGTAACGGCCCAAACCAACGCCACCAGAGGCCTGCCTGTGGAAGTGCCAGGAATAACATACCCCGCAGAAGCCGAACACTCATTCCTCCCGAATCACGCCCTACCCGGAAAATGGGACGACTGAACTTCGAAAGCGGGCCAGACTCTCATCGGTCTTGGCATCACTAACGAGCAGTCGCCTACTGTTTACCAACGAATCTGCAGGGTCAGTCCGAACTTCTGGGTGAGCGACGGCACACTCGCAAACAACTCTTCCTTAGATTAATGCTTATGGAAAGCGCGTAGCGCAGACGTAGGCGCAGTTTGCCTTCGTCTGCGGCTTTTCGGTCTTTCGCATTGACAGACATGTGAACGCGTTTTTTCTTGAGAGCCGCGGAGTAGTCCAGAAAGCGCACAACTCCGCGCTACCAGCTTTTGCCGGAAGCTTGTTTCGGTGGGCCCGCAAGGGATGAACTACAGTTCTCGCCGGCAATGTTGCGATGACCCAAAGCGGGAGCAAGCTGCCGCACTCCAATAGTTTTATTTTATCTCTTCGTCGTCGCCTCGATGAAGTTGGCAAAATCCTGCTTCATCTTGGCGTGGGCCTTCGAGTCCAGGTACACCATGTGTCCCGATTCGTACTGGGCGTGCGAGATGTTTTTGCGGAATTCCGGCGGCAGATCAAGGTGATCGAACGTATACCGGGCCGCGAGATAGGGCGTAGCGAGGTCGTAATAGCCCTCCATGTTCAGGATTTTCAGATAGCGATCCTTGACGATGGCCTCGCGCAGCGGGGTGACCGTCTCCGGCGGACCGATGCTGCCGCCGCCCCCTCGACCCGCGGGTGGAGCACTGAAACTCCACTGGAAGAATCCCGACTGCTGCCCCGACACGTAGTACGGCATGTCCACCTTGTAGTTCAGCTCACGGCGCACATAGTCCATGAAGACGCTGGTGAACGGCGGCCCGGTCTCCGCGCTGGTGGGATCGAAGAAGCGTGTATTCATGAAGCCGTCCGGATCCGGTCCCGCGTAACGGCCGTCCAGGCGGCCCACCCGCAGCCTCTGATCGGCGAGGAGAAAGTGCGTAAAGATTTGGACATTCAGGCGCAGGTTGGACCACGCAATGACTTCCTTGGAGATGCCCGTGTACCGATTCAGCCTGTCGATGACGTTCTGCCGCTCCGCCGGGCTCAACGCGTCGCCGGCAGCCAGCGCTTGCGTGTATTCGCCCAGAGCAAATTGCATCGATTCCTGCCGCGCGCGATTGGGGTCCTTCATCAGGTCGGGCGGCAGCTTCTTGTGGTACCAGGCAATGGATGTGAACGAGGGGAGAAGCATGGGGTAGGGCACATCGTTGGTAAACGAGTCCTCCAAGGTCTCAAAATTCAGCACCGTGGAAAGCAGCACGATGCCGTTGAAATTGATGCCGTGTTCGTTGAGGTATCCGGCGAGTCCCGCGGAACGAGTGGTGCCGTAGCTCTCGCCGAAAAGGTAGAGCGGCGACGACCAGCGCTCGTAGCGTGAGATGTAAACGCGAATGAACTCACCAAAGGCGGCGATATCGCCACTCAGGTTCCAGAACTTGCGCGCCGCATTCTGATCCGCCGGCCGGCTGTAGCCGGTGCCGATGGCGTCCACCAGCACCAGGTCAGTCTTGTCCAGCGGGGTATTCGGATTGTCCTCGAGGCGGTAGGGTGACTGGGGCAGCCAACCCTCCGGCTCCAGCACAACCTTGCGCGGGCCGAGCGCGCCCATGTGCAGCCAGATGGTGGCGGAACCGGGACCGCCATTGTAGGCAAAGGTCACGGGACGCGTGGCGGGATCCGCGCCCTCCAGCGTGTAGGCCACGAAGAACATCTCCGCCTCAATCTTGCCCTCCGCGTCCTTGATGGGCAGGCGGCCGGCCGTGGCGGTGTAGCGCCAAGCCTTTCCGTCCACGCGAACTTCGTGGTGCGTCACCAGGGGAGGAACTTCGGCCATATCGAAATGCATGGCCCGGATCCCTTCTCCGGGAGCGCCGCCCATCAGGGCCGGTTCGGGCTCCGACGGCGGCGTGGAAGGTTGGGTGGGTGTGGTGCGTGCGCGTTCCTCACGTTGAGGACGTTCGGCGGGGGTCTGCGGCGGCGTAGCAGGCGTCTGCTCGGAGGAGCGCGACGGCGAAATCTGTGTGCGCTCCGAGGGAGCACTGGGCTCCTGGGCCAAAACCATCACTGGAAGAAGCACCGTTATCAAGGCCAAAAGTATCCGTCTCATGGGTCTCCTTTTATCGTCGAGCGTGCACCGCCCCTCGCGGGGTGAGTGGCATTATACACCTTCTGCGGCATGCAACCAGTTGGCCGTATTCTCGGCAAACCTGCATAGCGTCCACATCTGGCGAACAAGGCTCGAAACTGGCTAGTCTCAGCCGTGTAGTGCGGAGCGAGCGGTGACGAAGTGCGGAAAAGGTCTGAAACCGCCCCAGAGTCGGCCAGATTGTCTACTACACTCGGTCATAATGTTCTATTTATCAAAAGATAGGTGTTGAATTATAATCGTCTATAAGCCTATACTCCCTTTCCTCGCGCGTCCCCGCGGGTGCGCTTAGGCCCCACGAGCCAGCCATGCAATCTGTGTGATCCACTACTCCGCGCCGGTTACGCTTCTGCGCCAGCGCACCCTGCTCATGACTGACTGGCTCTTCGTTTCAAGGACGGCAATGCCATGGTCAATATCGCTGACCCCGTAACGCAATGGGCCTTCATGATTCTGGTATGCGTGGTGACGGGGACCGGTCTGCTCATTGCCGTAGCATTCTTCCGCCGTTGGCAGCAGATCCGTTATCTTCGCTACGTTCATACCCTTCGACGTAAACACCGGCCCATCCTGGCAAAGCTGCTCTCCGGCGCGCAGAGCCCCTCCGGAGTCGAGGCCCTGCGGGAATTGCCGTTGGCCGACCTGGAACTCCTGCTTGATCCTCTTTTCTCCAAACGCAAGCTCCCGGAACGGTGTGTGGTTTTCCTTCAGGCCTTGTGCGCAGAGCTGGGGTTGATTGAGCTGTGGCAAAGTCGATTGGCCCACGGGCACGCGGCGGCCCTCCAATCCTCGGGGAGCGGGGCGCATCAAGTTCACGCCGATCGCGCGACGATGCGCTATGTGCTGCGCGCGAAAAGCATCCGGAACTTGGGGATGCTGCGTCATCGGCCGAGTTGGCCGCTCCTGGTCAATTCCCTGGATGACCGCCACGCTGATATCCAGTTGGTGGCGTTGCGTTCTTTGGCAACATTGGGAGCGCCAGAGAGCTTTGCGGTGCTTCGGGAACGGCTCCATGCGATCGCCCCCGGAAAATCCACATCCCCGCCGTTGCAGGCATTGCAGGCGGCGATGGCCAGCTTTGACCTTACGTGCGTGCCGGCCCTGTTGCCTTCCCTGCGCCACCCGGATCATCAAATCCGCTGGCACGCCACCGAGATTCTGCGCACGATGGTCTGCCGCGAGGCTGCCCGCCAGCCGGGTCTCGCTCTCACCCCGGAGTTACTTACACCTCCGATAGTGGAATTGCTGCTGGCCGGGCTCCCGGTTGACACCAGCGCGGAAATTCGGGCGCGCGCGGCCGAGGTCATAGTTTTTCTCGCCGACCCTCGCGCCACTCCCGTGCTGCGTAACCTGCTGCTGGATCACCTATGGTTCGTGCGCCTACGCACGGTGCGAGCCCTCGCCCACTTGCGCCAAGCCGCCGCGCCTCTGCACCTGGACATTCGCGAATGCTTGCGCGATGACCACTGGCGGGTGCGCGAAGCTGCCATCCAGACTCTCCTATCCCTTGGCCCAGAGGGAAAGCGTCAGCTCTATGAACATTTCCTGATTTCCCCGGACCGCGCCGCCCGCGAACAAATTGTGGAGGTGATCGAGCGCACGGGATTGATGTCTGCCCTCGTGGAGATGTACAGCGCAGGCACCAAAGGCGTGGATGCCCTCCTGGTCGAACAACTGGCCAGCGATGCGGCTCCGTTGGGGCTTTCCGGAGTTCTCCGCACGTTAAACCCCGAAATCCGTCAAAGGTTCCTGGACCGTTACCTCCCCTATGCGCAATTAATAAAGATGATGCTTCCGGAAGAGACGCGACCGGAGGTGGAGAGGGCTGACAACCTCCAGCAGGTCCTCGAGTTCCCGCCCTGTCTGGCGGCTTGAAGGAAATTGCGGCCATGAGCCACATTCGCTTATTTCTCGACGACGGGGTCACGGTATTTAATCTTGTCGTCCTTTCCTACTTTTTCCTGGGCAACGGAATCTACACGATCCTGATGTTGCTCTCGCTGCGCGCCACTTGGGTGCATATACGGCAAATGACCTATCAAGGGCTGGATGCCTTGCGCCATTCTCCCTTGACCCCGCCGGTGACCATCATCATTCCCGCCTGGAACGAGCAACACGTGATCGTGAATTCCGTGCGCTCCTCCCTGCTGGCGGATTACCCCCAACTCCAGGTCATTGTCGTGGACGACGGGTCAACCGATATGACCCTCGACCGCTTGGTACAAAGTTTTGGGCTGGTGGAGATGGATGGGGCCTACCACCCCAGCATTCCCACCGCGCCCGTCCGTACCCATTACATCAACCCCACGATTCCCAACCTCCTCGTGGTCAGTAAAGTGCGCGGAGGCAAGCCGGATGCCCTCAACGCCGGCATCAACCTCTGCCGCTCACCCTACTTCTGCAACCTGGACGCCGATTGCCTGCTCGAGCACGACGCGCTGCTGCGGTTGATGGACCCGATCGTCAACTCCGCCGTTGAAACCGTGGTGAGCGGCGGGATCGTGCGCATCCTGAATGGCTGCGAAACCAAGAACGGGCGCGTGCTCAGAGTGGGCCTGCCAGGGGCCTGGCTGGAACGATTTCAGGTGGTCGAGTACCTGCGCAGCTTCCTGTTCGGCCGGACGGGGTGGCATCTGTTGGGGGGCACGTTGATCGTGTCGGGGGCGTTCGCGGTCTTCCATCGCGCCACGGTCATCGAAGCCGGAGGTTTTTCCCACGACACGGTGACGGAAGACATGGACCTGATTGTGCAACTCCATCAGTGGGCCGCGGATAACAATCGCAAAATCCGCATGTCCTTCACCTCTGACCCCGTATGTTGGACCGAGTGCCCTTCCACGCTGGCCATGCTGGCCAATCAGCGCCGCCGTTGGCAATTGGGGCTCTGCCAAACACTTTGGAAACACTCGGAAATCCTGTTCGGAAGAAAATATGGAATCGTGGGTTGGCTCAGTTTCCCCTTCCATTCTTACGTCGAAGGGCTGGGCGCGGCGGTAGAATTTCTGGGCTATCTTCTTATACCGCTGGGCCTTTTCCTGGGCATGGTTCCTCCCGGGCTGCTCTTGGTGTTTATCCTGCTCGGCTTCATCTATGGCGGATTCCTTTCGGTGGGAGCCGTCCTTCTGGAAGAGCTCACCTATCGCCGCTACCCTCGGTTTCGGGATCTGCTGACCTTACTGGTATTCGCCATGTTCGAAAACATCGGATACCGCCAGTTGGTTTTGTTCTTCCGCTTTCAGGGAGTCCTGAGATTTCTGGCAGGCAGCCGCCGTTGGGAAAAGGTGGCCCACGTTGGCGCGCCCGCTGAAGGATAGGGGCGCAGAGCCCCCATCCCCGCTCGCGCCACGGGCGGCATCCTTTAGCCCGCGGCAAGAGAAATCTTGAAAAAATGAACCCTCCCATGCCAAGGCCCCCTGCCGCAAAGAAGAACTCCTTTCACTTCTTTGCCGCCTCAGCGGCTTTGCGCCTGGGCGTGAAATGCTTGTGCTCCTCCCTCGCCGTGGTGACGGCTGCCACCCTTCTAGCGCCATCGGTCCTGCCGGCAGAGAAGCGGAATTCAACCCCGCCCTCTGCAGCGGCGGGCAGGAAATTAGAGGAACCCTCACCCCTGGAAAAGCTCTATCACGAGCGCGCCGACAGGAATCCACAGGACGTAGAAGCCTTCGAGGGAATGGCGATTCTGCAAGCCCGGCGGGGCGACTACGCGGATGCGATTGCATCGTATCGCCGCGTCTTGGAACTTACCCCGGATGACCACGACGCCAAGGTGGGCTTGGGGCGCGCATTGGCCTTTGACGGCCAGTACGACGCCGCCCTCCGGGACTTCCAAGGGCTTTTGCAGGAGCGCCCGGGTGATACCGATGCCCTGGAGGGATTGGCGCGCGTGCAAATGTGGGCAGGCCGCCCGGCCGCGGCCTTGCCCATCTTCCTGGACCTTGCAGCCCATTATCCGGCGAATCCCGAATACGCGGTGGGCCTGGCCCGCGTGGAAATGACCTTGCACCACTATTCCGAGGCGCGAAAGACCCTGACCACGCTCCTCGCCGCCCGTCCCCAGAATCGCGACGCCCAATTGCAGCTTGCTTACCTGGACCTCTACGAAGGACATCAAACCGATGCTCTACGGCGATTCAATCACCTCATCAGTGAAAACCCCACGGATGCGGAAGCCCTCAAAGGCAACGTGCGCGTTGCCTACTATCGCGGCGACCTGGTATACGCGCACAATCTGGCGGCGAAGATCGTTGATGACGATCCGCGCGATGTCGCCGCCCTGTTGCTGCTCGCCAATCTCGAAAGAGCGCTGCACCATACGCGGCAAGCCCGGGCTCTGCTGTATCGCGCGGAAACCCTCGACCCGCGCAATCCGGAAGCGCGCGAACTTGAAAACAGCCTGCGCAGCGAATCCCGGCCCACCTCGCACACCTCGGCCTCCTTCGCGCGGGAGATCGGTTCCGGCAGCCCTTCCAGTTCTGAGGACTTAAGCGCGTTTGGCTACGAAACCACCTGGGGGTTCTTCTCACTGCCGCGGTCGGAATCATCCTTGTCTTTGGCTTACCTTCCCTCCCAAAGCCCGAGTGGGGGAATACAGGGCGCCGTGGGGCCGTCGCAGATTTTCTATCACCAAACCACCTATGTGACGCCGCAACTCACCCTGCGCGGCGGGGTGGGGCTGGCGCGATTTGGGCCGGGCGAGCTCGCCGGCATTCCCACCCAGGAGCAGCCGATTACTTCCGCGGGAACCCGCCCCCTGGGTTTTGTCAGTTGCAGTTACGCGTTGAGGAAAAAGCTCACCGTTGATCTGACGGCCGCCCGCGCCGCCATCACCTACACACCTACCGCTGTCCGCCTGGGAGTGATGGAGGACCGGCTTTCAGCAGGATTGGATTATCGCTTCAACTCGAGTACCGATTTACGCCTTGAGCCCTTCGTAACCGATGATTTCACGGTTTCATACGGCCATGTAAGCGGCCTTGCCGGGTCCACACCGGCGCAAGTTAACGAAGCCGATCACAATCGCGGGGGAGGCGCTTCCCTCACTTTCGATCGCAAGTTGTTCCACAAACCTACAGTGGCCGTCGATCTCGGTTATGCCGGACTCGCCTACGGGCTTGCTGGCGGGATGGAAAAACCTTACCTGGGATTTTTCAACCCCGGCTTCTACCAACGCCACTACTTGACCACCCACGTCGTGGGGAAGATTCGCGGGCCGCTCGGGTACGATTTTTCTGCCGGCGCAGGCGTCCAACAGGTCGAGCACGGAGCGCCGATAAAGCCCGCGCTGCTTCTCAATCCTGCCTTCACATTAAAAGCCAGCCCCCGGCTCTCGCTGACCTTGGGGTATACTTACTATGATAGTTCGCAATCACTGGGCACACTGCGCGGGAACGCCGTGCGGCTGTCAACGGATTGGAAATTCTGAGGCAGTCAAGGTGCACTCTGAAGTTTGAGGCGACTTATGTTCACAGTGTGTAAGCTATATTCCTACATCGCCCTCACCGCGTTCTTGTTTACCGCCCCGGCGAGTCCCGGGCAGGGACGCGATTACGATTTCGTGATTAGTGGGGCCCGCGTCATTGATGGCACCGGTGCTCCTTGGACCTATGGAGATATCGGGATTGTGGGCGATCGCATCGCGGCGATCGGTGATCTGCACGACGCAACTGCCAAGAAGCGCATCGACGTCGCTGGTCTTGTAGCCTCACCTGGATTTATCGACGTTCAAGGCCAATCCGAATTCAACGTCCTGGTGGATAACCGCGCCGCCAGCAAAATCACTCAAGGCGTGACTACCGAGATTACCGGCGAGGGGACTTCCATCGCGCCGCTGAACGACCGGCTCGTTGAGGACCTCAAGGATGATGCCAAGAAGTATGGTGTCACGCTCGACTGGCGCTCGCTCGATGAGTATCTGCAACGCTTCGAACATGCCAAGCCAGCCATCAATCTTGGCACGTTTGTCGGCGCTGGCGGAATTCGTACCTACTTGGTCGGGAAAGACAACCGTTCGGCAACGCCGGCGGAGCTCGAACAGATGCGCCAGTTGGTGGCGCAAGCTATGGAGCAGGGTGCATTCGGGGTGAGCTCAGCGCTCGAATACGTGCCCGACACGTTTGCCTCCACGGACGAACTCGTCGCATTGGCCAAAGTTGCCCGGAAGTACGGTGGCGTTTACTTTACGCATCAGCGCTCGGAATCCGACCGGATCTTTCAATCCTTGGACGAAGTATTCGACATTGCGCAGCGCGTTGGCATCTCCGCCACGATCTGGCACCTGAAGGCCGCGTACCAGGAGAACTGGGGGAAAATGCCGGAGGTCCTCCAGAGAATCGAAGCAGCACGGTCGCGAGGTTTAGACGTTGCCGCCAGCGTGTATCCTTACACGCGCGCGTCGAATGGCCTGGTCGCCTGTTTCCCCAGTTGGGTTTCGGAAGGCGGCACCGACAAGATGTTGGAACGGTTAAAAGATCCTGCGGCGCGGGCCCGCGTCCGGAAAGAAATGGATGAGCCAAGCACTACCTGGGAGAACGAATGGCGGGGTTCCGGCGGAGCTCAGGGCGTAACCTTAATTCAGGTTCTGAACCCAGCGCTGCGCAAGTACGAAGGCATGAACCTTGCGGAAATTGGCCGCCAGATGGGCAAAGATCCGAAAGATGCAGCCATGGACATCGCCATCGCCGATCGCGGCAACAGCGAGGTTGTAATCGCGATCATGCGAGAATCTGACGTTCGTGCCGCGGTTTCAAGTCCCTTGCTGACCTACGGCTCGGATTCTCCGGCGCAAGCGGAAGATGGGCCGCTGAGCACAACCAAAGCACACCCCAGGGCTTTCGGAACCTTTCCGCGCATCCTGGCTGAGTACGTTCGAACCGAGCACACCATGCGCCTGGAAGAAGCCATCCGCAAGATGACGTCGCAAGCTGCTAGCCGCGTGGGGATTACGGATCGGGGCATTCTTCGGCCGGGGACGATGGCTGACATTGTTGTCTTCGACTCGGCCGCCATCCGGGACGTAGCCACTTACAACGAGCCTCTTCATTATTCCGAGGGGGTGAAGGATGTCTTCGTAAATGGCAGACCCGTTGTGCTCGACGGCAGGATCACAGACGAGCGACCGGGAAAAGCATTGCGAGGTCCGGGATATAGACACGCCCAGTAATGGGCTCTCACGCTCGCCATCAAACCGAGATCGGCACCTCCGGCAAATTATAACGAAGAGGTTGGGCATCGGTTAAGCTTCCCTCATCCACCCCTTGCATGTATGCTTGCTGCGATGTTAGCCTGCTTAGTTAATTCGCCCTCGATGCGATGGCCTTCCTGGAACGAGAATGTCGCCCTTGTATTTCACGAGATTGCTGGCTCATTATCCAAATCCAATTGGCAGTCGCATCGAGGCCTTGGACAAAATCCTGGGAGGGTCATACTTAAATGGACTCATCAGAACTGAACCGCCTTTATGATTTCAGTGGGAAAACAGTTGTCATTACCGGAGGAACGGGAATCCTGGGGGGAGAAATCGCTTGCGCGTTGGTGGGATGCGGGGCCAACGTGGCCATTCTGGACCGCAACCTGGACCCGTTTCAGCACATCAAAGAACTCATGGAGCCGCGCGCCAATCAGGCTGTGGCGATCAGCGCCGACGTTTTGAACGTGGATAGCCTGCGCCAAGCTGCGGAGACGGTCCGGGAAAAATTCGGCCGCGTTGATTGCCTGTTGAACGCGGCGGGAGGCAACACGCCTCAGGCCACCACTGGCGGCGATCTCGGTTTCTTCGATCTGCCTGCCGACGCCTTGCGCTGGGTTTTTGATCTGAACCTCATGGGAACCATCCTGCCCTCCCAGGTGTTCGGGAAGATGATGGCGGAAAAAGGTGAAGGGGTTATTCTCAACATCTCCTCCATGAGCGCCATCCGTCCCTTGACGCGCGTCCTGGCATACTCTGCCGCCAAAGCGGGCGTCAGCAACTTTACGCAGTGGCTGGCGGTGCATGTGGCAAAGGAGTACTCGCCGCGGATTCGCGTGAACGCTGTTGCTCCCGGCTTCTTCTTGACCAAGCAAAACAAGTTTCTCATGACCGAAGAACAGACGGGGAACCTGACCGCTCGCGGCAAAGCCATCATCAGCCACACGCCGATGGGACGCTTTGGCGTGCCCGAAGATCTGTTCGGAGCTGTGCTGTGGCTCCTCTCCCCCGCCTCGGCCTTTGTGACGGGAATTGTCCTGCCGATAGACGGCGGGTTTTCGGCGTTCGCGGGAGTGTGAAAAGCAGTGAACAGTGGATAGTGAATAGTGGATAGTGGATAGTGGTTCGACACTGTGCACTGTCCACTGTCCACTAACCACTGCTTTTGGAGGAACAAAACCAATGAGTATGGGAGAAGGATTCGCGGATCGTTATCTGACCCACGAGGAAACCCGCCAGGTCGTGCAGGAGGGGCTGAACACGCTCGCCGTGGATGGCAAGCGCGTGCTCGTCATCATTCCCGACGGCACGCGCACCATGCCCATGCCGTCGATGTATGACTTATTCGAAGCTCACCTTGCTCCGCGCGTAGCCGCCCTGGATTACCTCGTGGCCCTCGGCACGCACCCGATTATGAACGACGAGCACCTCAGCAAGTTGGTGGGCCGGACGGTGACGAATGGGCAATGCGGCAAAAGCCACATCTTCAATCATCACTGGGAAGACCCGCGGAACTTTGTGACCTTGGGGGTGATCCCTGCCGCCGAAATCGGCGAGCTTACGGGCGGTTTGTTGGCGCAGGAAGTGCCCGTTCGCCTCAACAAGTTGATCCAAGATTATGACCAGATCATTATTTGCGGGCCGGTTTTCCCGCATGAAGTGGCGGGCTTCAGCGGCGGCACCAAGTACTTCTTTCCGGGCATCGCCGGGTCCGAGATCATCAACCTGACCCACTGGTTCGGCGCCTTACTAACCAACTACAAGGTCATCGGCGCCGGTTACACGCCCATCCGCGCCATCATCGACCGCGCGGCGGGCATGATCGAAACGCCCTCCGCCTGCTTCGCGCTAGTGGTGACGCACGCCGGGCTGGCGGGGATTTACTTCGGCTCACCCCAGGAGGCATGGAAATCCGCCGCGGCGCTCTCCGCTCAGAAGCACATCATCTACGTGAAGAAGCCCTATAAGCGGGTTCTCTCCGTGATGCCCTCCCTCTACGACGATATCTGGACCGCCGGCAAAGGCATGTACAAGATGGAACCGGCTGTGGCCGACGGCGGCGAGGTGGTGATCTTTGCCCCGCATATTACCGAGATCAGTTACACGCACGGCGCCTTGATTGAGGAAATCGGCTATCACTGCCGCGACTATTTCCTGGCGCAGTGGGACAAGTTCAAAGGCTATCCCGGCGGAATCCTGGCGCATTCGTCGCACGTCAAAGGACTGGGCACGTACGACGCGCCCACGAGGACGGAGACGCCGCGCATTCAAGTGACTCTGGCCACCGCCATTCCGGAAGAGCGCTGCCGGCGCGTCAATCTGGGTTACCTGGATCCCGCCAGCGTCCAGCGCCAGGAGTGGGAAGGCCGTGAGGATGAAGGCGTGCTCGTGGTGCCCCGCGCCGGCGAGATGCTCTACCGCGTCAGAGACCAAGTGACCGGTGGACAGTGAGCAGTGCGCACCTTTGACGATTACCCTTGCTCATCCGCCGACGGACCATAGAGGCCGGGCACCGGCATATCATTGAGCCGCAGATAGACTCCCAATTGGGCGCGGTGGTGAATCATGTGGTTCATGACCATGCTTCGAAGCACAGCGATCCGCGGCATTGACAAGATCGTCTTCCCTCCCGCGAGCAAGCTCCAAGTCTCCATGAGCTGTGCATCGCTAGCCCCCTTCAGGGCTTCCCGCGCCTTGGCGAGATCACGGTCAAATATCTCCAGAAGCTCCTGACGCGAGTTAACGACAGGCGGCTTATACGGCGCGCCTCCTACCGGCGCGTAGTCAAAGGACGCACTTTCGAGTGTCGAAGCCATCCAGCTTGGGAACAAGGCCAGGTGCAATGCCAATTGGCGCACGTTCATCGATTTCGCGTGGGGTTTCCAATCAAATTTATCGTCGGGCACCCGCTCAAGACTCTTTCGGGTGTTGGCCATCTCGTGGTCAAACTCCGGCAGCAATGCCTCATTCAATGACATAGTTTCCTCCGTAATGTGAGATTTATAACCCGCCCCGCTTGCTCTGAAATTGCCTGGGTCAACGCGAAAGAATGATAGGCGAATGAAAAGCGAAAGTCAATCTTTTTCTCAAAACTGGTAGTGAGTCAATTTGAATTCGTCGTATTAGTCAAAACTAGTCCGGCCTAATTGGGAGCTTTTTTCGAGTATCGATATCTGTCCCGCAAGATCGTCATCACGATGCGCCATCGTTAGTGTCTGGCCATCGTCGGACAGCGACCAGTGGTCTTTAAAATGAACCTCGCGGCCAGAGGTATTCATCCTAGACTCAATCACCAGTTCCCTTCCTTCCCATCGAGCGCGCGTCCGCGCCGTGGCTTCGCCAACTGCGTTAGTCGTTTCACCGTTGGTTTCATACGTGAAAGTCATCCGCTGCTCCACGCTGTCCGCATTGGTGAAGAGAATTTGCTGGATGAGCCTCGGTTCTTGATGCTCGATTTTCATCAGGATTCGCTTCGGCACCGAGCCACGCAGGATGCTTCTCTCAAGATTCACCTCCCACACACCCGTAAAATCCGGCCGTGACTTGTTTGGCATCATAACGTGCCGGTCCAATCCGCCCTTAATTTCAAATTGACCCACTACCCTTAAAATTCATCCCCCTCCAGAACGGCTGGAGGAGAATCGCTGTTCACCCGCGCAGATGTTCGGCCAGCCAAACGATATAGCGCGAGTTTCGCCGCCGCACTTCCGCCAGCAGGTCTTCCGGCAGTTCGTCGAGCTTCTCTTTGAAGAAGCGGTGGTCGCCGTCGGGCGCTTGCGTGTCGCGGCTTCCCACCAGGTTGCCCAGCCAGAAAACCAGGAACAGGTTCCCGTCCACGCGCCCGCGCGCCGCATCTCCCAGGTAAAACTCGCGCCCCATTTTCACGTACTGGTCGGCCAACTCGCTCTCCGCTCCGAACGCGCCTTGCTCGGCAAAGTGACGGGCGCGGTTCACCATGCGTTCGAAGAGGTAGCGCCAAGACGAGCCCTCAGGCTGCTCCGAAAGCACATCGAAGAGCTGCAATTGGAGTTCGCCGGAGATCTTGTAATTCACGCGGCCGCGCGTGGAGCGGCCAATCGCTTCCAGGACGTCCGCTTGTTTGCCGCTGCCGGAGTGGATGCTCAAGGTCCCATCGAAGTAGCGCGCCACGGCGGCGAGTTCGGCCACGCGGGCGGCGAGTTCCTCGAGCGGCTGCGACTGGAAATCGCGCACCACGTGCGGCACAAGTTCGGGCCACATCTTGTGGTGCGAGTATTCTTCCAAACCCTTCCCGTGCTCAATCGTGGTTTCCATTTTCACCGGGTAGGCTTGGCGCTTCTTGAAGCCCAGATTGGGTGGCACCAACTGCGCCGGGCGGCCGCGCGCTTTCAGCCAGTGCATGTAGAACAGCAGCTCCTTCGCGGTGGTCAGCGTTTCCGCCTCGTCCAGCGAAGGCTCAAAGTCAAAGTCCGTGCCTGTTCCCTGCCCGGCCTTGGCGGCGCGGATGGAATCGAAAAGTTCTTCATTCAGCTTGATGCTGCGGCCGAACTTGATGGCGAGCCGCACAATTTCTTCCCGTGAGAATTCATAGGTCTTGGAATCAATATGAAATTCCCGCGAAAACTCCTCCAGCACCCATCGCGCTTCTTCCGCCGGAAAAATCTGGCTGAAACGATCTTCCACGGCGGAGAGGCCCCAGGCGTGGGGATGGCGCAGGTCGCTTTCCAGTTCGAACAGGCGCGAAGTATCGGTGGTGAATTTGGTGTAACCCGCGGCGTGGCGAATCGCTTTCTTGACCATTTCCACCGAGCGCGCGATTTCCGCCTCCGTCGAGCCGGAAACAATAAAGTGGTCCGCTTCCGCCGTATACCCGGCGCGCCAACCGGCGCGAATCGCCGCCCAAAGCCCCGCATGGTACAAGTGGCGGATGGAAACGCGAGTGTGGCCCACCGCCACCGGATCTTCTCCGCTACGAGCCGCGATAGCATCATCCGTGGTCATTTCGCGCGTGGCGGAAAGTTGCACCGTGGACGCCCAGTTGACCCCGAATTTCTCCAGAATGGTCCGGAATGCAGCGAAAGCCGCGGGCAAGCTGATTTCCGGGTGGCGATTGCCCGTGGCGATGGCGGGCAGCGCGCGCTGCGGGCGCGGCAAGAAGACCGGCGCCACCTCCCGCGCGAACGCGCCAATGGTGTCGTGGTCGTAAGAGGTAAACGAATAAGCCTTCAAAACGACTTCCCGGCCGCCGGGAAGATGCAAACTCTCCTCCCGCACCGGATTCGCAAACCGGCCGGCGGGGGCCGCTGTCCCACAGGACAATTTCAGCAGCAAAGGCTGGACGGCGTTGGCCTCAACCGCATCAACCGCCAGGTAATATTGGGCAGCCTGCACAGGGTCGTCCACCAGCGAACCGGCATACGCGCGAAGGCTGGTAAAACTGCGCTTCGCCAGTTCTGATTGCAAGCGCGCCCGCGCCTCATCCGTCAGTTTTCCGCTCCCGGCAATCGAAAGCACTTGTTCCACGAGCGCCAAGAGTTCATTGGGATTTGGCTGCACAGTTTTTCCTTGGGCCATTTGACTTCTCCACACTAGGGGTTAGTTGCTAACGCGGATTTCTCGCTACGGGTTTGGAAGGGCAACAAGGAAGACTCGCTAAATCCAATCCAGCGCGCCGATTTTCCAGATCCAGACGTAGCCGACTATCAGGATGCCGAGGAAAACCAGCATCTCCACCAGTCCGAACAATCCCAGCGCCTGGTACTGCACCGCCCACGGGTAAAGAAAAACCGTCTCCACATCGAAGACCACGAAAAGAATGGCCACAATATAGAAACGTATCGTGTAACGATGCCGCGCGTCGGACTCCGGCGTGATGCCGCACTCGTAAGGCATCACCTTTTCAGCCGTGGCGTGGAAGGAGGGGCGAATGTACTTGAAAATCCATAGTGTCACCGGGGCGAAAAGCGCGGCGATCACCGCAAAAATGACGATCGGTCCGTAGGAGTTAAGCACGCGGGGAATCCCTCCTTTTTGAAGCTGGAATCATACCACAGTTGTCCCCTGAGCCGATGCTTCGCAGGCGCGACGTAGCGGCGGCTTTACGCCGCCACTTCGGTTTAAGATATAAGCAGCATTACCAAGCCGTCTAAATTCATGTCAAAGCCGCATTTTTGCGCAATTTTTAAGGTAAACTCGCCAACTTTTCGCCTGTCGGCTGTGGACTTCGCAACTATCTCCTTTGCATTCATATACATAAATCAAATCTGCCGGATTGTCTACTTAAGCCACTTGTTTTCAACCATATAGACCTCAAGGAACACGTCATCTTTTTCCCTTCTCTTTGTTTTCAATAACATTCCGGCTTCGAACGCATAACCAAACTCCCGCTTCATTTTGACTGCACACATATCCACGGCCTCTCCTCGTATATCCCGATTTCCGCTTGGACGATCATCTCTGCCATCCTCATAAACAGGGGATGAACCACAGGTTTGGACGACAGGAGAGCCTGTGCCGTCACCTCCACCTCCCCAGGTGGAGCATATGACAGGGCCGTGAGAAAGCTCATGTATTCAGGCGAACGCGTTCCGTTCCGCAAGCGGTTCAGCCGCGACCAAGCCTTGCCCCGCGCGGTCCGCGGGCCCGTGGATTTCTTCGCGTTGCGGCGATTGGCGGCTAAGAGAGCAGGAGTCAGGGTGGGAGACTTACGCAGCGACACGGCGCCACCTCCATTCAAACACCCCTCATTGTATACCAGAACGACACTCGTGTCAAGAGAAAAAGAGAGAATTAGAGGCTACAAAATGTCGCTCCGCCCCCTTGTCCTTTCAAGCAGCGAAAAGCCCGGTTGAAACTTGCGTTCGGAGGCAGCCGGCCGTAGGTTATCAGTTGGCCGGAAATCGAAAAAGGGAATGGCGAACGTATGCAGGCCAAAGAGCCAAGCCGGACAGCCTTAGCAGCGGCATTTCACCGCGCCGCTCATCAGGTGTTGGAGCACGGTCGCATCTTCACCGATCCCCTTGCCCTGCGCATTCTGGGGCTTGATGCCGATACCCTGACTCGCGAGGATCGGCAGCACCCCTCGCGACGCAGGTTCCGAATCTTCATCGCGGTGAGGACGCGTTTTGCGGAGGATGCTCTGGCCGCCGCCGTGGAACGGGGTGTCCGCCAGCTTGTGGTACTCGGCGCGGGGCTGGACACCTACGCGTATCGCGGCGAGTGTCGCGACCGCCTGCGCATTTTCGAAGTGGACCATCCCGCCACGCAGGCCTGGAAACGCCAGCGCCTCGCCGACGCCGCCATTCCCTTGCCATCCGGCTTAACCTTTGCTCCCATCGATTTCGAGCGCGAGACCCTGGCCAAGGGCCTGGAGGCCGCTGACTTTAATCCGGAAGAACAGACCTTCTTCACATGGCTGGGAGTGGTGCCCTACCTTACCGAGGAAGCCGTGTGGTCGACCCTCGCCTTCATCGCCAGCCTGCCCAACGGCGCACACGTCGTGTTCGATTACAGTGATCCTCCGGCTTCTTTGCCGGCGGATGGGCGTGTCAGCCACGAAGAGAGTGCAGCGCGCGTCGCCAAGGTGGGGGAAGCCTGGCTGAGCTACTTTGAACCGGACGAACTCCGCGCCAAACTGACGAGCCTCGGGTTCTCTGAGGTGGAAGACCTGGGCCCACCCCAGATCGCCGCACGCTACTTTCCCAACCGCGTGCTTTCCCTTCCCGACAAAGGCGGCCACATCCTGCGCGCAACAACAATCCGAGGTGGCACAGGCACTCCTGCCTGTGCTCAAGGCTGATGCATCCCTGCATACAGCACAGGCAAGAGTGCCTGTGCCACGCTTCGGCCGCTGTTACCACATCGAATCAGCTTTCGGGGCAGTGCTCGGGCACCGGACGGTTTTTAATGATTTTTCTCCCTATTTTCGCCTCGGCTTCAGAGTAGGTCTCAGGTTTAATCTGAAATGAGAGTTTCTTGCCCACCCGCGAGACCTCGAGCCTCAATTCAGAGTCCCCCTTGGGTTGCAGCATCTCACCGAGTTGCTGTCGGGTGATTTGTTCAATCGGCACGGCATTCACTGCCAGAATTCGATCTCCAACGTGGAGGCCAGCGTCGAAGGTCGGCGAGGGATAATCGACCTGATCTACCATGGCTTCGCGCGGGTTCTCCGCGTAGAAGAGAACGAAGCCCAGAATAAAAGTCTCGGCGTTTGTTGGGTTTGGGTAGCTGCTCAAGCTTTGATAAGGAGTCGCGTCATAGATCTCCTTGAACTTCTGTGTCTCAATCTTGGCGCTAACGGTGGGCAGGCCACGCCGGAGCTTAAGAATGACTTCCCGTAGTTCGTCCGGCTTCAAGATCAGGTCCGAGAGTTGATCCGCATTGAGGCCGGAAACCGGATGGCCGCTGACCTCCAAGATCTGATCGCCCGGAAACAGGCCGGCGCGTTGGGCCGGCGAGTCGGGAAGCACAAAATTGACCAGGACCTCTTCTGGGTTCTTGAGGAGCACGGCGTCGAATCCAGGGCTATAGGAATTCTCACCGAGCGCCACCCGCGTCGATCCCACCCACCTCTCATGCTCAGGGCCTTCGAACCCAGTCGCCTGAAGCTTTCTGACCTGTTCCTGGGGGGTCCCTTCGGGGACGTCCATGCCGTCAACATGCTTGAAGCCAACACGACGATTCACCCCGTCGTAGAAGCGCGCGATTTCCTCTGCCTCTTCGGCCGTCTCATCGGCGGGTACGGTCATTACTTGAATGCCTTCCAATAGCACCCGCCGGCGCATAAATTTTTGGTGGCTCAGTTGGGCGAGGGTGGATTCCCTGGCGCGGTCGAAGTGAAAGTCCAGCTCTTGTTTTCCGCGTGTCACCTTCAGACCGATAGGCAAGGGGGAGGGCGAGACAAGTTGTTTCAGCATTTCAACCATTGTGTGACCGGGCACGGGGATTCCATTCACTGCAATGATCTGGTCGCCCGGGCAAAGCCCCGACTTTTCCGCGGGGCCGTCAGGCCAGGTGTTGATCACGTTGATCGCTTTCTTGTCAGGGGACATGCCGATTATCGTGCCGGGTACGTAGGGATCGCAGATGCCGAAGTACGCAGGTGCGACGCAGTCCTGGGGGGTGGTTGAGACCTGTTGGGCGCTGTACACGGTGCATATCAGCAGCAGGCCAACAAAAGCAGATGCAAAGCGCTTTGCCATCCAAATCATAAACTCCTCCCGAAAACTCGCCCGACTAGATTTCTTTAGCTGTGCGCGACATGGACTCTATCATACGAGCGCGTGACCACGGTCAGCGTTCTGCGCCACAACGTGTTCGCCGCGATAAATCCGCGTAGCGCTTTAATGTGGGTTCATGAAGGTCGAGTGTAGGATTGCGCAGAGAGGTTGTGACTTTTTTGATTTTTGGGCCATTTTCGGGTGTTTAAGTCTTTTGTTTTCAATCCCGACTTCGGCGCAAATTTTAAAAAGTCACAAACTCAGAGCACAGCTCTGCGTTTCGCCCATAAGCGCAAACCCAGCGATTCGATTTCAGACCGCAGAGCTGTGCTCTGCGCAATCCTGCATGCGTAGCGACCTGTTCGTTAGCTTCGCGACTAAAGCAGATTATCCTTCGGTACCCACTAATCATGATGGGCCGTGCGGCCTTGGATCAGGTCCACGACGTGCGGCAATAAATCCACAATGCTTTCAATCGACTCGCGGGCGCCGCGTGGGCTGCCGGGCAGGTTCACAATGAGCTTGCCCTTGCGTACACCCACCACGCCACGCGACAGCGCCGCGCGGCGCGTTTTCTTGATGCCTTCGGCGCGCATCAATTCCGCCAGGCCGGGAATTTCCTTTTCGACGACCGCGCGCATTGCTTCCGGGGTCACGTCGCGCGGACCCACGCCCGTGCCGCCCGTCGTCACTACGGTGTCGCATTCGTCCGCATCGGTGAGGGCCTCCAGCCGTTGCCGGATCGTATCTAAATCGTCGGGGAGAATTTCAATTGCGGCCACTTGCCATCCGCGCGCTTCCAACACCTCGCGAACCGCCGGGCCGGACAGGTCGGGGCGCTCGCCCCGCGAGGAGGCGTCACTCAGCACGAGAATCTTGGCACGCATTAGATGAGTCATCAGTTTTCAGTTGTCAGTAACTGCCCTTTCAAAAGGGAGGCGGGAAGCAATTTCAGATTAAAGACCCCCTCACCCGTCCCGCCCCGGCTGATGAAAACGCCGGCGGCGGGCCACGCTCTCCCCCAAGGGGGCGAGGGTTGTAAATTCCAACCACCCCCGCGGTGGTTGCGTTGGCAAGAATTCTTGCGGGGGCAGGTTTTCACTTTTGCACTTTGCCTTTTGACTTTCGCCTTTTGACTTGCTTTTGCGGCTCCGCTGCGCTACCCCGCGTCGCGGTTGGCTTCGTCCATGATCCGCAGGCCTTCCATCATCAGCCCCTGGGTGGACATGGTGGTGGTGCGCTCGGGAGAATTCTTTTGGAAATCCACTTCCCAGTCACCATCCATCCAGGTGAGGACTTTAAAGACGGCGGGATCGCCTTTCAGTTGGCCGCAAACCGCGTGGTTCACCTGGCCATCGCTGAAGTAGAGCGTACACTCCTCGCCGCCCGAGCGCAGCATCAGCGCGCAGGTTTTGCGGCCCTGTTCGAGAGTCTGCATCCAGTCAATCAAGCTGATCTCGGCCAGATGCCCCTTGATGCCCGCGCCGCCGCCTTGCTTTTCCATGCGCTGCTGGAGCAATCGCGCCGTGATGCGGCGCGTCTGCTGCAAGAGGTCACGCGTGAAGAAGGGCTTGACAAAATAATCCTCGACGCCCTCCAAAACCATGCGCAGGTGCTCATCAATTTCCTGTTGGGAGGCGAGGAAGACGAAGGGAATGTTTTGAGTTTCTTTGCGCGCGCGCAGTTTGTCAAAGAGCGCGCGGCCGTCCATGACCGGCATCGTATAGTCGGAAATGATCAGATCCGGCTTGGTTTCAATCGTCTTCATCAAAGCATCGGCGCCATCCGTGGCGATCATGATTTCGCCACACTTCTCCAGGCTTTGACACATGAGCTGGAGAATGGTCGGGTTGTCATCAACGACGAGGATTTTGATAGGCGCCGACACTCGCGTAACCTTCCGTTAGGTATCAGGTGTCAGGTTCCAGGTGTCAGATCCGAAAATCGAAAATCGAAATTCGAAACTCGCAAGTCCGTCATCGAATTTCCAGTTGCGAATTTCGCTCTTTCCTGGCGCCTGAAACCCAGATTCTACCGCGCACGCCTCTCTTTGGCGTGATAATGGCCGCTCCTGCCTCCGCGCTTTTCCAACAAGCGGAGTTCAGAAATTTCGATACCGTGGTCAGCCGCTTTGCACATGTCGTAAACGGTCAGCGCCGCCACCGCCGCCGCCACGAGGGCCTCCATTTCGACTCCGGTGGGGCCTGTCGTGCGAACTGAAGATGAAATCTCCACGCCATTCTTACAGAAATTCGCCCGAACATCAATATGACTCAATAGTAAAGGATGGCAAAGAGGGATCAATTCAGCGGTCCGCTTGGCCGCCGCAATGCCCGCCACACGCGCAATCTCCAAAGGATCACCCTTGGGATTGCGCCGGGCGGCGCGGCGCGCGGTAGCGCTCATCTTGACGCGCACGCTCGCCACCGCCTCCCGCAAGGTGTCGGGCTTGGAAGACACATCGACCATTTTGATGCGGCCGGCGCGGTCGTAGTGGCTAAGTTTCTCGATCATGTTGAATTGCCGATTGTCGATTGTCGATTGACGATTGAGAAATAGCAAATTCCCCGTCTTAAGTTCACATTTTTGGTTTTCAGCAAATGCCCATACTGACTAGTCGTCACCGACGAATTCCCATCACCAATCGCAAATCACCAATCGGCAATCGAAAATCATCAATCGACAATCCTCAATCTTTAGCCATCACGTCCAACCAATCGCCTGCCGCAAGGTCCGTTTCGTCCGGATGCACGACGATAAAGCAATTGGCCGCCGCCACTCCCACCAGATCCCCCGAGCCCTGCCAGCCCACCAAGCTCACCACGGGATCGCCGGATGAGCGGTCCAAACGCGCCGGCAGGAACGCCGTCATCCCGGTTCGTTGCTGAAAAGGCTTACCCAAGCGTGCACGCAAAAACAGCGGCGGCTCAAAATCCGTACCCCCCAAGACCGCCAGGGCCGGGTGCGCAAACAACGCGAAAGTGACAAAAGTCGAGACGGGATTCCCCGGCAAACCGAAAAAGAACTTTCCCCCGACGCGCCCGAAAACCAGCGGCTTTCCCGGCCGCAGGGCCACACCCTGAAAATAAAACTCGGCGCCCAAATCGGCGAGGGCCTGCTCCACAAAATCGTACTTCCCTACCGATACCCCGCCGGTCAGCAGCAGCAGATCCGCGTTCAACCCTTCCTGAATCATGCTGCGCAAAGCATCCGGCCGGTCCGGTGCAATTTCCAGGCAGCGAGGAATGCCGCCCCCCGCGGCCACCTGCGCGGAGAGAGAGACGGCGTTGCTGTTGCGAATTTGGAACCACTCGGGCCGCTGTTCGACCGGCACCACCTCATCGCCGGTGGGAAGAATGGCCACCACCGGCCGAGCAAAAACCGGCACAAGCGATTTTCCCACCGCGGCGAGCAGCCCCAACTCCCCAGCGCCCAACCGCCGGCACCGCGGCAAAACGCCTGCTCCCGCGCGGGCCTCGCTTCCCTGCTGAACAACGTTTTCTCCGGATCGAACCGCTCGCAGGATCTTTACCTTGTTATCTTGCGATTCCGTGTATTCAACCATCACCACCGCGTCCGCGCCTGCGGGCAACGGCGCGCCGGTCATGATGGAAACGCACTCGCCCGCACCTAAGTCGCCGGTGAAGTGTCCTCCCGCGCGAATTTCCCCGCGAACAAGCAGCACGACGGGCGGCGCAGCGACGTCCTGCGCGCACACGGCAAATCCATCGCGGATGGAGCGATGAAAAGGCGGATAATCGCGGTCCGCCACAACGTCCTCGGCCAGGACTCGGCCGCACGCCTCAACAAGAGGCACAACTTCCGTCCCCAGCCTAAGGTCCGCCGCGGCCAGCTTCTCTTTGACGATGTTAAGCGCCTGCTCGAAGGAAAGCATTTTTCGGCTGTCACTTGTCCTTTGTCCTTGGTCCGTTGTCAGTGGTCCGTTGTCCGTGGTCCGTCGTCAGTTGTCAGTTATAATTCGTCGGTCCTCAGTTTTCACTTAATGATAATGATCGGGACTTGGAACCTGACCCCTGAAACCCGGCACCTGAAACCCAGCACCTGACAACGGACAACTGACCACGGACAAAGGACAAGGGACCAGGGACTAGGGACAAACAACCGCCTGATCCAACCAGACGCACTGCTCGCGCTCGGGTCCGGTTGAAACCATGGCGACTTTCACACCCACCTGGTCGGCAAGAAAACTGAGGTAATCCTGCGCGCGCTGCGGCAGTTGCGACACCTCCTGGGCACCGTAAGTGTGCTTTTGCCAGCCCGGAACGGTGCGGTAGTGAACCTTCATTTGCTCCAAGCTTTCGATTTCCGGGGGGAATTCCTTAAACCGTTTGCCCTTGTACTCATACTCGACCCCGACGGGGATTTCCGCCAGAGGGTCCAGGATATCCAGCTTGGTGATGATGATCGCGTCCAGATGATTGATGCGAGCGCTATAGCGGGCGACGGGGACATCGAACCATCCGCAGCGTCGCGGGCGTCCGGTAACCGCGCCGTACTCGCCTCCGCGCTCGCGAATCTTTTCCCCTTCCTCCCCGAGGGCTTCGGTGGGGAAGGGCCCGCTTCCAACGCGGGTCGTGTAAGCCTTGGACACACCCATGACCGAGTCGATGCGCGTGGGCCCCACGCCGGTCCCCGTGCAAGCACCACCGGCCGCCGAACTCGAGGAGGTCACAAAAGGGTAGGTGCCATGGTCGAGGTCCAGCAAGGTTCCCTGGGCGCCCTCAAAAAGCACGCGCTTACCGCGATCCATTTCCGTGTTGAGGTAGACGGAAACGTCCGCCAGGTACGGAAGAATGCCTTCGCCCACTTGCAAACACTGGTCCGCCAGCTCCTCGGCGTTCAGGGGAGGGGCTCCGAAAAGCGCGGCGTCGATGCGGTTTTTCTCCGCCACAATGGCCATGCACTTTTCGCGGAATTTCGCCGGGTCGCGCAGATCACAGGCACGCATGCCGCGCCGCCCGGCCTTATCTTCATAAGCCGGCCCAATGCCCTTGGCGGTGGTCCCGATTCTCCCCACGCCGCGTGCGGCTTCGGCGGCCAGTTCGTGCGCGCGATGATAAGGCAAAATCAAGTGCGCGCGGTCGCTGACCTTCAGCCGGTGGCCAACGCTGGCGCCGGCCTCTTCCAGCTTGCGAATTTCCTGCTGCAACGCCTCCGGATCCACCACCACACCGTTGCCGATCGCGGCGGTCTTATCCGGGCGAATGATGCCGGTGGGAAGAAGTTGCAGCACATATTTCTTCGTCCCCACCAACACCGTGTGCCCGGCGTTGGCGCCTCCCTGGTATCGGGCAACGATATCGAAGTGCTCCGCCAGGGCATCCACCACTTTGCCCTTGCCCTCATCGCCCCACTGAACACCGACCACCACGACATGGGTTGACATACTGGCCTGCTTTTCAGTCACTGACAGCTTACCGCCCACAGCCGAGGGTCACGTTCGGCTGTTAGCTGTTGGCTGTCGGCTGTTAAAGGTGTTTATCAAGCAATCTCTTGACCGCGTCCTTCGATGCGGTCCCCACCACCTGCTCCTGAATCTGCCCCGCCTTGAACAGCAGGAGCGTGGGGATGCTGCGAATTCCGTACCGGCTGGCGACCGTGAGATTGTCATCCACGTTCAGCTTGCCGACTTTGGCCCGACCAGCATATTCCGCCGCAATGGCGTCCACGGTGGGTGCCATCATGCGGCAGGGGCCACACCAGGTCGCCCAGAAATCCACCAGCACCGGCTGGGGGGATTTCAACACATCTTCCTCAAAATTCTGATCGCTAAATTCCAAGGTATGACTGCCTGCCATTCGCAAAAACCTCCAAGGTTGACGAATCCCCGAAACGCCATGCTTCCCGCACCGATCAAGCTTTGGCCTTCCCTAGGGTTTCATAGATTTGGGAGTACGCCCGGGCCGAAGTGGTCCACGAGAAATCCTTCTTCATGCCGTTTTGCCTCAAGTGTTGCCAAATCTTGGGCGTTTGGTAAGCCTCCAAGGCAGCGTGGATCGTGGCCAGCAAGGCTTGAGGCGAATACTCCTGGAATTTGAAACCCGTGCCGGACTTCCCATCGAAAGCCTCGATGGTGTCGTCCAGGCCGCCCGTAGCCCGCACGATGGGCACTGCGCCGTACTTCAGGCTGTAGATCTGATTGAGCCCGCAAGGTTCGTAACGCGAGGGCATCAGAAACATGTCGGAGCCGGCTTCGATCTGATGGGCCAAAGTGTTGTCGTAAGCGATTTTCACCAGGAATTTTTCCGGATATTTCGCGGCCATGGTCCGGAACAACTCCTCGTGCGGAGGCTCACCGGTGCCCAGCGCCACGACGTAGAGATCGAGCGCCGCCAACTGTTCCGCGATGGTGGCGATCAAGTCAAATCCCTTTTGCGAGGCAAACCGCGAAACAATACCGATCACCGGCCGGCGCAACACCGGCGTCTGTACGCCCATCTTTTCCAGCAAAGCCTTCTTGCAGGCTTCTTTGCCCTTCAAGTTGGTAGGTGTGTAATTCGCCGCCAGGAGCTTGTCGGTGGCGGGGTCCCACTCCGCATAGTCCACACCGTTCACGATCCCTTGAAGACGGTCCGCCCGCGAATGAAGTACGCCCTCCAGGCCACAACCAAACTCGGGGGTTTGGATTTCTTCCGCGTATTTACGGCTGACGGTGGTGATAAAATCCGAAAAGAGGATACCTCCTTTGAGGAGGTTCACCCTTCCGTAATACTCCAGCGCGTCGATGGTGAAGAGGCTGGCGTGCAGCGAAATCTGGGGCAACAGATGAGGCGGGAAAAGGCCCTGGTAACCCAGGTTGTGAATGGTAAACACCACCGAAGTCTTGCCAAAATAGCTGTCTTCCTGATAAAGACTGCGCAAATAGATGGGAACGAGCGCTGTCTCCCAGTCGTGACAATGGATGATGTCGGGGGAAGTCGCGCCGTGTTTCAGGAACTCCAGCGCCGCCATTGAAAACGCCGCAAAGCGGTGCGCGTTGTCAGGATAGTCTTCACCCTTGTCTTGGTAAAGGCCGTCACGATCAAAATACTCCGGGCACTCGATCAGGTAAGTTTGTACTTGGTGGGCGCGGCCGCCGTCCTGCACAGCCGCGAACTTGTATCCGGAGCCGAGGGCCAAGGTCAGGCTTCGTGCGTGGGGCACGCTGGCCCCCTCCGGGGTAGAGCGATAGCGAGGCAGAATAACTTCCACCTCGTGCCCGAGCGCCGCCAGCGCCTTGGGCAGCGCTCCCACCACGTCTGCCAACCCACCCGTCTTGGAAAACGGGACGCCTTCTGATGCGACGAATGCAACTTTCACGCCGCCTCTCCTCTCGTGAAAACGATGAGATCAAACCTCGCTACGTTAGAGGATGCCCCCCGCAAAGTCAAGGTCTCTCGGCCCGTGTTATGATGCAACTCGGACAAGGTGACAGCGCCCGCGGCAGCAGACTTGGCGCGCCGCCATGCCCTGGCAAGCCGTGGTGAGAAATTCGCGCGAGAGGTAAATCGCACCGTTCCCCAGTCCGGGTGCGGAGGAAGCAATGAAGAAAGCCCTGGTGGCAACAATTCTTCCCGTCATGCTTTTGTCGTTGAGTTATCTGGCGGCGGACCAAGGCGACTCCAGCAGCCTGGATGATGAACTGATTGAAGCCGCCACCCAAGGCGACACGGCGGGGGTGCAGCAACTCCTGCAAAAAGGCGCCCACATCGAGTTCAAGGACATCGATGGCATGACGGCGCTTATGAAGGCGGCGGTCCACAGCCAGACCGAGGTGGTGAAGCTGCTCTTGGATAAGGGCGCCAACATCGAGGCCAAGGACGGCCAAGGCATTACGGCGCTGATCTGGGCGACCCTCGAGGCCAAAACCGAAGTGGTAAGGCTGCTGTTGGATAAAGGCGCCAACATCGAGGCCAAAACCGTATACAACAACACGGCGCTGCAATGGGCGGCCTACAAGGGTAAGACCGAGGTGGTGAAGCTCTTGTTGGAGAAGGGCGCCAAGATCGAGGACAAGGACAACGACGGCAAGACGGCTCTCCTCTATGCGGCCCGCGCGGGCCATGCCGAGGTGTTGAAACTGCTCCTGGATAAAGGCGCCAAGATCGGGGCTGAGGACAGCTTTCGCGCAGCGCAACTGCTCCCGGCGGCCGAAAAGGGCGAGACTGAGGTCGTTAAGCAACTGTTGGACCAGGGCGTCAACCCCAAAGCCAAGGACGAGGCTCTGGTCTTGGCGGCCCGCGAGGGCCATGCTGAGGTGGTCAAGCTGCTCCTGGAAAGAGGCGCCAACATCGAGGCCAGCGAAAACGACACAGCGCTGCAATGGGCGGCCGGCGAGGGCCATGCCGAGGTGGTCAAGGTGCTGCTGGATAAAGGCGCTAACATCGGGCCCAAGGACAGCCGCGGCTATACCCTGCTGCACCTGGCCGCCTCCGAGGGCCATACCGAAGTGGTAAAGTTGCTGCTGGATAAAGGCGTCAACATCGAGGCCAAGGACAATAGTGGCGGCACGGCGCTGATCTTGGCGGCCGGGTATGGCCAAACCGAGGTGGTGGAACTGCTACTGGATCGAGGGGCCAACATTGAGGCCAAGGACAAGCTCGGCAGGACGGCGCTGCACGAGGCGGCCCCCGCGGACCGATTTGACGTGGTGAGGCTGCTGCTGGACAAAGGCGCCGACATCAACGCCAAGGACAACAACGGCAAGACGGCGCTGGACTTGGCAAAACATTCCGACTTGTTCCCTGGTGACGTTGTGAATCTGCTGCGGGAGAAAGGCGCCAAATGAAGTTCGATGGGAGCGTTGTGAGAAAGGCCCGTAAACTCTCATGCGTTTGACCCATCGTCCCAAACTCGGCCAGCATTTTCTCCACGACCAGCGGTATCGCAACCGGATTCTGGAGGCGCTTCCCCTCGAAGCCGGCGACGTGGTCTTTGAAATCGGCCCGGGGCGCGGCGCCATGACCGCCTTATTGGCCGAACGGACGCGCAAGGTCATCGCCGTCGAAATCGATCGGGGACTCGCACAAGGACTTCAGGAGGATTTCCGGGAGGAATCGCGTGTGGAGATCATCCGCGCGGATGTGCTCGGCGTCGATTTTGCCGCCCTGTGCCGGCAGGAAGGGATCGCGCAAGGATTTGTTTTCGGCAACCTCCCGTACTACATCACTTCGCCCATCCTCCATCACTTGTTTGCGCACCGGGACTCGGTCCGCGCCATGGGCCTGCTGACGCAGCGTGAGGTAGCCGAGCGCCTGACGGCAGCGCCGGGAACCCGCGAATACGGGTATCTCACCGTCGCCACGCAACTTTATTCGCAGCCGCAAATCGCCTTGGCCGTTCCCCCGGGAGCCTTCTCCCCTGCGCCGAAGGTGCAGTCGGCGCTGGTGACATTTCGAATGAAAGCGAAGTTCGACCGATGGCCGCAGGCAAGATGCGACGAGTTTTTGGATTTCGTAAAGCGCTGCTTTGCGCAAAAGCGCAAGAACCTGCTCAACAATCTGGGCGGCATCTATCCACGAAGCCGAATCATGCAGGCGTTCGAGGAAGCAGGCAAACCGGCCAATTTGCGCGCCGAGCAACTTTCCCTGGAAGAACTCGCCGGCGTTTTCGAACGCCTGACTCGCGCCGCAGGGCAGGCGGGCGCGGATGATTAGAAAAGACCGCCGGTGTATTTCTTATAGAGCGCCATGATTTCAGGATTCTTCGGGTCAAGCTGGTAGGCAGTGTAAATCTCCTTCACCGCCTCCGTCAGATTGTGTTGCTCAATAAGCAGCGCGCCCAGGTTTGCATGGGCCATGGCGTACTTGGGGTCCAAACGAATGGCTTCCCGATACTCCGCCTCGGCCCCGGCGTTGTCTCCCTGGTGGTTGAGCAAGACACCAAGCTGGTTGTGGAAGTATTGGTTGGACGGTTCCAGGCGAACGGCCTGGCGAGTTTCGCCAACGCCCCCTGCAATATCCCCACTCGCCCCCAACCCTGCTCCCAGCAGGAAGTGGGCGTAAGCGTTGCCGGGATCGAGGCGGATGGTTTCGCGGTATTCGTCCATCGCCGCCGGCATTTTTTGCTGGATGGCCAAGATCAGACCATTCAGCAGGTGCGGCAGGGGGGTGTTGGGATTGATGTGCATCGCATATTGCACTTCTGTGGTCCCACCTGCCAAATCACCCTTATTGACGAGCGCGTAACCCAAGTTGGAATGGGCCACCACGGAATCGGGCTGCAATCGCAGCGCCTGACGATACTCGAAGATGGCGCCGTCCCAATCACCCTTGGCCGCGATGGCGTTGGCATAATCATTGTGCGGAAACCAGGTGTACGGATCGAGGCTGAGGGCCTGGCGAAATTCGGCGATGGCGCCGTCCGCATCCCTTTTTTCCAGCAGGAGGACCTGGGCGCTCGCGTAGTGGCCGGCGGCAGTGTCCGGCGCCATCTCGGCGGTTTGGTGCAATTCCTTCAACGCGCCGGCAAGGTCGTGCACATTGTAAAGCGAAGCTCCCAGAATATTCCGCCCTTGCAGGTCGTGGGGATTCAGCCGAATAGCCTCGCGCAGCTCGGGAATGGCCGTTACCGGATCACCTCGCAGGGCAATCGCTAGACCGAGAGCACCATGAGCTTCCGCGGATTTCGGATCCAAACGTATCGCCTCGCGATATTCCGCCAGTGCTTCATCCCACTTCTCCTGTTTGGCGAGAGCCCGGCCCAAACCCACGTGCAGAGTACTGTTCTGGGATTGAATGGCCAGGGCGGCGCGATATTCCTGCTCCGCTTGGGGGTAGGATTCCAGTTTTTCGAGCTCCAGGGCTCGGGACAAGTGCTGCTCAACCTGCAAATCCGCGGCCGGACGTTGCACTGCGGCGGGGCGCGAGCCCGCTCCGTGGACCTCGCGCAGGGCATCGAGTAGGTCCTTTTTCCCGCCTGCTGCCTGGACCTTCTTCAAGTAATCTTCCTGAGGATCAAAATCAACGCCATTTTCCTTGACCAGATTCGTCACACTCTGGCTGGGCACGTAGTTGTTCAAGAGATAGAGAATATCGTCACGAGTCACCGGTTTATTGGCAGGATGCGGAAACGCCGCGGCGCCCAAAATGCTTGCCAGCAAAATAATGATCGCCCACCAAGCCCTCACCACTTGTACCTCCCTGTTTCTGCGGATGCTTTGTCTTTGCCGAGAGCATACGCTGGAAGAACAATGGAAAACAAGGCCTTCACGGTGGAAATCTCGTGTCCGCCCTGGCAGGGCTATGATGCAGCCTGGAATCTTTGCAGTACGGCGCGAAAATAACCCAGAGCAAACGCCATGCCGGCGTGCCAGGGAGCCCCGCAGTCCATTTGCGGAGTGTGGTCAGGGATAATCACGCCGTCGAAGTGGTTCTGCTTCAGGATTTCGAGAACGCGCAACGCATCCACGTCGCCGTCGTCGATGAACGTCTCGCGATAGTGCGGCGCCTTGCCGTAGACGTTGCGCAGGTGGACATAAGCCAATTTCCCCTGGCGGCTGTAGTGGTCCACCACCTCGTAGATATTTCCTTCCGTCATTTCCGCGAGCGTGCCCACGCAGAATTCCAGGGCGTTTCGCGGGCTCGGCTTCAAGTCGATCAGCTTCTGGTACAGCCGGGGCTGATAGACCAGTCTCGGCTGTCCGCGCAGCACGGGCAGGGGAGGATCGTCAGGATGCGCGGCCAGGGTAACACCCGCTTCTTCCGCCACGGGGATCACCGCTTCCAGGAAATCTGCCAGGCGCTGCCACAATTGCTCTGACGTTATCGGTGGAACGGTTCCGGGAGGTGCGTCAGGATCGTAAACCATGTTCCAAATCATTCCGTTAGGGATGGGGGTCTGGTCCGCCTCATCCATGCCCACGGAGATCGCGCCTCCGCGGGCGAAAGGACCCTCGATTCTTCCCGCCACGCCCGGAAGCGAAAAGTTGTACCCCAATACCGGAATGCCCGCGCGCCCCATATTGCGGATAATGGTTTTGACGTTTTCCAGATGTTGCGGTTTCTTGGGGCCATCCAACAGCACATCGTGCCAGTGGGCCGGATCGAGATTTTCGATGGCGTGCAATTCCAGACCATGGTTATTGATATTTCGCCTCAGCTCCGCCAGTTCTTCATAACTCCAAACCTTAGTGGGGTCACCCGCGCGGCCCCACCCGGCCTTGCTGCCCACCGGCTGGTTTTGCCGATCGCCTCCCCCCTGATGGAAGTAATCCACCAGATGAACGATCACATGCGTGCAACCACACTGCCGCGCAAAACGAAAGTTCTCCAGCGTGAGCATGTGACGGTACAACCCCAGACCTAGTTTCATAAGGACTCCCCCCGCAAAATGTGCAACCCCAAGAGATGATTCTAGACTAACTCAATTTTCCCCAGCCGGAAGCGATTTTCGTGAACCGCCAGATACCGACCTGTTTCAGCGTAAGACGGTTGCTTTATTCGCCCAATGCGGATGGGATATAATAGGTCAGGCGTTGGGTAAGACGAACACTCATACAAGATCATTCGTGGTTGCGCCAGAGAAGACGGTAGGCGAAGAGAGTCATGCCAAAGATTCGCTCGCAACCCCATTTCCTGCCGGTAGGAAATTTGCGGCGGGAATTGTAAAATATTTTCCTACCGGTAGGAAATTCCGCCAGAATCCTCTTGACAACATACCTTGCCTATGCGCTAGTCTTAAAGAGAGCGGGAAAGGCGCCGCAGGAGAGGCGCGGGCCGGGAAAGATCTCCCCGCTTGCCACGATGTGCATGGAAACACAAGGACTTAGGCGAAATTTGCGAGCTTTTTGTGAAATCATATCTTATTCAATGCAAAGCATTTATCGGCCGGGTCGAGTTCGAGGGCGAGAAAAAAGGGGAATTAAAAATGCAACCTAGTTTCGCGATGTTATTGAAAACACATATAGAAAAAATGTCGCATTTCCACCTCTCCACGATGTCGAAAAGGCGCTCCCCATGCCGAGCCTGCAACAGTCCGGCCTCCTCTCCCTCAGGGAGATCCCTTTCCAACAAAATGTCACTGCCGGGAACTGGCCTACTAAAAAAGATGTTAATTTAAGACGTTCGAAGCTGGAATGTGTATGAAAACAAAAGAAACATGGACAAAATGACTTAGAAAAAGTCGGACATTTACGGCAATTCGATATGGATCTTGCAGAGAAATTCAGGATTTGACGGACAATTCAGCTTGATTGGCACTCTTAGAGCGGGTTTTGTGCGGATATTCGCGGCGAAAATCTCCCCCCGGGTCGCGCCGGGCTAGGCGGGCCGGCCCGCGCCGAACATGGCCTATTAATAGCCATAACCGGACGTGTGGTCTGGCCTATCGTCTCGGAGGGTCCTGGGGGGAGAATCCCGGTCAGAAATGTAGAAACTCCAGGTGTCT
>Ga0181539_1000952_pt1 | contig 33552 bp, 25 predicted proteins | sample PEATcosm2014_Bin_46_FD_119767 | JGI IMG/M metagenome (GOLD analysis project Ga0181539, IMG submission 119767) | Peatland microbial communities from MTU Mesocosm Facility, Houghton, MI, USA - PEATcosm2014_Bin23_60_metaG | ecosystem: Environmental > Terrestrial > Soil > Wetlands > Peat | place... | reverse complement strand
CCAAGGACCAAGGCCACCGCTCCCAATGACCACTTAGCTTTCTAACTTGCAAGAACTTCTTCCTGATTGCGGCACTCATACCCACCAACTTCCGATTCCACACAGCCCTTTTTCAACAGCCACGCGTTTACACAAGTTTGCGCCGTTTGTTTGCCCTTCGGCCATTACGCTCAAGAACCCTGTTACGACCTGACAGTTGCGACCCCATCCGACAGCGTAGTGTGCAAGGCCAGGTCTTGGCTGTCACAACTCAGTGCAGAAGCGGGACGTCTGGAGTCACCGACTTGCCGTCCAGGTAGAAACTGACCGCGCCCTCCTCGTCGGTGCGGTAGGTTTTCACCCCGGCCTGCTGTAGGCGCTCCAGCACTTCGCGCCGGGGATGTCCGTACACATTTCGCGCGCCGACGGAAATGACCGCGTAGCGCGGATGGACGGTCGCGAGCAGAGCGGCAGAAGTTCCGCTGGCGCTTCCATGATGCGCGACCTTCAGCAGCATCGCCTCCGGATGCTCTTCGACCACGCGGCGTTCCGCCGGGCGCTCCGCGTCTCCCTCGAGCAATGCGGTCGTCCCGCCGAAGGTCGCGGTAAACACCAGGCAATCGTCGTTCGGACGCATTGACCCGGTGATTTGGTCGCGTCCGGGAGCGAACATGCGGAAATGCGCTCCTCCGTAATCGAATTGATCGCCATCTTTTTTTACTGAGACTTTCATCCCCGCGCTCTGGGCTTGCGCAACGATCGGCGCCAATTGGCCCACCGGCTTGTCGATACTTATCCAAAGTTCTCGCGGGTGGAAATTGGCAATCACCGCGGGCATTCCGCCGAGGTGGTCGGCGTGAGGATGCGTGATCACGACCACGTCGAGACGATCGATCCGTCGATTCCAAAGATAAGAGGAGACGACCTGCTCACCGATATCAAAGTCGGAATGCATCCACTGCGGCAGGCCTCCGGCATCAATAAGCAAGGCGCGGCTCTCGGGCGTGACCAGCAGAATGGAATCGCCTTGTCCGACGTCAATGGTCGTCATCTCCATCACGCCGGCGCGAAGGTTAGGGCGAGAGGGGACGAACGCAATCCAGACCGCAACGCCAAACAGCAACACCACGGAAGCAAGAGCGGCCAGGCGCGTGCGACGGATCCGCGCCGCCAGCATGGCGAGTGCCAGGGCGGCGAGCGAGGCCAAGATCATCACGAGCGAGGGCATGGCCACGCGCAAGTCGGCGATCGATCTTCCGAAACTCGGTGTGCCCGCGACCTGGGCGCCGCCGAGAAAGTGCACCGTGCCCGCTATTCCCTCAAGCGCGAGGCCGGAAATCCAAACCGCGGGCTTGGCCAGCGTGGTCGAGATGTATCCCAAGCCGACGGCGGCGGCGGCGGTCGGCATCAGCATCTGGGTTAGCGGAATCACGGCCAGGTTGGCCGGCATACCCATGGTGGTCGCGCGATGAAAGTGGTAGGCCATGAGCAGCGCCAGTCCGGCCTGCATCAGCGCCGAGATGAAGAGCAATTCGCCGAAACCAATTGCCACCCGCATGAGGATCGCGGGCACTGCGAGGCTGAGGCGGTCGCCGATGAATCTCCGCAGCCGCGATCCGATTAGCCGTAGATCGAGCCGGAACTGCGCTACCTCGGGAGCGACGTGCAAATCGTAGCTGGCAACTGGCAACAGCCGTAGACCCCGCGCGTAGGGCAGCGTTGTCCGCTCCAGAATCGGCGAGCGGCGATGATGAAGACCGCGAGAAACGTCAGTTGAAAACTGGCGCCAAACAGGGCGCGCGGATCGGCGATCAGAACTCCCAGAGCCGCGGCGCCAATTGCGTTCATCATGTTGCGGCCGCGATACAGCAGACGCGCGCCTAGATATGTAGCCAGCATCAGCGCCGCGCGCCACACCGGTGGACCGACCCCGACCACGAACGCATACGCGAACGAGACCACGACCGTGGCGATGGCCGCCACTGCGGGATCCACGCGGAACTGGCGCAGCGTCCAAAAAATGGCGAAGGCCAGGATGCTCAGGTTCATTCCGGAGACAACCAGCACGTGATACGTGCCCGAGCGCTGATACTCGGTACGCGTCGCGTTGCGCAGAAATGATTCTTCGCCGAGAACCATGGCGTCCATGAGCGAGGCCTGCGACGCGGGCCACAGTTGGTGAATTTTGGCGATGATGCTCGCATGAACGCGCGTCCGCCAGAGCTGAATCCGGCTGCCGGAAAACCCGGGCAGCCGCTCGATGTCTTCCGCCTCCGCCGAACCCAGCACGCTGATGCCGTTGTCGCGCAGATAGCCTTCATAATCGAAGGCTCCGGGATTGCGGTAATTGCGCGCCGGATGCAGCTTGGCGGGGATGCGCAGCCGCGTGCCGTAGGTAAGAGCAAATGGAGCGACGGGCGTCTCGCCCGTCCCGCCCGTCCCGTATGCACCATCCGCAGCATCGAGGCCGGGCGAGAGCCTGCCCTGAGCTTGCCGAAGGGACGCCCGGCGCTCCACCATCTCAGGGTTCTCTAACTTCTCATAAATGGACAGCCGCACCCCGGCCCGCACCGGCCAGCTTTCGCCCTGGCTCGCGATCTCTTCCGTCTCCACATCAATGGATTCACGAATCGACCGCGGCCCCGCGGCGCGCGCATATCCCTCGCGCATCACGCGGGCCGTGAGCGTGACTTCACGGCCATCGGCCAGGGTGAGGATCCGAGGATCGTCTTGCGGTTGACCGCGAACTTGAATCAGAAAAGCGCCCAGAAGAAACCACGCGCCCAAAGAGAGCGCCTTGGCCAGCCAGGCTCGCTTCGAAAGAAACCATGACGCCGCGAAAACGAAAGCCACGACCGCGATCACCCACCATGACGGCGGCCGCCAGGCTCGCACGCCTGTCCACAGACCGAGCGAAAATGCCAATGCCGCCCAGAACAACGGCTGCCGCGGCGGCTTGTGGTCGTGCGTCATGGCTTGGTCTCCGGGCCTTGATCTCCGGTAGAGAAATGGGGCCTCGTCGAGCGGCGGGCACATCTCGGCCAGACTCGGAACAAACGGTCGAAAACAAGCGGGAGGACGAGCGGGGCCCTGGCGTGCGTGTTACTTGCGCCAGGGCCCTCGGCCAACCCACCCGTCTTCCAGGAGGAACTGGGCGACGTGAAAGCGGTCAGCGCGCCAGCAGCATCACCGATTCGATGTGAAACGTCTCGGGGAAGAGATCGAATAAGTGTGCTTCCTCGATGTGGTAGCCGGCCGCCAGGAGGGGGACGATATCCCTAGCCAGCGTCGCCGGATCGCACGAAACATATCGGACGCGAGGCGCTCCGAGTTCCACCAGAGAGCGGATCACCGCCTTGCCGGCGCCGGTGCGGGGAGGGTCCAGAACGACCAAGTCAGGCCTTTTTCGCACCGGTCGGCTTCTCAGGTAGTCCTCGGTTCGCGCGCCGACCGCTTTCACGTTCGCAGGCACATTCTGCACAAAGTCGGCATACGATGTCAGTGACGCCTCTACAGCAAAAATGTGATGAAAGTTCCGCGCCAAAGCCACCGAAAATAGCCCCACTCCGGCATACAGATCGAGGGCGGCGTCCCCGCGAGCATTGCCGGTCACGACTGAAACCAGTTCGTCCACCAGATAACGGTTTACTTGGAAGAAGGCTCCTGCGCTGACCTGATACTCGTGGTTCTTCGTTCGATAGCGAATCGACTTCGCGCCGGATTGCGCGAGCGCTTGCAGGTCCATCGGCGCGTCATCTTCTAATCGTCCCTGCGAAGATCGGTGCTCTGAAGATCGGTGCTCCGAAGATCGTCGCCGCGAAGAGAAAAACGTCACGCCGCTGATTTCCGGCAATTCGCGCTCGATTGCCTCCGCCCAGCGCAGTAGATCGCTCTTGTCAGCCTCGCGCCCACAGAAAGCCCAGGCCAGCAAACGCTCATCCGCCGCGTCCGCGAACAGCTCAATTTCTTCCACTGCCGCCGGGCAGCACAATCCGCCGAGTTCAAGCAGACGCGCCATCACGCGATTTAGAAGCGGCGAGATGATCGGACATTCGCCGACCGGGAGAAATTCGTGCGAGCCAAACCGGAAGTACCCCAGCGCAAATCCGGGGCCCCCAGAACGGCCGGTTTTGCCGGGCTGGGGTGGAAACTCCGGCGCAGTCTGCACCTGCAGCCGCGTCCGGTTGCGGTAGTTCCAGGGAGGAGAAGCATGCAGGCGAATCTCGGATTGCATCTCTATTTTTGCAATCCGCTGCAGCGTCTCGCGTAGAATTTCGGCTTTGAATTCCAGTTGCCGCTCATAGGGAATGTGCTGGTAATGGCATCCGCCACATTGCCGGAAGTACGGACAGCGAGCTTCGATGCGATCGGGCGACGCTTCAATCAACTGCGTGACCGAGCCGCGCGCGAACCCAGGCTTCTCTTGCCGGATCTCGGCCTCAATCCGCTCGCCCGGCAGCACAAACGGCACAAACACCGCCATGCTGCGCCCGTCCGCGGCGGGCGGCGTTCGCGCCAGCCCGTCACCGCCGTAGATCAGTTTTTCGATGGAAAGAAGCATGGGGCTTTACCGGCAGCGCGGGCATTTTCGTAAAACTCAGGCCATCAATTTGAACTGTCATCCTGAGCGAAGCGAAGGACCTATGTACTTGACCGCGCCACAATGCATAGGTCTTTCGCTTCGCTCAAGATGACAAGGTGGATTTTATGCCGCAAATTTTTGAGACGCCACGCTAGTGCATGTAGAACAAACTCAGCCGCGGCACGCCGCAGCGCTCCAGCAGCCGTTTACGCACGTACTGCTTGTGCAGCTGTTCAACCTGCGCGGCCGTCATGTTCCTTCGGTAGGGAGCAAGATCCCGATCCGCTTCCGCGCGAACATTTACCAGATCTTCATCCGGAGTCGCCGCCATCAACACCGCGAAGAGCTTTTCCTCGAGCACCGTCAGCCGCCGCTCCAAATCTTCCAGCCGCGGAAGCTTGTCTTTGCCATTGCCATTGCGCTCGATGGCCTCCGCCATCTCACGCAGCGAAGCTGCTTCTTCCCGCGCCAGCGCTCCAATCGCGAATCCCGCGCGCTCCGGCAGCTTCGCTTTTTCGACCTTCTCGGCATTCCCCCGCAAGAACGCCGCAATCTGCGCCGCTTCAAATCCGGACTCTGGCCGAGTTTTTTCTTCGCTTCTCGCACCTACCGCCGCTTCCTTCATATCTTCCGCCGCAGCCAACACGGCCTGCGAGCAGTAGGCCAGGCTATTCACCTTTTTCGATTTCGAGGGACGCCGATCGTACTTATCAAACGCGTCATCGATCCCGCGAAGTACGGCCTCCAGCGGCACGCCTGCACTTTTCCAAGTCTCAATCAATGCCCAATCGAGCGTCGAAAGCAGCAGGTGAGTGCCCCGTCGCCGTAAATAGTGCTCTTCGATTTCCGTGAAGTAATTAAAGTAATTTTCCACGACGGTTCATCGCGATTTAGTTCATCGCTATTTAGCTCAGCGCGATTTAGAAGATTTCGGCGAGGGCCACGGTTTCGCATTGGCATCCGGAGGCTTGGTCGGCGCCGGCGATTTTGCCGCTTTCGGGGCGGCTTCGCGGCGGATAAAGGACGACTGGTTCCGATCCCAGATAATGCGCAGCCCCTCGAGGGTGAGAAACTCGTCCACCTCCTTTATGAGGTGTGAAGCGGTGCCAATCAGCGATCCCAGTCCGCCCGTCGCAATCACGCGAGTTTCCGGGCCCAGTTCGTCCAGCAGCCGCTCCAGGATGCCATCGACTAGGCCGAGATAGCCGTAGTAAAGGCCTGACTGCAAACTGCCCACCGTATTCGATCCAATCACCCGCGCCGGCTTGCGAATCTCGACTCGCGGCAGCCGCGACGTACGCTGAAACAGCGCGTCCGCCGAAATCCCAATCCCCGGACAAATCACGCCGCCTATGTACTCGCCCTTTTTCGAAATGCAGTCGAAGGTCGTCGCCGTGCCAAAGTCCACAATCACGCAGGGCCCGCCATATTTCTCAAACGCCGCCACCGCGTTTACGATGCGATCGGCGCCCACTTCCGCGGGATTGTCGTACAGCACCTGCATGCCCGTCTTCACGCCCGGCTCGATGAACAGCGGCTTGGTGTTGAAATAGCGCTCGCACACCTGGCGCAGCACCGAATCGAGCGGCGGCACCACCGATGAAATCACGATCCCACGCACGGATGAAACTTCCAGGTTGGCCATCGAGAAAAGGTTGCGGAAGATCACTCCGTATTCGTCGACTGTACGAGTCAGATGCGAACCGACGCGCCAGTTCGCAACCAGCCGCTCGTAACGCACCGCTTCCGTGCCGGTCACATCCTCGCCCGGACGGTGCTCCACCTGGGCAAAGACGCCCAGCACCGTATTCGTGTTTCCGACATCAATCACGAGAAGCATATTTGCAATTGGTGATTTGTAATTTGTAATTGGAAAAGCCGCCGCTTTTAATTTACCAATTACCAATTACAAATCAGAAATGGTTCTAACCGTCCCACTCACCACCGTCGTCAACCCCTCCGCCGTTCTTACCCGCAAAAATCCACGCTCATCCAATCCCTCGGTAACGCCCGCCAAGCCGCCGTTCTCTTCGATGCTCACTTTTCTGCCGCGCACCGACGAAGAGTTCTCCTCGAACCGGCGCAGGATCGCATCTCGCGCTCCCGCATCCTCAACTAGGCTCCGATACTCCCGGTCGAGCGATTTTAGCAAAGCGGCGCAGAGCTCAACGCGCGACCACTCGGTGCCGGTCTCGATCCGCAACGAAGTCGCGATTTCGCGCAGCTCAGCCGGGAACTTACCCTGGTTCACGTTGATCCCCACCCCCACCACCAGATGGCGCACCCGCGTGGCCTCGGCATTCATCTCGGTGAGAATGCCGCAGAACTTCTTGCCGCCCAGCAACACGTCATTCGGCCATTTCAGATCCACTGGAAGCTGCGGCGCAACTTCCGCCACCGCCGCGCGCACCGCCAGCCCCGCGGCCAGCGAAACAATCAGAGCATCCGAAGGCGGCATCTCCGGACGCAGGATCACCGAGCAGTAGATCCCCTCCGATCGCGCCGAATGCCAGGTGTGCGCGCCGCGTCCGCGCCCGGCCAGTTGTTCCTCGGCGAAAAAGACGCTGCCTTCTGGCGCGCCCTCGGCCGCGGATCGCATCGCCTCCGAATTGGTCGAGCCGATTTTGTAATAGTGATGGAGCTGCTTGGCACCGCCCGGGGCGCCGCCTGGGCCACCGCCGAAGATCGTGCCCTTCAACAGCGGCGCCAACATCTCCGGCAACAGCAAGTCTGGAACCGCGCGCAGCTGGTAGCCGGTCGCCGGATGTCCAGCGACATCCACGCCCAAACCCCGCAGTTGCTGAATCAGCCGCCAAACTTCCGACCGGCTCGTCCCGATCTCTTCCGCAATCTTGGTGCCGCTGGCGACGACGGTAGCGTGGCTCATGAGCAGGCGCACGATGCGGCCGAGGCGAACGTCGGTCGCCTTGTGTACGGACGGCAGGCTACGAGTTTTCGTGGAGGTGGAGATGGAGGGATTATAAACAGTCCGCGGTCTGCTCGTGTGGGGACGGGCGCCTCGCCCGTCCGAGCCGAGCGCAGCTCGGCAGCCGCCGAACCCTACGCCGGAGTGACTCTCAGACTCATATCGACCGCTGTCGATGATTGCGTCAGCGCCCCCACGGAGATGAAATCCACGCCCGTCTCGGCGTAGGGTCGCACGTTCTCGAGAGTGATTCCGCCCGCGCACTCCAGCGGAATCCGCCGCGGCTGCCGCGAACAAATCTCGACCGCCTTGCGCACATCCTCAACGCTCACATGGTCGAGCAGGATCGCCTCCGCTCCGTGCTCCAGCGCCTGCTGCAGTTCTTCGAGTGACCGCACTTCAATCTCGATCGGCTGCCGGCCACGCCGGTTGCGGATCGCGCGCTCCAGTGCCGGAATCGCGCCCCCGGCCAGCGCAACGTGATTGCTCTTGATCAACACGCCGTCGGAAAGATCCAGCCGGTGATTCTGCCCGCCACCGCGGCGCACCGCGTACTTGTCAATCACGCGCAGCCCCGGCGCCGTCTTGCGGGTATCGAGAATCCGCACGCGCGTGCCCTCCACCGCATCCACAAACTTGCGGGTGGTGGTCGCGATTCCAGCCATGCGCTGCAGAAAATTCAGGATCACCCGCTCACACGACAGAATCACCCGCGCATTATGCCGGATCACCGCGATCTGCTGCCCCGGGTGCACGCGGATCCCGTCAAAAATCGACGGATGGCTGGTCACCTCGTAATGCGAAGTGACCGCCCCGTCGAGCGCCGCATAGACGTCGAGAATCCGCGGCACGCATCCGAGGCCGGCCAGAATGCACTCCTGCTTGGCCAGAATCGTCGCCGAAGCGCGCTGGCTGGGATCGATGCAGGCGTAGCTGGTCGCATCGCGCGTCGCCCGATCTTCGTTCAGCGCGTTCTCGATAATCGCGGTAATGCGTCGTGAATTCCAGTCCATGTTCGTGTAGATCGATGTTCGTGTGGGGACGGGCGCCCTCGCCCGTCCATGCGGCTCGAAGAGCCGCTGCTTCGATGCTCTCGAGCTTCGCTCGACCGGACGGCCGAGGGCGGCCGTCCCTACGTAACCTCCTTCAACTTCGCCAACGTCTTCTCCCGCAGCACCCTCAGTTCTTCCGCCCGCGTTTTCAGCCCCTCCACCACCTTCGCCGGAGCCTTCGCCAGAAACTGCTCGTTGGAAAGCTGGCGCTGCCCGTTGGCCTGTTCTTTCTCAATCTTCTCCAGGTCTTTGGTTAGACGCTCGCGCTCGGCCGCAACGTCAATCTTTTTCTCATAAATCGCATGCACATCGAACCGCGACGTGCTGCGCGCCCCCGCCACTTTCTCAAGCGACGCCTCGACGAACGCAATCGACTCCACACCCGCCAGCCGCTCGATCGCCCCGCGATTCTGTTCGATCATCGCGCGCATCGCCGGCTCATGTGCAAACACCTCGATCGGCACTTTGACCTTGGGCTCAACCTTTAACTCCGCCCGCAGATTCCGCACGCTGACGATCAGATCCTGCAGCACCGCCATGTTCGTCTCCGCACCCAGATCAATCTGCTCTTCCTTCGCCGCCGGATACGCCGCTAGCGCAATCGACTTCAGCGGAGGCGCGCCATCGTACATCGCGTGCCAGATTTCTTCCGTGATGAACGGCATCACGGGATGCAGCAGCCGCAACGATGCCTCGAACAGACTTACCAGATTTGCACATACAACTCGCGCCGGTGCCGTGTTGGCGCCTTCCTCGAAGTTCAGTCGCGGCTTGATCAGCTCGATATACCAGTCGCAGAACTCGCCCCAGAAGAAATCGTAGATGCGATTCGCCGCCTCATCGAAACGATATGTCTCCAGAGACTCGTTCACGTCCTTAGCCGCGCGATTGAACCGCGAAAGAATCCATCGGTCTTCGAGCACGGCAGCCTGGAACCCGGCAACCCCGCCGCTTGCGTAGAGACGGCCGCCCTCGGCCGTCCCGGGCCGCAGGCCCGCGTCAATCCGATCCACATTCATGAACATGAAGCGCGCCGCGTTCCATATCTTGTTGGCAAAATTCCGATACCCCGCCGTGCGGCTTTCGCTGAACGCGATATCAGTTCCCGGCGCCGCCATCGATGCCAGGGTGAAGCGCGTCGCGTCCGTCCCGTAATGCTCGATCACCTCGATCGGATCGAGCACGTTGCCCTTCGTCTTCGACATCTTCTGCCGGTCGGCATCGCGCACCAACGCGTGAATATAGACATTGCGAAACGGAACGCTGTCGTTCTTTTTCTCCGACCAGCCGCTCGCCTTCTTCATCGCCGCGTCCTGCTCGTGCCCCTCCATGAAATGGCAGCCGAACATGATCATGCGCGCCACCCAGAAGAACAGAATTTCGTACGCCGTGATCAGCAGCGTCGTCGGATAGAAAACTTGCGCATCGCGCGTCTTCTCCGGCCAGCCCAAAGTCGTGAACGGCAGCAGGCCCGATGAGAACCAGGTGTCGAGCACGTCCGTATCCTGCTCCAGCTTCGCGCTGCCGCACTTCGGACACTTGGCAGGCGTCTCGCGCGCGACGATGACATTCTGGCAATCGGCGCAGTGCCACACGGGAATCCGGTGGCCCCACCACAGCTGCCGCGAGATCGTCCAGTCATGGATGTTGTACATCCAGTTCAAATAAATCTGCTTGTAGTTCTCCGGCGTGATCGTGATCTCGTCCGACTCCACCGCCGCGATCGCCTTCTTCGCCAGCGGCTCAATCTTCACGAACCACTGCTCCGACAGACGCGGCTCGACTACCGTGCCGCACCGGTCGCACTTCCCCAGGGGCACCGTGTAATCCTTCTCGGCGACCAGGAAGCCCTGTTCCTTCAGATCCGCCAGCACCGCCTCGCGCGCCGCGTAACGATCCAGGCCCTTATACGGCCCCGCGTTCTCGTTCATGCGCGCGTGCAGATCCATCACGTCGATCTGCGGCAGGTTGTGCCGCTTCCCTGCCTCGAAATCGTTCGGATCATGCGCCGGTGTGATCTTCACCGCGCCCGTGCCAAACTCCGGCTTCGCAATCTCATCCAGAATGATGGGAATCTCCCGCTTCATCAGCGGCAGCAGCACTTTCTTCCCGTGCAGGTGCGTGTAACGCTCATCGGCCGGGTTCACCGCGACCGCCGTATCGCCCAGCATCGTCTCCGGGCGCGTCGTCGCTACGGTGATAAATTCCTTCGTCCCAGTTCCAGTTCCAGTTCCAATGACCGGATACCGGATCTCCCAAAGCTTCCCCGCTACCTCTTCGTGCTTCACCTCGAGATCCGAAATCGCCGTCTCGCATCGTGGACACCAGTTCACGATGTACTTCCCGCGATAAATCAATCCCTCTTCATACAGCCGGACGAATACCTCGCGCACCGCGCGCGAAAGGTTCTCGTCCATGGTGAAGTACTCGCGGCCCCAATCGACCGACGCGCCCAGCCGCTTCATCTGGTCGAGAATCGCGCCGCCATACTCGCGCTTCCATTCCCACACGCGCTCCACAAATTTCTCGCGCCCCATCTCGCGCCGCTTCTTGCCTTCTTTCGCAAGCTGGCGCTCGACCATCATCTGCGTCGCGATGCCGGCATGGTCCGTGCCCGGGAGCCAGAGCGTGATAAACCCGCGCATGCGATGCCAGCGCACGAGAATATCCATCTGCGTCTGGTTGAGCATGTGGCCCATGTGCAGCCGCCCCGTCACATTCGGCGGCGGCAACAGCATCGTAAACACGGGACGCGAATCTCCCGGCGCGGGCGTCTCCACATGAAAGAGCTTTTCCCGGACCCAATATTCGGCCCAGCGCTTTTCAATCGCGCCCGGTTCGTATGCTTTCGGCAATTCGTGCGGCATGTTTAAGGGCGCTCAGCAGTCAGCAATCAGCATTCAGCCAATGACGACAATGCATCTCCACAAACTTGAGAATCAAGCTCCTCAAGCTCCGCACTGAGTGCCGATTGCTAGAACTTTGATCTTACAGGCGTAAGAAAACAGGGGTCAAACGACGAACGGGTGTATACGACACGAGGGCAAAACGCTACGCCCCCTAGCTTTTGGGGTCACGGTTCCGGGTTTGCGCGTCGCGCACATCGGGCGGGCTGAACATGACCGGAGAAATTCTAGATAGAAAAAAAGGTGTGTTCAGAATTGTAGGAAAACGGGACGCGAAAAACTCCCAGCCGTTTCAGGAGGAGGTTATGCAAACCTGACCTATAATTAACGGGTCACGGGATGACGGGTTGAGTTTAGACTAGGTGGAATGACAAACATCAGACGAATCGTGCGCAGATTCGAAGGCGCTGACGGGGCCGAGATCGCCGAGGCGGCACTGGTGTTGCCTTTAGTGTCTATGCTTCTGCTGGGCATCATCTGGTTTGGACGAGCCTTCAACATTTACTCGACCGTCCAACAAGCGGCGCAACAGGGAGCGATTATCGCAGCACGGTCGACGTGTGGCGTGTGCGGAGATCCCACAAATGCCCTCCCTCACGCTAGCACGGTAGACAGCGCGGTTGTAGCGGTACTGACTGCCGCCAGGCTCGATACCGGCCAGATCAAGCAGTGGGAGGCCAATAATCCTACTCCTGGCGTGCAACCGTGTCCGGCGCCAGCGCCACCGCCATCGTGTACACTGACGGGCCATAACATCTGGGTCTGCAGCTCTGTGCTGCTGAATTCCGCGACCCAGCCCCTGCAATGCGGAGCCATGGTGAGCTTTCAATTTCCATTTCAGTTCTTCCTGCCTGGCACCTCCCTCAACATGCAGCAGATTATATTGTCGGCGCAGGCGCAGAGCAGGATGGAGAACTAGATGCCTCGCTTCGGAATCCCGCATCGCCGCACGGTCAGCCTGCTGAGGGATGTGCAGGGCGCGGCGCTGCTGGAGTTTGCCATCTCCCTGCCGCTTCTGGTGGTGTTCGTCGTGGGCATCTACGATTTTAGCGGCGCCTTCAACCAGAAGCAGAAGATCGAGCAGGCGGCGCAGGAAGGCGCCATCATTGCCGGCGCCCAGCCGACGAGCGACATTACGTCGCCCACCGCCCCGGACTCCCTGCTGCTGGTAGTGTCGGCAGTTTACAACTCGCTGGTCGGCAGCGGGGTCCTGCACGGCTGCACACTGCCAGCTGCAGCATCCGGAACTGGCCTGGCGTCGACTTATACCATTTCCGGGTGTCCCGACAGTCTGGTCATCACCATCAACCGCGGGACGGTAATCACTTCGATGTCGCCGGCAGTCGTCGGCACCAACGTTCAGGTTACATATCCATATCGGTGGCGGTTCAATAGTGTGATTCAATTGCTGATTCCGGGCGCGAGCTATGCGGCTATAACGCAGGTGACGGAGAGCGCTACGGTCCATAATCAGATGTGAGGGTGTGTGCGGCGAAAGCGGAAGATCTCGGGGCGGAAGAACGAGCAAGGGGTCATCATCACGCTGGTTGCGGTGTTCATGCTGTTTGTGATCGGAGCGATGGCTGCGCTTTCGATTGACGTGGTGACGCTCTACACCGCGCGCAGCGAGGCGCAACTAGCGGCGGATGGGGCGGCGCTGGCGGGGGCGCGCGTGCTGGCCAATTCCGGACTGACCTCCGCCGCTGATCCCCTTGGTGCTGAGGCCCTCGCCACCACGATCGCGACGCAAGTGGCGGCGAACAATAACGTCGGTGGCAGACCACTCAAGACGACGGAGGTGAACGTCACCTTCAACGACGGCTCCTCGACATTTGCAACCGACCCGCACGTTACCGTCGCGGTGCAAAGGCTCGATCTTCCCACGTTCTTCGCGCGCATCTGGGGCGTTACGCAGGTCGCGGTGGGTGCGTCGGCCACGGCGGAAGCTTACAATCCTTCGGGCGCAAGTTTTTTGAGTGGGGCGGCGACGCCGGTCGCGCCCCTTTGCGTGAAACCGTGGCTGTTGCCGAACATGGACCCCAGCCCCGGTGGTACTACCATTTTTGACCCGTTTAGCGGAGCCATTACTAACGCGGGGCTTCTGGGATTCCCGTCCCCGGCTGGGAACCCACGATTGCGACCCGGATGCAATAACCCAAACGGCAGCAACTGCACAGGGGCACTACCCAATCCAGTCGCTTGGAAATACTATCCCGGGGATCCGGCAACGACCTTCCCGCCCCCGACCCAAGCGTTGCCCACCTGCACTCCGGCTTTGGTCCCCGGATATGAGGAAAGCGTTGCTGGCTGCGTGCAGACCGCAATCGCATGCAACGCCACGGCCAATATCGACACTTCCAATGATCCCGCTCGAAATACCGAAACGGCGCATGCGGTGAATTGTCTGACTCATGCGAAGACGGGCAACGGCGACACGGTCACTTCGACGGCTCCACCGGTTGCGCCCTTCGAGTTCGTCGCTGGCGCCGACAATCCGATTCCGGGCTTGGCCGGAAACGACGTGATGGTCAGCAATTCGCTGGTTACGGTGCCGGTATTTAATAGCACCCCCGGCACGCCGCCAACCAGTCCGGTGACGATCATCGGCTTCGTTCAGCTATTTCTGAATCCGGACGGGTTGGAGACGCCGATCCCACCGGCAGCGAATGGCGGCCATGTGAAGACCAAAGTCATTAACATGGTCGGCTGCGGAACCGGTGCTGCCGGGCAGCCGATTCTAGGCAATGGCGCGTCTCCCGTGGCAGTGCGGCTGATCTCGCCGCCATAGTTGGAAGTCAAGCTAAGGATTGTCTGATTAGCTTCTCATCGTTCACTGTCCTGTTCCGATTCCCATAGTTGAAGCGCTTTCAAAACTTTGGTCAGCCTGGACGCCCGCACAAGTTCTTTCCTACAGATTTTCTCTAGCGTGTGCTGATTGATCCCTCGGCGAATGAACTCCCGCTTGGGAACCTTTGCGATACGCTGCAATTGCTCGGAGGTTGCTATCACTTTTCCACGGCGCTTGTATTGGATGGCTTTGAACTCCAGCAAACTCACATCTTCGCCTTGCTCCCAATGGCGGTCCGATTCCTTGCCGATTGGGATGTGCTCTCCCGCGACAATGTGTGCCCGTTGAAGCAATCCACGCGTATCGAACTCACATGGTTTCCCGTCCGGCCCAAGGCTCTTGGCCTCCGGGTGATTCTGATAGGACTCTACAAGCTGATAAAAGTTGACCGGCGAAACCGAGATGCCATCGTCGGTATAGTCGAACTTCAATCTGTACGTGGGAGAATCGCAATCGTGAATATTGATGCACTTCGATCTAATCCACTCTTCCCGTTTGGATGTAAACGACGTTATCAGCGTAAAGTTTGGATTGGCGGGATTCACACCGGCGGGGTATCCGAACGGCGCTATTTTTGGCATCATCATGAAATTGTGCGGGCGGGTGAGATCGCACTTTCCAAGGTTCTTCAGGGCGTGATGCGGCGTGCTGAGAGTCAGTTTCATCATGACCGGGAGATTGAACCACAATGGCTTCGTGCGTTTCAATTTCAGAGCGCCGCGCATGATGTAGTCCCACAGGTCGAATATCCATTCGGGCACATCGTGATCCTCTTCCCATCCTTCGGGTGAATCCTTGGGCGGATGAAAGTAGCCTAGGCCGTGCGCCTTGGGTTCAATGATGTTTATGTCACCCCGCTTCTTCTCATATATCGCGTACCTCTTCGCCGCAATGCTGTACCCGTACAACCAGCGGCGCTCTCCCTTTTTATTCCAGTTCAGTTTATGAACCTTGAGGATGGACCCCTGCAAATTGTAGGGATTGAGGCTCTCAAAGCGCTTTACGATTGCATCCACCTCATCCCACGTGAGCACGCGCTCGCCCTTGGCTCCAGGAATTTCGAGGGGTCCACCATTCTTAGAGGACACTATGCAAAGCGAATCTGTATCGCAGAACAGGTACGTGCCTCCTGCCTTTCTTACGGTGGCTTCCAGCATGGCAAGCAGTAGGCGTCCCCCGGACGTGATGAGGGAAGCCACTGGCGGACAGTACCAATGCCCAGGCGTTTCGATTACGGGGGGCGTATCAGTAAAATTGTCTTCGCCTGAAAATACTTTTATCTCCGCCCGGTCGGTGTTCTCGCTAGGATTGAGTTCCACGAACAGACCATACGAGCCACTATTTGCAAGAATTTTAAGGAAGTAATGAAGCGACTTGTTGGCCTCGTTTGCTGCGCGTTGCTCGATTACATGTTTGAAGAAACTGCTTTTACTGGCATCCACTTCGACCATGCTTCGCAGATTCGTGGTTCCCAGACCAGCCTGCTTGCCGTGCGGGACTAGGCGATACGCTTTTTCGATGCGCGGCACCTTGCCGCGGGACAGAATGATTGCGGATATTATGTCCGGCCCCGCAAACCATATCGGCTGATCGGATGTGAGATAGTTGATTCCAATGTTTTGCGTCACGCCGTTGTAAACAGTTCGGGCCGGCAGGATGTCCTCATCCGGTTGCACGAGCGCAAAAAACTTGAACTTGGGCCACAGTTTGCGGTCATAGCATTGGTTTAAGTCGATCCGCCTTAGAAAGGCGCGTACCTCCTCGGTCGCATCCTCGAAAGATATACTCTCGGCAGTCAGAACAGGCCAATTGCCGAGCAATTCATTTACAGTCGGATATTGCGACATGAAATCAACCGGCACCACAGGAACCTCACATTGGCGTATGCGGCACTCGGCGCGCCCGCCCAGGTAGCCCTGCATCGCAATCCCGAACGCGTAATTTGGTTTCGCGAACTTCTCGCGCGGGTAAACGATCTGCAATTTTTCCAAATATCCTTTAGCGACTGACGCCGGTGAGTACAGCTGATCGGGGCGGTTGGCAATCGGATGAAGATCGTATTCAACCTTCGCTGCGTCGTTCAAAATCTCAATAGCAGATTGCACGTCACCCAGGCAATAGTCGATTTCTTCTTTCGTCACATCGCCTGTGGGAACATGATCTATTTTGGGGTGCTTGATCTCGAACTTCTTGCCAGCCGATTTCAGCGAGTAGGACTTATTTTGCAGTGCCCAAAGCAGCGTGCGCAGGTCCAGAAAGCGGCCTTGTGGCCAGAGTTTAACTTTGCCATCCTCCGACTCCTCGGACGATCTGCGGGCACGAGTCGAATGAATGAGAGCCGTCTTGCTGTTGAGCGCTTTGTATATGACACGCGGCCTGTAGGGATGCTCCTCCCACGTTTTCGTCTTCGGATTGAACCATCGAGACAGAGTCAACGTCCATCCACCCTCGTCGGATACTCCCCAATCGACTGCGATACGAGCCAAGTCAAAGAGTATGTTGAAGCCAACGATCAGCGCCTTATCGAGGATCGCTTTGTAAAAGACTTTTTCGACAAAATCGGAGCGAGAGCGAAGCGCGAGATTTATCTTGGGAGTGAAGGACTGTGCTTCAATGTCGGCGTACTCATCTTTAATATAGGCATCCAGCACCTTGCGCTTTGTCGCGGGCAGATCATCCGCATAGAAGAGCCCCTCTTCTTCGCACAGGTAATGACCGTTCACGAGTTTGCATAACCTGTATGCGCCAAAATTGAGCTTCTGAGTGGCATCGGTCAAAGTTTCGCAGTCGAAACAGAGTATGCGGAGAGGCCAGGTAGCTTCTTTTGGGCCATCGTACTGGCCCTTCTTCCGTTTCTTTTCTGGAACTACCGTGTGCGCCCGAAGAAAGATGTCGTGAGTGTCGTGAATGTCGGTCATTTTTTACCTTTCCCTTTGTACAACTTCACGGATGGCAGAGTGGGTTTCGAGTGTTCGTCAAACATCAACAACAATATCAATATGGCCAGCCTTACTCGTCTATGCCGCTCTTGCTGATCGCTCGTATAACGTAAGTCGATTTCAGCCACTCCAAGCCTAAGGTGACATTCGGCATGATGCTTATGGCATAACGGAGAAGTAATCCAAACAAGATGATGTCGCCCGCCAATGTGGTGTTGTACTACCCGGTCAGTACTTCCGCAGATAGCGCAGTGCGAGCTTCGCGAGCGCGGTTGCTTCGGGCGACGGCACTTGTGACGAGCGCCTCTCATTCGGCACCGCCATTGAACGTGCTGTAGATTGCAAAATCGGCGAGTTGAGCTTCGACACTTTTCAGTGTGTGACTGGACGTTACTAATTCGACTCCCGCAATGCGCTTTCCATGCCAACCGGCCAGGGCTGTTGTATCGCCTCGGTAGAACCTGCCGATATCGCGCAGAAAAGCACTGACTTGCACCCGCTGTTTGCGACTTTTAGTGTGTACCGGCACAGGATTTCCCTGCGCATCGGGTACATACATGGTTTCGCGGAATCTATCGGACTTGCGAGCGCGCCAACGACCGCCCACCTTTTCGAAACCCGATGGAAAATATCGTTCGATAGACCGAACGGAAACACCCTCGGCCTTGGCTGCTTGGGCGCGTGATAACTCAGGGTCGCGGATCATTGCAGCCTTGGCGTTAAGGGCCTTGGTACGAGCCTCAGATGAGCGCCGGGGAAGGCGGGAAAGTACAATAGTTCTAGATCGAATGGTCGATTTACTACGGGCGTCAGAAGCTACCTTGCTCCGGGTTGCCTTCCCGCGTTGTCTGCGGACCATACGTTATCCCCTGTTGCCTTGTATTTAGACACAAGAGGCTGGAGCACGGAAACGAAATAGTTGGTGACCGTCCTTGAAAGACTGGACCAACTCACGGGAAGGAAAGCAGTTAGCAAGCGGCGAAAGGAGAAGGGAGTGTTCTTAACTCAACTTAACTCGTTTTCCGAATGCCTGTCTGCAACGACTTCATAGCGTCTTTGCGTTGCTTGCTTAGCCAGGCTTCAAAGGATTGCGGATTCTGCCGGTACCATTCACTGTAGGACGGGTATTTTTGGCCCGGTTTCTTGGGCACCTTATCGTCAAGGTGCTTGGCGACATGTTCTGCCCCCAAACGATCTGAAAGAGACAGCAAGTATGCTCCGCGCCTCACCATTTCCTGCGATTTCCTCGATCTCTTTTCTGAGAAGGCTGCGGGGCCAGGCTGCTTGATCCAGCGAGAAAGAATTGAGGCACGCTCATGGAGGTCCGCGTTCTGAAACTTCCGCAAACCGACGCTCGCCCATTTCAGGGAATCTGACTCCGCCCGGATGCGCCAATGAATATAGCCAGGATGAAGAAGGTCCAAAAAGCTGGCGAATCTAAACAAGCAGTATTTTGGATAGTGAGAGTCGTTTGTACGCTCGAAATCAGTGGATCCGTCCGGCGTCGCTATCGAATCGTCGTAGAAGATAATGTAGGTTATCGGCGCAAACTCTTTGAGAAAGAGATCATAGGATTTGCGGTTCAGAGAAGTGCCCAGCACATTTGCCAAGTCTATTAGCCTTTCATGGTCGTAAGGGTTGTGCTTGGCACTTTCAATCATCTCCGTTAGATCAGATTGCTCGACCAGCGCTATGTTCTCACCCTCTCTTGAAACAAAAAGCCACCGTTGGAAGAGGTCTTCGTAAGCTCGATTGCCTCCCTCAGAGTCGCAGTGGAATAGGCTGAGAGATAGACGCATTCTGCGGATACCTTAAACACAAAAGTAGCACGTTACGCAATGCCGAACCCGTGGAACAATTGACACACACTCCGGCGCACTTTTGTGCCATTGCGCCATACACGCCTAAGTTATAGAATCCAATTAACTTAAACGGGCCTGCCGACTGTAGCGAACAGCCGACAAGCCCTAACCACCATCGGAAGGACACTCCAATGGCAGCTTCGCACACCCTACCGCACTCGCACGCCATCCGCAAATCTGGCGTCCTCGTTTTGAACGGCTACGGCATTCGCGTCCAGGTGAATGCGGGCCACTTGCTCCTGCACGATGGAATCGCGGATGAGCGCCGGACAATCCGCCTGCCCCGTGTAAATCATGGCCTAAAGAGGCTGGTAATGATCGGGAGCGACGGCTTCGTCACCCTTGAGGCTCTGCGTTGGCTTGCAGATCAGGGCGCAGCGTTCGTGATGCTTGACCGCAGAGGCAAGGTCCTCGCTGTCACTGGTCCTATCTCTTCATCCGATGCCAAGCTCCGCAGAGCGCAGGCGCTCGCACTCGGCAACGGGACAGCGCTCACGATTTCCAAGGAACTCATCGGTCAAAAGCTGGATGGACAATCCAATCTCGTTCGCGACATGCTGGGCGATTCCGCGACAGCAGATGCGATTGATCGATTCAGAGACGACCTACCGAGCGCTGAGAATATTGAGTCTGTGCGCCTGATTGAATCGCAAGCAGCAAGGGCGTATTGGCAAGCATGGTCTGATATCCCGATTCGCTGGCCGCGCAAAGACGAACCGCGCGTACCTGCACATTGGAAGTATTTCGACTCGCGCATTTCACCATTGACGCACAGTCCAAGGCTGGCCACCAATCCGCCAAATGCCCTGCTCAATCTTCTCTACGCACTTTTGGAAAGCGAGTCGCGCCTTTCTGCCGCTGCAATGGGCCTTGATCCAGGTATCGGCTGCCTTCACGTGGACACGCCTAACAGGGATTCACTCGCTTGCGACATCATAGAAGCGATACGCCCGAAGTGTGATGCCTTCGTTCTTCATTGGCTTCAGAGCGAGCCTCTTCGTCGCTCCGACTTTTGGGAAGATCGTAATGGTAACTGCCGCATCGCGTCATCATTGGCAATCAAGCTCTGCGAGACTTCGGACACGTGGCGCAGGCTAGTGGCTCCGGTAGCAGAATATGTCGCTCAAGAATTTTGGTCCTCGATTTCCAAACCTGCATCAAGCCTTGCTCAACACGGGATAGCGACGCGCCTTACTCAGCGCAACAAGCGCGAAGTAAAGGGCAGCGACGTACCCGGAGTAAAACGTCCGAAACCGGAACACGTCTGTAGCGGTTGTGGAAAAATCATCAGAGCCGAGCGAAACCATTGTGCGAACTGTGCTATTGACGGTGCTACCGAACGCCTCGTGAATGCCGCGCGAATCGGGCGTGTGGCAGCGCGCAGTCCGGAGGCTCGTGCCAAACATGTGGCCTCGCGCCGACGGCACGCACAAGCATGCTCGGAATGGGACGCATCGACGCAGCCAGCTTGGCTCACGAGCGAAGTGTTCTCCCAACAAATCCAGCCCCTGCTCGCGGGCGTTTCAACATCTGCCATTCGATCACGGATTGGAGTTTCCCGCTGGTACGCGGGTCGGATTCGCGAAGGCTACCGCCCGCATCCACGGCACTGGCTGGCGCTGGCGGGTTTGGTCGGTGTCTCAGGCTGAAGAGTGCGGATCAGAGATAACACGGAGTGTCTGCCCAGAGCTACCACGACGACCTGCCGATTACGAAACGTCCACCGATATTCGGGCTTGAGCGGTGACCCGCGCAAACAGCGGACTTGCGCGGGGTTGCACGGGGTGATTCGGGCGCACTTGGCGCAACAAAATGCGGAACAGTCAGCAACAGGGTTCGACTCACAAGCCTCCGCCACACTCCCTCGCACCACGTTATAACCACTGGTGCGTCCTGCGAGGGAACCCATCACAGAATCTTATTTCCGTCTGCCATCCCTGCCCTTGATGTACCCAGGAGCGCCAGCGTTCGGATTTCGTAACGAAAACAAAGGGCGTAGCCAAGGCGAGTCGGCACTATGACAGACTCCCTGAGGAAGGGAGAAAACCTCATCATGCCTAAAACCGGAACCACTAACCAAGTTTCTGGCATTTACCGTTCTGATTGCTGTAAGGTCGAAAGAGCCGTGCCAGAGGGCCATACATTTCCACCTTGTAATAGCGGGCAAAAACACTGTGCTGGCGTAAATGCGTATTGGACGCTTGTGCGCAAGACGCAGACGAAATAAACCGCTGAATCGCATCAGGCCCGTATCCAAACAAGAGACCTTGTAGCCATAGGGAGTGATATGGGCTTTTTGGAGTTTGGTCTAATTGCCCCGGTTGCAGAATATGTTGCGCAAGAACTTTGGTCCTCGATTTCCAAACCTGCGTCAACACCCGCTCCCCGACTGATTGCAACTCGCCTCACTCAAAGTCGGAGACGTTCAGTAAAGGGGAGTGAGGTTCCATCGGTCAAGGCTCCGAAACCTGAGAGTGTTTGCCGGGGGTGCGGTATTACTACGCGCAGAGGGACGCATTGCCCGAGATGTGGGCGTGAAGTATCCAGAGAAAAGCTAATCGAACTTGCGAAGATCGGCCGAGTAGCCGCGCTGAATCCGGAGTCCCGAAAGAAGCATTCTGAAACTCAACGGCGACACGAAGCGGCAGAACGAGCCTGGCGTTCTTCACCGCAAGCAGATTGGCCCGACGAAAATACCTTTGTCCGGCAGATTCAACCTCGGCTCACGGCGGTGACGATCTCCGCTCTAGCTTCGACGCTCGGAGTCTCGGTACCCTATGCCGCCTACATCCGCGCAGGCCGATACCGCCCGCATCCGAGGCATTGGCAGGCGCTGGCGAAATGCGTTGGCGTTTCAGAGGGTGTGTGAGCAACTGACTCTTAAACACCAGCCCGGCAGCCGCCGGGCTTATTCATGCGTGATTATTGCTTTCCTGCTGTCATACTGTGGTGTACCGTGTCACTATTCCTGTGTGTACACGATTCAATCATTTGTGCGCAACGCACCGTCTGAGGTGATTAGCAATGAATACGATGAACGGCTGCACACTTACAGCAGAGCCGAATTCATCGAAAAAGTATTCTTTAATGCCATTCGAACGCGCTCTCTTATAGTTGCGTTTAATGCTCCTTGGGATGTTTCTAGACTTTCTATAGGGCACAGAGTCTCTCGCAACCGCGCATGGACGCTGATTTTATCGCAAAGAATTTCGCGAAAGACAGGTGAAATAGAACCAAACCCGGAGCGCCCTTGCATTCGCGTTACTTCTAAGGATTCGAAGGCTGCGTTTTTCAGCCTGACCAAGCCGTTTCGCCCCCAAGAATGGCCGTTATACAAAGTGGGAAGGAAGACTCGCCTCGTTTGCCGTGTTCTCGATTTGCGCACGCTTGCATGGGCGTTATTCAACGAAAACTATTCGCTAAAGAGGTTGTGCGATCACCTCAAAACCAAAAATCAAAAGATGGATCACGAGCCGAGTGGGACCGTGACACCGGCTGATCTTATTTACGGACGCCAAGACGTGCGCTGCACCGTAGACGCGCTGAATTCCCTGAAAGAGGAGTTTGACCGGCATCCACTTCGACTGCACCCAGATAAAGCGGTTTCGCCCGCAAGCATTGGCAAATCGTATTTGCGGGAAATGGGGATCGTTACGCCCGCCAAGAAATTCAAGGTGCCTGATTATTTTCACGGCATTGCGTCACAAGCATATTTTGGCGGTAGAGCGGAATGCAAAATACGGAACACGCCTGTTCCTGTCGTGCTTACCGATTTTTCAAGTCAGTACCCCACGACTAATTCCTTGCTCGGGAATCCGGAGGTTTTAGCAGCAGAGAGTCTCACATTCGAAGACACAACCGAAGAAGTGAGTGGGTTTGTAGACAAAATTACACTGCCCGATTGTTTTCGCCAGGACACTTGGAAGCAGATGAAGTTCTTTGCGCGCGTTCGTGCAAACGGTGATGTGCTGCCGGTACGGGCCGAATATAGCGATGATGGCGTGACAAAGAACATCGGCGTGAATTATTTCACGTCCGATACTCCGATATGGCTGAGTGGACCGGATGTAATCGCTTCGAAGCTGCTTTCTGGAAAGACGCCGATAATTGAAAAAGCATACCGAATGGTTCCCCACGGCCAACAAAAGGGCCTGAGATCAACAAATCTCCGGGGGATGGTTGAAGTTGATCCAAGAAAACATGACTTGTTTCGAGTCATGGTTGAGCAAAAACAGGTCTACAAGGATTCCAATCCCGCCCTCTCTTATTTCTTAAAAATCTGCGCGAATTCCACCAGCTACGGCATGTTTTATGAATTAACACCCCAAAAGAAATATAAGCCCGTTCACGTCGGCGTGTTCTCCGGAGAGCACAGTCATGAACAGTATGTGACCACGGTCGAAAAGCCAGGGGAATGGTACTTTCCGCCAATCGCAGCTCTGATTACGGGCGGCGCACATCTTCTCTTGGCAATGCTCGAACGCTGCATCACCGATAAAGGCGGACACTACCTTTTTTGTGATACCGATTCGATGTGCATTGTTGCTTCTGAGACGGGAGGATGGGTTAATTGTCCAAACGAGCCACGCACAAAAGCCCTTTCATGGAAAGACGTTGAAGCCATCGCAAAGCAATTCGAATCGCTGAACTGTTATGACCGGGACAAAGTACCGGGGTCCATTCTTAAAATTGAGAAAGTGAATTTTAGGGATGGAAAGCAAATCCAATTGTTCGGATATGGGATCAGTGCCAAACGATACGCACTCTATCGCTACGACGCGAAACGCAATATCGTGATCGAGCGCGCGCGCCCCGGCCCCTGGGGTCCCAGGTCTGCGGTGGGGGTGTAGGAATTTTGCCGGTGCCTATAGCTATCCCCGTCAAACGACGAACGGGGTGAGAACAGGACGGGACGGAATATGCACCCCTTATTTTCAGTTCACTCTAATTGCTGGGTTCTGAGTGTAATCGCTGATAGCGCCAATTGACTTGTGTTTCAAGGGATCAGACCAGCACAACGTCATCTCTCGCAGCTGTCTGACGCTGCGCATGCCTGCAACTTGGTCGTCGAGCTGATTTTCGACCGTCGCCATCGCCCTCGCCGACTCTCCGCGAAGGCGCGAATGTCCTTCTCCCCTGAACGGAGGAAATCGAGAAAGTCTAAGCCCATATATTTGCAGGTCTGACACACGCTGAGCAGCACGAGTTGCTTTTGGAGCGTATTTGGAGTAAAGCTCCCTCGGACAACATTCCTGAGCTTTGCGAACGCCTTGACCGCATGCTCGGCGTTGTTGTTATTCCAAGGAACACTATCGTAGTTGAGGAACGTGAATAGCTTGTCGCGATTCTTCTCAAACCGTTGTCTGCATTTCAATGCCTCCTCGCTTTGGCAAGGTAGCTTGAGTAGCCGGTTGTAGAAATGTTTCACCGACCGGCGGTGCCTCCTGAGAAAGCGCGCCTTGAGACCATGCTGGTCAACCGTTTCAACGATTCCCTTGAGCAATTCAGCAAATTCTTTAACGATTCCTTTTAGTCCTTCGTCGTATGGGTGGCAGAGAACTTCGTCATTTAAGTCCCGCATTAAGTGAACAAGACACTTTTGCTGGCAGCAGGGCAGCGAGTCGTAGGCTCCGTAGAAATCTGAGACAAGAACACCCCTAAAGTCTTTGAGCATCTCTTGCAAGAAACTGCCTTCACGCGATTCTGCATAGAGATATGCGGCTTCCTCCAAGTTGCTGAAGACCCAAACGTATGCAGACTTTCCTCCCACGCTCACTTGGGTCTCATCGGCATGCAGCAGACTCCCACTCGCAAGGTTACTCAGAATAGTCTCGTAGGTAGTCTTGTAATATTTGGCAGCATTATCCCTCAGCGCGTAAAAGGTGCGGGGTGGCATTTCCAAACCAAAGAAACGGGCCATCGTCTTAACAACTACCTGGAGAGGGATTCGCGAATCGAAATTTTCATATAGCATGTATGCAACCAGATTCCGACCGAACTTGCTTTGTGGCCAAAATTCCTTCGGCGTACCTAATCTTCTTCGGCAATTAGGACACCAGTAATTGCGGAAGCGATACTCCACAATCCATCTCTTAATGGAAGAGTGTCCGATCGAGAGGTCGTGAAGCGTACGTCGGACTCGACCGCGAGGTATGGTTTCACCGCCGCAGAATGGGCAAGACACAAGAGCGGAACATTCAACCACTTTGTTGGCACGGTAGCGTTTCGAAGAGCCTGATCGATTACGTGTGGGACGACGAGCTGCTTGCTTTGCCAGACTAGACTTGACGTAAATCCTGTCCCGCTGATAGTCCCACTGCGCCGCTTGGTTGATTCCTTCGAATTCTTGGACCGGGCTCTCGAAGTACCCAAACTTTTTCCATGGAGCCTTCAGTGATTGAACGTAAACAGTCTCATGAGGCCGATCCTCTGCCGAGCCGCCCCATAATTCGGGAGCGCGCAGCCTAAGCAGTGCCTCTGTAACAATCTCCACCGCCTGGCAGTCTTCCGCGTTGTAAGCGATCAACTCGGCCTTCATCGAAGGACTCTGCGTTCGCTCCCATTCGCAGCGGCAGGCCACGGAGTTTGCTCCGACTACCGACGTATGAGACCAAGCAAAGCCCAACCATATCGCGATGTCTTTCACGCTGTTGGAATAGGTTGGGAAATAGATCTGTCCGAGCAATTTCTGCAAAATGTTGACAGTCTCTCGCTTTCTTATACCCGCCGATCCTCGCTCTGCCTGAGAGCTGTAACGCTTGTCCATCTGTTCAAAGAACTTCACCTCGTAGCTGCCATAATGAATGAGCACCGGATTCTCAGTGCCTGCAACAATATCTAGGAATTCATTCCAGATTCTTCCCTCGTCCTCGACGCTGTCAGCCCACAAGCTATGCTGAACAGCCGACTTTCCTTTTCCGATTCGTACTCCTATGAGGTAGTAGAAATCGCGGTCTGGTAATCCCTCGACATCCAGATAAACGGGCGTGCCTTCGACCTTCAGTTCGGGGCCGCCGACGACGTAAATTTTCTTCTCACGAACGGCCAGCGCCTTGAGCGAGTGATGGCACTTTTCCCTCTTATCTCTGAATTTCTTCGGCCGTCTACGAGGCCGAAACCTGTAGGAGAGCTGGGTGACGGTAAAGATACCTTCGCTGTGGTGTTTTTTGCGCTCTTTATCACTCATGCCCGAAAGCAGGCTGAGGTCATCCTTCTCGATCGCCTTTTGCCTACAACGAAGTTGGAATTCGCACTCGATGCAGTGCCGGTTCAGCACTAGTTCGGGTGGCGAAGAGCTGGAGAGGAGTGCAGCAATTTTCTCAATGTTCTTTCGAACTTGGCTGAGGAGACCCACAATCCTTACTCTCCGCACAGAGCGGTGGTCGCCGTGGATAATCTTGCCCAGGCTGATCTTTCGTCCGAGTGTTTCCGACAGGACGAGTGCATCAAGTGCCAGCAACAGCTTGCTGTTCTTGGCAAGCTTATTCTTGAAGACGAAGCGGATAGGTAGGAACTGCGCTGGGTTCCCCGGTCCCTTCTCTGGTATGCGCTCCACCGCGTGGAGACGAGACTCAACATTCACCCTAGGGATCGACGTTAAGACACTCTCATTGATTTTAGAAGCTGAATTTGGGGCTTCGGATCGGGTTGGAGTCTCCTTAGTTCGGTTGCGAACTTCTGGGGAGGGGAATTTGCGCGTCTGACCAGGCACGTCCACCGCGAGCAGCCGCTCGGCTCCCTTCAGATTCTTGATTTCTGGAACAACAGTGCATCCGCGTACGAGTGCCCCTGACCGCAATCGGTTCATCCCGTCAGCTAAGTAAGACTCGGTTTGAGTTTCAACCCACTCCGCATATGCGTTCCCTGTGGGACTCTCGTTGAGTGATTTGAGCCAGCATTTCGTCGGACATTCGAGATAAGCTTCAAACAGGCGAGGTGTGATTGTCATTGGCAGGAAGCCTTTCGCTGCTGGTAAGAAGTTCTGCGCGACAGGACTAAGGACCTGGAGACGAAGCAAGACAGGCTAAAGAATATCAGCCTCGCGAAGCTCAGCCTGCAAACCCCGCCCGCACGCCAGTGGCCACCGCCCCTGGATGCAATCGTCTCAATTGGCGTACTCGCGATTACACTCACAACCGAAATAGTGCCGTTAATCACGAACTGGCGGAAACAGCGCCCGCAGCCGTCCGGAGACGCTCAAGCGATCTCGGATGCACCCGCTGACCCCGCCGTGCGCGAAGGATGGTATGCCTGCTCAGACCGGTTTCGTTCTGTAAGGCATTGAGGGACATTTTCTGCAAACGCTCGCGTAAGAGTTGGTTCGCCGTCCCGGTGTTCCGCTCGTAACGCTTCAACGACGGCAACAAGGTACTAATATCCTCAGCTTGCTCCCAGCCGCGCTCGGTTTCCTTCCCCATTAGACGGAAGGCGGAAGCAGTGACCGGATATCGCTTGAGCAATCCGTGACTGTCAGCCTTGCATGGCGTGTCATCGGGCGCGAGGCTTTTGTATTCGGGATGCCGGAGGTATTGGGAGAACACCATATCGAATGTCTGCACCAGGGCCAAGGCAGACGGCGGATTGAGGGTGTGCGTAATTCCGTCATGGATGTTGATGTATGACATCTTCACCCATTGGGCAGGATCTTTCTCGAACGGCCCGAGCAGCGTAATTGGCAGAGAGGAGAGGTTCAGCAAAACCGGCGACAGAGCGAAGTTGTACGGTCGCGATTTATCGCGGTCCAGCCTTCTGAGCGCTTTCATAACATTCGGAGTGCTGATCGCGATTCGCCTCATGACAGGCAGCCGAAACCAGTCCGGTTCCTGGTATGGGAGGCCGAGAGCACGATTCACGATCCACTGCCAACCTTCTTTTATCCAGAGCGCGACCTCGCAATCCGAATCGCGTCCTTCTTTCGGTCTGTAGTACAGCCCTAGTCCATGCTCACTGGCCTTGATGAGCTTCACTTTTGAATCCTCATACGTATACAGGGCGTAACGCTTGGCGGAGATACCATAGCCATAGATCTGGCGCTGGTTTCCGTCAGAGTCCCGGTTAATGTCTTCGACGATATTTAGAATGGAGCCGGGAACGATGGCGGGATTGTAAGGATTTAGTGTTGTAAACTTATCAACGATTTCCCGCGTTTGCTTCCACGAGAGTGCTTTTACCGCTTCAGTTCCGCCGGGTATGCGTTGCGGCCCGCCCTTGCACGGGACAAGTCCTCCGCGCTCGGAGGCGACGATGGCTATTGAATCGGTATCACACATTAGATAGCTCCCACCGGCATCCGTAACCATTCTTTCCAGGATGGCCAGCAGCAGGCGTCCACCTGCTGTGATCAGAGCTGAAACAGGCGGGAAATACCACGGCCCCGGCGGTTCCACTATGCAGGTTCGCTCGGTTCTTTCCTCCTCCCCTGAGAAAATCCCCAGAGTCTTTGGGTCATTCTTGCCGGTTTGCGATTTATTGACTTCCGCATAGATTCCGTAGCATCCGGCGTTGGCTAGGATTTTGAGGAAATAGTAAAGCGGGTCCGTTTTATCCTTCCCTTTGCGCTCTTCGATCACCTTGCGAAAAAAGTCGTCCTTGTAGGGATCGATAGTCCCGGCCCCCAACTTCACCGATCTCATTTCCTTCTGAACGCCCACAGGTTCAAACCGGATGGCGCGCAAAATCTTCGGCATCTTTCGGCCAGTGCGAATTATTCTCCCTTCGGTGGTTTGGCCGGGATGAACATGGGAGCTCAACCGATCACGGTCAGCAATAGCTATAATAGCCGTTTGCAGCCAGCGGTCCTTTCTGCGAGCACCAGCGCGGCGACTATCATGAGCCTGAGTTATGATTTTCACTCGTCGACAAAGGCTGACAATGGGAACGTGTTTCAGATCGTGAACGGGCGCGATAGCAACCGCACCGAGAATTTCACATACGACACGTTGAACCGCCTCCAAACCGCGTACACGAATGGGACGAACTGGGGTGAGACTTATACCATCGATCCTTGGGGCAATCTGACCAATATCGCGTCCTATGCAAACAAGACGGGCTTCGAAAACTTGAATGCGGCTCCGGCCAGCGCCAGCAACCAGCTCAACGGCTTCTGCTACGACGCGGCGGGTAATCTGGCGCTGAATAGTTCGTGCCCCCAAGGGCAACTCTCTCCCACCTATTTCTACGATGCCGAGAACCGGTTGATTTCGGCAGGGGGAATGTCTTACCTTTACGACGGCGACGGAGGGCGGGTGGAGAAATGCACGGCGGGATCAACGCCGGGCAGTTGCGCCACTGGCGCAACCGGGACGCTGTATTGGAGGGGGATGGGCAGCGATCCTGTGGCCGAGACCGACCTGGCAGGGAACTTGCTGGAGACCTACATTTTCTTCAATGGCCAACGCATAGCGCGGCGGGACGCGTCCACGAAGTTGGTGCATTATTATTTCTCCGACCATCTAGGGACGCACGCGCTGATCACCGACCAGAATGGTGACATGCCGCCGCAGGAGGAGTCGGACTACTATCCGTATGGCGGGGAGATTCCGGTCAGCGGCAGCGATTCCAACCACTACAAGTTCACCGGCAAAGAACGGGACACGGAAAGCGGGCTAGATAATTTTGGGGCGAGGTACGGTGCGTCGAGCGTGGGGCGGTTTATGACGCCGGATTGGGCGGCAAATCCTACCACTGTGCCCTACGCACATTTGGGAAATCCACAGAGTCTCAACCTGTACAGCTATGTCGAAAACAATCCAAGGACGTTCGGTGATCCGGACGGACATCTACTGCCTTTCTGGAATACCGGCCGATTCGGCTACATGAATGTGGAGGATGTGGAACATTGGGAGGGCCAGGCGCAGGCGCAAACTACGATAACGGTATCTACCACCAAAGTCATCGGCACAACCACCGACGACCTTGGCAACAAAACAACTGTAACTCAAACGACCAGTGTCACGTTCTCGACCGCCAAGGACCACGAGGGCAAGTTTCTTGGCGCGACTGCCCAAACCGCTGTGCATTCGGGCGGAGCAGCTGGTGACGTAATCGCTCAGAGTGGACAAGTACCGTTATCTCAGAAAGAAGCGGTGCAAGGCATGGGTGCAAGAGCTTTCACCGATGCTCAGCAGAGCGCGACGCCGAATTTTGCGCAGCAATTCGGTCGCGCAACAGCGCAAGATTTTAACGCACATCCCGGAAAGTATGTTTTCGCTGCTGTCGAAGTTCTCGCGATTTTCACACCTCTTCCGGAGGGCCTCGCAGCGGTTGAAGGGATACACGAGGTAAAAGCTGCAATTGATGCAGGCGTGGCTGCCGGTGGTCTAAGCTGGGAGCTGACGGCCCCATGAAAATTCCCGCACAATGCTTTGTTCTTGGGTTCGCAGCGGTGCTGTGTTTCCTCGACGGTTTTCTTGCTCCTAGAGGGAGTGACCCGGGACCAGCATTAACCGTCGTCATGGGGATTTTGTTGGTTCGGAGAGCAATCATCGTTACGCCCCAGTCCGCAGTTGTGATCTTAGCCGGATGTGGCTTGGCCGGTCTGGCGGTGGCGGGCGACCACGGTTTCGTAAACATAAACAAACCGATCTGGATCGCTCTGATTCTCATCGCAGGGGTATGCTATGCCCTCTGGGAAAGAATCGAGAAACTGTGGAAAACGTAGGCGCAAAATCAGTCGGTCACAGCCGCGTATGACCCGAACAAGCCGCTATATACACCACACGGCGTCGTTTACGGTAATCCTAGAGACCCCACGAACCCTGGCGGTGCGCTGTATGACAACCCGATAGTGCAGCACGCATCTGACGCGGCGTGGATGAAGACGGTAAATGGCACGGCCCGAGGAGGTCTCGCCGAAGCTGGCTTCATGGTCGACTACAGGGACGGAAAGATATCGATTGCAAACTGGAGAGACTCCGTTAATGGTGATGGAAAACCGAACGCACTAACGTTTCCTCCTGACGGAGACGCAATAGCAATCGTGCACGTGCACGGAAATAATGCGTTGCCAACTCCATCGCCCGGCGACCGAAATCCCACAACGTTGATTCCCGATTTCGTGAGATCACAGCGCTCGGTCTATGTGACGATTCCCAACTCGGGAACCCCGTTGAATGACTATGTCCAAGTGCAATAGGCCAGAAAGGAGGCGGACTACCATGGTTTTCGGAACGCGCTTAGAACGTGCCCTGCTTGTCCCTTTTTTGCTGGTGCTGAGTGCCGTTGGGCAATCGGGTGGAGGTGTACCAGCGGATATGAAAGATCGTGTTCTTGATCTCCTTTTCCGATCAGATACCGTCACGTCGCCATTCCTCTCAAAAACGACGCTCCGATATGGCGACTCCGATTCTCAATTAGTGGTGCTGACCTATCCGGTTTATCCCGTCCATCCTGGGGGACAAGCGGAGATCATCAGCTACACGATCACCGGAATGGGCAGCGACAACCTCGCGCAGTTCATTTCAAGAATGGCTGCTCAAAATCCAAATGTCACAGATCAGGAGATCGCGGCCAAGTTGAAAGTGGAAGTAAAGCGTTCTCCGATCAGCTACGAAGCGTTGAAACGTTTCCTTGACGAACTGGGGGCGATTCGGATATCGCCCATGTCGGTGGGCCGAATAGCCGTCGATGAGTATTCTGAGTACGAGTTCTGGTACACCGGCGGGCAAGAGTCTGTTCACTACAAACTCGTGGGGCCATTCAAGGATGATCCCCAGGACAAGCTCGTGCAATGGATGATCAGATTCCGAACCAGTGTGCCTGAGTTGATGAGCGCTGCTTCCGCAAAACGATGAACAGCACGCTACGTCGGCGAAAAACGGCACAGAGGAACTTTGTCGCGCTCGTTACTGCCACTCTTGTGTTGTTGTCGGCTTGCTTCTCTCAAACGAAGAGCGCGACGGAAGATGAGCGGGTTTTCCGTGCCCCGTTTAAGCTGAAACTCCATGTCGATGACGAGCGCTATTACGAACAAAGTTTCGACCGGATTCCCTACGTGTCGGGTAACGACGTGTACCTGTTCGCTGAAGAAGCCTTCGGCCTCAAGGTCACTGTCACTGAGAATGAAATATCCCGCATAGCCTACGAGCGAAAGCCGGCTAAGGCCGACGTGGAGCTGAGGTTCACACAGGAGAAATCGCAAAACGGTTGGATGATGATGCTGGTGATTCGGAACAAGCTGAAGCACCGGCTGTATCTCGACGCTTTAATGACCCGTCCTGGAAGCGATGAAATCTTCACGACTAACGTGCTTCCAGTCGAACCCAATCTCAGCGACTTCGAGTCTTGGCCTCATCCCATCGTTCAGCTTGTGCTTCGGGACTTCCGTTTCTCCGAGAAGCCGAAAGAGCAGACAGAGACCGTCGATCCAAAGACTGGGAACGTCCATCTGACGATCCCGGTTGTGGCGAGGAATAAGCCGAAGCAGTAGCCCGCGATCCTGACCGGCGAGCAGAGTACCTGTTGCTGGCGTTCCAGGACGGATTACAGCCGCGATCTGGGAGCGGTGAGGTTCTTCTTTAGCTGTCGTTCTATTGCTGGGAAATGCTGCATGAAGTTCTCCGAAATCGCGAACCGGCTAACGGGTATCTCGACTCCGCTGGTGGGGGTATCGTGGCAGCCGACTGACCTGGAAGTGAGCGCCGCTCGCCGGGTGATTGCGTTCCTGGAAGACCGCCGTGTGCTCTATGCCCCGGAGGAGATGGAAGTCGCCTCTCACTGCGTCGATTCGGTCCTGGAAATCCGGCGATTCTTGAGCGGCGAGCTGGGCAAACTGGAGGGCAAATCCGAGTTTACGGCCAGCCTACGAGCCATGCGAGCAGGCTGCCGGAAGTTCTTAGACCGGGTCGGGGTCGATGGCCGGGAAACGGTCCTGTACGCCAACCACCACGGCCACTGGGCAAGCTGGACGTTCTATAGCGCCCTGGGTGAGATGCGGGGTACGTTCGGGGTCCATCTGGCGAAGATCGCCGCCGAGTTCAAGCTGGACGTTGAGGACCGGTTGGCCGAAATCCTGCCCGCCAGAGCTACCGATTCGGACGATGATGACCGCCATCCTGCCCGCCGTCCCCGTCCAAGGTGAGCTGCCAAGAGCAAAGTCAAAAGCGCGCTGCCTTCGGCATCGGGTGGAGGTATGACACTCCACCCCTGAAAGGGTGCTGCACGGTAACTTTCGGCTACCGTGCGCGAACTTGTTGAAACGAGGGCAGCTAAGGAAAAAACCTGCCGATCAGGGTGCTGTAGAGCAACCGGAAGTTAGCGCAGGCGAACTTTGCCGACGTTACAAAAGCATGGGGTGCTCTACTTCTTGTACCCCCACTTGCCCTCCCCCACTCTCGCCCTACGCCCGAACGCCACGCTCTCCTCACCCGCTAGCGCGCGGGCCCCGGCCCCTTTTTTCTGGGATAAAGTGTTACTACTTGGTAACGAGGGCAGTTTCAAAACGCTCTACCTCCTATCCCGT
>Ga0181539_1000938_pt1 | contig 33807 bp, 28 predicted proteins | sample PEATcosm2014_Bin_46_FD_119767 | JGI IMG/M metagenome (GOLD analysis project Ga0181539, IMG submission 119767) | Peatland microbial communities from MTU Mesocosm Facility, Houghton, MI, USA - PEATcosm2014_Bin23_60_metaG | ecosystem: Environmental > Terrestrial > Soil > Wetlands > Peat | place... | reverse complement strand
GGCGTCGACAAAAATCTCGATGGCGTCGGATGTCGGCAATGCAGAATTCAGCGCCTTTTTGTCCAGTGGCCGCAATCACTCCGCCGCCACGGCTCGTGCCTGGAACGGCACGGCGACAATGACAGCGTCGGTCGACGACTCCTGAAATTCGAGATTGCCACGCAAGTCGTCGATCGTGCGCGGTCGTGGAAATTCCTCGCCGGTATGCTCCGACCAGTCCTCGGCGGCAAACTCGAGGACTTCGGCGGCCTTCTGCACGACTTCGTCAATGGTGTCGCCCGCCGTGGTCACACCCGGCACGTCCGGAAAGGACACGCCGTAGCAACTGTCCGCCTGCTTGTGGATCAGCGCAATGTAGTGAGGCACATCGTCATTCCTTCTTCCACCCGGCTTGCTTGTAGATAGCGTATACGGTGCCGACCGGTAAATCCGACTTCGGATGGGGCACGATCACCATTCGGCGCAATTCACGGTGCATGAATTTATGGTGTGACCCGCGCACGGATATCAGGTCAAACCCGTCCTGTCGAAGTCGGCGAATAATATCACGACTGTCGCGGAGCACGTCAGCCACCGAATTGATTATTTTGCGTTAGGGGGTCGTTACACCCGCTCCACAAAACTATCCACCACCCGCTTCTCGCCCGACTTGTCGAACGCGATCGTCAGCTTGTTGCCGTCGATCGCGGTGACGTTGCCGTTGCCGAATTTCTGGTGGAAGACGCGGTCGCCCAGCGTGAAATCCGAGACGGTGCCGGTGGATTTCGCCACCAGATCGCCTTCGATGGTGAGCGGCAGGCGGCGCGAGCCGGTCGATTCGTCCCGGGCGCGCCAGGGCGACGGCGACGAGGTGTCGTCGAAGCCGTCGTGGCCGTCGTCGGCGGCGTAGCGCGAGCCGGACTCGGAAAAGCCGCCGGCTTTGTTGCCGCCCTTTTTGTCACTTTTCTTGGCTTGGGCGCGCTGCCAGCCGGGCGTGGTGTAATTGGAGCCGAACGCCGTCGTCGCGTCGAAGCGCGACGAGCCGTAGCCGCCGTAACCGCCGAAGCCGCCCTGCGCCTCGGTGACTTCCACACTGGCTTCCGGCAATTCGTCGAGGAAGCGCGACGGGATATTGGTCTGCCACATCCCGTGCATGCGCCGGTTGGTGGCGAAATAGATTTTCGCCCGCTTGCGCGCGCGGGTCAGGCCGACATGGGCGAGCCGGCGCTCTTCTTCGAGCCCGGCGCGGCCCTGATCGTCGAGCGAGCGCTGGTGCGGGAACAAGCCTTCCTCCCAGCCGGGCAGGAACACGGTATCGAATTCGAGCCCCTTGGCCGAATGCATGGTCATCACATTGACCGCGTCGGCCTCGGCGCCCCGCTCGTTGTCCATCACCAGCGAGATGTGTTCGAGAAAGCCCTGCAGGTTCTCGAACTCCTCCATGGAGCGCACCAGTTCTTTCAGGTTTTCCAGGCGCCCGGCGGCGTCGGCCGAGCGGTCCTTCTGCCACATTTCGGTATAGCCGGACTCGTCGAGGATGATCTCGGCGAGTTCGTTGTGCGGCAGGGCATCGCGCTGCTTCCTCCAGCGGTCGAAGGCTTCGAGCACGCCGCGCAGCGCGCCGCGCGGCTTCGGCTTCAATTCGTCGGTCTCGATCACGGCGCGGGCGGCTTCGGTGAGCGGCACGCGGCGCTTCCGGGCATGATCGTGCAGCAGCTGCACGGTGGCGTCGCCCAGGCCCCGCTTCGGCACATTGACGATGCGCTCGAAGGCGAGATCGTCGGACGGCGAATTGACCACGCGCAGGTAAGCCAGCGCATCGCGGATCTCGGCGCGCTCGTAGAAACGCGGGCCGCCGATCACCCGGTAAGGAAGTCCGAGCGTGACGAAGCGGTCCTCGAATTCGCGCATCTGGAACGAGGCGCGCACCAGGATGGCGATCTGGTTGAGCGGATGCGGTGCGCCCGATTCCCCGCCGCGCTGCAATTGCTCGATCTCCTCGCCGATGGCGCGGGCTTCTTCTTCGCTATCCCAGGAGCCGGTGACGGTGACCTTCTCGCCCGGCACGTCGTCGGTGCGCAGCGTCTTGCCGAGCCGGCCTTCATTGTGGGCGATCAGGTGCGAGGCGGCGGCGAGGATATGGCCGGTGGAGCGGTAATTGCGCTCCAGCCGGATCACCGTGGCGCCGGGGAAATCGTGCTCGAAGCGCAGGATGTTGTCGACCTCGGCGCCGCGCCAGCCGTAGATCGACTGGTCGTCGTCGCCGACGCAGCAGATGTTCTTCTGCTCCCTCTCCCCGCTTGCGGGGAGAGGGTCGGGGTGAGGGGGCCTTTCCGCTCGCTCAGGCAGCTGAAGCGCCCCCTCACCCTCGCTTCGCTCGACCTCTCCCCGCGCGCGGGGAGAGGTGAAATTCATTCGCTGCGCCAGCAACCGCAGCCACAAATACTGCGCGACATTGGTGTCCTGATATTCGTCCACCAAGATGTATTTGAAGCGCGACTGATACTGCCGCAGCACTTCGGCATGCTCGCGAAACAGCCGGATGCATTCGAGCAACAGATCGCCGAAATCGGCTGCGTTGAGGATTTTCAGCCGCTCCTGATAGGCCTTGTAGAGCTTCAGCCCCTTGCCGTTGGCGAACACCGCCGCTTCGCCCGGCGGCACCTGCTCGGGGGTGAGGCCGCGATTCTTCCAGCCGTCGATCAGCATCGCCAAGACGCGGCCCGGCCAACGCTTCTCGTCGACGTTCTCGGCTTCCAGAAGCTGCTTGAGCAGCCGGATCTGGTCGTCGACATCGAGGATGGTGAAATCGGGCTTGAGCCCGACCAGTTCGGCGTGGCGGCGCAGGATCTTCACGCCGATCGAATGGAAGGTGCCGAGCCAGGGCATGCCCTCGACCACGTGGCCTACGATCTCGCCGACGCGGTGCTTCATCTCGCGCGCCGCCTTGTTGGTGAAGGTGACGGCCAAAATCTCGCCCGGCCGGGCGCGGCCGAGATTGAGGATATGGGCGATGCGCACGGTCAGCACGCGGGTCTTGCCGGTGCCGGCGCCGGCCAGCACCAGCACCGGGCCGTCGAGCGTCTCGACCGCGAGCCGCTGCTCGGGATTGAGACCGGCCAGGTACGGCGTCGGCGCCGCGGCGGCCAGCGCGCGCGCGGCAATGCCGCCACGGACGGGGCCCGGCGGTTCGACGGCCGCGATGCTGCGCTTTAGAGGGTCAGCCATGATGCTGCGAGCCACTGATTCTCATCGGCAGAACATGGCATCTGAGCGCGGCTTTTACGAGGCTTGTCGTCGTTCCGGGGCGCGAGTCACGGCTGTCCGGCAATGACCATTGAAGAAAACGTCGAACCCGGTGTGCTACGCTGTCTTTATATCGAGCTCCGCCTGTTCCTTGGCGTAAGCGGCGTCCATGCGCGGCGCGATGCCGTGTCGGGCGAGTTCGGTCGCGAAGATGCGGCGGATTTCCGGCTTCTCGTCGATATAGTCGATCTGGTCGCCGCCGGCACGCCGGCTGATCCAGGCTTTCGGCACGCCTTGCGCGTTGCGGATCGCCACGCCTTCGTGCTTGAAGGCGAGATAGCGCGACGGCGTGGTGCCGGTGTTGAAGTGCTGGTGGAACCACATGTTCGGCGGCACGATCATGGTGCCGATCTCCCAGTCGAAGCGCTGCGGCTCCTCGCCTTCGGGCCACATCATGGAAAAACCGTCGCCCGACAGCACGATCACATGCGCGCCGGGGCCGTGGGCATGGCCCTTTTTGTAGGTGCCGATCGGGAACTGCGAAATGTGGCTGTTCATCGAGCCCTTGGCCATGTTGAAGCGGATATGGCCGCCGCCGGCGCCGCGTTCCGCCGCCGTGACCAGCGGAATATTGACAGCGTCCGGCACGAAATTCGTGGTCAGCAGAAAGCCCTTCTGCTCGCCCTTTGAGCTGAAATAATCCGGCTCGCCGGCAAAGCGGTCCTTGAAGTCGTATGTGGTGTTGAAGATGAAATCGAGGTCTTCGTAGAGATTGATCACCGGCGGCGCATTGGTGACGGCGACGTAGCGCGCCGGCTCCTTGCCGGAACCGTTGAAGTGCTGGTGGTGGCAGTTGAGCGGGATGGCGAACAGCGCGCCGTCCTTCCACTCGAAGGTGATGCGGGCGCCGGCGTCGTTCCACACCGTGGTCGAGCCGCGGCCGGAGAGCACGAGGATCATCTCCTCGTAAAGCTGCCGATGGGGGCTGAGACTTTTGCCGGGCGGGATTTCCATCACATAGCAGTCGTTCGAGGTACGCGAGGCGTCGTGATTGAGGAACACCGCGTTGCCGCCGCGGCGCGCCCATGGCTTGAGCGCCACCGTGTTGAGGTTCCGCACATAGAACGACGGCATGATGTCGAGCCCTTCCGCCTTCACCCAGCGGGTATAGGGCGTTTCCTTCTCGGCTTTGAACTTGCTCGCGAGTTCGTCGGAAACGACGGCATTCTTTTTGGCATTTTCGGCCATTCGGCTCTCCTTATGACTTCTTTCCCTCGACGCCGATCTTACAGAATAACCGAGCGAAACGCTAAGTCGGGCGGTGATCGTCCTCGTGCCCGTGATGATGGGTGTGCCCGTGATCATCGGCGCGGTGATGATGACCGTGCTCATGCTCGTGATGATGCAGGCGTTGGCGTGGTCGCGGTCCGCGCGGGTCCTCGTTGAACACCAGCGATTTGATGGTGACCGGCACGGTGTAGGACGGCATGCGGATGCGGCCGAGATCGATATAGTCGAAATCCCATAACACCACGCCGTCGATGACGAGAAGCTCGCTTTCGACCTGCAACTCGTCGCGCAGGATGTGGCCGAGCGTCTGCGCCACGTCGCCATCGAGCATGATGTAAAGCGGCAGTTTCCTGGCGATGCGCTCGGCCAGACCGCGCTTTATTCCCGCGGCGAAGGCGGCAAGCCGCTCGTAGGACGGCATCCCGGTCCAGCGCAGCGCGAGCGCGATATCGCGGTCGGTGGAGGCGACATCGAACGCCGTCAGGTGGCTGCGGATCGCTGAGGCGAGGCTTTCCGGATCGACGGCTTCTTCGCAAGCGAACGGCGGCAGCAGGACCTGGAGATTGCGGCGCGGCAACAGCGTGCCCGGCGACGAAATGTAGCTGGTATTGCCGGAAAGCTGCACGCTGTATTCGGAGGCGCCGAGCGCCGTGGCGCGGATGCATTCGCCGGCCGGCAACACCGGCCACGGCAGTGCGCCGGCTTCGATGCGCGCGGCAAGGGCGCGGCCGAGCCGCGGCCCCATATCGCCGAAGTCGCGGGATTCGCGGCGATAAATATATTCGGCGACGCCGCCGGAAAACATAACGCCGTCGATACGGCCGAGCTCGGCGATCGGGTCGGTGAGATAAAGATGCGCGATGTCGTGCGGCAGCGGGCGCGCCGTCACGGCGGCAATCAGCGCTTCCGCCATGACCTCGGCGACTTGCTGCACGTCGGCCGGCGCGACGGCATCGCCGCGCTCCCAGACAAAGCCGGCGCGCTTGGCGTGGTGCCTGCCGGCCGGATCGAGCCGCGCGATCCTGCCGTCTTCGACCACCTGCAGCCGCCCGCCGATATGGACCGCGGCGGTGTCGATCACTTTGCCGTTGTCGAGGAGGCCGAGCTTGGTGGTGCCGCCGCCGATGTCGATGTTGAGGATGCGCTGGTGCCGGTCGCTCGACACCCGCGCCGCGCCGGAGCCGTAGGCCGCCAGCATCGCTTCCATATGGTGGCCGGCGGTGGCGGTGACGAATTCGCCGCCTTGCTCCGACAGGATCGCGGCAATGCCTTGCGCATTGTCGCGCCGCAACGCCTCGCCGGTGAGGATGACGACGCCGGTGTCGATCCGGTCCGGCGTAAGACCGGCCGCGACATAGGCGTCGTCGATGATGGCGCCGAGTTTCTGGTCGTCGATGCGCTCCTCGCTCTGGTAGGGCGTGAGCGCGACCGGCGACTGGAACAGGGTCTCGCGGGCGACCACGTAATAGCGGCTGGTCAGATCCTCCGCCAGGCGCCGCAAGTGGACGCGCGAAAAAATGACTTGGGTGCCGGCGGAGCCGATATCCATGCCGACCGTGGTCAGCGCAACATTGTCTTGGCGCCACAGCGGATTGTCTTCGAGCGGACCGTCGTCGGCGTCGAAATCGTGGTCGTGATCATGGTCGGTGTCGTCGGCATGCACATGGACGACGTCGCGGCCGTACAGATGGTCGGCAAGCGTGTGGCCCGTTTTCTTGTTTTCGTCGTCGGCCATTCCGCTCGCTCCCGGCGCCGATTGTCTTCCCGCACCGGGGATCGAACGTCAATGCGACCAGGCCATCTCCGCCGCACAGGCGGGGAAGGATATCAGCCCACCGGCATCACGTTCACCGACACGTCGATGTGTTGCCCGCCGGAGCCCAGGATCACGCCGTCCATCGGCGCCACGTCGGTGTAGTCGCGGCCGATCGCCAGCATGAGATGGTCCTCGGAGGCGAGCACTGCGTTGGTCGGATCAAATCCTACCCACCCGGCGGCGGGGCCGCACCACAGCAGGACCCAGGCGTGCATGGCGTCGGCGCCTTGCAGTCGCGGCGCCGCGCCGCGCGGGGTAGTGCGCAAATAGCCGCTGACATAGGCCGCCGGCAAGCCGATGCCGCGCAGTCCGGAAATCATGATGTGGGCAAAATCCTGGCACACGCCGCGGCGCAATGCGAACGACATCGGCGGCGTGGTGGTGACGGTGGTGGCGTCGATATCGTAGACGATGTCGGCTTTCATGCGGCCGATCAATTCCACCGCGGCATCGAGCACGGGGCGACCAGGGGTGAAGCTCTGGCGGACGTAATCGCGTATTTCCGGATCGAGCGAGACCATGCGGCTCGGGAACAGAAAATGCGCGGGCGACATCGGGCCGATGTCGCTCGTTGCAAAGGCTTCCTCGCGAACAGCTTCCCAAGTTGGCGTTTCGGCAGGCGCGGCTTCCGAGTCGACGGCGACCCGCGCCGACAATTTCACCGTCAACATATCGTGCGGCGTATCGATATCGATCCAGGTCAGGCGATTGCCGAAAAAATCCTGGCCTTCGCGCCGGTGCGCCGGCGTGGGCACGATTTGCAGCGCCGCGACATGGACCCGCTCGCCGTCGCGCGATACAGGCGTCAGCCGCAAGACGTGGCGCGCGTGGGCGACCGGGCTCGCGTAGCTGCAGGTCGTGGTCTGGCGCACGTCGTAGATCATGCCAGCGCCTCCCACATCGTTTCCGATCGCTCGTTATTGACGAGGAAGGACGAACTGATCGAATCCGACAGCTTCATCAGCGATTGCTCGATATCGACGATCAGATTCTCGTCGATCGCGGTTGCGTTGGCGGTGCGCAACTGAGTCGCGATCGCGGCGGCGATCTGCTGCACCGGCGACAGCCGGCCGGTTGCGTTGGACTTCGGCAGCGCGGCGAGATGGGTCTCGATGCGATCGAGCTGAAATACCACCGAACGCGGATTGTTCGGATCGAGCATGACGAGGTCGACCACCGGCGCTTGGGCTGCGATCATCACGTAACGCTGGCGGTAGCTGATCTGGCTGTCGGCGAGTTCCAACAGGACGTCGAGGCCGCCATTCGGCGCGCCGGCTTCGGCGAAGGCGCGCGTCAGGCGGCAGGTCAACAAAGCGCGCTCGATGCGGCGGCCAAGCTCGAGAAAGCGCCAGCCGGCAAGTTGCGTCATGTTTTCCTGCGCCAGGCCGGACAGCGCCGCGATGATGCGCAGCGCCGCTTCGACGCGCTCGACGATCGCGCTCTCGGTCGGCCCGATGGCAAGCGGCATGGCGATCAGCTCGGCGAGATCGTTGATGGCGCGCCACGCATCCGGCGAAAAACGGTCGCGGATGACGGAGGCAGCCGCGCGGGCGGAGCCGACCAGACGGGGCAGCGCTCCGTCGAGGTCGCCGCGCGTGAGCACCGCGCGCGCCGTGAAGGCCACCGGCGCCGTGTGGGTGTCGCTCGGGATCGCATTCCAGGCGTCGAGCAAGGACCCGATCCGCGCGATGACCGGCGCCGCCGCCTCGTCGGCGACGCGATTGATGAGCGCGCGAATGAGCCGCAGCGTCGCCTCGGCGCGTTCGACATAGCGTCCGACCCAGAACAGATTGTCGGCGGCGCGGCTGGGCAGAAACCCGCTCGCCCGCTGCACCGGCATGCGCTCCGCGTTCGGCAACAGCGTCGTTTCGGCGACCGGGCCACGCGACAAGACCCAGGCATCGGCCGTCGCCGCGCCGTGCTGCAGGCTGACGGCGCGGGCGTCGAGATCGCCGGCGATGCGTACGAAACCAGCCGGCAAGACTCGCCAGCCGTCGCCGACTCTGGCGAGGAACAGCCGCAGCGTGAACGGCCGCGGCTGCAGGCGGCCGTCGCGCCACACCGGCATGCTCGACAGCGTCACCGCTTCCTGAGCGACGTAGTCGATGCCGCGATCGCGGATCGCCTGCATCAGCACCCGGCGCTCCGCGTCGTTGAGCTTGGCACCCAGGATCTCGCTGCCGAGCCGGCTGTCGGAAAACTGCTCGGTGAAGGCCGACGCGATGACCATGGTGTCGAGCTTTTCGATCATCTCTTCGCGCATGTCGACACGGCCGAGCCACCAGGTCGCGACGTTCGGTATTTTCAGCGCGGCGCCGAGCACGATCGGCGCCAGCGCCGGCAGGAAGGCGAGCATGGCGCGGGCCTCGACCAGGCCGGCGCCGAGCGCATTGATGATGACGATCTGGCCGTTGCGCACCGCCTGCAGCAGGCCGGCGGCGCCGAGCCGCGACGCGGCATTGAGTTCGAGCGGGTCGGCGAAATCGGCGTCGATGCGCCGCAACAGCACTTCGGTCCGGCGCAAGCCCGAAACCGTGCGGATGAAGACGCCGTCGTCCTGCACGACCAAGTCCTCGCCCTCCACCAGCAGCAAGCCGAGATAGCGCGCGAGATAGGCGTGCTCGAAATAAGTTTCGTTCATCGGCCCAGGCGTCAACAGGCCGACGCGCGCATCGTCGCGGCGGTTGAGCGCGAACAATTCGGCCTGCAGCGCCTGGAAGAACGGCGCCACTCGTTCGACCCGCGCGGTGCGATAGATATCGGGAATGGCGCCCGACAAAGCGAGCCGGTTTTCGATGGCATAACCGGCGCCGGACGGCGCCTGCGCGCGATCGTTGAGCACCCACCAGCGGCCGTCGGCGCCGCGTCCGACATCGACGGCGTAAAAGCGCAGATGGGCCCCGCCGGGCGGCTCGACGCCGACCAAAGGCCGCAAGAATTCGGGGTTGCCGGCGATCAGGGCCGCGGGCAGCCTGCCGTCGCGCGTCAGCGTGCCGGGACCGTATGAATCCCTCAGTACCGCTTCGAGGAGTTCGGCGCGCTGCATCAGGCCGGCTTCCAATTGCCGCCATTCGCCGGGTTCGATGATGAGCGGGACGTGGCTGAGCGGCCATGGCCGCTCGATGCCGGCGGCGTCTTCATAGACGCGATAGAACACGCCGGAATCGCGCAGATAGCGGTCGGCGGCGGCGAACCGGCGATTGATCTCGTCGCCACCCAAGGCGGCCAGCATGGCGAGCAGCGGCTGCCAATGCGGCCGGACCCTGCCGTCGCCGTCCATCATCTCGTCGAATATGCCGGGCAGCGGCCGGTAGCCCGCTATGAACGGTTCCAGCGCGGCATTCGGGGATTCGACGGCGGTGTCGCGTTGAATGGCCATGACGCAATCAGCTTGCCGGAACGTATTAGAGCGGCCGCCGCAGGTCGAGTGTCGTCGGATATTCGAGCGAGGTTTCGAGCGGCGGCACGTCGATCAACCCGCCGGTATGGCCGTGATCCTGGAAGCGGGCGCGCCGCCGCGCCTCCGCTTCGTAGGAATTCACCGGGAAAGTCTCGTAATTGCGTCCGCCGGGATGGGCCACATGATAGACGCAACCGCCCAGCGAACGCCGATTCCAGATGTCGACGATATCGAATGTCAGCGGCGCATGGACTTCGACGGTCGGCTGCAATGACGACTCCAGCTTCCAGGCCTTGAAGCGCACGCCGGCGACGAATTCGCCGGAGCGCCCGGTCGCGGTGAGCGGCAGGCGCCGGCCGTTGCAGGTCACCGCGTGACGGTCCTGGTTCATGCCGGAAACCCTGACTTGCAGGCGCTCGACCGACGAATCGACGAAGCGCACGGTGCCGCCGGGGGCGCCCTCTTCGCCCAAGACGTACCACGGTTCGATCGCCGCGCGCAGTTCCAGATCGACGCCGCCACGATGCACGGTGCCGCACACCGGAAAGCGGAATTGCCGCTGCGCTTCGAACCAGGCCGGGTCTAGGTCGTAGCCGGCGGATTCGAGGTCGTCCAAGACTTCCAGGAAATCGCGCCACACGAAATGCTCCAGCATGAAGCGGTCGTGCAGCGCGGTGCCCCAGCGCACCGGCTTGCCGTCGTGCGGGGTGCGCCAGAACCAGGCGATCAGCGCGCGCAACAGCAGTTGCTGCGCCAGGCTCATGCGCGGTTCCGGCGGCATTTCGAAGGAACGGAATTCGACGAGGCCGAGCCGACCGGTCGGCCCGTCCGGCGAAAACAATTTGTCGATCGAGATCTCGGTGCGATGCGTATTGCCGGTCACGTCGACCAGGATGTTGCGGAACAGGCGGTCGACAAGCCACGGCGGCACGAAACCCGGCTCGCCGGGGCGCGGCACTTTGCCGGCGGCGATTTCGAGTTCGTAGATCAGGTCCTGGCGCGCCTCGTCGATACGCGGCGCCTGGCTGGTCGGGCCGACGAACAGGCCGGAGAACAGATAGGACAAAGACGGCCGCCGTAGCGTGTAGAGCACCAGGCTCTTGAGCAGATCGGGCCGCCGCAGGAACGGGCTGTCGGCGGCATTGAGCCCGCCGAGCACGACGTGATTGCCGCCGCCGGTGCCGGTATGGCGGCCGTCGAGCATGAATTTGTCGGTGCCGAGCCGCGATTGATGGGCATCCTGGTAGATGCCGTAGGTGGTCTCGACCGCGTCGTGCCAGGACTCCGCCGGGTGAATATTGACCTCGATGACGCCGGGGTCTGGCGTCACTTTGAGCACATTGAGCCGCGGATCGGGCGGCGGCGGGTAGCCCTCGATGTGGATCGGCAGGTCGAACTCCGCCGCCGTCGTTTCGACGGTAGCAATGAGTTCGAGGAAATCGTTGAGCGTTTCGACCGGCGGCAGGAAGACGCAGAGGCGGCCGTCGCGCACTTCGACAGCAAGCGCCGTGCGCACCGGGGAGCCGGGAGCGCCCGGCCGGGCGGTGCCGCTCGGCAGCTGCTGCATGACCAAGGTGTCGAGTGCGAGCGGCGGCAAAGCCCTCTCGATGCCGCCCGAACCGTGAAACACCCGCGGTTGGATCGGATGCGTGATTCGCGGATCGGACAGCGGCACGCGTGCGGCGAACGGATCGGCCGGCACCGGATGCGGATAATCGACTGCGGCAAGGCGCGGCAGCGACTCCAGCGGCAAGCGAAAGCCGAGCGGCGAGTCGCCGGGCAGCAGTAACAGCTTGCCGCGCCGCGTCCGCCATATTTCGCTCAGCCAGCCCGGCTTGGCCTGCGCCGTCCAGCGTTGCAGCGGCAGCACGAAGCCCTTGGGCTGGCCGAGATTACTGTCGAACAATTTCAGGATGCGCGCGCGCTCATTCGGATCGTCGATCTTGGGGTCGCTCGGATCGATATTGTGCGGAATGAGCCCGTGCTTGAGCATCCGGTCGACCGGATCCTCATAGGCCGGCTGCACGTAGCCAGGGTCGATCCCGACCCGCGCGGCGATGCGAGCGGCGAATTGCTGCGCCTCCTCGACCGACACTTTGTGCTCGAGGGCTTCGCGCGCGATCAATCCGTGATCGCGCCAGATCGGCACGCCGTCGCGCCGCCAATACAGCGAGAAAGCCCAGCGCGGGATCGGCTCGCCCGGATACCATTTGCCCTGGCCGTAATGCAGCAGCCCGCCCGGCGCGAAGCGTTCGCGCAGCCGCCGGATCAGTTCGTCGGCGCGGTCGCGTTTGGTCGGGCCGAGCGCGTCGGTGTTCCACTCCGCGGACTGGTAATCGTCGACCGAGACGAAGGTCGGTTCGCCGCCCATGGTCAGGCGGACGTCGTGTTTGGCAAGGTCGGCGTCGACCGTCTGGCCGAGCGCGTCGAGCGCGGCCCATGCCTCGTCGGAAAACGGCGCCGTGACGCGTGGCCGTTCGGCGACCCGGTTCACCGTCATGTCGAAACCGAATGTCACCTCGGCCGGTTCGACCAAGCCGCTGATCGGCGCCGCCGAACGATAGTGCGGTGTCGCCGCGAGCGGAATGTGACCCTCGCCGCACAACAGACCGGAGGTCGGATCGAGGCCGATCCAGCCGGCGCCCGGCAGGTAGACCTCGGTCCAGGCATGCAGGTCGGTGAAATCATGTTCGGCGCCGGCGGCGCCTTCGAGCGGCTTCACGTCCGGCCGCAATTGGATCAGGTAACCGGAGACGAAGCGCGCCGCCAGGCCGATGTGACGCAGCAGTTGCACCAGGAGCCAAGCGGTATCGCGGCAGGAGCCGGCACCGGATTCGAGCGTTTCCTCCGGCGTCTGAACTCCCGGCTCCAGGCGGATGAGATAACGGATCATCCCCTGCAGGCGCTGATTGAGTTCGACCAGGAAATCGACGGTGTTGCGCGGCTCGCGCGAAATCGAGCGTACCAATTCCTGCAGGCGCGGTCCCACCGGCTCGGGCTCGACAAACGCCGCGAGATCCTCATGCAATTCCGGTGCGTATTTGAACGGCCACTTGTCCGCATAGGGTTCGACGAAGAAGTCGAACGGATTGATGACCTCCATATCGGCGAGAAGGTCGACGGTGATCGAGAATTCGCCGGTCCTCTCGGGAAAGACGTAGCGCGCGAGCCAATTGCCGTGCGGGTCCTGCTGCCAGTTCACGAAATGCTGCGCCGGCGTCACCTTCAGCGAATAGCTCGGAATGCGCGTGCGGCAATGCGGCGCCGGGCGCAATCTGATGATCTGCGGCCCCAGCCCGATCGGGCGGTCATAGGTGTAGCGAGTGCTGTGGTGAAGCCCGACGAGGATGGACATGGTGCTACGCGTTACGCCTTGGTTTGCCGCAAAATTACGCAATTTCCATGCAAGTTCCGGGCCGGCATCGATGGTCTTGCCGGGCCGCAGCGCCGCCGTCAAATGGATTATGATTTGATTGCGGGGATACGACAGCCCCGCGATTCATGCTGGCCGCCGGACTGCCATTACGGTTAACCTTTGCCCTGCAAAGCCGCTTGCTCGGCGCCGCCCGCCGCCTAAGGCAAGAGATTGAATCATGTGCAACGTTTCCGCCAAGCCTGCGATGCGACGAGTGCGGGAAATAGGATGACTGGTCAAGGTCCTCAGGCCGTCTCGGCGCCGCCCTGCCTCGACACTTTCACTGCCATCGAGCAAAGCGCGCTGGATGCCATTCCGACGGCGTTTTGCGTTCGCCGCGCCGACGGCGGCCTCGTCCGCTACAACAGGCGCGCAGTCGAATTATGGGGCCGCGCCCCGCCGCTTCGCCCAGCCCGGTGGTTCTGACGACGGGTTATACCAAGGTGTTCGACGCCGATCCGGAATTACGGTGCTGCGCAAGCCCTACCAGATCGCGGCGCTGGGCCGGGTCATCCACGAAGCGCTCGATCCGACCCTGCCACCGCGCCCGATGCTGGCGAGCCGAGGCTGAAGATTCGCTCGGGCCATGGAATTGCTCTTGTCGTCTGCCTTGCTCTCCTGACTTAACGGCAATTGCGCTCGCCGCGCCGGTCGCTTAAACCCTGCAACCATCGACGGTCGGTCGCAAGCAACAAGAACAAGGTCAATCGGGATGGACGCCTCCAAGTCGAGCGGTCGCAATTATCTCGACTTGCACGAGCATCTCGATCGGCTCGATAGCGCCGGATTGTTGTATCGGATCGAGGCGCCGATCAACAAGGACACGGAACTGCATCCGTTGGTGCGCTGGCAGTTCCGCGGCGGTATTGCCGAGAAAAATCGCAAGGCGTTCCTGTTTTCGCATGTCGTGGACTCCAAGCGGCGCCGCTACGACATTCCGGTGGCGGTCGGCGTCTATGCCGCTAACGCGGAGATCTATCGGATCGGCATGAACGTCGAGCGGCTGGAAGACATCGGCCCCGCCTGGCAGCGCGCCATCGCCGACCCTGTTCCGCCACGCATCGTCGATGATGCGCCATGCCATGAAATCGTCGTTTCCGGACGCGACCTCGAGGGTGCCGGCTGTGGCCTCGAAGCGCTGCCGGCGCCGATCTCCACGCCCGGTTTCGACGCGGCGCCCTATCTGACCGCGACCTGTGTGGTCACCCGCGATCCCGACACCGGCGTGCAGAACATCGGCACCTATCGCGGCCATCTCAAGTCGCCGACGCGGCTCGGCATGATGACATTCGCGGCGTTGCGCGCCGGAGGCTACGAGCATTGGAAAATGCATCAAGCCCGCAAGGCGAAGATGCCGGTCGCGATCGCGGTCGGCTGTCCGCCGCTGGTCGCATTCCAAGGCCCGCAAAAACTGCCGCTCGGCGTCGACGAGATCGCCGTTGCCGGCGGGCTTGCCGGCGGTCCGATCAATGTCGTGCGCGGCCGCACGGTCGACTTGATGATCCCGGCGGAGGCCGAAATCGTCATCGAGGGCTACGCCGATCCCGATTATCTCGAGCCGGAAGGGCCGTTCGGCGAATCGCACGGCTACCTCGCGCTCGAAGAATACAATCTCGCGATCGAGGTGACGGCAATCACGCGGCGACGGAACGCGATCTTCACCTCGATCATCTCGCAAGTGACGCCGAGCGAGTCGAGCGTCATCAAGCGTCTTGCCTACGAACCGCTGTTCCTGTCGCGCTTGCGCGACGATCTCGGCATCAAGGGACTGAAGCGGGTCGTTCTGCACGAGCCGCTCACCAATCTGCGCAAGTTCGTCTTCCTGCAGTTCGCCCCGGGAACGCCCCGCACGGAAGTCTGGCGGGCGCTGCACGGCGCGCTGACGCTGCAAGCCATCGTCGGCAAGTTCGTCATTGCGGTCGACGACGACATCGATCCGGAGAACGCCGATTCGGTATTCTGGGCGATGGCCTACCGCTGCAATCCGGCCACCGACACGCATGTGGTTCCGTATCGCGAAGCCGGCCACGGCCCGCGCGGCGCCGCATCGGCCGGGCTCGATTCGGCGCTTCTCATCGACGCGACGATGAAACATGCCATGCCGCCGCTCGCTTTGCCGAAGCGCGAATATATGGAGAAGGCCAAGGTGCTATGGGAGCGTCTCGGCTTGCCGGCGCTCAAACCCGAGGTGCCGTGGTTCGGCTATTCGCTCGGGGATTGGGACGAGGAATGGGACGCCAATGCGCGCCAGGCGACGCTATCGGACTGGATGGAGCGCAGCGAATCCTACCGGCAACGCCGGCGCAGCGGCGTTGCGCCCAATACGTCGAGTCGCGTCCCGGGCGGCAAGCCGGAGGAATGACATCATGGACACGTTGCCGCAAGGGAGTGAGCGTCATGGCATGTAGGCCCTTGGCGGGCGCCATACTGGTCGCCGCAAGCCTTTTATTCGGATCCCAGACGCGCGCGGGTGCAGAGGACTATCCCGACCGACCGGTCCGCATGATCGTCGCGTTTCCATCGGGCGGCACGCTCGACACGCTGGCGCGGATCATTGCGCAAAAGCTCACCGAGCGGTGGGGCAAATCGATGTTCGTCGATAATCGTCCGGGAGCCGGCGGCAATATCGGCGCGGCTGCGGCGGCCCGCACCGCCCCCGACGGCTACGCGTTGCATTTCGGCGCGCAGTCGCTCGCGGTCAATGTCACGATCGCGCCGCTCGACGGCTTCGATCCCGTCAAGGATTTCGATCCGATCATCCTGGTCGCCACCGCCCAGGACGTATTGATGGTGCCGCCCGATTCACGGTTCCATGCGGTCAAGGAATTGATCGACTATGCCAAGGCGCATCCCGGGGAACTCAATTATGCGAGCCTGGGGCCGGGAACGAGCGCTTATCTTGCCACGATTCTGTTCAGCAACCTGGTCGGCATCAAGATGCAGAACGTGTCCTATTCGTCGGTGTCGCAAGCCGCGACCGACCTGATGTCCAATCACGTCGCACTCTTCATTCCGACACTCGGCGGCTATCTCGGCTCGCTCAAGGCCGGCAACCTGCGCGCCTTGGCGGTATCTGGTTCGAGCCGTTCCGACCAGCTTCCCGACGTTCCGACCTTCAAGGAACTCGGCGTGCCGTTTGTCGCGGAAACAAGCTGGTACGGGATCTACGCGCCGAAAGGCACGCCGCCCGACATCATTGCCAAGGTGAACCGGGACGTTGCCCAGATTCTCGAGGATCCCGACATGAAGGCGCGAAGTTCGCAGCTCGGCTTTCGGCTGCTGGGCGGTGCGCCGGAGCGACTCGGCACCATGCTCAAAGATGAAATCGAGAAGTGGGCGCAATTGTCGAAGAGCGCCCCGCTCGGCGGGCAGTAGAGTCTTTATCGTTTCGGCAGGCCGCCGATAAAGGATTTCAACAGGGCGACCGTTTCGCGCGGGTGCTCCACGAACAGGATGTGGCCAAAGCCGCGCATGACTTCGAGCTTCGCGCCGGGAATGCGATCCGCGATGATCGCCGTGAGTTCGACCGGAATGAGATGATCGTTGTCCGAACTCACCACCAGCGTCGGCGTCTTGATGTTCGGCAGCCGGGTGGTGAATTTCGGCTCGTTTTCCTGTCCGGGAAGGCAGCGCGCCCAGGCCAGCACGCTCTCGACGAAGGCGAGGTAAAGCTCCGCGGAATTCTTGCGGATGTTGGCCTGGTTGGCCTTCATCTGCGCGTAGCCCTCGTCGGAATTGATGAATTCGCGGGTCAGCGTCCATAGCCCCATATAGTCGACCACCTCGTCGCTCATTCCCAATTTGCGGATCAAGCGGGCGCGCAGACCGAAATTGAGTTCCGCCGCGCGATCGAGCTCGCTGAAGCCGCCGACCACGACCAGCGAACGCACGAGGTCGGGGCGGCTTTCCGCCAAGGCCATCGCCGTGCCGCCGCCGAGCGACGAGCCGACCACGTGCATCGGACCGTGGCCGATTTTTTCGATGATGTCGGCGAAATCGGCGGCCCAGGATTCGACGTTGTAGGGCGCCTTCTTGTCGGATTGCCCGATCCCGCGCGGATCGACGGTGTGAACTTCGAAATCGGGAGCAAGCAGCGGCGCGGCGAAGCGGTAATAAGTGTGGTCCATGCCGAGCCCCGGGATGAGCAGGATCGGCTCGCCGCTCCCGGTGGTTTCGACGAAGATGTGTCCCGATCGCGATTCGACAAGCGCCATGCCATGGCCTCCCGTATTTTAGACCTTGATCCAATTCCATTGAATCGGATCAAGGTCTAGAATCTTCGTGTAAGCATGATCTTATCCGAAAACCGGCTTGCACCCTCGGATCAAGTCCGAGGGCAGGCATTTTCGGGATCATGCGCTCGTTCAGTTTTCGATGCTCGATCGCAGTGCGACGAGCGCATCCCGATAATAGGTCTCGTCGATATAGCGATCGGGCGACACCGCGGGCGCGTTGGCCGCGGCGGCGAAATTTGCCCGCAGCTCCAGAAGTTTCGTCATGCCGGCGCGGTCGAGCTTGGCGTCCTTGGCAAAGCCGGTCTTGGCATCCGAAACTTGGCGGAAGCATTCCTCGGCGATGTCGGGGGCGAGCTCCATCCGTTGCTTCAGCAATTCGATCGCCGCCGCGCGGTTCTGCGGATCGAGCGACCAGCGCAGGCCTTCGACATAGGCCGCGATGTACTGAACCAGCGCGTCGCGATGCCGCTCCGCCCAGGCCCGCTTCACAAATCCGCCGGTCGACTGATAGGCGCCGATGACGTTCATGGGGTCGTCGAGGACGGCAAGGCCTGCGCGCTGCGCAAACAGGTTGAACGGCAAATTGAGCATGGCGAAGTCGACGTCGCCTGCCACCAGCGCCTCCAGCCGAAACCGCGTCGCGCCGACCGACTTGACCTGGTAGTCGCCCGGCTCGAGGCCGTTACGTTCGAGCATGTCGTAGACAACAAGCGCAAAGGCCGTATCCGGGGCGTCGACCCCGAACGTCTTGCCGCGCAGGTCATCGTAAGTCGCGATGCCCGGCCGCACGATCAGTTTGTTGAAGCCATGGTCGAGCCCGACCACGATGGCGACATGCTCGCCGGCAAGATCGGTCATCGCCACCGCATTGTCGACGGCGGAATGAGCGATGTCGTAGTCGCCGCGCGCCAACCCGGTCCGTTGCTGCTGCGAACTTTTCGTAAACGTGGTCTCGATCGCAAGTCCGCGCCTGGCAAAGAAGCCGTTCGCCTCGGCGGCGAAATTCGGCAGATTCTGAACGCCGGGGAATGCGATGAGATGCACACGCGCCAACTCGCGATCCATTGCGGCCTCGGCCTTTTGCTCTTCCTTTTTTGCGTTCCGATGCCAGCGAAAGGATTGGTGGGCGCACAAGGACTCGAACCTTGGACCCGCTGATTAAGAGTCAGCTGCTCTACCAACTGAGCTATGCGCCCTAACCGGGGAACACGAGGTTAGGCACTTCCACCGTGCGTCGCGGCGCCGCTTTGGGAGGGCGCCGCGCGCGCGCAGTATCTAGGCCATTGCGAGCGGGATGCCAAGTCCGGACGGCGGGCAACACGGTCGGGCGCGCAACGGACGGACGGCCCTCACCCGATTTCCTCGCTACGTTCGAAAATCGACCTCTCCCGCAAGGGGAGAGGTGAAATTGTACTCACCCCACATCCGTCGAGTGCAGCCGCCGCTCCTCGGGCTGCCCGCGCAATCGCCGGGCCACGAGCTTGTTCAGCGCCGAGAGATAGGCCTTGGCGGAAGCGACCAGCGTGTCGGGATCGGCGCCTTTGGCGGTCACCGAGCGGCCGTCCCCGGACAGCCGCACCGAGACCTCGGCCTGGGCGTCGGTGCCTTCGGTCACGGCGTGCACCTGGTAAAGCTCCAGCACCGCGTCGTGCGGCACCATCGCCTTGATGCAGTTGAACACCGCGTCGACCGGACCGTTGCCCTCGCATTCCTCGATCGCCGATCTGCCATCGATGTCGAGCTTCATGGTGGCGCGCTGCGGGCCGCGCGTGCCGGCGATGACCGACAGCGAGACGAGCTTGATGTGGTCCTGCGCGGTCGCGATCTCCTCGTCGACCAGCGCCTCGATGTCCTCGTCGTAGACGTGCTTCTTCCGGTCGGCGAGCGCCTTGAAGCGCACGAAGGCGTCTTCGAGCTGATTGCCGGCGAGACGATAGCCCAGTTCTTCCAGCTTGTGCACGAAGGCGTGGCGGCCGGAATGCTTGCCCATGACCAGCGAGGTCTGCTTCACGCCGACGGTTTCCGGCTGCATGATCTCGTAGGTCTGGGTGTGCTTGAGCATGCCGTCCTGGTGGATGCCGCTCTCGTGCGCAAAGGCGTTCCTTCCGACGATGGCCTTGTTGTACTGCACCGGAAACGAGGTCGCCGCCGCAACGAGCTTCGACGCCCGCGTCAGCATGGTGGAATCGACTCCGCTCCAATACGGCAGCACGTCGTTGCGCACCTTCATCGCCATCACGACTTCCTCGAGCGCGGCGTTGCCGGCGCGTTCGCCGATGCCGTTGATGGTGCATTCGATCTGCCGCGCGCCGGCGCGCACGCCGGCGAGTGAATTCGCCACCGCCATGCCGAGGTCGTCGTGGCAATGCACCGAGAAGCGCGCCAGGTCGGAGTTCGGCACCCGCTCGCGCACCGCCTTGAACAGCGCAAAATATTCCTCCGGCACCGTATAGCCGACCGTGTCGGGGATATTGATGGTGGTGGCGCCGGCCTTGATCGCGGCCTCGACGCAGCGGCACAGGAAATCGAACTCGGTGCGGGTGCCGTCCTCGCTCGACCACTCGACGTCGTCGGTGTAATTGCGCGCGCGCGTCACCTGCGCGATCACCATCTCGTAGACTTCGTGCGGCTCCTTCTGCAGCTTGTATTTCATATGCACCGGCGACGTGGACAGAAAGGTGTGGATGCGCTTGCGCTCCGCCGGCTTGATCGCCTCGGCGCAACGGTCGATGTCCTTGAAGGCTGCCCGCGACAGACCGCAGACCACCGCGCGCTTGGTGCGCTTGGCGATCTCGTGGACCGCGGCGAAGTCGCCGTCCGACGCGATCGGGAAACCGGCCTCGATGACGTCGACGCCCATCTGGTCGAGCAGTTCGGCGACTTCGAGCTTCTCCTCGTGCGTCATGGTGGCGCCGGGGCATTGCTCGCCGTCGCGCAAAGTGGTGTCGAAAATGACGACGCGGTCCTTCTCGGACTTCGCTGGCGTGGTCATGATTCAGGTCCTTTTCGGTTTGCGCCCGGACCCCCAATGCGGGGGAGGGTTGGGGGGGCGCAGATTTGCTGATTCGACTGGGGTTCCGTGGCTGCAGTCGACCCCTGAGTGCCCAGGCGCAAATGCCCAGCCGGCCCTCAGGGGACGCTAAGGAGCAGGAGCCCGCCCAGAATTCCGTGAAGCATGGGGGCAGCGCCGGAACGGGCCGGTAAGGCCCCCCGGGTCATCGCGCGGAAATCGCCGCGATCAGACATCGCTATTGCCCTCGATAGAGCTTTCGCCCTCGACACATGCCGGTCCCAGGCTCGCGGATCAAGGTGAATTCCGCGTTAACGTCATGGGGGACCGGGCTCCTTGTAGCGGAAGACCCCGCAGACAGGCAAGGTCCCTCAACTCCGGCCTTCCGCCTTGAGCGCGCGTTCCACCTTTTTCAACTCCTTGAGCGCCTTACCCGTGACCTTGGGATAATCGAGCTCGAGCTTTTCCAGCATCTCGATGATCGCCGCGGAGACGACGAGCCATGTCACATGCTTGTGGTCCGACGGCACGACGTACCACGGCGCATAACCGGTCGAGGTTTCGCGGATCATGTCTTCGTAAACCGCCATGTAATCGTCCCAGCGCGCCCGCTCGGCAATATCGTTCATGGAGAATTTCCAGCGCTTGAACGGCTCGTCGAGCCGCGCCAGGAAGCGCTTGCGTTGTTCTTCCTTCGAGATGCGCAGGTGGAATTTCAGCACCAGCGTGCCGTTCCCGGTCAGGTGGCGCTCGAAGGCGCGGATGTCCGTGAAGCGGTTTTTCCAGATGTCCTTGCCGGTCAGGCTGGGCGGCAGCTTCTGTCGGGCCAGCAGCTCCGGATGCACGCGCACCGCCAGCACCTCTTCGTAATGCGAGCGGTTGAAGATGCCGATGCGGCCGCGTTCCGGGACGTCCTTGCCGGTGCGCCAGAGAAAATCGTGGTTGAGTTCCTCGGCGCTCGGCGCCTTGAAGGCGTGCACCTCGCAGCCCTGCGGATTGATGCCGGACATGACATGCTTGACGACGCTGTCCTTGCCGGCGGCGTCCATGCCCTGGAACACCAACAGCAGCGCCCACCGCCCGTCGGCGTAAAGGCGCTGCTGCAAATCCTCGAGCCGGGCGACGCCGTCGGCGAGTACGCTCCGTACGTCCTCGATATCGGTGGAAAGGCCGAAGCGCTCCGCCGGATCGTGATCGGCGAGCTTGAAATGCGCGGGCTTGTCGATTCGACATTGCCGGACGATCTTGGCGAGCTTCATCTCAGCCTCGCTCTTCGAATGCATGGTCGAGAAACACGGTCATGAAACGCGGCATTCGCGGGCCGAGATCGGCCGGCCCGCGCACGATGTGGATGTCGACCAGTTCGGGCCGCTCTTGGCTCTCGATATAACGCATGATGCGGCTGCGCAATTCGTCAGCGGTTTGCCGCGAGGTCAACCGCCTCATCAACGCGATATAGCAGCGATCGCGCACCAGGCTCCAGCCGGGCGCGGCGGCAAGCTCGGCCATAGCGAGACCGGTCTCTTCGCGAAGCTCGCGCTCGAGATTACCGGCAAGGTCGAGCGTGCCTGCCGCATCGACATCGCCCGGTTCCGGCGTGCCGCAGGGGAAATAGAGCAGGCTCGCCGCGGCGGTATTCGGCGCCATCTCGGCGACGAGCCAGGCGCCGTCGGCAGATTGCAGGGCGGCGGAGGCGAAGACGTTGTGGACGCTCGCGTCCGGAAACGCCCAGTCGCGCCAGGCGCAAAGGCTGGCGAAATCGGTCTCGAAGCAGGCGCCACGGAGCACCCGGTCGTGGACCGCATAGCGCTGGAGGAGAAGCGCTCGGCCGTTCCAGACGCCCGCGCGTTCCTGCTGCAGCTTTGCGAAATAGCGGTCGATGGCGTCGCGCCGCTCGCTTGCGAACGGCCACGACCACGGTTCAAGCTTTATTTCCGCACGGTCGAGCGTGGCGACTTCAATATCGGGCACGCTCGGCCGTTTCCCCGTGTTCGGCAGGGCCGGTCACGGCCGTCACGGATGCCATGGATTGACGAACAGGCCGACCAGCCCGGCCACGCCTTTGGTATGGGCAGGCGGCTGTCCGGGCGGCGCGAGCTTCGCCGTGACCTCGTCGTGGGTAAGGCCGGGCGGCAGCTCGGTCGGCGCGAAATCGGTGGCGATAAGGGTGAACGTGTAATGGTGCGGCGCCTGGTTCGGCGGCGTGCACGGACCGGAATAGAACGCAACGCCCTGCGTGCTCTTGCCGCCGACATATTTGTCGGTCTGCTTGCTCGTCTCGCCTTCGGCAAAGCCGGTGACCGAGGCCGGGATGCCATAAGCGACCCAATGCATGACGCCGGCGCCGCCGCGGCCTTCGGGATCGACCATGAGCAGGACGAAGCTCTTGGTGCCGTCCGGCACGTCGGTCCAGGACAATTGCGGGGAGACATTGTCGCCGACGCAGTTCGGATTGGTCGGAGCATTGGCTTTGCTGTTGGCGACCTTCTTCGGCATCATTTTGCCGTCCTCGAAGGTCGTCGATTTCAGGGTGAAGTCCGCCGCGTTCCCCGGAGCGGCGAAGCCCAATGTCAAGATGGCGGCCGAGGCCGCGAGCAGATGGCGTCGGTTGGCAAGCATATGTTTCCTCCCCGGGATGTCATTCGCTGGTTTCGCGCACCCGGCGCGGCAGTGTAGCCACCGCGGCCTCGAGATCAAGGCGGCGGCTGCACTGTGTCGCAAGCGGCTAGAGATTGCTAATGAGGCCGGCGTCGATCAGCATCCGATTGAAATGCCGCGCTTCCGCGCCGTCGGCGCAGGCGTAGAACAGTCCGTTACAGCGGATCAGGATTTTCTTCTGCTCGGCAAAGGAGGGATCGAGCGGCAGACCGGCGGCTCCCTGCACCACCAGCGGCAGATACGGACCCTCGAGCGTATCGAGCGCGGACGTAACGTCGACCGGCGTGAAATTGATCGCATCGATGGCGTAATAGGTCGTGAAATAACGCGGATCGTAGGCCATCAGGCGGCGGCCGATGCCGGCGTCGTCGAGCGTCGGATCGATCAGGTATGATGCAAAATCCGGCTGGTGATCGCCGAACCGCACCAACAAGAACGAATCGTCGGGGAATTCACGCTTCAGTCGCGCCAAGAAATCCGAATAGTCCTTTGCGCTCATCGCCTGGCGGCGCAGATATTCGTCGACCGGCGGCCCGTTGCCGGGATCCTTCCACTGCGGCATCAGATCTGGCCGGTAGCGGAAGTCCCAGGGAAAATGATTGGCGGCGAGATAGACGAAGATGAACATCGGTCCATACGCATGCTGCTGTTCGAGCATGCGGGCTGCGGTATTGAAAAAGAAGCTGTCGGGCTCGAGTTCGCGCGCGCCGAGATCGTGCTGATCGTAGAAGCGCTGCACGCCGGTGGTCGCCTGGAAGCTGCGCGCGCTCATGAAAGCGCCGAGCGCGGGGTAGAGCGATAAGGTGCGGTAGCCGCAGCGCCGTAATGCCGCGGGCAGGCCGCGGTTGACGCGCCCCGCCGCGATCCGGGTCACGAAATAAGCGAAGCGGCCGAACGACCGCGCCGACAGGCCTTCGAGCACGTTGTACTCGGTGAACCAGCTCGGTCCGCCATTGCCTTCGACCAAAAAGTCGCGCTCCTTGCCGTCGAACGACTTGAAATGCGCGCCATAATCGCTCGGCAGCTTGATGCCCGGCGCCATGCGGATGTCGAAGCTCGATTCGTCGTGGATCAGGATGATGTGCGGTGGTTTCGCCGTCGGCTGGCATGTTGCCGGAATGGGTTTGAGGCGATCGGCGGCAAAAGCGTCGGACTGCATCAAGCCGTGTGTCATCAGTTCGGAAACCGCGTCGACGCCGGTGCGCGCGAAAAAGGATACGAGATTGCCGCCGTAAAAGGCTTCGAACGGTTGCAGCGGGAATTGCATTTCGAGGATCGTGAGCCAGCCCATGCAGGCGAGCATCAGGCCCGACGCGGTCAACCGGCGCACCCGGAACGGATCGAGCCGCCAGGCAAAGACCACGATCGGCAAGAGCGCGATGAGGCTCACCGTCACGATCCAGCGTAACGCCGGAAAGATCGTGAACAGGAAACTGATCGTGTCGGTGTCGACGATCATCAGGTCGACGAAATTCGCCGTCATCATGAGCACGTGATATTTGAGCTGCGACAGCAGCACGAGCACGCTCATCATGAGGAGCGACAGCGTCGCGGCAAGGAGCGGTCGGCGCGTCAGTGCAAGCCAGAGAAAATTGAGTATGCCCCAGGCCAACACGAACGCCGCCATGGCGGTGACCGTCCACTCGGTCGCGATCATGAGCGCCAAGGCAATCAGGTGCGGCAAGATAACAAGCGCCGGCCGGCGCAAGCCGTGCCGGGCGGCCAAGTCCGTGGACTGAAGGCGCTTTTTCAGGGAACGGACGGCAGCACGCATGGCATCGCGCGTGCCCGGAAATGCCCCACGATCACAACCAAGCCCAGCACACGGCGCGCACTGTCATAAAACGGTATTTAAACCGTCATGACAAGGCTAGCCCAGATTGCGCGCGCGCAATCCAGGAACGACCACGAGGGAAACCCCGGCTTTCGCGGCGCTCGAGCCGGGCTACGGGAGCACAGAAGATCAATTCCGGCTCTTGTCGACCAGCGCCCGTTGCTTGATCCACGGCATCATCTCGCGCAGCTTCGCACCCACTTGTTCGATCGGGTGCTCGGCGAGCTTGGCGCGGGTCGCCTTGAACGAGGTCTGGTTGACCTTGTTTTCCAGCATCCAGTCGCGGGTGAAGCGGCCGGACTGGATGTCGGCCAGCACCTTCTTCATCTCGGCCTTGGTTTCGGCCGTGACCACGCGCGGGCCGGAGACGTATTCGCCGTATTCCGCGGTGTTCGACACCGAATAGTTCATGTTGGCGATGCCGCCTTCGTAGATCAGGTCGACGATCAGCTTCACCTCGTGCACACACTCGAAATAGGCCATTTCGGGCGCATAGCCGGCTTCCACCAGCGTCTCGTAGCCGGCCTTCATCAGTTCGACGAGGCCGCCGCACAGCACGGTCTGCTCGCCGAACAGGTCGGTTTCGCATTCCTCTTTGAACGAGGTTTCGATGATGCCGGCGCGGCCGCCGCCGATCGCTGAGCCGTAGGACAGGCCGAGATCGTGGGCATTGCCGGAAACGTCGCGATGGACGGCGAGCAGGCACGGCACGCCGGCGCCGCGCTGGTATTCGGATCGCACCGTGTGGCCCGGACCCTTCGGCGCGATCATCAGCACGTCGAGATCGGCGCGCGGCTCGATCAGACTGAAATGCACGTTCAGGCCGTGCGCGAACATCAGCGCCGCGCCGTTCTTCAGGTTGGCATGGAGGTGGTCGCGATAGATGTCGCCCTGCAATTCGTCGGGGGTGAGCATCATCATCACGTCGGCCCATTTGGCGGCCTCGGCGACCTCCATGACCTTGAATTTCTCGGCTTCCGCCTTCTTCACTCCTTGCGAGGTCTTGCGCAGCGCCACCGCGACCTCCTTGACCCCGGAATCGCGCAGATTGAGCGCGTGGGCATGGCCCTGGCTGCCATAGCCGACAATGGCGATCTTCTTGCCCTTGATCAGGTTCAGGTCGGCGTCGCGGTCGTAGTAAACACGCATGGTTCTCACCCCTCGTCGGGCCAAGCACCAGGTTATGGCTCGGCCGCTTGTTTTCCGGTGCTGCTTCTAGGTTCAAGTCCGCGCCGCGACAAGCCCTGAAACGCTGGGAGCGGCCACAGGCTCTTTTCCTTGGGATCGCCAATATTCGATATGGGCACGCACCATGAACCGGTTGACGAGGCCGATATCGGCGCTCTAGGTGCACGCGTCCACCCGCTGCCGCAGCCGTTCCTCGGCAGCTTCGATCAGCTTAACGACGTCGGCAAACCCGACCTGACCCGACCGCACGGCGCGCAACGTGGTCAGGTTTGGCTCTGCAACGGGCAATGTCAGCCGGCGATGGCTCAGCAACTCGATACCTTCGAAGCCGAGCCGCAAAGCGTGCATGGCAAATTTCGTATCGTAGCCGTATTTGGCGACGAGATCGGGACGATTGACCGTATGCGCTCGCTCACCCTTGAGCTTCATCTTCTGAGCGACAAGATATCCGAGGAACCGCTCGCCGCATTCCTTGCTCAGGAATACTTCCCGCAGCTCCACGAGTTCCTCACCAATCCGGGTCTTGCAGATGTAGCGCGGCAGCCACAACAGCAGGATAACGCTGGGATTGCCCTGAGCCGCGAGACGGCAGAACTTTCGCAGGCTGTACATGGTCAGGTCGAGATCGCCCGGCTGACTGCGGACGCCATCGGGCCGGTCGCGATAGATGTAATGATCGCATGGCGTCAGCCCGCAGACATTTTCGGGCGGCTCGACAAACACGCCCATTTCGTTACGGTCATCCTGTCCGTCGATGGCCGTCCCGTGGGAGGTGGAGCCGACCACGCCGCGAAGGATTTCATTGTCCAGAGCCGTCTCTCGCGTCGACATGTTTATGACTCGTCTGGTTCGCACGTTCTGCTACGCCGTCAAACCGCTCGCGCGCCCGGGCGATTTTCGTCTGGTTGCGGGTCGCCCATTCGCCGAGCGCGGACACCGGCGCCAACAGATCGCGGCCCAGCGCCGTCAGCGCGTAATCGACCCGCGGCGGAATAGTCGGGAACACCGTGCGCGTGATCAGGCCGTCGCGTTCCAACCCGCGCAGCGTCAGCGTCAGCATGCGCTGCGATATGCCGCCGATCGAGCGGCGCAATTCGTTGAAACGCATCGGCCCGGGGCCGAGCCGGGTGACGACGAGGACCGACCACTTGTCGCCCACCCGCGCCAGCACCTCGCTGATGGCGCGGCAATCCTCGGGCAAATGCATGTGTCTTGGTTTCACCGCTGTGCCCTCTTGTAGCTTTCGCCACCGGTCACCTATCTAGCCCTAGTTACGAATTCTAACTGAAGGCTTCAACCATGCCCAAGCCCCACGTCGCCGTGATCGTCGGCAGCAACCGCCGCGACTCCATCAACCGCAAACTCGCCGAGGCGCTGGTCAAGCTCGGCGTAGGCGAGTTCCAGGCGACCTTCCCGCGGATCGACGATTTGCCGATGTACAACCAGGACAACGAGTCGAGCCTGCCGGCCGAAGTGACGCGCTTCAAGAACGAACTGTCGCGCGCCGACGGCATTTTGATCGTGACCGCTGAACATAACCGCTCGATTCCGACGGTGCTCAAGAACGCGATCGATTGGGGCGCGCGGCCGTGGGGCAAGAATTCCTGGGCCGACAAGCCCGGCTTCATCACCGGCACGTCACCCGGCGCGATCGGCAGTGCGTTGGCGCAGCAGCATCTGCGTACGGTGATGGCCGCGCTCGGCGTGACGCTGCTCGGCGGCGAGGCTTACATCACGTTCAAGCCGGATCTGATCGACGGGAAGGGCGATATCACCGACGGTTCGACCCGCGCCTTCCTGCAAGGTTTCGTCGACCGGTTCGCGATGCTGGTCGTGCGGCTGGCGCCGGCGGCAGCGCGTTCGGCGGCGTAAGCGCCCGCGGCAGATCGTCAGAGCCTGCTGCCGGTGCCCCAGCGTTCGTGCAGGAAGCGCTCCCAGGGCGAGAACAGGATGCGATCGGCGACGAGCCCGATCGCCACGATCACCAGCATCACGCCGATGACCTGATCCATGGCGTTGAGTTCGCGGCCATAGTGCAGCAGGTGGCCGAGCCCGAAGCCGGTGAGGATGGTGACGTAGATTTCCGCCGCCATCAGCGAGCGCCAGGCAAAGGCCCAGCCCTGCTTCATGCCGCTGACCAGGAAAGGCAGCGACGCCGGCAGCACCACGCGGGTCCAGCGGTGGAATCCTTGTGAGCCCATGGTCAGGGCGGCACGCCCATAGATCGGCGGGATGTTGCGCGCGCCGTGGCTGGTCGCGATCATGACCGACCAGACCGTGCCCATGACCACGATGAACAGCATTGCGCTTTCGGTTTGCCCGAACCAGATCAATGCCAGCGGCACCCAGCAGACGCTCGGCAGGGTCTGAAAGCCGAGCGCGACCGAACCGATGGTATCGTCGATCGCCTGGTTGGCGCTCATCAAGAGGCCGAACGGCAGGCCGAGGACGATGCCGATCACATAGCCGAGCAAGAGCCGCTGCATGGTCACGATGGTGGCGTCGAAGATCGTACCGTCGCGGCCCGCCGACCACAGATAGTCCGCGACATAAAGCGGCGACGGCAGCATCACCGGCGACCAGCGGCCGCTCGAGCTCGCAAGCCACCACAATGCAAGCAGGCCGGTGAAGAACACGACGACGATGACGGCGCGCTTCATGGCGGCGAGCCGCCGGTGACAGCTTTAAGCGCGCGCGCCATCTCGCCGGCATATCTGGCGAGGTCGAGGCTGTTGATGTCGCGCGGCCGCGGCAGCGGGATAGTGAATTCCTCGGCGATCCGCCCCGGGCGCGGCGACATCAGGATGACACGGTCGCCCAGGCACGCCGCCTCGCGGACGTTGTGGGTCACGAAGACGATGGTCTTGCGCGTGCGTTCCCAGATGCGCTGCAGATCGGCGTAGAGTTGCTCCCGCGTGATGGCATCGAGCGCGGCGAACGGCTCGTCCATCAGCAACATCTTCGGATCGGGCGCGAGCGCGCGGGCAAGCGCGACACGCTGCTTCATGCCGCCGCTCAGCTCGTGGACATAGGTGTGAGCGAACGACCCGAGGCCGACCATGTCGAGGTGTTGCTGCGCCAGTTCGCGGCGTTCCGCTTTGCCGAGGCCGGGCTTGAGCTTGAGGCCGAACATCACGTTGCCGAAGGCGTCCAGCCAGGGAAACAGCGCCGAATCCTGGAACATGACCAGGCGGTCGCGCGCCGGCCCGGTGACGCGTGCGCCTTCGGACCAGACGCTGCCCGCATCCGGCTTGGTCAGACCCGCCATGATGTCGAGCAACGTCGACTTGCCGCAGCCGCTCGGGCCGATCAGGCAGACGAATTCGCCAGGCGCGGTTTGCAGCGAGACATTATCGAGCGCCTGGACTGCGCTGCGCTTGGTGACGAAGCGTTTGGAGACGCCGTCGACCACGAGGCTCGCGGATATCGTCGGCGGCACGGCCGGCAGCGGCGTGACGGCGGGGGATGCCTGCCGCAGTCGAGGCGGTGCGGCCCATGAGCGGCCGATGTGCTTCGAAACGGTGTCGGCCAGGAAGGCGGCGGGCATGACGCGCTGCTATTCGAGCGTTGCGACGAAACGCGACAGGTCGGGCGGGTCCTTGATGAAGCCGACCTGTTGCGCCTGGGCGACCCAGGACTTGAACTCCTCGAGCGACGCATCGGACGTGACCTGCATCCGGCCGAAGGCGCGATCCGTCAGAGTGCTCGACAGTTCGGCATGCAAAATCGCCGACAGTTCATCGCGCACCATGACCTTTGCTTCGTCAGGGTGCTGATTGATCCAGGCGCTGAGCTCGCGGTGGGCCGCGACAAAGCGGATCGCAAGGTCGCGATGCTCGCGCAGGAACTTGGCGCCGGAGACCAGCACCGTGGTCACCGCGTTTCTGTCGTCGACCAGGATGCGGCCGCCGGCTTCCAGTTCCAAGCGCGACACCCACGGTTCCACGGTCCACACCGCGTCGAGCTGCTTGGCCTTGAAGAGGGCGAGCTGATCCGGGTTTTCCGTCGGGATGACTTGGGCGTCGCCGCCGGTCTGCGTGATCCGCAGGCCTCCGGCCGTGAGCCAGGCGCGGGCGGCGACGTCCTGCGTGTTGCCGAATTGAGGTGTCGCGATCCGCTTGCCGCGGAAGTCGGCAGGCACTTTCAGATCGCTGTCGGGCTGCACGACCAGGGCCGAGCCGCCATTGACCGCGCCCGCGACGACACGCGCTTCTTCACCCTGCGAACGGACATAGGCGTTGAGCGCCGGGCTTGGCCCGACATAAGTGAGGTCGATGGAATTGGTGAACAATGCCTCCATCGCGCTCGGGCCGGCGTTGTAGACGTACCAATCGATCTTCACGCCCGGGCCGAGGCGCGGTGCAAACCAGCTCTTGTTTTGGCGTTCGAAATTGCGCGCCACCAGCGCCTGAATGTGGGTGACGTTGGGAAAATGACCGACCCGAAGCGTGATCTCCTGCGCTGCTGCGGGATTTGGCCGGTAACCGGCCAGGACGAGAACGGCCAGCAGCGGGACGACGATGGTCCTGATCACTGTCGCGGTGAAACCGAGGTGCGGAGCGTCGCTCGGGCGCTCATGAGATGCGAACTGCGTCATGGTGCGACCTCTTCGATCGGCTCGGCGTGGCCCACATAAGGTCGACGCTTCGAGCGACTTGCATTGGCGGCCACAGCATTCCGCGATGCTCGACCAGAAACTACAAGCATGCGTCTGTATTATGAGCTAGTCAATCAGAATAATCATATTTTAGAGCATGGCCGTTTCTTAGAATATCCCGATTAAATCTTCCTAGCGAAGGGAAATCTTCTTCCGTCTGCGGCCGCGGGTTTGGTCGCGGTTGGCGGCTCCCGCCAATGTGGTGTGCTCCAACACGGCCGCCACCGCATCGCGCGCTGCGATCAGCGTCGGGCGCAGGTCGCAGGTCTCGACGCTGCGACATTCCGGACAAGGACGGAACGCCGTACGGCTGGCACATGGCGCGAGCGCGAGCGGTCCGTCGATATGCCGGATGATCTCCGCGAAACTGATGTCATTGGCGTCGCGCGCCAAGAGGAAGCCGCCCCGCTTGCCGCGCTGGCTAATCACCAGATTTCGGCGGCGCAGATCGGAAAAGATTTGTTCGAGGAAGGCGCGCGGGATATCGGCGTCGCGCGCCAATACCGCCACCGAAACGGGCTCGTCGTTGCCGTGACCGGCAAGGCCGATCATGGCCCGCAGCGCATATTTCGCCCGTTGTGAGAGCATCCGGTGCCTACCTTGCCCCCCGCATAGCCGGACCGGATGTCCGCGGCAACATCGTCTACGATTTCCTCGCGGCCGGTTCGGCGGCGGCGCGCAGCGCTGGCTCGCTCGTGCTCGATCACGCCGCCTTGGCAGTGTAGCGTTTTACTTTGATGGTCTTCGAACGTTTGCGGATTTGGGCGGCATCGTAGGCCACCTGCATCCGCAGCAGATGGTCGATGTCGGGGCCGAACGCCTTGTGAATCCGCAACGCCATTTCGGCGGTGAGTGTCGCTTTGCCGTTGACCAGGTCGGACAGCGTTGCTCGCCGTACCCCGAGAATAGCCGCCGCTTTGCTGACAGAAAGGCCCAGCGGCTCGATGATGCCGTCATGAATGACGCGCCCGACATGAGGGGGATTCTTCATAGGCATGGTCTAGCTCCCATGATAGTCCTCGAAATCAAGATCGAACACATCTTCGACCTCGACACGGAACGTGAATCGATAATTGCCGCTTACCCAGACGCTCCATTCGCCGCGCCTCCCACCTTTCAGTGGGTGCAGCTTCCACCCCGGAAACAATCCTACTTGTTCGATGCGCGTCGCCTGGTCGATGGCGTGTAGAATGTCCTCGATCTTCGCCGCCAGATCGGCCCGAACGCCGCGGCGGGACCCCGTCTCATAAAGACGTTTCAACCCCTTGTGCCGGAAGCTCCGGATGCGCGTAGCATATTGTACGGCATGACCGTACATGAGTCAAAGTCGATTACATCCCCTCAGGCCCCCGCCCGATGGCGACCACGCCGGTGCGCGAGACTTCGACCAGGCCGACCGGCAGCATCAGATTGATGAAGCTTTCGATCTTGTCGGAGGCGCCGGTGATCTCGAAGACGAAGCTCTCGGTGGTGGCGTCGATGACTCGGGCGCGGAAAGCGTCGGCGAGGCGGAGCGCCTCCATGCGGTGGTCGCCGGTGCCGCGCACCTTGACCATGGCGAGTTCGCGCGCCAGCGCGGGACCGGCGGTCGTCAGATCGATGACGCGGTGCACCGGCACCAGGCGATCGAGCTGATTTTTGATCTGTTCGAGGACCATCGGCGTGCCGCGCGTGACGATGGTGATGCGCGACAGGTGTTTCTCGTGCTCGGTTTCCGAGACGGTCAGCGAGTCGATATTGTAACCGCGGCCCGCGAACAGGCCGATGACGCGCGCGAGCACGCCGGGTTCGTTATCGACCAACACGCACAGCGTGCGGGTCTCAACCTGCTCGGAAGTGGTCATGGCGGGGTAATGGGTGGTGGTGCTCACGAAGCTCGCCTCTCTCTTATTGTCAATTCGAGACCGATGTCTCCAACTTTGATTGAACCTTTGGCGCGATCTCGTTTCGAAAGAGAAGAATGAGACCCGCGAGGTCGATGAGCCCTCGTTCCTTGCGATCAGACTCGGCTTCGATTGCGACGACCATCTGATTTAATTCGTTCCCAGCCTCAATATCTTGTGCCGATGCGTAACCAAGAGAAACGTACTTAGAATGAATTATCCTATTCAAAGAGCTTTTGTAATTTTTATCCATAGAAAATCCCTTTTTATCCTCCAGATACGACAAACGATGGGAGACAATCTCACTAGTCGTGCTCTGATCTATCTGGGAAATCTCGTTGACACGCCGAGCATGAAGACAGAATTCCACGCAAATTGGAATGTATATGCGCGGCAACTCCGAAAGCCAAACCTTCGGGTATCGTGTCTGGCACAAAGAAAATAGGTCCAAAGAATTCCTCGCGGCGGATTCAAATGACATCCGCAGTGTGTCCAACGTATAGGACTTCAATTCAGAGCTGGTCGCGCGTGCAATACCCTTTATCATAGCATCACACCAGCATCTTGCCTTCTTCGGTAACCGCATCCTCGACTCGCGTCGCGGCGTCGCCGAGCAGCATCTCGTTGTGCGCACGGCCCGATGGAATCATCGGGAAGCAATTCTCCGCCGGGTCGACCACGCAATCGAAGATCACCGGCTTCCTGACCTCGATCATTTCGCGGATCTTCTCGTCGAGCTGACTGGGCTTTTCGCAGCGGATGCCGTGGGCGCGATAGGCCTCGGCGAGCTTGACGAAATCCGGCAAGGCCTCGCTGTAGGAATGCGAGTAACGCCCGCCATGCAGCAGTTCCTGCCACTGCCGCACCATGCCCATATATTGATTGTTGAGGATGAAGATCTTGACCGGCAGATCGTACTGCACCGCGGTCGACATTTCCTGCATGGTCATCTGCACCGAAGCCTCGCCGGCGATGTCGATCACGAGCGAGTTCGGATGCGCGAGCTGCACGCCGACCGAGGCTGGCAGGCCATAGCCCATGGTGCCGAGGCCGCCCGAGGTCATCCAGCGCGACGGTTCCTGGAAGTGATAGAACTGCGCCGCCCACATCTGATGCTGGCCGACCTCGGTCGTGATGTAGGTGTCGCGATCCTTGGTCAGCTCGTAGAGCCGCTGGATGGCGTATTGCGGTTTGAT
>Ga0181539_1000934_pt1 | contig 33974 bp, 12 predicted proteins | sample PEATcosm2014_Bin_46_FD_119767 | JGI IMG/M metagenome (GOLD analysis project Ga0181539, IMG submission 119767) | Peatland microbial communities from MTU Mesocosm Facility, Houghton, MI, USA - PEATcosm2014_Bin23_60_metaG | ecosystem: Environmental > Terrestrial > Soil > Wetlands > Peat | place... | reverse complement strand
GGTGAGCAGACAGGCCGCCGCCGCCAGAATGAAAAAGGGGATTTTCTCCACCAGCAGACGGACATTGGGAAAGGGCCGGCGTTGCAAGGGCCAAAAGTCCAGCAGAAGCAAAATGAAGGGCAGCGTGACGAGCATCGGTTTGGCCATCAGACCCAGCGCAAAGAGGACGAGCGAGAGAAGGTAGAACACATCGGATTTAACCGCGGATGGCACGGATGGCACGGATGAAGAATCAAATCCGTGGGATCCGGGTAATCCGCGGTTCATTTTTCGGATGTTGATTTCTTCGACATAGCGGACATAGGCCCAAACCGTGAGCATCCAAAAGAGGGTGCTCAGGACGTCTTTGCGCTCGGAAATCCAGGCGACCGACTCGACATGCAAGGGATGGAGTGCGAAGAGGGCGGCGGCCAGGGCGCTGGGCCATCTGGCTTTGGTCAGGCGCTGCAAGAGGAGAAAAAGGAGGATGGAATTGGCCAGGTGCAGGAGCAGGTTGGTGGCGTGATACCCGACGGGATTGGTGCCATAGAGCTGGAAATCCGCCAGGTAAGAGAGCCAGGTCAACGGATGCCAGATGCTGGAATGGAGGGTCGTAAAGGCCCAAACGAGGCCGGACCAACTAAGCCCTTGCTGGAGGGCGGGGTTGGCAGCCACATAGTCAATGTCATCGAAGTCCACAAACCCGCAATGCCAGAGGGGTTGGTAGGCCGCCAGCACGGCCAGCGCCAGCCCCAGGCAGATGAGCCAGGTCTTTCGTCTGTAATTCCAGTCGTCCATCTGCTGCATTACTTTGCAAATTCCGGGCGCCGCCATCGCCCGCGCGGACATAGTATCCGCGCGGGCGCTGGCCGCAATGCGAATTGGCCCCTGCGTTGAGACGTATCCGGCCCTTCTCAGGAGGGGACTCCGGCACTTGTTGCGGCTGGGACATGGTATCGCCCGAGCCCGAGTGATTTCTTGTTTTGCTCCTTGCGCTTTGCCCTCGGCAGGCCCACATTAAACGGCTCGATTGGAAGCTCGATTCTGAATGAACCATATTCGCAACATCGCCATCATTGCTCATGTTGACCACGGCAAGACCACCCTGGTGGACTGCCTGCTCAAGCAGTCGGGCACCTTTCGCGCCAATCAGGCCATTTCCAACGAGGAACGGATCATGGATTCGATGGACCTGGAGCGGGAGAAAGGCATCACCATCCGGGCCAAAAACGCCTCCTTCAAGTACAAGGATTACCACATCAACATCGTAGATACGCCAGGCCACGCCGACTTTGGCGGCGAAGTCGAACGGATCATGAACATGATTGACGGGGTGCTGCTGGTGGTGGACGCCGGGGACGGCCCGCAGGCGCAAACGCGATTCGTGCTGCGCAAGGCGCTGGAAGCGGGCGCCAAACCGATCGTGGTGATCAATAAAATTGACCGGGAGAACGCGACCCCGCACAAGGTGCTGGACCTGGTGTTCGACCTGTTCGTCTCGCTGCACGCGACGGACGAGCAATTGGATTTCCCGGTCGTTTACGCCAGCGCCAAGGAGGGCTACGCCAAGATCAACCTCAAAGACGTGAGCGCCAACATGGACCCTCTTTTCAACGCGATCATCAAGCACATTCCGCCGCCGCGCGCGCACGCCGGGACGGAATTCAAGATGCTGGTGGCCAACCTGGATTACTCGGACTACATCGGACGCATTGCCTTTGGGAAGATCTACAGTGGCAGGGCCAAAGTGGGGGATGCCGCCGCCTGCCTGCACGGGAATGGGCGGAAAACCGAGGGCAAAATCAGCGCCATTTTTCACTTCGAAGGATTGAAGCGCATCGAAATCACCGAAGCCCACGCCGGGGACGTCATCGGCGTGGCGGGTTTCGAGGATGTTTTCATTGGCGAAACGATCACCGACACGGTCCTGCGCCAGCCGCTGCCTTTTGTGCCCATTGATCCGCCCACCATCCAGATGCAGTTCGCCGTCAACGACGGCCCGCTGGCGGGATTGGAAGGCAAACTGGTCACCGCCCGCCATATCTGGGAGCGTCTGAACCGGGAAATTCGCACCAACGTGGCCCTGCGCATCGCCCCCACCGACCTGCCCAACATCTTCAATGTGGCCGGTCGGGGCGAAATGCAGATTGCCATCCTGGTCGAACAGATGCGCCGGGAAGGCTACGAAGTGCTGGTCTCTCGTCCGGAAGTGATCAATCGCAAGGACGCGGAGGGCAAAGTGCTCGAGCCCATCGAAAGGCTCTTCCTGGAAATCCCGAAAGAAACGATGGGGCCGGTCCTGGAAAACCTATCCGGCCGGAAAGCGGAAATCAGCCAGATGGATCACCACGGCAACGAAGTGACCATAGAGGCGTTGATTCCAATGCGCGGCCTCATCGGCTTTGAAACCGACCTGGTGAACATGACCCGCGGGCTGGGGGTGATGAGCCATTTGTTCCATGAATACGGCCCGCATCGCGGCGAAGTCATTGCGCGCAAAAACGGCTCGCTCGTCAGCATGGAGGACGGCGTGGCCATGTCTTACGCCTTGAACATGGTGCAGGAACGCGGGCGTTTGATGGTGGAGCCGGGCGACAAGATCTACAAAGGCATGATCGTCGGCGAGAACGCCCGGGAAAACGACATTCCCGTCAACCCCTGCAAAGCCAAACGCCTGACCAACATGCGATCTACGGGCGACGGGAAGGGCATCCAACTGGATCCCCCGCTCAAAATGTCCCTGGAGCGCGCCCTGGAATACATCGGGCCGGACGAATACGTGGAGGCCACCCCGCTGAATCTCCGCCTGCGTAAAAAGATACTTGACGAAACCCATCGCCGCCGGGCGGAAAAGCGGCAAAGCTGAGAATGCTCCCGTTCCAGACCATAGACGGTTCTGTGACCGCGCCGCAAGGCTTCAAGGCGGCGGGCGTTTTTTGCGACATCAAACGGCTGGGCACCGGCAAAGGCTCCGAGAAAGGCCCCAAACGCGACCTGGCCTTGATCGTCTCGGGGACGCCGGCGGCCGTGGCCGGCACCTTCACCACTAACCGCATCCGCGCCGCGCCGGTCAAACTCTGCGTCGAACGGGTTGCGCGCGGAGTCGCCCGCGCCATTGTCGCCAATTCCGGCAACGCCAATGCCTGCACGGGGCGGCAGGGACTTCGCGACGCGCAGGCCATGGCGCAGGCTGTCGCCGAGGCTTGTTGCGCGGAAAAGATCTCCCCGCGCGACGTCTTGGTGGCTTCCACCGGACGCATCGGGGTGAGCCTGCCCATGCCCCAAGTCAAAGAAGGCATCAAGCAGGCCGCGCGGCTGCTTGGGGCCGCGCCCGAGAATGCGCGGGACGCCACCGAAGCGATCATGACCAGCGACACCCGGCCCAAGGAAATCGCAGTGGAGATTGAACTGGGCGGGCACGCCGTCCGCCTGGGCGGCATCTGCAAGGGCGCGGGGATGATTCAGCCCGGCATGAGTCCGACCGGGGCGCGACCGGCGCTGCGGGCGCCGCACGCCACCATGCTATGCTTTCTGACCACCGACGCCGCGGTGGAACCGGGATTCCTGCAAGCCGCCCTGAACCGGGCGGTCGCCCAAAGCTTCAACCGGATCACTGTGGATGGCGACATGAGCACCAATGACACGGTGCTCATCTTGGCCAACGGGCGGGCGGGCAATCTGCGCCTGAACCCGCGCCTGCGGGACCGGTGGAAATTCCAAGCGGCCCTGGAGAGCGTGACGCTGGAGCTGGCCAAGAAAATTGTGCTTGACGGAGAAGGCGTCTCCCGTTTCGTCGCCGTCCGCCTGGCCGGCGCCAAAACCTCCGCCCAGGCCGACGCCGCCGCGAGGGCGGTGGCCAACAGCGCGCTGGTCAAAACCAGTTGGTGCGGCGGCGACCCGAACTGGGGCCGGATTTTGTGCGCCCTGGGGTATTCGAAGGCTGAAGTGACGGAAAGCAAAATTGATGTCGGCTACAGCCTGCCCGGCGCGGGGGAAGTTCTATATTCCCTCAAGCAAGGCAGGCCGACGGGCGCGTCCTATGGCGAGTTGTGCAAGATCAGCACCGCGGCCGCGTTCGAGCTCCACATCCACCTGCACCTGGGCCGCCACTGCGCGTTGATCTATTCCGCCGACCTGACCGAGTCCTACGTGGATTTCAACAAAGGGGACATCACCGACCCCGCTAGCCTGGGTGGCTGAGGGGCGAGCGCCGAAAGGAAAGCTCAAAGGAATTCGCTTGCCAGTGTCCAGGGGCTGGCGTTTGCTTGCTTTTCTGAGCGGATGCAAGAGTTGATCTCCAAAGCCGGTGTGCTGCTGGAAGCGCTGCCTTATTTGCAGCGGTTTCGGGGGGCGATCTTTGTCGTCAAGTATGGGGGCAGTTTCATGGATTCGCCCGATCCCGACGTGCGGGAGGGGGTGGCGCGGGATGTTGTTTTCCTAGAGACGGCAGGGATGAAGCCGGCGCTGGTGCATGGCGGCGGGAAGGCCATCACGGCGGCGCTGGCCGGGGCGGGACTGGAGGCCAGGTTCGTGCAAGGGATGCGCGTGACCAGTGCGGCGGCGGCGCAGGTGGTGGAGCGGGTGCTGTCGCGGGAGATCAATCCCCATATTGTCAATACTATTAACAGGCTGGGAGGGAGGGCGAGGGGGTTTTCGGGGGTGGAGATTTTCTCCTGCCGCAAACTCCGGCTGTCCGGGCCGGACGGGGAGCGGCTGGATCCGGGTTTTGTGGGCGAGGTGGAGGCTGTCAACACCAAACCGCTGCTGGAATGCCTCGGCGAGGGGATCACGCCGGTGCTCAGCCCGACGGCCCGAGGCCCGGAGGGGCAGATATACAATTGCAACGCCGACGCGGCGGCGGCGGCGGTGGCCGTGGCTTTGAAGGCCCGGCGGCTGGTTTTTCTGAGCGACGTGCCGGGATTGCTGCGCGACCCCAGGAACCCCGAAACGCGGATCGCACGGCTGGAAGCCGGGGAAGTGGAGGGCTTGAAGAGGTCGGGGGTGATTGACCAGGGGATGATTCCCAAAGTGGATGGCGCGGTGGAGGCGCTTCGGGCGGGGGTGGAGAATGTGTCCTTCGTGGATGGGCGGACGGCGCACGCGGTGCTTTTGGAGATGTTCGCGGGGGAAGTTGTGGGAACGGAAATTGTGTTGTAAATAGCACTGGTCCAGCCAGTCCTTCATTATCGCCTATGTTCGGTTTTTGAAGGGTGAAGTCAGGAGGTCGCGCTCGGAAGCCGTGGCTTGGCAGGAGCCTCGCCCCGCCGCAGGAAGCATTTGAAATCTCAACCTGCCCTGGCTTGGCGAGTCCGGGGTTGAACCCTGGCGGGAAACGTGGCACAATGGATTCCGATGATTGACCAGGATGCTTTTATGCTGCGGGAGGCGACCGGAACTTCCGGGGTGCTGGAGGCTGCCCGGCTGGCGGCCGGGAGGCTGGCGGATCATCTGATCGCCCATTTGATCGTGGGGGGCATCGCGGTGCAGGAACACGGGTATCCGCGTGTGACGATTGACGTGGATATGGTGGTGCCGGACCGGCTCGACGCGCTGGAAATTTTGACGGCAGATGTGACCGGCCCGCTGGTGCGGCTGCGGGGTGTGGAGGACAGGATCACGGACAAGCGCACGGGGACGGCGATTGATTTGTTGCAGGCGGGCAATGTGTTGAAACGCGGCTGCCAGGTGCCATTTCCACTGCCGACGGTGGCGAGCGACATGCTGCAAATCGTGGGGCTGGAGAAACTTATATCGCTGAAATTGGACAGTTGGTCCAACTCGCCGTTGCGCCGGCATAAGGACAAAACTGATGTGATTGAAATTATCCTGCGCCGCAAGCTGCCGCGAGATCTGGCGGTGGACGCGGCGGTGCGACATTTTTATTTGGAAACGTGGGACGGGCTGCAGGCTGAAACATGAGAGATATTGTGCCAGCACCTCCGGCGGCGGTCCGCAACGAAATGCAAACAATCCGGGAACTTTTCCGCAAGAACGTGGCGCCGACATACGCGCGTTTTGACGTGGCGCTGTGCCGTGGGGAAGGCTCCTACGTTTGGGATGTGAATGGAAAGCGGTATCTGGATTTAGGGGGAGGCATCGCGGTCTGCGCGCTGGGCCATGCGAACGCGGAGATCACCGAGGCGCTGATCGGGCAATCGCGCCAGCTTGTGCATGTTTCCAATCTCTATTATCACGAGGGGCAGGGGCGGCTGGCGCAGGAGCTGGCGGGGCAGGTCGGGGCGGGGAAGGTTTTCTTCTGCAACAGCGGGGCGGAGGCGAACGAGGGGCTGTTCAAACTGGCGCGCCGGTTCGGGCATGAGGAAGGGCGTTTTGAAATACTGACGGCGCAGAATTCGTTTCACGGCCGAACGCTGGCGGGCATTGCGGCGTCGGGGCAGGCGAAGGTGAAGAAGGGGTTTGAGCCGATGACGGCGGGATTCCGGCAGATGGCGTTCAACGACCTGGCGGCGGCGCGCACCGCGGTGTCGCCGGCGACGGCGGCCATTCTGATCGAGGGCGTGCAGGGTGAAATCGGCGTGATGCCGGTCAGCGCGGAGTATTTGCTGGGGTTGCGGCAATTGTGCAATGAAAAGAAACTGCTGCTGTTGATGGACGGAGTGCAGTGCGGGCATTTTCGGACGGGACGATTCCAGAGTTTCCAGCGGATTCTGGAGGAGAAGAAGGGGCAGGCCGGGGCGGCTGAATTTCTGCCCGACGGGATCGCGATGGCCAAATCGCTGGGCGGGGGTTTTCCGATGGGGGCTTTTTGGGTGCGCGAGCCTTACGCGGATTTGCTGGACGCGGGATCGCACGGCACGACTTACGGCGGATCGCCGCTGGCGTGCGCGGTGGCGCGGAAAGTCCTGGAAGTGATCGAGCGGGACAAATTGGCGGACAACGCGCGGGAGGTGGGCGGCTGGTTGAAGGGAGAGTTGCTGAGGCTGGCGGCCAAATATCCGGCAGTGATCCATCAAGTCCGAGGCTTGGGTCTGATGATCGGAATGGAGCTGGCGGCGAATATCCCGGCATTTGCGGGGGCGGAAAAAACGCCCTCCATCCAATTCATCAATCGTCTGCACGAAGGCGGCGCGCTGGCCGTGCCGTCGGGGGCGAACATCATCCGGCTGCTGCCGGCGTTGAACTTGCGCGCGGCGGAAGCGGCGCAGGGCATTGCGGTCATCGAGTCGGTGGTGGCGAGAATATCCCCATGAAACATCTCTTGAGCCTGGAAAAGCTGTCGCGGATTGAAATGCAAACGATTCTGGCGGCCAGCGCGGGGATGAAGCGGGAACGGGGCCGGCTGGGCGCCCGGGGGCAGGCGTTGCGGCCTCTGCCCGTGGAGGAGGACGAGATACCCAAACACGCCAGCCAGCCGTTGCGGGGCCAGGCGTGGGCGCTGCTGTTTTCCAAATCGTCCACGCGGACGCGGGTTTCCTTTGAGGTGGGGATACGGGAGTTGGGGGGGCAGGTGATGTTTCTGAGCGCGTCGGAGATTCAACTGGGGCGCGGGGAGCCCATCAAGGACACGGCGCGGGTGCTGGGGCGGATGATCCACGGGGCGGTGATTCGGACCTACGCGCAGCAGGACGTGGAGGAGTTTGCGGCGTATTCGTCGGTGCCGACGATCAACGCGCTGACGGATGCGGAGCATCCGTGCCAGATCTTGACGGATATATTCACCTTTCAGGAGAGGCGCGGGCCGATAGCGGGCAAGGTGGTGACGTTCATTGGAGATGGAGCGTGCAATGTGGCGGCCTCGTGGATTTTTGCGGCGGGGAAGCTGGACTTTGAATTGCGGATTGCGGCGCCGAAAAAATATCAACCGGCGGCGGAGTTGTTGCGCCGGGCCGGTGGAAGAATTGTTTGCACGGAGGACGTTTTGGCCGCCGCCCGGGGCGCGGATCTGCTGTACACGGATGTTTGGGTGTCCATGGGCAAGGAAGGGGAGTCGGAGGAACGATTGCGCGAACTGGCGGGCTATCAGATCAACGGGAAGGTGGTGCGGCTGGCCAAAGCCAACGCGCTGGTGATGCATTGCCTGCCGGCGTATCGGGGCAAGGAAATTGACGAGGAAACCTTCGAGGCCCATGCGTCCACGATCTTTGAAGAGGCGGAGAACCGGCTGCATTGCCAGAAAGCGATTTTACAATGGCTAGTATCGTGAGGGAGCCGAGGGCCGGGCGGACTGTGCCCATTGAAACCAGTGATGCGGTCAACGCGCGCATACTGGCGGTTTCGGAGGACAAGCTGCAGGGGTTCCAGCGCGATCCGCTGGGGGAAATCGCGCGGCAGAGCGGAGTGGCGGAGGAGGTGGTGGTGGAGCGGCTGGGCGCGATGCTGGAGGGAGGGACGATCCGCCGGGTGCGGCAAACGTTGCTGGCGACCAATCTGGCGCAAGGCTCGCTGGCGGCCTGGCAGGCGCCGCCGGAGAAGCTGGACGCGGCGTTTGATTACATGTTCCAAAAGGACCCGTTTTCGGGGCATGTGGTGCTGCGCTCCACGGACGCGGCGACGGCGGGATCGAATTACAAACTTTGGACGACGCTCAAAGTGCCGCAGGGTTTTTCGCTCAGGAAACACTGCGAGTTTCTGGCGCGGCAAACGGGCGCGGAACATTTTCGCCTGATGCCGGCGCGGCGGCTGTTTGCGCTGGGGGTGGGGCACATTCGGCGGCGGGGCCTGGAGCCTGGGGCCAAGGCCGGCGTGCCGGCGGAGGCGACGGAGGTGGCCATCGCGCAACTCAATGAGCTGGAATGGCGCGTTTTGACGGCGCTGAAGCGGGAATTCGCGGCGGCGGAACTGATGCCCGATTTGTGGCGGGCGCGGGCCGAGGAAGCGGGATTGCCGCTGGAAACATTTTGTGAAATCGCGGAGGGCCTGAACCGGCGAAAAATCATCGGGCGATTCTCGACGTTTCTGGAACACGTCAAGCCGCTCAAGGATGGGGAACGGGTGACGCGCTTCAACGCGCTGTTTCACTGGGCGGTTCCGGCCGGGCGGGAGATTGAAGCGGGGCGGGAAGTGGGGCGGCATTACATCATGACCCACGCCTATTGGCGGGAGGGCGGCCCGGAGTTTCACAATGTCAACATCATGGGCGTGGCGCACGGGATGGAGAAGGGGGCGCTGCTGGCGCACAAAAGGGCCATTGACGCGCATTTGCTGGAATGCGGGCTGCCGGTCAGTTATACCAATGTTTTTTGGGGCGGCCGCAGTGAGATCAAGCCGTCGGAGATCGCGCCGGCGGCTTACCGGCAATGGTGCCAGAGGGTGGGGCTGGACCCGGAGCAGATGCGGGATTGAGGGGCACTCGGGAGGCAAGACGGGGATTAGGATCAGGATTGGGATTAGGATTAGAATTCAGGATTAGGAATTAGGAGATTATGCCCAGCGTTTATATAAAGACTTATGGATGCCAGATGAATGAGCGCGACTCGGAAGCGGTCGCGGCGCAACTGGTGGCCAAAGGGTATTCGCTGGCGTCGTGCGAAGGGGCGGCGGATGTGATCTTGCTCAACACGTGCAGCGTGCGCGACATGGCGGAACAAAAGGCCATCGGGAAAATGCAGAACGTGGCGGCGGAGGTACGGCGTGAGCGGCCCGAGGTGGTTCTGGGTTTGATGGGCTGCATGGCGCAAAGCCGGGGCGGGCAATTGCTGGAGCAACTGCCGGATGTGGATTTGGTGGTCGGCACCCAGAAATTCCATCGCACGGCGGATTATCTGGATGAGATTTTGGCCGGCCGCCGCGGTAAGATCGTGGATGTGGCAGCCGAGGCGGGAAGCGAGGCGAGGATCAAGGAACATTTGCCGCGCAGCCAGGCGGGCGGCGGGAAGCATGCGACCGGGCGGGTGTCGGCGTTTGTGAGCATCATGCAAGGTTGCAACCAGTATTGCACCTTTTGCATCGTGCCCTACACGCGCGGGGAGGAGCGGAGCCGGAGCATCGCGGACATCGTGGCGGAGTGCCGGGAATTGGCGGAGGGGGGCGCGCGGGAGATCACGCTGCTGGGGCAGATCGTCACCAGCTACGGCAAGGGGGATTTGGTGCCGAGGGAAGGGAAGTCGGGTTTTGTGCAATTGCTGGAGGCGGTGCAGGAGGTTCCGGGAGTGGAGCGGATTCGGTTCAGTTCGCCGCATCCCAAAGGCTACGGGGAGGATTTGGTGGAAGCGTACGGGCGGCTGGGGAAGTTGTGTGAAAGCGCGCATTTGCCGGCGCAGAGCGGGAGCGACCGGATTTTGAAGTTGATGCATCGCGGCTACACCCGGGAACGATACGTGGGCCTGATCAAAAAGCTGCGGCGGGTGCGGCCCCGGATGGGGATCACCACGGACCTGATCGTCGGTTTTCCGGGGGAAACGGAAGAGGATTTCGAGCAGACACTGTCGCTGGTGAGAGAGGTGGAGTTTGATAACGGTTATCTTTTCAAGTATTCGCCGCGCAGGGACACGCCGGCGGCGGGCCTGCCCGGGCAAGTGCCGCAAGGGGTGAAGGAGGAGCGCAACGCGCGGCTGCTGGCGCTGGTGAATGAAATCGGCGGGCGGCGTTACGGCGACCAGGTGGGCCGGAGGCTAGAGGTGCTGGTGGAAGGGCCGAGCAAGCGAAACGCCTCGCGGTGGATGGGGCGCACGCGCTGCAACCGGATTGTTGTTTTTGAGGGCGGGAAGGAGGAGCGGGGGCGGTTGCTGGATTTGAAGATTGAGCGGGCGGGGGCGTTTACGCTGTATGGGGGAAGGGATGAAGTGAAGGCCAACGGCTAAAGACCAAAGGGGGGAGGCTGCATTTAAGAATTGCTTCGGGGGTGGTTTTGTGGTCGTTTGCGCGGCGACAATGCCTATGAAACTGTCCATGTTATCAAAGCTCCTGGGGCTGGGGATGGCGGCGCTGAATTTGTTCGGGCTGATCAAACCCGCTGGGTTCGCGGCCGCGGCCCGCAAATTTCCGCGCTCGCTGCCGCTGGGCTATTTGTTGATGCTACTGGGGACGGCCTGGTTCATTTGGAACGTCAACCATGAGTCGCTGGCTGATTTTGAGGGGATGAAGCCGTTTTTGTATGTCCTGTTCGCCGGGGTGGGGGTTGGAACGTGCTTTTTCGTGACCGATTTTCTGGCGGTGCGGGGACTTTCGGTGGTGTTGCTGCTGCTGGCGAAGGTGATGTTTGACGCGGAGCGGTGGGAGCAAAGCCAGTGGAGGCTGGTGATCGCGGTTTGGGGATACTTGCTGGTGCTGGGGGGGATGTGGTTTACAGTGTCCCCGTGGCGGTTGCGGGATCTTATCAATTGGAACACGGCCAACGAAAAGCGGACGCGCTTATGCTGCGGGCTGCGGGTGGGGTTTGGATTGTTCGTCGCCCTGCTGGGGTTCGCGGTGTTTTGAATCTGTCTATTTGTCTTTGAGGGTGATGTCGCCTTTCCAATCGGGCGGGAGTTCTTCGGAATGGATTCCCTCGATGTGCTCGAGATAGAATTCGGAGGGGCCGTCCTTGGGGTTTAATTCGAGCACGCGCCGGAAAGCGGCGGCGGCGGCGGCAAAATCCTTCTTGACGAAGAGGGCGCGGGCGCGCTCGAAGCGCTCGCGCAGATCGCGTGTTTTCTCCGCGTCTTCCGTCCGGTCCATGAGTTCATAGACCTGGACGGCTTTTTCAAAGCCTTTCAAGCGGAACAATCCCAAGTAACGGGTGACGAGACGGGGGCCGATGCCTTGGCGGGTGTCGCCAGTCATCAGGACGCGGGTGCCGAGGTGTTTGTTGAGGCCCTCCATGCGGGAAGCGAGGTTGATGTTTTCGCCGAAGGCGGTGTAATCCACGCGGGTGATGCTGCCGAAATTGCCGACGTTGGCTTCGCCGGTGTGGAGGCCGATGCGGGTGAGGACCTTTTTACCGTTAAACTCGTGGTGGTCCTGGTCGCGGAAACGCAGGGCGGCCTGGGCGGCGCGGAAGGGGTGGTCGTCCTGGGGGTCGGGCGCGTTCCAGAACGCGAAGATGGCGTCGCCAATATACTTGACGATGGTGCCCTCGGTGAAATGGATGCACTCGTCCACGGCGGTCTGGAAGTAGGCGTTCATCAATTTGGCCAGTTCGTCGGGATCCATGCCCTCGGTGATGGTGGTGAAGCCGGCGATGTCACTGAAGAGGATGGTGAGCAGTTGTTTTTTGGCGCCGGGTTTGAGGAGTTGGGGGTCGCTCGCGAATTTCTTGACCAGGCGGCGCGGGAGGTAGAGGCCGAGGGATTGTTCCACCTTTTGTTTTTCGACGTAAACCTGGATGGAGTTGAACGCCACCGACCATACGAGCGCCACGGGCATTTGCGCCGCCACAGGAATAAGCCACGGGAACCAGTAGTTGTGGTGGATGAAAAAATAAAAATTTCCTCCCGCGATTGGAATAACGGCAAACAGCGCAACCAAGGATGCGATCACGGGGCGGCAGTAGATGAGTCCCGCACCCAGCAATGCTCCGATTGAAATGATGAGAATCCGCTCCTTGGGGGTGGATAATCGCCGCAACCACTCGTCTTTAAGGATATTGAGGAAGGCGGTTGCATGAATTCCAACACCCGTAAAAAACTTATTGTCCGGAAGATAGGAGAAGGGACTGGGATATTCATCCTTGCGCGTGTCACCCGGTTTTGTTTCCAATTTTTCTCCGACAAAAATGACTTTGTCTTTGAAGAACCCCGGAGGCACGTCGCGATCGTTGTTCGTGAGGGCCTTATACAAGCTGACGGATTGCAAGCCGAGCATCTCTGGTCCGTAATAATTGATCCAATGCAGGTCATACTTCTCCTTTTTGTATTTGTCACTGATTGATTGATCCAACAGGAGCATGGTGGCCCAGGCTTCGCTGCCAACTTCGCGGCCGTTGCTGTCTTTGGAGCCATCGACCGGAATATAACACCTTACCGCGTCATCAGACCCCGCGTACAGAGAGTCGTTCCCTTTATCCGCGGCGCCGCCATCAATGACCGGGTCAAGCTTAGTGAATTCGAGCCTCACCTTGCCCGACAAACCAACTGGAGTGGCCACCAAGTCATCGGCGATGATGACATTTCCATTTTCCATCATGGCCTGTGCAAATGCCGCGTCGGTGTCTGGATTGAGCGCGTCGCTGAAAACAACATCGAAAACCACGGCCTTCGCTTTCTCGGCTGTCGCCCGTTTCACTAATGACGTGTAGAACGCCCTATTCCAAGGCAAGAGGTACTTTTGGTGAAGTCTATCGTGTGAGTCGTCATCCAAGTAAACCATCAGGACATTTGTCTGTGCCACCACACGTTTGTACTGAAACGGAAGATCGTAACTTCTGTTGACCAACCCGTCACCCAAAGAAGTATTGAGGAGCAAATACCCTATTCCACTGGACAGCACCACACCCCAGAGAGCTCCCTTGGCCTTTTTGCCGCGGGATGATTGCCAAAAGGCGCTTAAAGGGGACGTTTTGCTGTTGGCCTGGTCGGACACGTTGGGGGCGGATTTTGGCGGATCGCGCCGGGATTAGAAATTGAACTTCAGGCTGCTGACGAAGGTGCGGACGTGGGCTTGCTCAAGATAGTGGGTGAGGGGCTCCAAATTGTAATCTTGATTGGCGATGTTCAAAACCCCGACCTGAATTTCGATGTGCCGACGCGGGAAACGATAGCCGGCGAAATAGTTGAATTGCCAGAAGGCGTCGCCCGGTTCGTTGGGGTTGAAGCCTGAGTTGCCTCCTTGATCCCACCAGTTGGCCTGGAATTGGCTGTAGAAACCGCAGGGCAGGTAATAGTTGGCAAATAGATTAAGCTCGTTGAGGGTGGATTGGTTGACGGAATTGCCAAGAACCCCGTCGTTATAGCCCACATTGGCCGAGATGAGATGGTAGCCCGCGCCGGCGGAGAGTTGGTCGCCGATCAATTGATTCACGGTGAGGCCCAAGTCCTTCTCCTTGTAATTGATCTGTTGCTTTGTGGGAAGGACCCCGACGACTTCGCCGTACCATAGTTGCTGGTCCGCCGCGGAATTGAGGAGTTCGCCTTCCAGGTTGACGTAGGTGCGGGTTGGAAACTTGTGGTCGAGGCCGAGGCCCCAGGTTTCGAAAACGGTTCCGGGCACCGTGGCTTCTTCCAGGAGGGTGCGATAGGCCTGGTTGAATCCGGCCACTTCGCTCGGCTCGATGAGGGTGCTGCTGTCATTGAAGAGGCCGCCCATGGAACGGGTGTAAGCGGCGCGCAGACGGGTGTCGCCGGAAGGGGTCCAATCTATGCCCGCCTTTGGGGAGAGGCGCTCGCGCCACTCCGAGCCGGCGGCAACGGGGGGAATGGCAATGCCGGTAGGAAAGCGCATGTGATCATATGCGGCTCCGGCGGTAAGGCGGAGGTTGTCGAAAAGCGTCCATTGATAGTAGGAATAAAGCGTGAGGCGATTGAACTCGGTTTGGAGGCTGGCCGGAGGAGTCACGGGGGTTCCGGACAGGGAGACATCGTCGGTGGTCTGATGGTCTTCGACCTGATAGCGACCTCCGAGGATAAGGCGTTGGGAAGCCGTCTGGAAAACATGCTGCAATTCCATGGAATTCAAAACGGTCTGGTCCTGGTAGTGGACGCCATAGGGACCTGCGTAAGGGAGTCCCCCGAAAGGATTGATTTCGGTGATGAGGAATGCGGGATCGTTCAGTGTGTAGGTGTCCTGGAGGTTGCGATAGAGGAACAGGGTGTCTTCCCCCGGGGACCATTGACGGTGATAACCGAAGACCACATTCGGGTCTTCCACCTCGTGGTTGCGCACCGTGGAATCATAGCCATCCGGAGTGGCGATACCTTGCACCCCGGTTTGAGCGGGTTGGTAATCGTTATAGTACTGTCCGTTGTCGCCGGATGTGGTTTCGGTCCGTTCGACTTGAAGGAAGACGGTATCTTTGGAATCGGGTTGATATTTGACGGTGGCGGAGAAATCCGAGTTTTCAAAATCATTGTTGGGGCGGAAACCGGGGTCGGTGTAATAATAACTGTCCAGCGAATAGGCCAGGTTTTCCATGGTACCGAATTGGGAGGCGGTTTCCAGCCAGGCGCCCTGGCTCCAATAGGTGGTATCCGAACTGATTCCAATGCTGTCGGCCTCGAACATTCTGGAATACTCCTGCTGGGAAATGCTCGGCGAAACAACGCCGGCCCCGACCGGGGCGAGGAGGTCGGCCAGGAGCAGTTCATTCTCCCAGGGTGTCTCGTAGCGAATGTTGCTTTTTTTAGGGTCAATGAGGGCGTCGTAGCTTTCGGAGAGGAACAAATGGGCGGAATAATTGGCGTAATCGCTTTCCACGGCCCGGGTGGCTTCGCGCACGGCGACGTCGGAAAAGCCGGCGTCCTCGTAGATCAGGGCCAGGTTGGCGCTGCGCACGGCGGCATCTTGGTCAAGAAGAAATTTAGAGCGGAAGAGAGCGCGGTTGTCGTTCAAGTCCTGGGAATGCTCCAGGTCGGCCAGGGCCTGGTTGATGCAGTTGCGCTGGTCGTTCAAAAGGGCCGAGTAGAGCCAGGCGGTTGGATCGCCGGGGTCCAGGTCCATGGCGCGGTCGAGTTCCTTGACGGCGAGCTGGGAATTCCAGCCGTACTGGAATGGTTTGTCCAGGCTCCAGGCCTTGCCGAGGTAACTGCGGAGAAAGGCGCGGTTGGGTTCCAGTGCGGCGGCGGTTTCCAAGTCCTGCCGGCCGCCATCCACATCGGCGGATTTGATGCGGGTGAGGCCGCGGCCGAGCCAGCCGTTGGCCAGGCTGCCATCCAGCGCGACGGCTTGTTCAAAGAAAGCGCGCGCCTGGGTGATTTTGTTTTGGGCGCTGAGGACAAAGCCTTGCAAGGCCAGGGCCTGGGCGTTGCGCGGGGAGAGGGCCAGACTTTTCTTCAAGGCGTCCAGGGCTTGGCTGGTGTGGCCGAAGCTGAATTCCATTTCGGCCAAGCGCTCCCAGGCAAAGCCGAATTTGGGGGATTTGGCGGCGGCTTGGCGGGCCAATTCCAGAGCTTGCGCAAGGTCGCGGTGGGATTGCGCGGCATAAGAACCGGCCATCAATTCGGTGGCGAGGGTGCGACCGGCTTTGTTCCCCGGCTCGCCTTTTACGGAGGCGATCATTTCGTATAGAGCGAAGTTGAGTGCCTCTGGTCGAGACTGAGTAGTGGGGGGGGAGGTGTTGACTACGACCGCTTTCATTTTATCCACTTCGCCAACGGCCAGGAGCAGTGCGTTTTGATAGACGATTACTTCGAGCGAGGCAGGAGGGTTGTCGGCCGGGAACTTGGCGAGGGCCTGGAGCAGGTCGCCGCTGCGATAGGCATCCAGGGAGGGTGCAAGGGTCTGCTGGAGGGCGGCAGGCAACTCCAATTCGTCCACGTCGAGGATCGCCGGGTAATAGAGGGTCCATTGGATGATGTTGACGGCGTTGAGGACGGGGTTGGCTTGGGGCTTTTTGCCATTGGCAACGGTGCCTTGCTGGCCGGACTGCAATTGGACGGAGCCTTGGTTGTTGGTCAGATCCACCTGGCCATCCAGCAGGGTCAACTCAGTGCCGCCGTCCTCCTTGACGAGGAGGTTGAACTCGGTGCCGCGAATGGCTCCCGAGGCGGAGGGTGTTTGGAACTGGGTTTCCTGGGGTTTGTCGCGATTGAAGAAATAAGTCGCCCCGGATTTGACATCTATGACGTCGTTATGGTCGGCCTGTTGCGGGGGCTTGATTTCCAGGGTGGTCAGTTCATAGACGCGCAGGACGCTTTTGTCGGAGAGGCGGATGGAGGCGCGGCTGGCTTTGCCGCTACGCACCTGGTCGCCCAGATGGAGGATTTGATTGGGCTGTCCCGGCGCGAAGGCGGTGGTGCCGGCGGGGGCCACCTCGATGGCGCCGGAAATGGTGAGCAGAACGGCGTCGCGCGGACCTGGGGCGGGGGCTTGCCCGCGCAGGGCGGAGGTTGTCAAGACAACGACCAGGCAAATCCATGCCGGGGTCCGCCTGGCAAAGCGAGGATAGATGGCCATAGTTTTTTTCGAGCGGACGCCACTATAGTTGAATTGGGCGGCAAGGCAAGCAAATGTGGGCTTTTTGAAGCCCTTTTTTGCTTGCCTCCAAGCCCCGCAACCCTCAGACTTCCTGCCAGTCAAACTGAAAAACCTGAGTGGTTGCGCGGATGCTATGAAAACCGAACAGAATCTCGTTCAAACCCGCCTGTTTCATGCCATAATTCTAACACCATTCAGTCTCCGAAAAGGATTCCAATTGCTTGCGCTGCAAACATTCAGAAGAGCCACCTGCATCACCATAACCTTTCTTGTCGCACTGGGCACGTTGGCCCGCGCGGAGGCCTCCGCCGGGAAGATCATCGTGACGGGAGATGAGTGGGCTTTCTCGGATGCCGGGCTGCCTAGCAACCCCGTTTACGTAACCAATGTGCTCACATGGTTCGGGCTAACACCAAATGGGTCGGGGAAGAGCGTCCTGATTCTTGACGGTCAGTCTTGGAATTCGGGGTACAACGGCACCTACGGCGGGTTTGGGAGTGACTTCCGGAGCTTGCTCGCAGGGATGGGTGTTGCTGTCACTTACCTGGGCTATACCGATGCTCTTGTCCCCCTGACTGGATACGACGCGGTATTTGTGGACGGTCTCATGCTCCAAGCCACCACGCTCCCGAGCGATCTGGCCAATTATGTCGGTAGGGGAGGCGCGGTGTACCTGGCTGGCGGGACGGGGACGTTCAGCCCCCCCACTGCTACGGAGGAGGCCTCCTATTGGCAGCCGTTCTTGACTGCGGCGACGGGGTCAAGTGATTTCGGATTGGTTGGCGGCAGCGGTTGGATCAGCGAGCATCCACCCCTGCATGGAGCCGGCCCTGTTGGCGCTGGCGTCACCGTGCTTGCCTGGGTTGAAGGGCAGGGCGTGCAGGTTGGCAGCAACCCCTATGCCAGCGCGGCGGTCTGGGATACGGCGAGCACTCTCGTCGCGACCTGGACGGCCCCTTTCAGCTCCGGCCCGCAGACCAATTCGACCGCCCTTCATTTGGTCAATAACGCGGGGAACGACATCTACGATGTGCTGGCCACCAACTCGACTTTTGTCACGGATTTCAAAGGCGCGGGCGATGCGACCGTCACATTGCTGGGCGCGGAGCTGGACCCTGATTATGTGGACAGTTTTGGGGGAACCAATGCCTTTGGCAATCCCAACTACCTGACCAATTTCGTCGGCTCCGCGGTCATTGGGACTGGCGATGGGGTGGCCGGGGACATTGAAGACATGCAGATTTCGGACGGGGTTTCACTCCAGTTCGATTTTGCCCAGCAGTTCACACCCAACGACAGATTGCTGGTCATTGACGTGGATAATGATGAGCAGTACCAGGTGCAGGCCTACGTCAAGTCGGGAACGACCTACACGCAGGTGCCGACGACCAATTGGATGGAATTCAATTATTCGGGCACCACCCAACAGACGCCGGACGCCACCTGGCCGAAGTGGAATTCCACCAACGGATTGCTGACCTCCCAGGCGCCCAATGGGCTTGATGAGGAGCTGGTGGTCTTGATTCCAGACCAGCCGGTGGACCGGGTGATCGTCTCGCAGTTGGCCGGGAAGGCTGGGGACACTGCCACGATCCAATTTGTGACGCCGCCGACGGAGGACTTTTTTGTGGTCAACCGCGGCAACAACACCATTGAGCATTTTACGGCTGGCGGGGTTGCTTCGACCTTTGCCACATCGGGCTTTGACTACGCAGGCGACCTGGCCTTTGACAGCGTGGGGAACCTGTATATCTCAGACGTGGGCAACAATGACGTGGTGAAATACGATTCGAGCGGAAACGCCTCGGTATTCTACAGCAGCACCTTGATCAACACCGCTTACGGCCTGGCGTTTGACTCGGCAGACAATATGTTCCTGGCGAATTACCTCAACAATTCGATCGTGAAGGTCAGCCCGCAGGGAGTCGCGTCGGTCTTTGCCACCAATTCCGCCTCAACCCCTCTGGCCGGCCCGACGACGATGATTTTTGACAGCGCAGGCAACATGTATGTGGCCAATTCCCTCGGGAACACCATTGTGCGGATTACGCCCAGCGGCGCCGGCTCTGTTTTTGCCCAAAACCCGGCGGCAGGCAGCCCGGTTTTGAGTTACCCTTGCGGCATGGCCTTCGACGTCTTTGGCAACCTCTATGTGGCCAATGAACTGACCACCGGCGGCTTGTACATCATCGAGGAGTACACGACCAATGGCGTTGGCTCTCTGTTCACCGAAAACGGTCTGGACTGGCCGGGAAGTCTGGCTTTTGACAATAACGGCACTTTGTACGCGATGAATTACGCCGACAAGTCCATCGAGGAGTACACCAGAGGCGGGGTCGCTTCGGTCTTCGTCCAGAATCCCGCAGGCGGTTTGGTTTTGAATGCGCCGGATTACATGGTGATCGGCACTCTGGCATCCTCTGCCAGGAGGTCCACCTTGCTGGGGCCAGCCAATCAGACAGACCAATGTGGTTCCACCGCCACGTTCACGGTGGGGACCAATGGCACAGGGCCATTTTCTTTTCAGTGGTGGGAAAACGATGGCCACGGTTTTTACGCGATTTTCGGCCAGACAAACGCTTCCTTGGTTCTGCCCGATGTCTCGATCTCTCAGTCCGGGAACCAGTATTATGTGGTGGCAACCAATTCGTCCGGCACGACGACCAGCCAGACGGCGACGTTGACGGTGGTGGACACGATGCCGCCGGTGATCACGCTGGCCGGCCAGCCGGTAAATGCCGATGGCACGCTCGTGCAAGGCCCGGATGGCAATTTCTATGGGACAACTTCCGACGGCGGCGCCTATAACCTGGGCGCGGTGTATGAAGCGACGCTTTCGGGCTTGTTGACCAACGTGTATTCCTTCACGGGGGGAGCCGATGGCAGCCATCCGCAATGCGCCCTGGTGCTGGGGACAGACGGGAATCTCTACGGCACGACACAATTCGCCGGCCCGCAACAGAACGGCACGATATTCCGATACCAAACTAGCGGGCGAGTATTGACAACGCTGGCGGGCGCCTTCGGTTCGGGCCAAAATCCCGCCGCCGGACTGACGTTGGGCAGCGACGGCGATTTTTATGGCACCACGGAATTCGGCGGCACAAACGGTGTCGGCACAGTTTTTCAATTCGCTCTCCCGGGAACCGTGACCACCTTTTGTAGTTTCAGCACCACCAATGGCGGCTATCCTCTCGCCAGTTTGTTGCAGGGGAGTGACGGCAGTTTCTATGGGACAGCACCCAATTTAGGCAACGGGTACGGCACCGTTTTTAAAGTTACGCCCGCGGGCAGCTTGACCAGACTTTACGCATTCACCGGGCAAAGCGACGGGGCTTATCCGGCTGGCGCGCTGGTCCAGGGCCAGGATGGCAATTTCTATGGCGTGACGCCCAACGGCGGGGCGAATAACCAGGGCACGGTGTTTCAAATCACGCCTGGCGGGAGCTTGACGACGCTCCATTCGTTCGGCGGCTTCACGGATGGCGCTGACCCGGTCGGCAGGCTGGTGTTGGGCAGCGACGGCAATTTCTATGGTGTCACATCCGGCGGCGGGGCGAACTTCCAGGGCACGGTGTTTCAAATCACGGCTGCCGGGAACTTGACGACGTTGTATCAGTTCCAGTATCAGTTTCAGACTTCGGCCAATGGCGTAGAGCCTGTCGCCGGCTTGGTGCTGGGAAGCGACGGGGATTTCTACGGCATAACGGCGAGCGGGGGACTCGCCGGCGACGGGACTGTTTTCCAAGTGACGCCATCGGGAGTTCTCACCAACCTGGCTTCGTTCTATGGGTTGTGGACATCTGAATGCCACAGCGCCTTTGCGGGGCCGACGGCTTATGATGCCTGCGACGGATTCGTCACGCCGATCCTGCTCAGCGGCAACGTGGACACCAACACGCCCGGCGAATACAGCGTGACGTATATGGCAAGCGACTCCAGCGGGAACTCTGCCACCAACACCTTTACGGTGACGGTGGTGGACACAACCCCGCCGGTGATCACGCCTCTGGGGGGCAATGGGTTTAATCCCAATAGCGGATTGATCCCGGGCGCTGGGGGCAATTTCTATGGCACCACCTCGAGCGGCGGGACATCCAATCAAGGCACGGTTTTTTCAATATCCGTGACAGGATTGGTGACCAACTTGTATTCCTTTACCAACGGCGCGGATGGGGGCTCTCCGGATGGCTGTCTTGTGGCCGGGGCGGATAGCAATTTCTACGGCGGCACCAGCACCGGCGGTGGCCCCGCGGGCGGGGTTGGCGGCTTCGGGACGATTTTCCAGGTCACACCGGGGGGTACGTTTACCACCATCTACTATTTTACGAACGGGGTGGACGGCTGCGGAATCAACAGCCTGGTGCAGGGAAGTGACGGAAATCTCTATGGAACGACTTACAGCGGAGGCACCAACGGAGTCGGTTCGGTTTTCAGCTTGACGCTCGGCGGCTCCTTCACTTTCACAACCATTTACTCCTTTGGCGGCGCCAATGATGGCGGCGACCCCGTCGGTGTGATCCAGGCCGGCGACCTGAATTTGTACGGCGCCACCCAGGACGATGGCGCAGGCGGCTACGGCACAGTTTTTAAACTGACCAGGTCCGGAGGCTTGACCACGCTTTATTCCTTCAGCGGAGGCGCCGATGGGGGCAGTCCATACGCCGGCCTGACGCAGGGAACCAACGGCAACTTCTATGGCTCCACCCAGTATGGCGGCGTCCACAGCAATGGCACGATTTTTGAAGTTACTCCGTCAAGCGCATTGACGACTCTGGTTTCATTATCCTCCAGCAGATACTCGTCGTGGGGGCAATTATCGGCTTTCACGCTGGGCAAGGACGGCAATTTCTATGGCGTCGCCGAAAACGGCGGAACGAATGGGAACGGCGCTCTGGTTGAGCTGACAGAAGGAGGCGTATTTACGACGCTTCACTCCTTCGATTATGGCGACGGTTCGTCTCCCACGGGCGTTTTATCACAAGGCGCCGACGGCTATTTTTATGGCGCGGCCCTCTATGGCGGCCCCACAGGCAACGGGGTGGCATTCAAGGTGGCATCCTCCGGGGCGCTCTTCACCATGGCTGGCTTTGGGGGTGGCATCGAAGTGCCCTGCGGCGGAACTTTCCAAGATCCGGGAGTCACGGCCATTGATGCTTGTGCCGGCGACCTTACCTCCAGTGTCATGAGCAATGGGGTGGTAAACACAGAAATGCCGGGCGTTTATTTACTCAATTATTCGGCGACCGATCCCTCCACCAACACGGCAAATTTCTCGCGGCCGGTGACAGTCGTTGACACATCGCCGCCCACGGTGTTCCTGAACGGCAGCCCGACGGTCTTCGTGGTGCCGGGCACGTCGTTTGCCGACCAGGGCGCCACCGCCGTCGGCGGCTGCGGAGAAGCCGTGCCTGTCACCAGGTACGGCTACGTCAACGTGAATGTCCCGGGCGTTTACACCGTTTACTATGTTGGCGCGAGCCTCAATGGCCTGTCCGCCACCAATACGCGGACGGTTCTGGTGGGGGAATCGCTCTTCGATCCAGCGGCGCAATTCTCCGTTGCGTCCGATCCCAATGGCGTTTGGACCTACGGTTATTCGCTCATCTTGGGCAGCCCGCTCATTTTGTACGACACCCCGTTCAACTTGGGCGACGGCTTTGTGGGATGGGAGGCAGCAATCTTTATGGGTCCTCCAACCATGGCCATGAGTCCTCCAACCATCGGCTACAATACGACGTCCAACACCCTTCCCATCGGTGACGACACCCCAGTGATATTCCCGGGCACGCTGGTGCTGCACCCGGGGCCGGACGGTCAGTACTCCGTCCTTCGTTTTACCACGCCATTGGCGGGTCAATACAATCTTACCGGTTCATTTTTCGGACAGGACATTGTTGGGACCACGACCGACGTGCATATTCTCACCAATGGCGTCGCCGTCTTGAACGGGGAGGTGACCGGCTACGGGACGGGCACGGGACCGTCTTTCAACCTCACCGCGGCTCTGAACGCTGGAGATTTTCTCGACTTTGCCGTTGGTTACGGGATCAACAACAATTGCCTCAATGACTCGACGGGGCTATCACTTCAGATCGCGTTTCTGGGCGCAAGTGCCGCCGAGAGCTTCCTGGCGACTCAGGCGGGGTCGTCGGGGTTGGTTGCCGAGTACACCTTTGAGGGCAATTGCGATGACGTGAGCGGCAACAACAACAACGCGGTCGTGACGAACAACATCCTTTTCGAGCCGGGCATCAGCGGCCTGGCCGCGACGTTCGACGGCAGCAGCAGTTACATTGAGGTCAATGAATCCCCGAGCCTGATGCTCACCGGCCCTCTGACCATCTCGGCTTGGGTCAATCCGTCCAGTGAGAGCGATTTCAACTGCATCGTGGACAAGGATTATGGATTGATCGGGTACAACCTCTACCTGGAGAACGGAGGGGTTCAGATGCGCATCAGTTCCACCGCGGGGACAGCCGCAGTGACGGCGGGAAATGTCCCGTTGAACGTTTGGAGCCATGTCGCCGGGGTCTATACAGGCTCGCAAATCCTGGTTTACGTCAACGGAACGCAGGTTGGACAAACCTCCGACCTCACCGGTCTTTCGAATTGTTCCAAGAACCTCTACATCGGCATGTGGGGTCCCCCGGGCAACGGGCGCTTTTTTCAGGGGCAAATGGATGACATCCTTATCTACAACCGCGCCCTGAGCGCGTCGGAAATCGTTGCGCTTGCCTCCACCAACCTTCCAGATACCTCCTGTCTTCCGCCGCCATCCGGCTTGGTGGCGTGGTGGCCGGGCCAGACCAACGCGCTGGATGTGGTCGGCGGCGACTCTGGCATCCTCAACAATGGCGTTTCTTTCGGGCTTGGCATCGTGGGCAGCGCCTTCAGCTTCACCGGGACCAATCAAGCCGTCCTGATCCCATATTCCACCAACACGGACTTGAGCGCTGTGTCGGGCTGGACGATTGAGGCCTGGGTCAATCCATCCAGTTACGCCAACGCGCTCTATCCCACCATTTATTCTTTTGGATATTGGGGCGCGAGCCTGGGACTGAACAGCCAAACCGGCGTGCCGGAGAGTTTTGTCAACAATACCTCTCCGTTGGAGGGCAGCATCCCGGCGCCCTTGGGCGAGTGGAGCCATCTGGCCTTGACTTATGATGGCACCAACCGCGTGCTTTATATCAACGGCATCATGGCCGGTTCGGCCGCCACGAAGGCCGCCGCCTCGTCCGCGACAGGCTCCGCCATCGGCAGCACGGTGCCGATTGATCCCGACAGCAGTTTCAACGGGCTGATTGATGAAGTTTCCATTTACAACCGCGCCCTGTTGCCGGCGGAAATCGCGGAAATTTACAGCGCGGCTTCTTTTGGAAAATGTTCGTCCAATTTGCCGCCGGTAGTTTTGGGCTTTGCCCCGGCCGGCGGCAGCGCGGGCAATGTTGTGGCCATCACCGGCTCCGGTTTTATTCCGACGACAAGCGTCACCTTCAACGGGCAGCCGGCGCAGTTTGTCGTTCAGTCCGACTCCCAACTGCTGGCTTATGTGCCGGCGGTCGGCTCCTCCGGGCCAATCAAAGTCTCGGGCTACGCCGGCGCGTTCACGACATCCGGCGATTTCGCATTCGAGAGCGCGCCGGCCTGCGACCCGGCGCCCTCCGGCTTGCTGGGTTGGTGGCCGGCCGACGGCAGTACCAGTGACGTTTTGAACCTGCATAATGGTACCCTGGAAAACGGCGCGACCTTCGCCCCCGGACTCAAGGGTGAGGCGTTCAGTTTTGACGGCGTCAGCAGTTATGTCGCGTTGGGCGGGATCAGTCCCGGCAGCGCGTGGACCATCGAAGCCTGGGTCAATCCTTCCGCCCTGCCGGCGGGCGTTCATGTCATCGCCGGGGGCAAACTCGAATGCGCGGACTGGTGCATTGATATGGTTGACGGCCAGTTTGGGGTTCAGAGCGCGCCGCCTTTTGGACTTTTTGGAGGCTGCACTCAGTTCACGCCGGCCTCTGTGCCGGTCACGCCTGGAACATGGTATCACGTCGCGGGCACTTGCGATGGAACAACGGCGGCGATTTATGTGAACGGAATTTTGCAAAATTTCGCCCCGGTCAGCTCTTTTTACGGCGCCGCAGGGAACTCCACGGAAATTGGCGGTGCGGCCTGCTGTTCCGGCGAGAATTTTCCGGGTTTGGTTGACGAACTGGCGTTTTACGACCGGGCGCTGGCCCCGGCGGAAATCGCGGCGCTTTACAACGCGGGCGCCGCCGGCAAATGCGCCACTGCCGCGCAGGCCACGATCACGCTCCAAAGCAGGCCGGCGGCGGGCGGCACAGTTTCGGGCGCCGGTTCCTTCCCGGACGGCAGCGTTGTGACCGTCACCGCCACCAGCGCGGCTGATTGGATTTTTCTTAGCTGGACGGAAAATGGTTACACCCTGAGCACCAATCCTGTTTACCAGTTTTCCATCTTTAGCGACCAGCAGTTGGTCGCAAATTTCATCGGCGCCACCAATCTTATCCTGCAACAGCCCGCCAGTCAAACGGTCGAGGCGGGAACGCAGGCCGTTTTCACCGCCTCGGCCTTGAGCGCCTATCCCTTGCAATATCAGTGGTATTTCGCGAACACAATCATCCCCGGCGCGACGAACATGACGTTGATATTGACAAACGTGTCGCCGTCGCAGGCCGGCAACTACTCCTTTACGGCCGGCAATTCGCTCGGGAGCGTTGCCAGCCAGGTCGCGGTCTTGACGGTTGTGGTGACCCCGGTTTCCATCACCTTCCCGGCCAACGGCGCGTCGTTCCAGGCGCCCGCAAACTTCAACATCAACGCCACGGCCAACCCCACAGGCTCGGATCCCAATGGTATTGCCAATGTGGTTTTCTATGCCAATGGGGTTGTTTGTGGTTCCGCGTCGGCGGCTCCGTTCAATGTGGCGCTGGCCTCGCTGCCGCCGGGGAGTTATGCGTTGCAGGCTGTGGCAACGGACGGGATTGGTCTCAGCGGCACGTCGGCAGTGGTGCATGTGACGGTGGATGCGCCGGGGACGACGCTGATAGATTTTGAGGCGTTGGATGCGTCGGGGGGAGGGGTGGGCGGGGTGTCGTTGAGCAATTATCTGGCGGGCTTTGGGGTGACGGCGGGCAATGTGACGCCGGCGGCGGCGAGTTTGGCGGTCGAGGATGACCAGGTGTTTTTGGGGGGCGGGGTAGTGCGGGCGTCGTCGGGGGACAATTTTCTGGCGGAGGTTGGGACGGGCGGGGCGGTGTCGTACACGCTGGGTTTTTCGCAGGGGTACGCCAGCGTGAGTTGGGTGAGGACGCGGTTGTTGGCGGGGACCACGGGGGCGTCTCTGCCGGGGTGGCGGGCGCATGTGTTTGACAGCACGGGCCGGGAGCTGGGATCGGTGGGGGAGGCGGCGCAGGCCAGTTTTGCGGATATTCCGGCGGCGGGGTTCACGTTGCTGGGGCCGGGGATTGTTTCGATTCGGTTTGACGGGAACAACGGGGGAGCCAGCGCGTTGAGCACGCTGCCGCTGGATGATCTGTTGTTATCCACGGTGGCGGTGAACTCGACGCTGGCGGTGAGTTTGACGACCAATGCGGCGGGGACGGTGCTGACGGCGCCGGGGACGGTGGTCTTGAGCGCGGGGGTGAGCGACAGCCTGGCGGCGGTGACGAACGTGCAGTTTTATGAGGGGGCCAATCTCTTGGGCGCCGTGACGCCGGCGGGCGGGGCGGCGGGGTGGGCGCTGCATAATTTGGCGGCGGGGAGCTATGTGTTTACGGCGGTGGCGTCGGACACTTTGGGGGCGGTGGTGACCAGCAGCGGGTTGGATTTGACGGTGGGAGCGGGGGCGGGTTTGGGGGTGGTCAATTTTGACAGTCTGGACACCTCCGGGGGATCGGTGGGGGGGGCGGTCTTGAGCAATTATCTGGCGACCAACGGGGTGACGCTCAGCAATGTGACGGTGGGCACGGCACTGGAGGCGGTGAGCGGGGGGTTGGTGACGGGGAGTGGGGGGGCGGTGGCCTCGTCGCCCCCGAATTATTTTACACAGGAGGGCTTGAACCAGCCGGTGAGTTTCACGCTGCGGTTTGGCGGGGCGCTGGCGGGGTTTGGGTTTACGCGGGTCGGGTTGGTGACGGGAGCGGGAGGGGTGTCGCATCCGCAGTGGGAGGCCACGGCGTATGACGCCGCGGGGGTGGAGTTGGGGGCGGCGGGGGAAGGGTTGATCGTCAGCGCGACGAATGTGCCGGCGCGGACATTTGTCTTGACAGGATTGAACGGAGACGGGATCGCCGCAGTGCGGTTTGATTCGGACAGCCGGAAGACGGCGGCGTTTTCGGCGGTGTTGCTCGATGATTTGATATTGTCCACCAACGCCAGCGCGGTCACGCCGGAGTTGACGGCGGGGATTTTGAGTCCGGTGAACGGGGAGCAGAGTTTTGTGGCGCCGGCGGACATCCTGTTGAGCGCGGGGGTGGCGGACGATTTGGGGACCAATTATTACGTGAATTTTTACGCGGGACCGAACCTGGTGGGAAGCGTGAGCAACAGTCCGTATAATTTTGAGTGGAGCAACGTGCTGGCGGGGAGTTATGTGCTGCGGGCTGAGGCGGTGGACGGATCGGGTCTGGCGGCGTATTCGAGTCCGGTGAGCATCGGGGTGGAGGCGGGGGGCAATTCTCTGGTGGTGAATTTTGACGCGCTCGACGCCACCGGCGGGCCGGTGACAGATTTAAGCGGTTATCTGGAGGGGTATGGAATGAGTGTCACGGGCCTGAACGCGGGGACGGAGTTGGCGGTGGAGAACCAGGGCTTGATCGCGGGGGGCAATGCGGTCGCGGCCTCCTCGCCGCCGAACGTGGCAACGCAGATTGGGTCTAGCGGGCCGGTGAGTTACATAGTGGATTTCACGCCGTGGCTGACCAATTTTGGATTCACGCGGCCGGAACTGCTGGCCAATCCGTTTGTAAGCCATCCGGCGTGGACGGCGACGGCGTATGATGCGACGGGGGTGGTGTTGGGGCAGGTGGGGGAGGGGCAGATCGGGAGCTACACCAACGTGGCGGCCCGCGTGTTCCCCCTGCCAGGGGGCGGGGCGGGGATCGCGAGCGTGCAATTTGCGTCCGCGGGAACGGGGCTGACGACGTTCAACGGGATGGTGGCGGATGATTTTGTGTTGACAACCAACGCGGCCGGCGCGGTTTTTCCTCCGGCGGTGGCGATCACCAACCCGGTCAATGGGGTGACGGTCACGGGGCCGGTGCCGTTGACGGTGGGGGCGGCGGCGGTGGCGCAAAGCGGCGGGGTGGCGGTGAGTTTTTATGTGGATGGGGTGATGCTTGGGGCGCCGGTGGAGAGCGCGCCCTATGAGGTGGAGTGGACCAATGGCGGGGCGGGCGGGTACGCGTTGACGGCCGTGGCGTCCAACCTGCTGGCGGGGGGACTGGTGCGGACCTCCGCGGTGGTCAACGTGACGGTGCTGCCGCCCGCGGAGGAATTTGTGATACTGACAGAGCCGGCCAGCCAGACCAATGCGGTGGGCAGCAGCGCGAATTTTGCGGTGGCCATTTCCGGGACCAACGCGGTGACCTATCAATGGTACAAAAACGGGGCGGCGTTGGGGGGGCAAACCGGCGCGACGCTGACGATCTTTCCGGTGGGGATCGGCGACGGGGGCACCTACACGGTGACAGTGACGCCCAGCAATCCGGCGGTGGCGGCGGTGAGCAGCAGCGGGGCGGTGTTGACGGTGGCGCAGCCGCCGGTCTTCGAGGTGCAGCCCATGAGCCAGACGGTCGGGATCGGGGCCAGTGTGGCGTTGACCAACCTGGTGGGCGGAGAAGGCCCGTTGAACTGGCAATGGTTGTTGAACGGGACGGGGATAGCGGGAGCGACGGCGAGCAACTATTTGATCCAGTCGGCGCAGCCGTTGAATTCGGGGAACTACCAGGTGGTGGTGGGCAATGCAGTGGCGTCGGCGGCCAGCGCGACGGCCAACCTCACCGTGCAGGCGGGCAACGGGGTGGTGGAAAGCGCCGACACTTTTGCCGGGCGGATCAGCATCAATCCGCTGCTGGGGCCGGTGATGGGGAACACGGTCAACGCTGCCTCCGAAGCCGGGGATCCGGCTCTTATCGCGGGCAAGCCGGTGGGCAATTTGATCTGGTACACCTGGACGGCCAGTTTCACGGGGGTGATCTCGCTGACCACGCTGGGGAGCGATTTTGACACCTTGCTGGGCGTCTATACGGGGACCAACCTTGCCCAGTTGACGTCAGTGGCGGAGGACGACGATTCCGGGGGATATTTCACCAGTCTGGTGACTTTCAACGTGAGCGCGGGGACGGCGTACCAGATTGCGGTGGGGGGATTTCGGGGCGCTTCCGGGAACGTGATATTGGGGATGCCCTCCGGGACGGGCTACCGCGTGCTCAATGCGGCGACGGGCAACAGCGTGCCGGTGATCACGGTCCAGCCCAGCAGCCAGTTGGTGGAGGCGGGGGTGACCGTAACCAACAGCGTGGAGGCGGGAGGAAGCGGGCCGCTGACCTATCAATGGTATTTTCAGGGGGCGCCGGTCAACGGGGGCACCGGCAGCAACCTGGTGATTGCCAATTTCCAATCCGGGGCGGTGGGATTGTATGACGTGCTGGTGGCCAACGCGGTGGGATCGGTGCAGAGCCAGCAGGCCAGCGTGCAGATTGCGGCGGGGTCCGGCGCGGGCAATTCGGCGCATGACAAGTTTGGCGACGCGGTGGATTTGGTGGAGACGGACAGCACGAGCGTGGCGGTGCAGGAGCCGGCGGGAGGAGGGGACACGCGGGGATTCAGCGTTTCTCAAACTTTCAGCACGGTGGGGGCGACCAAGGAAACAGGGGAGCCTAATCATTGCGGGCAGGGGGGAGGCGCCTCGCAATGGTATATCTACACCGCGCCGGCGGCGGGGACGTTGCGCGTGACCACGGCGGGGAGCACGTTCAACACCATCCTGGCGGTTTACACGGGGCCGGGCACCAACTTTGCCAGCCTGGTGGCGCAAGGGTGCGGCTTCACCACCAATTACCAGACGCAGGGGCAGCCGGAAGTGGTGATACCGGCAGTGGCCAGCGGGACGAGATTCTACATCGCTGTGGACGGCTACAACGGGGCCAGCGGCCAGGCGCAATTGCTGGTCGGGTTGGGGGCGCCGCCCACACTGTTGCTCATGCCCGTCAGCCAGACTGCGGCGCCGGGAAGCAGCGTGACCTTCACGGTGGACGCCATCGGGAGCACCAACCTTTACTATCAATGGCAGTTGAACGGGGCGAATTTGGCGGGGGCGACTAACTCCGGCTACACCACGACCAACGCGGGCAGCTACACGGTCGTGGTAAGCAACGTGGTGGGCGTGGTCACCAGTGCGCCGCCGGCGGTGCTGACCCTGAAGGTCGGTTTTCCAACGCTGGTGCTCCTGCCCGTCAGCCAGACGGTTTCGGCAGGGAGCAGCGCGACCTTCACGGTCAGCGCCACGGGCAGCCCCGGCCTGTATTATCAATGGCAGATCAACGGCGTGAATCTGGCGGGGGCGACCAACACCAGCTACACCACAACCAACGCGGGCAGCTACACGGTCGTAGTGAGCAACGCGGTGGGCGAGGTGACCAGCGCGCCGCCCGCGGTGCTGAGCCTGCAAGAGGGGCCGACGATCACCGAGCAGCCGGCCAGCGTGACGGTGTTGCTGGGCAAGAAAGCGGAATTCTCCGTGAGAGCGGTGGCGCCAGGGGACACCAACAAGAACGACCCCTTGCACTACCAGTGGTACTTTGACAATGCGCCTCTCAAAGGGCAGACCAGTTCCAACCTGGTAATTGCGGCGGCGCATTGGACCAACAACGGCAGCTACTATGTGACCATCAGCAACCACACCGGGGTGGCCACCAGCTCTCCGCCGGCGGTGCTGACGGTGCTGGACACGACGCCGCCGGAGGTGGCCATCACCACGCCCTCCGCCAATTTTGTGACCACCAACAACTCGGTGCTGGTCGGCGGGACGGCCTCCGACAAGGTGGGGGTGAAGTGGGTGCAGGTGGAAGTCAACACTAACGGATTCCAGACGGCGAAGGGGAGCAATAAATGGAGCCTGAGTGTGCCGCTGGCGCCGGGCACCAACTTGATCACCGCGCAGTGCGCGGACCTGGCGGGCAACACTAACACTACGCCGGCGGAGCGCAAAATCATCTACGAGGTCCCCGAGCGCCTGACCCTCCGGACCAGCGGGGTGGGCAAAGTCAGCAGCACCGACCGGGCGGCCAGCAACGCGTGGCTGATTGTCGGCAACCGCTACAAAGTCACGGCGGCCAACATAGGCAGGAGCGGCTACCTGTTCAGCAACTGGGTGAGCGGGACCAACCTTGGGGAATTGACCAACGCGACCAGCGCCCCGGCCTTGAGCTTCCTTATGTCCACCAACTTGATCCTGCAGGCCAACTTTGTCACCAACCCGTTTCCGGCGGTGGCGGGCACCTACACCGGGCTTTTCGCCCCGGTCGGTAGGGTGACGCAGGCCAGTTCAGGTTTCCTCCGGGCGACCCTGCAAAACAACGGCGCCGGGGCCTATAGCGCCGTGCTGCTCCTGGACGGACAAAGCAACAGCTTCAATGGGACCTTCGACCTCGCCGGCAGCGCGGCGACCAACCTCACCCTGGCCGGCAAAAAACTGGTCACTGTGCAATTGCAAGTGCAACTTCATCCGCCGGACGACCAGATGACCGGGACGGTGAGCAGCACGGCGGCGGGCTGGAACTCGGTCCTGCAAGCCTATCGGGCCGTCTTCAACGCCACGACCCGGCAGGCAACCAACTACGCCGGGCAATTCACAATGTTCCTGCCGCCCGCCTCCAACGCGCCGTTGGAGAGTCCCGACGGCTACAGCTACTCCGTCATCAGCAACAGCTTGGGCGGGGTGGCCAAGGTGGCTGGGATCCTGGCCGACGGAACCCCCATCAGCCAAAGCGTGGGGCTGGGGCCGGACGGGAACCTGCCGCTCTACCAGTCGCTCTACAAAGGCAACGGAAGCCTGCAAGGATGGATCACTTTCACCAACCAGCCGCCGCAGACCCTCTTTGGGCAACTGAACTGGATCAAGCAAGCAGTGCCCAGGACCCTTTATCCCCAGGGCTTCACCAACATCGTGACCAACATCCTGGCCTCCTTCTACACCAATGCGGCCCTGGAAGGCGGGCTGGCGTTGGACCTGACCAACGGCACCCTGATCCTGACCAATGGCAACTTGACCGGCGGCTCCTTGATCTACACCAACATCGGCGCCAACCGCAGCCACAATGCCCTGACCAACCTGGACGCGGGAAACACGAATCTTTCCCCGCCCAACCATCTGGCCATCAAGATCAATCCGGCCAACGGCCAGTTGACGGTGACCTTCCAGGCGACGGGGGCGAGAACCAACACCGTCGCGCAAGGGGCCATCCTGCAGAACCAGAACAGCGGGTTGGGGGCGTTTCGGGGGACGACCGAGTCCGGCTCGCTGATCCTAAAACAAGATGGTAGTCAGTAGTAATGCTTGCCCTTGGACATTGGCCCATTGGAGCAGTGGCGGTGACTGTGATATTTAAACCCAGACCAGGGCCGGGAATTCTTTCTGGAGAGCGGGCTTGAGTTTTTGATAGGCGCCCGCCTTGAAGGCCGGCCAGTTAAGTGTGGGCTCGAGGCGTTTGCCGTCCGGGGCGCAAAGCCAAAGTTTAACGGGCAGGCGGCCTTCGCAAATCTGCGGATGCTCCTTGAGGCGCAGAAAATCGTGCAGTTTTACGCTGGCTTCGGGGGAGTTTGGGCGGCCATCCGCGTCCCGCGTTTCTTGCGGATAGAGAAGCTTGAGGTTTTTTTCATTCAGCCAGGGAATGGCAGGCGGGGCGAGTTCATTGAGCCAATCCAAACGCGGCTTGCCGATAAAATCCAGGAACGTGTCGCGCAAGGGGGCTGCCTGGGCCTCTTTGACGAGGGTGAACCCGCAAAAAGCGCGGGACAAGCATTGCGCGATGGCGGCGGAATCGAATGCCGGAAATTCCAGCTCCGGCATGACGGCGGCGACGAGATTGACGCGGGCGAGGGTTTGTTTGATTTCGTGGTTGTAGAGCGGCAGTTCGAAATAGCCCTTCCCGAAAGCTTCCGCCAGGCAGCGGCCGGCAGAGGCGGGATCAATGTCGCGCTGGTGTTGGCGATGGATCACCAGGTCGTGGAAGCGGAGGAGTTTCACGGCGCTGATTCTGCGGTGGGTGCGATCAAATAGATGTTCGACCAACTCTGTGAGCTGGCCGGGAAAGGTTTCCTGGATCCATTCGCGTTTCACGGCCGTGGCCAGGGTCAGGAGAGTCAAAGGGCCGTCGCGGCCGGAGACTTCCCGGATGCCGGCGGCAACGAACAAAGGGGCGTTCTGCACCACGCTCTCCCGCATCAGCGTGCCGGTGCGTCCTTCCGTCAGATCGCAATCCAGCGTTCCCTGGTCGCGCCGCAGGCAAAGCTGGTCAATGAAACCAGCCATCAGGCAACGAGGCAAGGCCTCTTCGATGAGCGGGTCCGCCTTCGCTTGCGCCTTCGCCGAAGCCTCCTCTTCCGCTGAACCTGCGGCGGACGAGACGGCCAGAGAAGCGGGGTTGCCGGGATTCTCCGCCGCGTCGCGGCCGGCCAGTTGGAGGATTTGCTCGAAGGTCTGCTGGACTTGGCGCGCAATTTGGGCATGAACGCCGTAACGACGGCATTGTTCGGTATTGAAATGGTTGTTTTTGGCGAATTGCCAGGCCCGCATGAGGGTGAAAAAATCGGATGCGGCGTTGGCTTCAAACAATTCGCGCGCTTCGGCGATGTGTTTGTCGTCGCGTCCCAGGCGCGCCAGCAAATCGCGACCGCTGACCAGGGCCGCGCACAACGCGGCGGCGGGCACGCATCCCAAGCGGGACGCCTCGACCAACATGCGCGAG
>Ga0181539_1000929_pt1 | contig 34204 bp, 30 predicted proteins | sample PEATcosm2014_Bin_46_FD_119767 | JGI IMG/M metagenome (GOLD analysis project Ga0181539, IMG submission 119767) | Peatland microbial communities from MTU Mesocosm Facility, Houghton, MI, USA - PEATcosm2014_Bin23_60_metaG | ecosystem: Environmental > Terrestrial > Soil > Wetlands > Peat | place... | reverse complement strand
GTGACAGGCGAGACGAACACGTCCGTGCCACGGACACGGGCCTTCATGCAGTCGTGGCGCCGCCAGAACTCTGTAGATCAGCCTGCTGCAGTCACCTCACCGGGGTCGGACGGTGGATCGAGGTTTAGACGCGTCCGCAGCTCGCGTTCCGCCTGCGACAAGGTCTCATCGTCGTAGAGATCGGCTTCGGCCCGCATCACTTCTCCAGCGCCGGGAAGGCGAATTGTAGCGACGCAAATCGTGCTTCCGCCAGGTGCCAGCTTTGTGCGTAGTAGCCGAATTGCTACAGCGCATAACTTCACCCAGTCCGCTCAGGGCTGAGCAGGGGAAAGTGCCGGCAAGCATAGTGCCTGGTCATGGAGCATTATCAGTGCTGCGCTCTAACCGGCTGAGCTATAGCCCCAGCGAATCCGCGACCCTACTCGAATCGATCGGCCCGCTCAGACCTCCTCCGCGCTCGTGAGCGGCGCGACGGCGGCGACTGTCTGGCCCTCCTCCAGGTTCATCACTCGCACTCCCGTCGCATCGCGACCCTGGGCAGCGATTTCGCGTACCGAGGTGCGGATGATGATTCCCGCCGAGGACACGATGAGGAGCTCGTCGTCGAGGGCGGCCATCAAAGCTGCCACGACCGAGCCCCTCCGTTCGGTGATCCGGATTCCCCGCACGCCCTGGCCACCGCGCCCCTGCGGGCCAAAGTGATCGAGCTTCGTCCGCTTGCCGAACCCCCCGTCGGTCACGATCAGTAGGTCCACCCCGGGTCGGGAGACATCGCAGGCGACGACCTCGTCGCCGGGCCGCAGCTTCATGCCCCGTACCCCGGCCGCACCGCGCCCCATCGGCCGGACGTCGGACTCGTGGAAGCGGATCGCCATGCCCTTGCGCGTCACCATGAAGACGTCGTCTGCGCCACCGGTCGACAGCACCCGGACGAGCTCGTCGCCTTCGCGGAGCGTGATCGCGATGAAGCCCTCCCGGCGCGACTTGTCGTACTCGCTGAAGGGGGTCTTTTTCACCTGGCCCGAGCGCGTCGCGAAGAGCAGGAAATGGTCGGGGTCGAACTCCTTGGCGGGGACGATCGCCTGGATCCGCTCGCCCGGTTCGAGCGAGATGAGGTTGACGACCGGCGTGCCCCGTGCGGTCCGCTCCTTCAGGGGGATCTCGTGGGCACGCAGCCGGTAGACCTTGCCGCGGTTGGAGAACAGCAACAGGTGCGAGAGCGCCGTCGCGTAGACGACCTCGCGGATGAGGTCCTCCTCCTTGAGGCGCGTTCCCTGCACGCCGCGACCGCCCCGGGACTGCGTGCGGAAGGCGTCGGCGGCGACCGCCTTCACGTAGCCGGCCCGCGTGAGGGTGACAACGATCTCGTCGTCGTGGATGAGGTCCTCCTCGGAAAGATCACCGGGGTCGTGCACGATTCTCGTCCGACGTTCCTCGGCGAAGCGCGCCTTCACGTCAGCGAGCTCGTCCGCGATCACGCCGCGTAGCTTCGCTTCGTCGCCGAGGATCGCCTCGAGCTCGCCGATCGTGGCGACGAGCTCAGCCATCTCCTGGTCGAGCTCGGCGCGTCCGAGTCGCGTGAGCCGCCCGAGCGTCATGTCGAGGATGTGGTTCGCCTGGTCCTCGGAGAACGAGAACGGCTCCGCCATGAGGTTCGTACGCGCGTCGGCCCGGTCCTCCGAGGCCCGGATCGTCGCGATTACCTCGTCGAGCATGTCGATCGCCCGCAGCAGGCCCTCGACGATGTGGGCGCGGTCGCGGGCCCGCTTCAGCCGGAACTGCGAACGCCGCGTAACGACCTCCACCTGGTGCGCGACGTAGGCGCTGAGCGCCTGGGCGAGATTGACGAGCCGGGGCACCCCGTCGACGAGGGCGAGCATGTGCATCCCGAAGCTCGTCTGGAGCTGGGTGTGCTTGAACAGGTTGTTGAGGACGACGTTGGCGTTGGCGTCGCGCTTCAGCGTCACGACGAGGCGCGGCTTGCCCCCGGCCGAGAGGTTGTCGACCGCCGAGATGCCGCTGATGCCGCCTGCCTCGATGCCCTCGGCGATCTGTTTCTCGATCGTCTCCACGGCCGTCTGGTAGGGGATCTCGGTGACGACGATCTGGGACACGCCGCCTCTTGCCTCGGTGATCTCGGCGACGGCCCGGGTCTTCACGGACCCCCGGCCGTTCCGGTAGGCGTCGAGGATGCCGGCGCGCCCGAGGATGAGGCCGCCCGTCGGGAAGTCGGGGCCCTTCACGAACCGCATTAACTCGTCGGATTTCGCCTCCGGATGGGCAAGGAGATGGCAGGTCGCGTCAATGACCTCGGCGAGGTTGTGCGGCGGGATGTTCGTCGCCATTCCGACGGCGATCCCCTGGGAACCGTTGACGAGCAGGTTCGGGAACCGGGCGGGGAGCACGACCGGCTCCTCGTCGCTCCCGTCGTAGTTCGGGACGAGGTCGACGGTGTCCTCGTCGATCCCCTCTAAAAGGCTCATCGAGAGCGGCGCGAGACGCGCCTCCGTGTAGCGCATCGCCGCGGGCATCCCGTCGGGCCCGGGGGCCCCGAAATCCCCATGCCCGTCGACGAGCGGGTGGCGCAGGCTGAAGTCCTGGACCATCCGGGCGAGGGCGTCATAGATCGCCATGTCGCCGTGGGGGTGGAACCGGCCCATCACGTCGCCGACGACCTTGGCGCACTTCACGTGGGGCCGGTCCGGCCGCAGCCCCGTGTCCCACATGCCATACAGGATGCGGCGGTGCACCGGCTTCATCCCGTCGCGTACGTCCGGGAGCGCCCGAGCAACGATGACGGACATGGCGTACTCGAGGTACGAGCGCTCCATCTCCTCCTGGAAGTCGATCGGCTCGATCGCGCCGCCGCCGGGCACGTCGCCCGCCTGCCGTTCAGTGGTCTGTGTCCTGCGCGGTGCCACTCGTGGCCCTGCCTTCCCTCGTCCCTCGCCCCGCCCGCCCGGCCAACCCCACGCCGATCAGATGTCGAGGAAGCGGACGTCTTTCGCGTTCGTCTGGATGAAGTGGCGCCGCACTTCGACGTCGTCTCCCATGAGGACGGAGCACACCTGGTCGGCGATGCTCGCCTCCTCCATCGTGATCTGCAAAAGCGACCTTTTCGCCGGGTCCACTGTCGTGTCGCGGAGCTCGGCGAAGTCCATCTCCCCCAGGCCCTTCAGGCGCTGGAAGTCCTTCGTGTGGTTCGGGTGCTCACCCACGAACCGCTCCCGGGCGGTGTCGTCTTTCAGATAGACCTTGGCATTGCCGACCAGCGTCGAGTACAGCGGCGGCTGGGCGACGTAAACGTGGCCGGCCTCGATGAGCGGGCGCATCTGGCGCAGGAAGAACGTCAGCAGCAACGTCCGAATGTGCGAGCCGTCGACGTCGGCGTCGGCGAGGATGATCACCCTGTGGTAGCGGATCTTCGTGATGTCGAAGTCGTCCGCGACCCCGGCCCCGATCGCCAAGATGAGCGCTTGGATCTCGGTGTTTTTCAGCATGCGGTCGACCCGCGCCTTCTCGACGTTCAGGATCTTGCCCCGGATCGGCAGGATCGCCTGGGTGTGCGGGTCCCGGGCGTTCTTCGCCGAGCCGGCCGCGGAGTTCCCTTCGACGATGAAAAGCTCCGACTCGCGCGGGTCGCGTGACGCGCAGTCGACGAGCTTGCCCGGGAGCCCCGCCCCGTCGAGGGCGGACTTGCGGCGCGTGAGGTCGCGGGCCTGGCGCGCCGCGACCCGGGCGCGCTGGGCGAGCAGGGCTTTCTGCACGATCTGGTTCGCCTCGCGCGGGTTCTCGTCGAGCCACTCGGCGAGCTTCTCGTTCGTCGCCCGCTCGACGAGCGAACGGATCTTCACGTTGCCGAGCTTCGCCTTCGTCTGACCCTCGAACTGCGGGCTCCGGAGCCGGACCGAGATGATCGCCGTCAGGCCCTCCCGGATGTCCTCGCCCTGGATGTTCGCGTCCGCTTCCTTCAGCGACCCACGGGCCCGCGCCGTTCGGTTCACGACGTTCGTCAGGGCCTTCTTGAAGCCCTCCTCGTGCATGCCACCCTCGACCGTGGCGATCCCGTTGGCGAACGACCAGATGCTCTCGTAGTAGGTCGTGTTCCACTGCAGGGCGACCTCGATCTCCTGGTCATCCTCGGCCTGCGCGTAGTAGGCCACCTTGCGGAACAGCGCCTCCTTCGAGGCGTTGAGGTGCCGCACAAAGTCCTCAACGCCGCCTGTGTAGCGGTAGGTCACAGACTGGTCGTGGCCGGCGCGCTCGTCCCGGAAACGGATCTCGAGGCCCCGCTGGAGGAACGCCATCATCTGCAGCCGCTCGACGATCGTCTGGGCGCGGAACTCGACCTCGTCGAACACCGTCGCGTCGGGCCAGAAGGTGACCGTCGTCCCGGTCCGGTTGCGCGGCGACGGTCCCGTCATCTCGAGCGGGCCGGTGGGCTTGCCCCCGTCGACGAACGTCATCTCGTAGCGGTTGCCGCCGCGGTCGACCTGCAGGTCGAGGCGCGACGAGAGCGCGTTCACGACCGAGACGCCGACGCCGTGGAGGCCCCCCGACACCTTGTAGCTCGATCCGCCGAACTTCCCACCGGCGTGGAGGACCGTGAGGACGATCTCGGCCGCCGACTTCGTCGGTTCGTCTGGGTGCGGCTCGACCGGGATCCCACGTCCGTTGTCGACGACCCGGCAACTGCCGTCGGCCCGGAGCATGACGTCGATCTGGGTGCAGTGTCCCTGCATCGCCTCGTCGACCGAGTTGTCGACGACCTCCCAGACCAGGTGGTGCAGGCCGCTCGCCGAGGTCGACCCGATGAACATCCCCGGCCGCAGGCGCACCGGCTCGAGACCCCGGAGAACGGTGATGTCGGCTGCTTCGTAGGACTCCGGGACCGCGTCTCGTGGCTCTGCCTCATCAACTCGCACCACGGGCGCGGCTCCTCAACGACGGCGGTTCCGGTCGGTCGGGCTCGCCCTTCAAACGGGGCGGAACCCAGCGATTTCTGGTCTTTAGTCTAGGCGAAAACGGGCATCGACGTGGCCTCTCAGCCGTTCCACGGGGCGGTATCCGAGCTGGTCAGCGAGTCGATCGCAGATCGTCGCGGACACGAAAGCGAGCTGCGTCACCCAACCCGGATGGTCGACCGCGACAACGAGTTCCCCGCCGGCGAGGGACCGCGGACGGGTGTGGGCGGCGACGTCGGCCCCGACGACCTCCTCCCAGCAGCCGACCACGTCGGCGAGGGTTCTGATGTCGGAAAGACCCCGGCTCGCCAGGTACTCGTCGAGCGCCCCTCCGAGGCTGCGCGCCGTGTCGTGCCCCTCCGCGCCGGGCCGCCCGGCCCCCGATCGTCCCCTCCCGCGGCGCGGTGTTGGGCCCGGGCCGTGACCCGGCGGACGACCGCCACCGGTCATCGAACGACCGCGCCCGCCGCGAGGCGCACGACCGCGGCCGGATGGGCCCCCGCGGGGATCGGGCCCGCCGTGGTCAGCACCGCCTGGCCCGGGGGGAGCTCGGCGAGGAGCGACCGGGTGGTCGCCTCGTCGAGCTCGGAGAAGGCGTCGTCGAGTAACAGCACCGGCGTGCTCCCGGCCGCCCTGGTCACCGCGCCGTGCGCGGCAAGGCGGAGCGCGAGCGTCGCGCATCGTTGCCGGCCCTGGGAAAGCCGTGTGCGCGCGTCGAGCCCCCCGGCCGCGATGACGATCTCGTCCCGTTGCGGGCCGACCGTCGTCGTCGCCCGGCGGAGGTCGTCGCGCCGTGCCCGGGCCAGCGCCTCGCGGAGCTCGCCCGAGAACGACCGCTCGTAGACGAGGGTGAGCTCCTCGTCGCGCCGCGTCAGCCGGCGGAAGGCTTCGGCGGCGAGGGGCTGCAGTTCGGCGAGGAACGCCTCGCGGGCGCCGACCAGCGCCCCGCCCGCTTGCGCGAGCTTGTCGTCCCAGACGTCGAGGGTCGCGAGCACCTCGGGGGAGGCGACGCCCCCGGCCTGGTGCAACAGCGCCGAGCGCTGGCGCAGGATCCGCTCCACGGTCTGCCTCACCGTTAGCTGCGCCGGCCGGGCCGCGACGAGTCCGTCATCGAGGAATTCGCGTCGCTCCTGCGGTCCCCCCTTCACGAGGCCAAGGTCGTCCGGGGTGAAGACCGACACTCGCAGCGTCTCCAGCAGCTCCTGGGCCCGCACCACCCGCTGGCGATTGCGCTGGACGCGGTCCCGGCGTTCAGGGACGATCTCGATCTCGACGAGCGAGCGCCGGTCGTTCTCGGCCGACTCGAGGCGGATGACGGAGACCGAGGCGCCCGTTTGCACGAGGGACTCCCGGGGGCTACCGCGAAACGAGGAGAGCGTTGAGGCGTAGCCGACCGCCTCGAGCAGGCTTGTCTTGCCGGCGCCGTTCTCGCCGGTGACAACGGTCAGACCGTTGGGATCGGGTTCGAACCGAACGTCGTCAAGGTTGCGGAACTGCCTGGCCTCGACCCAGGCGACGTGACTCAGGAGACGCGCACCGGCATCAGCAGATACCGATAGTCGTCCTCGCTCTCGCCGCGCATCGTCGCCGGCTTCGAGGAGTCGATCACTTCGAGGATGACTGTCTCCGCACGTATCGCCTCGATCCCGTCGAGCAGGTAGTTCGGGTTGAACGCGACAACAAGCTCTTCACCACTGAACTGGCCGTCGACTCGCTCCGCCGCACGCCCACTCTCGGCGGTCAGCACGGTGAGCTCCGCTCCGTCGGTCTCGAATGAGATCCGGACGGGAGTCGCCATGTCCTTCGCATCCCGGACCATCAGCCGAACGCGACGTACCGCCGCGCCCAGTTCCTCGCGAGCCGCATGGAACGCGTTCGGGTAGGACGCCGGGAGTAGCCGCTGATAGTCCGGGAACGGGCCTTTCAACAGCCGTGTCGTGAGCCGTGTCCCGTGAACCTCGAACACCGCGTCGAGGTCGGTGTGACGGAACACGAGCGTCGCGTCGTGTTGCTTCTCACCCTCGGCACCAATCAATCGCTGGATCTCGGCGAGCGCACGAGCTGGTACGAGCACTTCCGAACCGGGCTCCAACGCGCTCATCCCTTTCAGATCCCGGAAGGCGAGTCGATAGGAATCCGTGGCAACAAGACGCAGACCGTTGTCGACCGCGACCATGAGTACACCGGTCAGCTGGGGTGCCCGACTGTCATCGTTAAGTGCCGCGGGGATAACTTGGCGCAAGCCTTCGCCAAAAGGGACCGCTGGCAACGTGATGCCTTTGGACTCCACCGGTGCAAGACGAGTGATTTCCGCACCAGTCGCGACTCGGACCACAAACTCCGCCCGGCCCGAAGTAATTCGAACCTCTTGCTCGTTGCCTTCCAAAGTTACCGTGCCTGCATCGAAAGCACGAATAATGTCTGTCACAAGTCGCGACGGCAACAACGCGGAACCGTCTTGTTCCCCACTCACGTTCTGTGTGACCTCGATCACCAAATCAGGGTCCGAACCAGTCAGCTCCAGTTGATCACCGTGGACAACCAAGCGCACACCCTGGGTCCCTAAGCCCATCCCGACGCGGGCGGCACTCGCCCGCCCCGCGGTCACAAGAGCATCGAGGAGACCGTCACGTTCGGTGCGGAATTTCACCGTCTGTGTGCTCCCTTCTTTGTTTTTCTTAAAGAAGAAAGATCAGTAGTAGTAGGGCTTGTGGATTGTGAGTGACGGGTCGAATTTGCAGGTCGATGGCTAGATTCTTTCATCTTGATGATTCACCGGTTCGCACAATGTAGGACGGAACCGGTAGTGGGGTTGTGGACACCAAGCTCACAGTTCACAAAGAAACGCTACTTGTCCCCAGAAAGTGTCGCCTGTCGTGCACAAGTTGGCCTCAGACGCCAGGTCCGTGGCCGTTGCGGATCCGGACGGTGAGTTCGGTAACTTGCTCGTAGATCTGGCGGCGCTCTTTCATCAAACCAGAGATTTTGTCGAATGCATGGATGACGGTCGTGTGGTCACGACCGCCGAATTCCCTGGCGATCGCGGGGTAAGAAAAGTCTGTGAGCGTCCGGAACAGGTACATCCCGATCTGACGGGCGATCACGAGGGGCCGACGCCTGCTTGCGCTGCAGAGCTCCTCGATCGTGAAACCGAAATGATCGGCCGTCGCCTCCAGGATCTGCTGTCCGGTGATGCGTCGCGGCTGCCGATCAGCGACGAGATCGGCGAGAACGAGTTCCGCGGTGTCGCGGGTGAGGCGTTCCCGAGTCAGACTGGCGTAGGCGGTTACACGAATGAGCGCGCCTTCGAGCTCCCGGATGTTGTCCGTGACGATACTGGCGAGGAACTCCAGTACGTCGTCGTCGACAAGGAGATTCTCGTGGTGCGCCTTCGTGCGCAGGATGGCGATGCGTGTCTCCAACTCCGGCGGGTTGATCTCGGTGATGAGCCCGGACATGAAACGACTCCGCAACCGGTTCTCAAGGGTCTTGATAGAACCAGGCGCGCGGTCCGAGGTGAGCACGAGCTGCTTACCGGCGTCGTGGAGCGCGTTGAAGGTGTGAAAGAATTCCTCCTGGAGTTGCTCTTTGCCCTCGATTGCCTGGATGTCGTCGACGAGGAGCACGTCGCACTCCCGGTAGCGACGCTTGAAGGCCGGCATCGCCACCGCCCGGAGGGACTCGATGAACTCGTTGAGCAGCGTCTCGGTCGGAACGTAACGCACCTCGTAACGGGGGAAGTTTTCCGTGACGTAGTTCCGGATTGCCTGGAGCAGGTGGGTCTTGCCGAGCCCGGCCCCGCCGATGATGAAAAGCGGGTTGTAGGCGCTGCCCGGGGATTCGGCGACGGAGAGTGCCGCGGCGTGGGCGAAACGGTTCGAGGGCCCGATGACGAACCCGTCGAAGGTGTAGCGCCCCGCCCGGTTGGGCCCCGCCGGGACCGGTTCCTCGACGAGGGTGACGGCGCCGTTGGAGGCGACTGGCTGGTCGATGACGACCTCGCCGCTTCCCGGCTCGAACGGCACGGTCACCGAGTCGGGGGCGACGTCGAAGCGGATCGGGAACTCCGAACCGCACAGGTCGATGACGGCGGCACGCACGACACCGGCGAAACGGGTCTCCAGGCGCTCGCGGACGAGGGCGTTCGGGACGCTGAGCACGAACGTGCCGTTTACGAGCCCGACCGGGTGGACTCCGGCGAACCATGTCCGCCAGACGGCGTCGGAGACCTGGGACTGGATGGCGACGGAACAGCCGTCCCACAGCTCCTGAGCGTCGAGCAACGTCGTGCGCCTTCCTCCAGCAAGTTCTCCACAGGAGGGTCCACATCTGTGGATTACGCAACAGACGGGCGACACCTCGGCCCCTCGCCGAGCATCGTATAGCGCGCTCAACAGGATCGCTCCAGGCCAGAAACGATCTTCACGCGAATGAGACGTGAGGAGCGCGCTAGCATGTGCGGTCCTCATTAAGGGGTTCGATGAAGCGGACGTTTCAGCCAAACAGAGCCAAGAGAGCCAAGCGTCACGGCTTCCGCCAGCGCATGTCGACACGCGCCGGCCGCGCGGTGCTGAAGGCCCGTCGCCGTCGCGGGCGGGTGCGTCTGTCCGCTTGAGCGCGCGCCCGGGGCGGGTGCACGGTCGCAAGACGTTCGCCGCGCTCGCCGCCAGTCACCGGCAATCTCACAGCGGCCCGGTGACGGTACACTTCCTCCCGCCGGGGGCTGATCGCCACGAGGTGCTTGTCGCGTACGCGGTCGGCCGGCACGTTGGTGGAGCCGTCGTTCGCAACCGTTGGCGTCGTCGACTGCGTGTGATCGTGGCCGAGGTCTCGCCGGACCTCGCCTTCGGGACGTACCTGGTCGGTCTCGGCCGTGGGGTTGTCGAGATTCCCTTCGACGAACTGAGAGAACGAGTGAGCGAGACGATGCGGCGGGCGAGCGGAGATCCCCGGTGAGACGGGCGAGGAGCATCGCGCGCGCTGCGATGATCGCCCCGATCCGCCTCTACCAGGCGGCACGGTTCAACCGCCCCTCGCCGTGCCGTTTCGTGCCGTCGTGCTCGGCATACGCCGTCGAGGCGATCACGGCGCACGGTTGTCGCCGTGGCGGCTGGCTCGCGGCACGACGGATCGCGCGCTGCCACCCCGCCGGGGGCCGGGGCTTCGACCCCGTCCCGGGCTAGGAGCGCGCCGTGGTCCTCGCCTCGTCCATCGGAGAGATCGCCCACCCGTTCTTTATCCTCTTCGCCTGGCTGATCGAGCGGTTCTACAGCTTGATCCCTAACTACGCGATCGCCATCGCGCTCCTCACGCTCGTCGTCATGATCGTCGTCTTCCCGATCACCAGACGGTCGACACGGTCGATGATGAAGATGCAACTTCTTGCACCAGAACTGAAAAAGATACAGAACCGCTACAAGATGCCGCCGGGGACGCCGGTCGCGGAACGCCAGCAGGCCCGCCAGAGGCTCAACGAAGAGATGATGGCGCTCTACCGGGAGAACAACGTCAGCCCGACCGGGGGCTGCCTGCCGATGCTGCTGCAGCTCCCGATCTTCTGGATCCTCTACGGGACGATCCGCGGCCTCATCCACCTGAAGGGCTTCTCGACGGTCGCGGCGGCCAAGGCTTGGTGCAAGCACCCGGTCAACGGGAATTCCTGTGTGCAGCCGCTGTACATCAGCCACAACTCGAGCCTGTACCACGCGGTGATCCACGCCAACGGGAAACTCATGGCTTTCGGGATCAACATGGCCGACTCGGTCCGCTCGGCGGGCCTCACCTGGGCCGAGAAGGCGCCACTCGTCGCGCTGATCCTCCTCGCGATCGCCCTGCAGTACATCCAGATCAAGCAGATCAGCGGAAGGAACGCTGCCGCCGCGGCCGCGAATCCGCAGATGCAGCAGATGCAGAAGGTCATGCCGATCATCTTCGCTGTGATCTACATCGCGATCCCCGCTGGCGTGAACGTCTACTTCATCGTGTCGAGCCTGTTCCGCATCGGGCAGCAGGAGTACATGTACCGGCGGGACCCACACATCCGGGCGTCGCTGTCCCAGTTGAACGCCCGCGCGAAAGCCGCCCCTCCCGTCGTCACGACCCAGGGCCGGGAGCAGCCGAAGGGGTTCTTCGAGCGGTTGATCACGCCTCCGGCGGCGCTGCCGACGGGAGGAGAGGCCCGGAAGGCGACGACCGCAGCGGCGGGCGGTCCCGACGGGGCCGCGACGCCGCCCGCGCCGCGACCACCAAGTACGCCGCGAACGGTGCCCCCCGGTGGACGCGGTCCGGGTGGATCTCCTCGCCGTCCCCAGTCACGGGCGCGCAACAAGCGGCGGCGGAAGGCCCGCTAGGCGATGGAATGGATCGAGACGACCGGGAGGACTGTGGCGGAGGCGGTCGATGCCGCGCTCGACGAGCTCGGTGTCGACGAGGACGACGCCGAGTTCGTCGTCGTCGCCGAGGCGAAATCGGGACTGTTCGGTCTCGGACGGAGCGAGGCGCGCATCCGCGCCCGGGTTCGCCCGTCGAGCCCGCGCCCGAAGCGTTCCCAGCGAGACCGGTCGCGCTCGTCACGGGGCGGCCGCGCGGGTGGGGAGCGAGCGGGGCGGGAATCCGGCCGAGGCGGTCCGCGCGCCCCAAGGCCCGCCGGGGGCGATCGCTCCGGCAGGGCGAAATCTCCGGGCAGCCCGCCCGTGACGAACGCGCGACAGACGCGGCCCGACCCGGCGGAACCGGCCGCGGCTCAAGCCGGGGCGAAGCGGCCGCGCCGCCGGCGTGGCGGGCGTGGTCGGGGGAATGGGCGGAGCGGATCGGCCGCACGGCCGGAAGGTGTGGCTGAGGAGGAAGCGATGACCGTCGAAGAGCAGGTCGACCTGGTTGGAGCGTTCGTGCGCGGGGTGGTGGAACGATTCGGCTACGACGCGACGACTACGACACGTGTCGAGGACGACCGCCTCTACGTCGACGTGGTCGGTGAGGACCTGGGGCTGCTGATCGGCCCGCACGGATCGACCCTCGACGCCCTGCAGGAGCTCGCCCGCACTGTCGTGCAGCGACGCGGTGACGAGCGGGCGCTGCGCGTCGTCGTCGACGTCGCCGGGTTCCGGGCCCGGCGTGCCGTGGCACTGGAGGCCTTCACGCGGCGGCGGGCGGCCGAGGTGCTTGACACGGGCGTCGCCGAGGCACTGGAGCCGATGTCGGCCGCCGACCGGAAGATCGTGCACGACACGGTGGCCTCGATCGGCGGGCTGGAAACGGGTTCGGAAGGTGTCGAGCCGAAGCGCTACGTCGTCATCCGACCCGCCGCGGCGACGGTCCCGGAGACCGCACCGGACGAGGACTGATCGCGCCGAGGACGGCGACGCGGGGTCGGTGCGGGCAAGGGCGCGGATTCCGAAATGACGGGCGCGACGGGTGGGTCCGATTGGTCGCCCGGCGAGGACCTGCTCGAGGTGCTCGCCGCGGCGCAGGGGCGTGGGGCGATCGGCCCAATCCCGCTCGCCGACCACGTCAGGCACGCGCTCGGGTTCCTCGCGGCCTGGCCGGAACTCGCCGGCGCGACCGACGTCCTCGACCTCGGCAGCGGGGGCGGGCTGCCCGGCCTCGTCCTCGCGGCGCGACTTCCCGAGACGCGGTTTGTCCTGCTCGATGGGCGGATCGAGCGTGCCAGGCTCCTCGAGACGATGGTCGACGGTCTCGGCTGGGCTGACCGGGTCGCGATTCTCGCGGAACGGGCCGAGATCGCGGCCCACCGACCGGGCCTGCGGCGCGGATTCCCGGCTGTCGTGGCTCGGGGTTTCGGGCCGCCCGCCGCCACGGCCGAGTGCGGGACGGGCTTCCTCGCGCCGGAGGGGGTCCTCGTCGTCTCGGGTCCACCCGGGGGGGCGCCCGAGCGCTGGCCGGCCGATCCGCTCGGTGAACTGGGGCTGGAGCTCGTCGACGTGGTTGTGTTGCCGCCGTCGTTCGTCGTGCTGAAGAGCGTCGCGCCCTGCCCGGAACGGTTCCCACGGCGCGTCGGTGTGCCCGAGCACCGACCGCTGTTCTAGGACGTCGAGGGTCCCGTCCGGGGCGACGACGGGGCGGCCCGCGAACCCCGTGTGCCGTGCGCCCGGGAAGTCAGAGCGCGACGGCGCGGGGTGGTTCGAATCCGAGTTCGCGGCAGCGATCCCGGCGACGGCTACCCAGCCACGGCCACATCCTGGCGAGGGCCGCGATCGCGAAGCGGCAGTTCAGGTTGCACCGGAACGTCGGCCGGCGTGAGGAACCGTCGGCACCCGCCCGGGCGCGATACGGCCCGAGGACGCGGGACTCAACGATCTGGGCGTAGCGCCGCACGATGTCTTCATCGGTCAGGTTCAGGGCAAGCCGCAGGTCACGACCACCGTTGATTGTGACGACCGCGCCCGCGCCCTCGAAGATGCCGGCAGCCCACGCCCAATCCGCATCGGAAGCCACGGGAGGAATGTACCATAGCGGAACTTGTTTCCCGTGGAACGTCTCCATCGGGCAGGTCTCGGGATCGGCGGATTCTTCGCGTCCGCCGGTCCCGACCCTTGACCTGTCGCTGGCGGACGTGGAGGATGGGGGTCCGCATCCGAAGCCGGGCGGCGGCAACGCACGCGCGCGGCGGAGGGTCCGGGCCTGTCGACTGCGAAGATCGGCGAGCGCGCCAAGGTTCGAGCTCCGGATCGGCGAGATGACCGGCCGGAGACGAAAGGAGCTCGGCATCGCAAACGCACAGACACCGGTGACCAGGCCCGTGACTAGGTCCGCGCGCGGAGGCCGGAAAGTTGCGCGGCTGTTCGCGGTCGCGAACCAGAAAGGCGGCGTCGGCAAGACGACGACGACCGTGAACCTCGGCGCCGCGCTGGCGGATCTCGGCTGGCGCGTCCTCATCGTCGACCTCGACCCTCAGGGGAACGCGACGACGGGACTCGGCATCGAGGCGAGGAACTTCGACAACTCGATCTACGACGTCCTCCTCCACGACTTCCCGATGGAGGACTGCATCGAACCGACGAACCTGAAGAACCTGTTCATCGTCCCGGCGACGATCGACCTCGCCGGCGCCGAGATCGAGCTCGTCGCGGCGATGAGCCGGGAGCTCCGGCTCCGCCGGGCGGTCGAGTCGGTGGTCGGCGACTTCAACTTCGTTTTCATCGACTGCCCACCCTCGCTTGGGCTGCTCACCGTCAACGGCCTCGCCGCGGCGTCCGAGGTCCTCGTGCCGATCCAGTGCGAGTACTACGCGCTCGAAGGTCTCGGGCAGCTGCTCCACAGCGTCGACCTCGTCCGGGCGAACCTCAACCCGGGTCTCGACGTGTCGACGATCGTGCTCACGATGTACGATGCCCGTACGAAGCTCGCCGACCAGGTGGCGAACGAGGTGCGGACGCACTTCGGCGACAAGGTCTGCAAGGCGGTCATCCCGCGCTCGGTCCGCGTCTCGGAAGCCCCGTCGTACGGCGAGCCGGTGACCGTGCACGACCCTCATTCGACCGGCGCCGCCGCCTACCGGGCGCTCGCAGAGGAGCTGAGCGGTGGCCCGGCGTAGCGGGCTCGGCAGAGGGCTCGGGGCGCTCATCCCGGCCGAGCCGGCGAACGCCCAGGGAACAGGGCTGCGGGACATCGCGCTCGCCCGGATCCGGCCGAACCCGCACCAGCCCCGGACACACTTCGATGAGGAGGCGCTCGCCTCGCTCGTCGACTCGATCCGCGCGGTCGGCGTCCTTCAGCCCGTCCTCGTGCGCGACGCCGGCGAGGGCGAGTACGAGCTGATCGCCGGCGAACGGCGGTGCCGAGCCGCCCGGCGCGCCGGGTTGCTCTCGATCCCGGCGCTCGTCCAGGTCGCCGACGACGCGGCGAGCCTCGAACAAGCCCTTGTCGAGAACCTCCACCGGGAGGACCTCAACCCGCTCGACGAGGCCGCCGCCTATCGGCAGCTCATCGAGGATTTTCAGCTCACCCACGACACCGTCGCCCACCGGGTCGGCAAGAGCCGGGCCGCGGTCTCGAACGCGCTCCGCCTGTTCCAGCTCCCACCGGCGGTGCAGCGGCTCGTCCGTGACGGCCAGATCTCGGCGGGGCACGCCCGGACGCTGCTGATGACGCCCGATCGCGGGTTGCAGGAAGCGTTGGCGACGCGGATCGCCGCCGACGGGCTGTCGGTGCGCATGCTCGAGGAGTTGATCCACGAGGCGGCCGAGCCGCCCGTCCCGGAGGCCCCAGGGGCGTCGGCGACGAGCCGCCCAGCGGGGGGGAGGCCGAAGACGCCGGGGTTGCGCCCGCCCGGGGTGCTCGAGCTCGAGGAGCTACTCGCCGCCTACCTGAACACGCGGGTGCGGGTCGAGATGCGGACGAACCGGGGTCGGGTGACGGTCGAGTTCGCGACCATCGAGGACCTCGAGCGCATCTACCGGTTGATGATCGGGGAACCCTCAAGTCGCGCGTGAGGGTTCGATCTTTTCGTCCTCCGGCCCGCTGTCGAGTAGATGTTGGCGATCGATTGCCAATATCGCTTTCTAACAGGGAGAACACTTCTGCGCGACCGTAAGGCGACAACCGGGTGACGGGCTTGCGACGGGGTGCCGCTAACGCGTCGGTACAAGTTGATCCACAAGCTCATGCACAGCTTGTGGACGGCGACGGATCACTCCCAGGCAGCGCAGACCCAGGCCGTGAGGGCGGAGACGACCACCCGGGCGAGCTCGGCCGTTCTCGGGATGACGAGTTCTGGCGCGCCGAGTTGGATCTCCACCGCCGGCATGCGCGTCTCGCGCAGGATCGCCAGCGCCATGCCGACCGTGCCTCCGTCGTCGAGCCCGAGCGCCGCGGGCAGCTCGGCCTGGACGAGCTCGGCGAGTCTGCGGCTGGCCGCCGACTCGTAGCGGAATCCCCGGTAGTAGGCGGTGGTGCAGGTCCGGACCTCGGGCACGAGGGCGAGGCCGATGAGGCAGTCCACCCCGGTCGCGTTCGCCTCGGCCGCCTGGCGCGACGGGTCGGGGTGCGAAAAGGAGAGCACGGCCGCGGCGCCGGCTTCCCGCAGGGCCCGGCAGACCGCGCTCGCCCCGGTCGCGAAACCCCCCGGTTCGGCGACCGCGACGCGCCGGTCGTGGAGGTCCGCGGCGCCGCCTGCCACGGCGAGCCGCTCCCGCAGCGGCGTGACGAGGTTCGACGCCCCCGCCCGGATCGAGAAGCGCTCGAGCTCGTCGAGGGAGCGCCGGCCGAAGATGCCGTCGGCCAAGAGTCCGGTGTTGCGCTGGAAGTCCATGAGAGCGGTGACCGTCTGGTCGCCGAAGATCCCGTCGACCCGGCCGGTGTCGAAGCCGAGCCGGCTGAGGCGCTGTTGGAGCTCGGCGACGTCGTCGCCGCGCTGCATCGGGGTCTTGCGATAGAGAAGTCGCGAACCGAGCCTGAAGCCGGCCTCGACGATCGCCGACCAGGTCTGGGCGGTGCACTCGCCGTCGGCGGGCAGGCCGCGGTCGGCCTGGAAAGAGAGGACGGCCGCCACCGTCGCGTCACCGAAGACGCCCGGGGGGTCGTCGGCCGCGAAACCGATCCCGGCGAGCCGGCGCTGGAGGTCGGCGACCGCCTCGCCGTCGTCGCCCTTTCTCAGCGGCAGCGTGGAGCCGACGGGAGTCTGGGATTCCGTGTCGCCCACGCGTCCATGCTAGGTGGGCGTGCGTGGGGCGAAGGAACGTCTGGCCCGGCGGCCCCTACAGGTGCGGCTCGATGTCCGCGAGCAGGGCCGACTTTCCCTTCGCGCCGACGATGCGGGCTTGGATCTCGCCGCCTTTGAACAAGATGAGCGTCGGGATGCTCATGACGTCGTAACGCCGGGCCGTCGCCACGTTGTCGTCGACGTTCAGCTTGAGGACGCGCAGGCTGCCTTGTTTCTCGGCGGCGATCTCCTCGAGGACGGGGGCGATCATCTTGCACGGCCCGCACCACTCGGCCCAGAAGTCGACGAGGACGGGCGTGTCGGAGTGGGCGACCTCGTCGTCGAAGGTGCTGTCCGTCACAGCTGCTGTGGTCACCGTCACCGTCATCCTCCTTGGCGATCTTGGTCCGCACAGCGATCGCTGCCCTGCGGACGCCCTCAATAGAACAGCACATCCGGCGGGGGAATTCCCGGCCCCGCCGGGCGCCCCGGTCAGGATGAGGCGAGGTAGTGGTCGACGTCGAGCGCCGCGGCACAGCCCGAGCCGGCGGCGGTCACCGCCTGGCGGTAGACGTGATCCTGGACGTCGCCACAGGCGAAGACGCCGGCGACGCTCGTCGACGTGCCGACGTGGGTGCGGACGTAGCCCGCCGCGTCCATGTCGAGCTGACCGCGGAAAAGGTCGGTGTTCGGGGCGTGCCCGATGGCGACGAACACGCCGTCGACGGCGAGGTCGCGCTGCTCGCCGGTCGCGACGTCGGCGAGTCGGATGCCGGCGACCTTGCCGTTGCCGAGGATCTCGGCGACGACGGTGTCGTAGGCGAAGGAGATCTTCGGGTCGTGATTCGCCCTTTCCTGCATGATCTTCGAGGCCCGCAACTGCCTGCGGCGGTGGACGACGAGGACGGAGCTCGCGAAGCGCGAGAGGAACATCGCCTCCTCGAGCGCGGAGTCGCCCCCGCCGACGACGGCGATCGGCTGGTCCCGGAAGAAGAACCCGTCACAGGTCGCGCAGGTCGAGACCCCGTGCCCGGTGAGCTCCGCCTCACCCGGGATGCCGAGGCTGAGCGCCCGGGCGCCGGTGGCGAGGATGACCGACCTCGCCCGGTACGTGGGAGTGGCGGCCGCGGAGTCCGCCGTCCAGACCCCGAACGGCGGCGAGGAGAGGTCGACCCGGGAGACCTTGGCCGTGACGATCTCGGCACCGAACCGTTCCGCCTGGGCGCGGAACCGTTTCATAAGGTCGGGCCCCATCACGCCCTCGGGGAAGCCCGGGAAGTTCTCGACCTCGGTCGTCAGCATCAGCTGGCCGCCGGGCTGGTCGCTCGTCGAGGATGGCTCGCCGGCGATGACGAGCGGGCGGAGATCGGCGCGGGCGGCGTAGACCGCGGCGGTCAGCCCCGCGGGGCCGGAACCGATGATGATGACGTCGCGCACGCTGTTCGGCGCGTGGTGCGCGTCGGGTTCCCTGTCAGTCACCGGCCGTCCTCTTCCTCGGTTTTCCGCTCAGCGCCCACAACAACATCCCAGCGGCGAGGAAGATTCCACCGAGCAAGAAGTCGGTCGCCCAGGCCCGCCCGGCAAAGACCGAGGTGTCGAACAGCCGGACGAGACCGATGACGGCGGCCGTCGCGACGGCGAGGACGAGCGTCGCCACGACCGCGGCGAGCACCACGGCGCGCACGGCGACGAAGATCGGGTGGAGGGCGCGGTCGCGGACGTCGCCGATGAGCAGGTCGACCGCCCCGGCGACCCGCGCCGCCCAGTCCTGATCCCGAGAAGCGTCGTCGTCCCGTTTCATGGGCGCGAGGTTACGGCACGACGGGCATCGACGGAGGAACCCGGCGTCATTGGAGGATCGGGCACGCGGCGATGGTTCCCGGGCCGGTGTGGGCGCCGATGATCGGCCCGATGCAGGCGACGAGGGTTTCCGACCGCGAGAAGTACGGCGCGCAGAGGTCGAGGAACACGTCGACGTCGTCGGCGTCGGCGTGACCGACGGCGAGGCGCTTCAGGGGCCCGAGCCGCCCGAGGATCCCGGCGAGGTACTCGAGCGAGCGCGCCCGGGTGCGCTGGCGGGATTCGGGCTCGACGACGCCCGCCCGCATCGTGATCACCGGCTTGATCGACAGCATCGAGCCGAAGAACGCCTGGGCGTTGCCGATCCGCCCACCCCGGCGCAGGTACTCGAGCGTCTCGAGCGTTCCGTAGACGAAGGTCTTTTCGACGTCGGCCCGGACGGTCGCCACGATGTCGTCGAACGCCGCGCCCGCCGCGGCGAGCTCGGCGGCCTCGATGGCGAGCAGCCCCTCGGCGACCGTCGCGGCCAGGGAGTCGATGACTGCGACGGGGAACTTGCCGGCGAAGGGTTCGGCGCCGGCGCGGGCCGCCTGGTAGGTGGCCGACAGCCCCGAGGAGAGCGTGACGCAGACGACACCGGAGCAGCCGTCGTCGGCCGCGGCCGCGAACACGTCGTGGAAGGCGCCCGGCGCGGGCGCCGATGTCGCGGCGAGCGCCTCGGAGCGCCGGGCGATCTCCCAGAACCGCTCGGCGCTCACCCCGCGAAGCTCCGCGGCGTCGGTGTCGCCGAGCCGCACGTCGAGCGGCACCTCAACGATCCCGTGGAGCTCGAGGAGCGAGGCTGGCAGGTCGGAGCCGTTGTCAGTGACGACGCGGATAAGTCCCACGGTTCCCCTTTGCAGGTTCACTCGATTGACGCGCAGCGCGGCGCGAAGTCTGCCAGCCCTGCACCGTCGCTGCGACGCCGGCGCTGCCGAGGTAGACCGCGGCGCCCGCCGCGACGGCGAGGAGGAGGCGAATCCAGCCGCTGATCCCGTAGCCGGTGCCGATCACCGCGGCGACGAGGGCGACGGCGAAGGCCATCACGAGGCTGAGGACGAGCGAACGGGCCGACGAGGACCACAGCGGCCGGCCGCCGATCGTCCCGAGCCGCTCGCGCAGCACCGACAGGGCGGCGAACGCGGCGACCGTGTAGGCGACGGAGTACGACAGCGCCAGCCCGCGGACCCCGAGCGGTCGGTACAGGAGCACGGCGACGAGGATGTTCAGGCCGTTCTCGAGCACGTAGAGCACGAAGGCCGTCCGCGTGTCCTGCATCGCCTGGAAGGCGCGGGTCGCCAGGAAGAACACGCAGAACCCCGGCAGGCCGAGAGCGAATAGCGCCAGCACCGAGGCCGTGAGGTGCGCGGCCGAGGCACCCTCGGCGCCGTGCTGGAGCAGGAGCTCGACCGCCTGGCGGGCGAGGATCAGGTACCCGACCGTCGCCGGCAGGATGAGCGCGAGGACCTGACGCAGGGCGGCGCCGAAGCGGAGCCCGAGCTCGTGCCAGCGGCGGGCCGTGCGCAGGCGGGCGAGGTCCGGCGAGGCGACGTTGATGATCGACGTCGCGACGACGGCGAAGGGGAACTGGAAAAAGGCGTAGGCGTACGTATAGGCGCTGACGGCGCCCGTCCCGACGTGGAACTCGAGGGCGAGCACGACGAAAAGGGCGATCTGGTTGGCGAGAACGAATCCGAATGTCCACCCCGATAGCCGGACGATCATGCGGATCGCCGGATCGTGCGGGTTCCACCGGAACCGCAGCCGCAGGTGCGTCCGGCGCATCGCCGGGACGAGCGCGACCGCCTGCAGGACGACGCCGAGCGTCGTCCCGACCCCCAGCAGCACGAGCAGGCCGTGGTCGTGCTGGACCTGCGTGATGGTCGCGTGGCGCGCCATCGCGGCGAAGGCGGCGAGGATGCCGATCCCGACGAGGTTGTTGACGACCGGGACAAAGCCGACCGTGCCGAAGCGGTCGCGCGTCGCGAGCACCGCCGCCATGAGGCTGATCGCCCCGTAGAAAAGGAGCTGGGGCGCGAAAAATCGGAGTAGCTCGACGGCGACCGAGTGCTCGGCCGGGGTGGCCTTGCCGAACGTGAACAGCGTGATGAGCGCCGGCGCGGCGAGGACGAAGGCGATCGTCGCGACGACGAGGACGACGCTCGCCATCGTGACGACCGCCGAGATGGACTCGATCGCCTCCTTCTCGGTCCGCGTCGACAGCCGCTCGACGAAGACCGGGACGAACGTCGCCGCGAGGACGCCCCCGAGGACGAGGTCGTGCACCGCGTTCGGTGTGTTGTTCGCCAGGTTGAACGAGTCGGCGAGGCGTGAGCCGCCGAGCGCGTAGGCGAGGACGACGAGCCGCGCGAGCCCGGTCAGCCGGGAGGCGATGGTGCCGAGCCCCGTGCCGAGCGAGGCGCGGGCGAGTCGCCTCGTGCGCGAACGACTTCCGAGGACGCCGATTCCGTCGACGGGTGGCGTCGGCGAGCTCACTCGTCGCTCGTCGCGGCGGGCCCGGGAGCGGCCGAAGCCTCGGCCCGTCGCCGCGTCCGGCGGGCGTGCGAGCGCAGCCACCACAGGCCGAGCACGAGGAGGGCGGCGACCGACAGCCCGACGGCGACGATGGAGAACGCCGTGGACCGGACGGTGTAGACGTCCTCGAAGAGCACGATCCCGCCGCGGGGTGAAACGAGCTCGATGGTGAGCGTCGAGACCCCGGACGTGCGCGCCGTCACGGGGATGACGAACGGCGAGTTCTTGTGCGCGAGGACCACCGGCCGGCTGAAATCGCTCGGCGCGATCGCGAGGGTGCCGCTCGAGAGTTCGAGGGTCGCGTGGATCGGGCTCGGGAACGCGGAGACGATCGTGAGCGGGACCTTGGCCTGGCGCTGGGTGAGGGTGACGGTCCTCGTCCCGGCGAGGGAGAGATCGTGCTCGATGCGGGATACGGCCGCGAACGGTTCGGCGGCGTAGTGCGCCCAGCGCCCGTGGCGGAGTCCGGCCGTCTCGGCAAGGAGGACCGCGTCCTCGGCGTGGGCGATGAACGCGTGGTCATCGGGGACGATCGAGTCGATCGCGCGGATCGTCGAGAACGCGCTCTCGATCGAGGAGGTGAACACGTACGAGGGCGTCGTGTGGTCCGGCACCGGGGCGAGGTGGGTCGGGGCCCCGTCCGCGCCGACCGGGACCGCGGAGAACACGGAGCCCACGGTCGCCGGCCTGGCGATCGGGCTCGACGCGAGACCCTCGAGAACCATGGAGAGCAGAGACGAGCTCGGGAGTGCCGTCAGGGCGACGACGACGCCCCGGGCCTGGGCCCCGAAGGGCTCCTCGAAAAACGTCTGGGCGACGTCGGCGAGGAACTGGTGGGCGGCGAGGACCGGGCTCGTGCCGGAGGTGAGGTGCGCGGCGAGGGCCGAGTCGGCGACGACGGCGGTCAGGTGCGGCGCCGACGACCGCGTCGAACTGCCCGAGGAGGACAGGTTGAGTGGCGACGTGAGCGACATCGACGAGGCGACGGGCAGCTCCGTCTCCGGGAGGACGACGTGGTCGACGTGCTGCGTGGCGAGGGCGGCGACGCTGGCGGCGTCGAGGGGCGTCGTCGAGATGTAGGCGCCCTGCGGCGGCGACACCCCGAGCTCCGATCGGAAGACCTCCTTCGCCGCGGCGAGCTGGGTGCCGAGTCCGGGGTCCAACCTGGCGGCGGTCAGTTGATCGAGATCCACCGGCGTGAACGACGTCCCGAGGAACTCGGTCCGGCCCGAGGACGCCGCTTGCCGAGCGAGGGCGCGTAGATCGGTGAGGACCGTCGCGGCCTGGGGAGATCGCGACTCGGCGAGGGCCACGAGGAGCTGCGGATAAAGATCAAGAGTCAAATGATCCGTGGGGTGATCCTCGACCGTGTCGAGAGCCGAGACGAGCGACTGGATCGTCTTCGCCGAAAGCGTCGGGGACCCGGAGGCGGTCAGCGCCGGTGTCGCCCCGAGGGGCAGCACGAGCGCGACGCGCAACGATTTGAGCCCGAGCCGGCCGGCGACGTAGATGAGGAAGGTCGTGAGCGACGCGAGCGGCGTGTCGTTCGCCGTGTCGACGACGGTCACGACCAACGGGTAGACCCCGTCACAGGCGAGCGGCGCGCAGTCGAGCGCGAGCCCGGGGGACCCGAGCCCGCCCGGTTTGGACGATGCCGAGGTCGCCACGCGCACGTGCATCGCCACACCGAGCACCCCGGTCCCCGTCACGTGCAGCGCGCGCAGGGGGATGATCGGCGTCGCGTCGAGGACGAGTTCGTCCGAGGATTGCTTGCCAGACTCGGCGAGGCCGAGCGCGTACCGGCTCGTGAGGCGGGAGTAGACGGTGAGCTTGAGACCGAGGGTGGCGCGCTTGTCGAGCGAGTGGATCGCCACGCCGAGCGACATCCGCGACCCCCTGACCCAGTTCGTCTGGGAGGTGAGCGAGATGCTCGTGCTCTTCGGGCTTCGGGCGCCGATCGCCGAGGCCGGCGGGGCCGTGGCGACCGCTCCGACGAAGGTCGCCGTGAGCGTCGCGGCGAGGACGACGGCGCGGGCGGCTCGCGCCGCGATTCTGCCGTTCGGTACCTGCGAGCAAGCCACGGGTAGCGACGTCCTCCGATCGCGCCGTTCGACGGGAGCCTACTGTCGGGCCGATTCCCGGTTCTGACAGGACCGCGCCGATCCGGGGGGTCGGGGCGGGCCGCAGGCTACCCTCACGAGCCGTGGTCCCCGAACGGGTTCGGCCCGTCGTCGAGGAGACGACGAAACTCGTGGAGCGATTCGTCGCGGCCGGACGGCGCATCTACGTCGTCGGCGGGACCGTGCGCGACTGCGTCGTCGGGCCCCCGGGAGGCGGCGAGCCCTTGGGCCCGGAGGCCGACATCGACCTCACGACCGACGCCCCTCCCGACGAGATCGAGCACCTCGTCGCCGGGTGGGCCGAAGCGGTGTGGCTCCAGGGCAAGCGCTTCGGCACGATCGGCTGTCTGCACGCGGGGCGCCGCTTTGAGATCACGACGCACCGCGCCGAGGCGTACCTGCCCGAGTCGCGCAAGCCCGAGGTGCGGTTCGGTGACGACATCGTCGCTGACCTCTCCCGCCGGGACTTCACCGTCAACGCGATGGCGCTCGCGTTGCCCGCCCTCGAGCTCGTCGACCCGTTCGGCGGCCTGGGGGATCTCGCGACGCGCACCTTGCGTACGCCACTCGACCCGACCGTGTCGTTCTCGGACGACCCGTTGCGCATGCTGCGCGCCGCCCGGTTCCTCGCCGGGTACTCGCTCGAACCGACCGAGGAGCTCACCGCCGCCGTGGGCGCCCTGCGGCAACGGCTCTCCATCGTCTCGGCCGAGCGGATTCGCGACGAGTTGAATCGGCTGATCGTGCTGCCGGACCCGGAGGCGGGGCTGTGGTTCGTCGTGCGTACAGGCCTCGCCGCCGAGTTCCTGCCGGAGCTCCCGGCGCTTGCCCTCGAACAGGACGCCGTTCACCGGCACAAGGACGTGCTCGCCCACACGATCGCGGTCGTCGGCAAGACCCGCCCGGACCGGGTTCTGCGGCTCGCCGCGCTGCTCCACGACATCGGCAAGCCGAGGACGCGGGCGATCGGGCCGGACGGGGTCTCGTTCCACCACCACGACGTCGTCGGCGCGCGCCTGGCGCGCCAGCGCCTCACGGCCCTTCGCTACCCGACGGCCGAGATCGACGAGGTCGCCCGGCTCATCGAGCTACACCTGCGGTTCCACACCTACCAGATGGGCTGGACCGACTCGGCGCTGCGTCGCTACGCCCGCGACGCCGGCCCGCTGCTCGGGCGCTTAAACGAGCTGACCCGGGCGGACTGCACGACGCGCAACCCCGATCGCGCCCGCGCGCTCGAGGTCGGCGTCGACGAGCTCGAGCGGCGGCTCGCCGAGCTCGCCGAGCGCGAGGCCCTCGACGCGATCCGTCCCGAGTTCGACGGCGACGCCGTGATGGCACGCCTCGGGATCCCGCCAGGCAAGACGGTCGGCCGGGCGTTGCAGTTCCTCCTCGAGATCAGGCTCGAGGAAGGTCTTCTCGGCACCGACGCGGTTGGTCGGCGGCTCGACGCCTGGTGGGAGGCCGAGGGCTCCGGTTCGCGCTGAGGCGGGCTTCAGTCCCCCGCCGCGAACCGCTCGACGAGCTCGTACGCCTCGCTGTCGTGGTACTGCACGGGTGGCGACTTCATGAAGTACGACGACGGCCCGATGAGCGGACCGGCGAGCCCGCGGTCGAGACCGAGGCGCGCGCACCGCACGGCGTCGATGATGACGCCCGCCGAGTTCGGCGAATCCCAGACCTCGAGCTTCAGCTCGACGTTCAAAGGCACGTCGCCGAAGTTCCGCCCCTCCATCCGGACGTAGGCCCACTTGCGGTCCTCGAGCCACGGGACGTGGTCGGACGGCCCGATGTGGATCGAGTCCGCCCCGATCCGGTGATCGATCTGGCTCGTGACGGCCTGGGTCTTCGAGATCTTCTTCGACTCGAGCCGCTCGCGCTCGAGCATGTTCTTGAAGTCCATGTTCCCGCCGAAGTTCAGCTGGTAGGTCCGGTCGAGGACCGTCCCGCGGTCCTCGAAGAGCCTCGTGAGGACGCGATGGATGATCGTGGAGCCGACCTGGCTCTTCACATCGTCGCCGATGATCGGCACGCCGGCCTTCTCGAAACGCGCCGCCCAGACCGGGTCGCTCGCGATGAAGACCGGGATCGCGTTCACGAAGGCGACGCCCGCCTCCATCGCGGCCGCGGCGTAGTGCTTCTGGGCGTGCTCCGAGCCAACGGGCAGGTAAGCGACGAGGACCTCGGCGCCGCTGCGGCGCAGGACGTCGACGACGTCGACCGGCGGGGCGGGCGACTCCTCGATGACCTCCCGGTAGTACTTGCCGAGCCCGTCGAGGGTCGGACCGCGGTAAACGGTGACACCCGTCGTCGGCACGTCGGAGAAGCGGATCGTGTTGTTCTGACCGGACTCGATCGCCTTGGAGAGGTCGAGGCCGACCTTTTCGGCGTCGACGTCGAAGGCCGCGACGAAATCGATGTCCCCCACGTGGTAGCCGCCGAGCGTGACGTGCATGAGACCGGGGATGGTCTCGTCCGGGTTCGCCTTGCGGTAGTACTCGACACCTTGGATGAGCGAGCTCGCACAGTTGCCGACTCCGGCGATCGCGAGCTTGATTCTCCCCTTCGGGCTGGTCATAGCCGTTCCCTTCGTCTCATGGCCGTTGCCTTCCGTTCCGCGCGTCGCCCGCTCCCGTCGCGGCGGGGAGGGGGGCGTCGTTCCAGTCCTTCGTGGGCGCCGCGGTCGCGCGGTGCGCGACGCGAGCCGTGCGGGCGATCGCCGTCCGCTCGCGCTCGAGGAGCCGTTCGATCCAGGTCAGGTCGTTCGCCGCCGTCTCCTGGGCGTGCTCGGCGATCGACTGCTCGTACTCGTCCATCGGCCGAGCCCGGCGGGCGAGCGAGCGCTCGCCGCGCTGGAGGCGGTCGACAAGCTCACCTCGGCGCCGCTCGAGGAGGCGGACGCGGGCCGGGGGTGAGAGGTGCCGGGCGAAGGCGAGCCGCAGCGAGAAGCCCCGGGGGTCGCCACCCTGCTCGTCGGCTGACTGGAGCAGTTGCTCGAAGATCTCCTCGCCGTGCGGCGTGATCTCGTAGACTTTGCGGGCTCGGGTGCTCCGGCCACCGAGCGCGATCGCGGCCTTCGCCGTCGCCCGAGCCGCGACGAGAGCGGCGCGCTCTCCCGTGAGCGAGCCGGTGAGCGGCATGCCCTCCGCGCCGCGACGCGAGCGGCGCAGCGGCGGGGTGGACTCGACGGCGCGCACGGCGAGGGAGGCCTCGAGACGGGCGAGCGCCGGGTACAGCGAGCCGAAGGACAGGTTCGAGAGCACGCCGAAGTCCTCGCGCAGCGACTTGCGGATGTCGTAGCCGTGCATCGGCCGCTCCTTGAGCAGGCCGAGGATCGCGAGTTCGAGCACCGGGGAATCGTATCAGTCGATGTATCGAGTCGATATGTCGATTCCGTGACGACGCCTCCCGCCCAGCGAAGAGGCACGTCGGCGGTACTGACGTGGGGCTCGGAGGGGGACGGGTAGCCTGTCGAGGTGCCGCCCGAAGCCGAGTCGTCCACCCGGGGCCTTCCGCCGACGGGCCTGGGTCAGATCGAGTACCGCCTCGCCCGTGATTCGGTCGTGCGCGAGTACCGGCGGGGACGGCTGTCGCGGCTCGACATCTGCGACGCGCACCCGGAGCTGATGCGCGTGGCGCGCAACCTCGGCAGGGTGACGGAGGTCGACTGCCCGATCTGCGAAGAATCGAAGCTCGTGCACGTCGCCTTCGCCTTCGGCCCGCGTCTGCCGGCGGGGGGGAGGGCGCTCGGGATGAACGGCGAGATGCGCTCCCTCGCCCGCAGCCGGGACGATGTCGCCTTCTACGTCGTCGAGGTCTGCCCACAGTGTTCGTGGAATCACCTGTTGCGGATGTTCACCTCGCCGGCTGCGCGTACCCGGCCCTTCCGGTAGGGAGCGGCCCGTACCGGCGCGACGCGCTCCGGCGACAATGGGCCCCCCGGAAGGAAGCAGCTGAGTACCCTGTGATCGTCGCCGGCAGCCGAGTGCGCTGGACGACAGGAGGTAGTGATGAGAGAAGCCGTGTCGGTGCCGTCGGTGGCTGCCCGCAAACGGGCCCGCGGGGCGCCACCGATCGTGATGGTCACCGCCTACGACACCCCGTTCGCGCGGATCGTTGACGAAGCCGGCGTCGACGTCATCCTCGTCGGCGACTCGGTCGGGAACAACGTCCTCGGCTACGAGAACTCGCTCGCCGTGGACATGGGCCAGATGATCCACCATGTCGCCGCGGTCGCCCGGGCCAAACCCGCCGCCCTCGTCGTCGGGGATCTCCCGTGGATGAGCTACCACGTCGACCTCGCCGACACGGTTCGCAACGCGGCAGCACTCGTCCGTGCCGGGGCGCGGGCCGTAAAGCTGGAGGGCGGGCGACGCCGGATCCCGGCGGTCCGGGCGATCCTCGACGCCGAGATCCCGGTGATGGGCCACCTCGGGCTCACGCCTCAGTCGGTCCACGCGATGGGCGGTTACATCGTCCAAGGGAAGGACGCGGACGCGGCGCGCGAACTCGAAGATGACGCGCGCGCCCTCGCCGGGGCAGGCTGCTTCGCCGTGGTCCTCGAAGGGCTCCCCGACCTCGTGGCGGAGCGGGTGACCGCGGCGATCGACGTCCCGACGATCGGGATCGGGGCCGGTCCCGGCTGCGACGGACAGGTACTCGTGCTCCATGACCTGCTCGGGCTGTCGTTCGGCCCGGCACCGAAGTTCGTCCGCCGCTACGCGGATCTCGGCACGGCCGCCCGTGAGGCGATCGCCGCCTTCGTCGGGGACGTGGTCGCGGGGAGCTACCCGTCACCGGACGAGACCTACCACGCCTCGGCCGACCTGCGGCGCAATCTCGGGAAGGCTTCCGGGAGCTAACCGGGTGGTTCCGGTAGGCGGAGCGATACTGCCGGCCGCGAGGATGTTCCCGGCGGGAGCCCGCCAGGAGACCGGGGGTTGTCGGCTACCATGACGAGGTCATATTCACCCCTGCCCCGGTGCGACCGGGGCCCCGGACGTCAACGACGCCGGGTCCGGAGGAGGTGAGCCGCCCTGCGGCCCTACGAAATCGCTGTCATTTTCGATATCGGCCTGGATGAGAACGACATCCGGGCGACGACCGACCGTGTGGCCGAGCTCGTGCGCTCCCACGGTGGATCCGTCGGCCACATCGACCGCTGGGGTCGTCGGACCTTCGCCTACGAGCTGAAGCACAAGACCGAGGGTTTCTACCTCTTCCTCGAGGTCGTCGCCGAACCGGAGGCGATGGCCGAGGTCGACCGGATGCTCACGCTCACCGACGAGGTTCTGCGCCACCGCATCATCCGCCAGCCGGACAAGCTGGCCGGCCGCGCGCATGCCGGCGAGGCGTCGAGCGACGCCGAGGCGGGCTAGTCGAGAAAACGGAGACGAAGAGATGGCGAACGGCAACACGGTCGTGCTCGTCGGCAACGTGACGAGGGATCCCGAACTGCGATTCACCCCGGCCGGACAGGCGACCGCGAGCTTCGGGCTCGCGGTCAACCGGCGCTGGCAGAACCGCCAGACGAGCGAGTGGGAGGAAGCGACGTCGTTCTTCGACGTCGTCTGCTGGCGTGAGATGGCCGAGAACGTCAGCGAGTCGCTCGTGAAGGGCGCGCGCGTCATCGTCACGGGTCGGCTCGAGCAGCGCTCCTGGGAGACCCCGGACGGCGACAAGCGAACGAAGATCGAGGTCATCGCCGATGAGCTCGGCCCGAGCCTGCGCTGGGCGACGGCGCAGGTCGTGAAGAACGAACGGCGCGGTCCAGGCTCCGACGCCAGACCCGCGAGTCGGGGCCCGAGGGCGGGTCGCCCCGCGGCGAACGAACCAGCCCCGGCTGAGGACGAGGAGCCCTTCTGATGGCGAGGAACAACGACCGGGAACGCTCGACGCGCCGCGTGCCGAAGGACAACGGCCGGCGGACGAAGAAGAAGGTGTGCATCTTCTGCAAGGACCGGATCGAGTACGTCGACTACAAGGACGTCAACCTGCTTCGCAAGTTCATGTCCGACCGCGGCAAGATCCGCGCCCGGCGGGTGTCCGGCAACTGCGCCCAGCACCAGCGCGACGTGGCGACCGCGATCAAGATGACGCGGGAGCTCGCCCTGCTGCCCTACACGCAGCGCACGACGAGCGAACGCCCCGGTGGGCGCGGTGGCGGACGCGGCGGGGCGCGGGGTCCCGGGTTCTCACGACCCCAGGAACGACCCGCGGTCGCCGTCGCTGACAAGAACGAGGAAGTGGAGCCCGAAGAGATCCCCGAAGTCGTGGTCGACGAGGTCGAGATGGACGCCGAGCCTGAAGGATCGGAGAGCACGGAGTGAAGATCGTCCTGCGGACCGACATCGAAGGCGTCGGCAAGCGCGGCGACCTCGTCGAGGTGAGCGACGGCCATGCCCGGAACTACCTGTTGCCCTCGGGTCGGGCGATCGTCGCGACGCGCAACATCTCCGCGCAGGCGACGGCGATGCGCCGGGCTCGTGACGTCGCGGACCAGCACGCCCGTGAAGCCGCCGAGGCGATCGCCAAGCAGCTCGTGCCTGTCGTCATCACCGTCACGGCCCACGCCGGCAAGGCCGGTCGGCTGTTCGGTTCGGTGACGCCAGCCGAGATCGTCGCTGCCGTCGCGGCGCAGACCTCGGTCGAGCTCGACCGGCACAAGCTCGTCATCCACGAGCCGATTAAGTCAGTGGGGACGCACGAGGTCGGGGTCCACCTCCACCCCGAGGTCGAGTTCGTTCTCACCGTCGAGGTGGTCGGCTAGCAAGTTCCCGCCACGCGGGGCGCGTAGGATCCCGTGCCGCGAGAAATGAGGCAGCCTTCCCGTACGGTTCCGCGATGTGGACGGGCCGACGGGAGCGCGCACGCAGCCTGAGCCGTCCGCGGAACACACAGAATCGTCGCGGTACTCCACCGGAAACGCACAGGATTGTCGGGTTTATCCCCGGGATTTTCGTCTTTCGATTCGCAACCGCGCGGGTGCAGTGTGAGCCCGACCATGTTGCAGCCGCTCGAAGAAGCCCGACGACGCCCGCGTCAAGCCGCGGCCCCGGCGATCGCCGGGCGCATCCCGCCGCACAACCTCGAGGCCGAGGAATCGCTCCTTGGAGCGATGTTGCTCTCGCGCGACGCGATCGCCCTGGCGATCGAGAGCTGCTCGCCGGCGGACTTCTACAAACCGTCGCACGCGCAGATTTACGCCGCGATCACCGCCCTCTACGGGCAGGGTGAACCTGCTGATGCCGTGACCGTCGCTGAGGAGCTCCGGCGCGCCGGCGTGCTCGAGGAGATCGGCGGCGCGGCGATGCTCGGCTCGCTGCAGTCGAACACCCCGGCGATCTCGTCGGCCGGGCGGTACGCGCGGATCGTCGAGGAGAATTCGCTGCTACGTAGGTTGATCGGCGTCGCCCAGGAGATCGCCGAGATCGGCTACGGGCTGCCCGACGACGTGCCGACGGCGATCGACCAGGCCGAGGCGATGGTCTTCGACGTCGCCCAACGCCGGTCCGCCGACAGCATCGTCTCGCTGCACGACCTGCTCGGCCGGAGCCTCGACCGGCTCGAGGAGCTCTACGACCGGGGTGAGACGATCACCGGGGTGCCGACGGGCTACACGGACCTCGACGAACACCTCTCGGGGCTCCAGCCCTCGAACCTCGTCGTCGTCGGCGGGCGGCCCTCGATGGGCAAGACCGCCTTCGCGCTCGGCCTGGCGGCGAACGCCGCGATGCTGGGGACCCCCGTCCTTTTCTTCTCGCTCGAGATGAGCCACCTCGAGGTCGCCCAGCGCGTGCTGTGCGCCGAGGCGCGCGTCGACGCCACCCGGATGCGCAACGGCCGCCTGCTCGAAGCCGACTGGCCGAAGATCTCGAGCGCGATTGGCCGCATCGGGGGCGCGCCCCTCCACATCGACGACAACCCGAACGTGACCGTGATGGACATCCGCGCGAAGGCTCGCCGGATGCGGGCCCGAGACGGGCTCGGGCTCGTCGTCGTCGACTACCTGCAGCTGATGAGCGGCCGCATGAATGCCGAGAACCGCCAGGTCGAGATCTCCGAGATCAGCCGGGGGCTGAAGATCCTCGCCCGCGAGCTCGCGATCCCCGTCGTCGCGCTGAGCCAGCTGTCGCGCGGGCTCGAAAGCCGGGCCGACAAGCGTCCGATGCTCGCCGACCTGCGCGAGTCCGGGGCGATCGAACAGGACGCCGACGTCGTGATGTTCATCTACCGGGACGAGATCTACAACCCGGATTCGCCGGACCGCGGCGCGGCCGAGATCCACATCGCCAAGCACCGCAACGGCCCGACCGGAGCCGTGCAGCTCGCCTTCGTGACGAACTACGCCCGCTTCGCGAACATGGCCCGCGTCTAGGCGGACTGCTCCTACAGCCGCCGTACAGGTCGTTCACAGGAATTTGTCAGCCCGGTGATGCATGATTCCCTGGTGACCGCAGCGTCAGGGCGGGTCCTCGTCGTCGACGACGAGGCGAACATCACCGATCTCGTCGCGACCGCGCTCCGCTACGAGGGGTTCGAGGTGGCGACCGCCCCGACGGGGCGCGCCGCGCTCAGCGAGCTGGAGTCGAACCGGCCGGACCTGCTCATCCTGGACGTCATGCTCCCCGACCTTGACGGCTTCGAGGTGGCGCGCCGGATCCGCCAGGACGGGCGCCGGGTGCCGATCCTTTTCCTCACGGCGAAGGACGCGACCGAGGACAAGGTCCGCGGGCTGACGCTCGGCGGCGACGACTACGTCACGAAGCCGTTCAGTCTCGAGGAGCTGATCGCCCGGGTGCGGGCCGTGTTGCGGCGGGTCGCCGACGGAGTCGGCGCGTCGTCGCGGCTCGTGTTCGCCGATCTCGAGCTCGACGAGGAGACGCACGAGGTCTTCCGCGGGACGACACCGATCGAACTCACACCGACGGAGTTCAAGCTGCTCCGCTACTTCCTTTTGAACCCGCGCCGGGTGCTGTCCAAGGCGCAGATCCTCGATTACGTCTGGGAGTACGACTTCGGCGGCGACGCCAACGTCGTCGAGACCTACGTGAGCTACCTGCGCAAGAAGATCGACACGCTCGGGCCGCCGCTCATCCACACGCTCCGGGGTGTCGGATACAGCCTGCGGGTCCCCGCTGCGAACTGAGCGTGCCGTGACGCGGTGGCGTGAACGGGCCAGGGCCGTCGCCGCGGCCATCGCCAGGCGGTGGCGGCGGCTGTCGTTGCGGGCGCGTCTGTCGCTCGGCCTCGTCGCCATCGTCGGCGTCGGGCTCGTCATCGCCGACGCCGTCATCTACGACGAGGTCCGGTCGTATCTCGTGGGCCAGGTCGACTCCGAGCTCAACACGGCCCTGCAGCCCGTCGAGAGCCAGCTGACCTCCGGGACCGGCGGGTTCAACGGGAACTTCGGGTTCGGCCGGGACACGCCGTCCGGAACCTGCGGCGCCCTCATCGACTCGGCGGGGATCCTCACCGAGACGCCGGCGTCGAGCCTCGTCGGGCCGGCGCCGGACTTCCCGGCGAGCCTGCGCACGCCGTGGCATTCCTCGGCGGCGAGCTACTTCTCGGTCGGTGCCGAGGGCAATCCCTCGTTCCAGTACCAGGTGCTCGCCCAGCCGGTCATCATCCGCAACGTCAGCTCCTTCGGCAGCGAGAACCGCGGCTACGCCGTCGTCGCCATCCCGCTCACCGCGCTCGACAGCACGCTCGGCCAGCTCGTGACCATCGACCTCGCCGTCTCGGCGGCCGTGCTCGTCGTTCTCGCCGTGCTGGGGTTCGTCCTCGTGCGCGTCGGCATGCGGCCGCTCGTCGAGATCGAGCGGACGGCCGGCGCGATCGCGGCCGGCGACCTCTCCCGTCGCGTCGTGGAGGCCGACGAGCACACCGAGGTCGGACGGCTCGGCGCGTCCCTCAACGAGATGCTCTCCCAGATCGAGCGGGCCTTCGCGAAACAGCAGGCCTCCGAGGCACGGTTGCGCCAGTTCCTCGCCGACGCCTCCCACGAGTTGCGCACGCCGCTCACGTCGATCCGCGGCTACTCGGAGCTCTTCCGGCGCGGGGCCGCGGAGAGGCCGAAGGACCTCGCCTCGGCGATGCGGAGGATCGAGGACGAGGCGGAGCGGATGGGCGTGCTCGTCGACGACCTGCTCCTCCTCGCCCGGCTCGACCAGGGCCGCCCGCTGGAACGCAACCCCGTTGACCTCGCCGGGGTCACGCGCGAAGTGGTCGCGGACGCCACGGTCCTCGAGACGGGGCGACCGATCACGGTTGAGACGTCGTCGCCGGTCATCGTGCTGGGCGACGAGCCGCGGCTGCGCCAGGTGGTCGCCAACCTCGTCCGCAACGCTTTCGACCACACGCCGGCCGGTACCCCGGTCGAGGTGCGCGTCAGGGTCGACAACGCCCGGGCGGTGCTCGCCGTGACCGACCACGGACCTGGGATCGCCCCGGAGCACCTGCCGAGGATCTTCGAGCGCTTCTACCGCGCGGACGCCAGCCGGGCGCGCGAAAGCGGCGGGATGGGTCTCGGGCTCGCGATCGTCGCCTCGATCGCCGAGGCGCACGGCGGCTCGGCGCGCGTCGAGAGCGAAATGGGCTCCGGCGCGACGTTCATCGTCGAGATCCCGCTCGAGGAACCAGCGCCCGCTTCGGCGGAGGACAGCAGTTCGCCGACCGAACCCGGGAGACCGTCCGTCTGATCGGACCGCATCGGCGCGGCCGCGCGTCCCGAGCCGCCGTCGGCCCGACGGACGCGAAGTGACGGGAGCGAGTCGCCGTGCCGGTCGACCGGACCGCCGGTCGAGCCGAAGCCGGGGTCGGTGATTCGTGGCACTGCCGCGTTGTCAATTCCGCGACCCCGCTCTGTGCTGCCTTTGCGGTCTCATCAGGTTCGTTGAATCTCCCCGCCAGGCCGTCGCTGGCGTCGGGCGGGTTCGGTCACAAGGGTCGCTGCCACGATCCACTAAAGAGGTTTTGGTAATACCCTGACATCCGTGGTAGTCATGGGAGACTCTCTCTATGGCGCCAGCTCCTCGTTCGACCGCTGAATCCGCACCGAGACGCGTCGCTCCGCGTCGCGACTTCGC